>ERZ772831.1810-NODE-1810-length-19116-cov-4.156130_pt1 | contig 19116 bp, 23 predicted proteins | sample MGYA00580858_ERZ772831 | MGnify/ENA primary metagenome ERZ772831 (study PRJEB29015, sample SAMEA2737694) | human gut metagenome | biome: human gut; feature: human-associated habitat; material: faeces | place: China | collected 2012 ... | reverse complement strand
GATTTGAACCTCCGACCCCACGCTTAGGAGGCGTGTGCTCTATCCAGCTGAGCTACTGAGACATTTATAAGTTTTATGCAATTTTCAAGGCTCGAAGGAATCGAACAATCTGCCGCTTAGGAGGCGTGTGCTCTATCCAACTGAGCTACTGAGACAATTTGAATCAGGCAGCTGTGCGCGATGCAGGAGTACAACTGCCCTATTATTATAAACGCAACCCTGCAAAAAAGCAAGATATAATACAAAGCCGCCCGCACAGCAAAATTGTGTGGGCGGCTTTGCGTTTAAGTTATACGGAAAAGGGGAGCACTCAGGCAAGACCGTCCAGCCATGCGGCGATGCTTTCGGCGGCAAAATTGATATACGGGTACAGGGGTTGCAGGTTCCGCAGACTTTTGTCATTACCGCTGCTGCCGGAGGTGCAGAACAGGTACACGTTTTTTTCGGTCAGGTCGTTGCTTTCAATAAAAGTTTGGATGATGCGCGGTGCGGTGTTGCCTTAAGTGTAAAGAAACTCTACATGGATATAACGAGAAGTGAAAAGCAGGGCAACCCAGGGAACCCTACTGGAAAATCCGCATCGCTTATTCCAGCGCTGCCTTTGCGGCGGCAATTTTGGCGTTGGCTTCAGCCAGCTGGCGGCAACAATCGTCTGTGGTGTCATCGCGCTCTAGGCGGTTGCGGTCCCCAATCAGGGCGGTCCAATACTGGCCACCGTTATATTCAAACACGACCCAATCATACCCGTTGTATTTTTCCTTGGTGATCTGGGTAACCGGGTAGCTGCCCAGCGGCAGGTAGCCCACCACATCGTTCAGATTGGCGGTATAAAAATATTCTGTGTTGGAACCAAAAACCGTGAGCTTATATCCGCTCACGGCTGTCATGTCCGGCCCATCGCTGCCATACCCGTTAAAATTCCCGGCGCGTATCGTGGGCAGATAGTCCTGATAGCTGTAATCCAGATCCACCGCGCCGGTAATGCCGCTGACGGTGCCGGAACCGGAATACTGCCACATGCCGTACTGCCCGGTGTACCCCAGGCTGGAGCGGTAATCCGCCACCCAAAGCGGATAGTTTGCCAGCGCGGAAGCATTCATATACGAGTTGATGTAGTTGGTGTAGCTGTACCAGCCCGCGTACCATTTGCGCTGGTTCAAAATATCCATGGCGTATTTGACCAGGTTCGTCAGCTGCGGTTTTCCCAGGGTGGTCAGGCTGTTGGCCTCCACATCTACAAACACCGGGTATTCCAGCTGTAAGCCCTCCAGCGCGTTCAAAAAGGTGATCAGCTCCCCGGCAACAGCGCTTTCGGTGCGGGCATAGGTGTAATAATAAGCCCCAACCCGCAGCCCGGCGGCATGGGCACCGTTCACGTTTTGCAGAAAATAGGGGTCCACATACGTGCCGTTGTTGTTGCTGGACCCAATGCGTACAATGGCAAACTGTTTGCCCGCCGCGGCAACGGCACTCCAGTTGATGCTGCCCTGATACCGGGAAACATCGATCCCCACCTGAAACAAAGCCATACAAAAATCCCCCTCCCAGGATTGCCTGCCGTGCAGGTGTATCCTACAGCATGTTATGCTGGAAAGGAGAGGGAAGTGAATCTTATGAAATTGCTGCCGGCACATTCATGCGGCGGCGCTGAATGAGCAGGGACGCGTTAAATCACAATGCCACCGTTTACGCCGAGCACCTGCCCGGTGATGAACCCGGCCCCGCGCCCGGCCAAAAATACCAGCGTGCGGGCAACTTCTTCCGGGGTGCCAAGGCGCTCCACGGGGGTCTCTTCCGCCAGGGCAGCTTTGTCCTCTGCGGTAAAGCTGGCCATCATGTCGGTTTCAATCACACCGGGAGCCACGCAGTTCACCGTAATGCCGGAAGGACCTTCCTCTTTGGCGAGCGCCTTGGTCAGGCCGATCACACCGGCCTTTGCGGCGGAATAGTGTACTTCGCAGCTGCCGCCGGTCTGGCCCCACATGCTGCTTACCAGCAGAATGCGGCCGTATTTTTGGCGGATCATGCCAGGCAGCACGGCGCGGCATGCATAAAACACGCCGTCCAAATCTACCCCCATCATGCGGTGCCAGTCCTCATCGGTCAGGTCAGTGAAGAGCTTTTGCTGGGCAATCCCCGCACAGCACACCAGCGCCTGCAGGCTGCCGAACTGCTGCAGTGCTTCCTGTACCGCGGCATTCACCTGGGCGGAATCGCTCACATCGGCGTGCAGAGCCACAAAGCGCCCGCCGGGGTTCAGCGCCTGTGCCTGCCGCACAACATCCAGGGCAGCATCTTCGCGGCTGTTCCAGGTAAAGGCAACATCGTACCCGGCGCGGGCAAACTCCAAAACGGTGGCGGCACCAATGCCGCGGCTGCCGCCGGTAATCAATACATGGTCATTCATGGGGGTTCTCCTCATTTTGCAGCGGGGCTGCCTGCTGGGCGCGCTTTTCGGCTTTCAGCTTCAGCCGTTTGGCTCGCAGTCCGGCAAAAAACTCTTGTAAAAGTGCCTGGGCTTCCTCTTCCAACAGGCCCTGCTCCATAACAGGGTGGTGGTTAAACGGTAAAGCAAACAGATCCGTCAAAGAGCCGCAGCACCCGGCCTTGGGGTCGCGGGCACCATAGACTACCCGCTTTAACCGGCTGTTGATGATGGCCCCACTGCACATGGGGCAGGGCTCCAGCGTAACAAACAGCTCACATTGCCACAGCCGCCACCCGCCAAGGGCTTTGCAGGCTGCGTCGATGGCAAGCAGTTCGGCGTGGTAGATGGCATTTTTGCCGCTCTCTCGCAGGTTGTGGGCACGGGCAATGATCTCGCCATCCTTGGCAACCACCGCGCCAACGGGCACTTCACCCAAAGCGGCAGCGGCGCGGGCTTCTTCCAGCGCGACCTGCATCAGTTGTTCATCGGTCATTGCGTTACCCCACACGGTACAGGTACACCGTAAGGCCCATCAAAAACAGAACACATACGGTATACGGCAGGCTGGTAAAAACGGCCAGCGGCTCCATGCCGCCGCGCAGCCCGGCGGAAAAGCTGAACCCCTGCACTTTGACCCGCCATACCAGAAAGAGCGCCGCCAGCGGCAGGGCCACTAGCAAAATCAGCTCATACACCACGGCAAGCTGCTCCGGCGCATATTGGCGCAGATATAGGCTGAGAAACGCCAAGGTATTGTTGATGAAATGCAGCAGCATGCCGGGCAGAATACTGCCGCTGCGCTCAACCAGCCAGCCCAAAAAGATGCCGCACACCAGCGCGGTAATGCTTTGTGCCAGATCTAGGTGCAGCAACGCAAACAGCAGGGCAGGGGCAAAAATCGCCACGCTGCTGCCGCTGGGGCGCATAATGCCCTGCAGCGCCCCGCGAAAATAAATTTCCTCCAGCACAGCGGGCACTACACACAGACTGAAATAACGAATGAACAGATCCAGGCCACCGGCGGGCAGCGCGGTGCTGCTGGTGGTAACGCCCAGCCCACGGGCCAACAACCCGCCGAACAGGTTGCCCGCGTTGGCCAGCCCCAAAAACACCACCAGGCAGAACGCCGGGCTCCAGGGGGCGGGCAGCAGAATGCGCAGATCCTGCGTTTGCAGCCGGGTGGCGCGCAGCAACCACCACAGCGGCAGCATAATAGAACCCGCTGCCACCACAATGCCCAGCAGCCCCTGCGTGGCCACGCTGAATCCGACCGGGTCGCTCAGGCTGGCACCCTGCACCCGCATACCCATCAGGGCGGAAACAAAAATAGTCAATAGATCCTGTACAAACAGATAAGCCAGCGCGGCCACCGCGCACAGCGATGCCGCCCCCCGTACACCGCGGGGATTGGAGAGTATTGATTTTGGCAAAATACTTCCTCTTTCTTTTCACTGTACTATATAAAGATACGTTCCATATAATTCCGGCACAAAACGCGGCAGATAATACCAGTAACAATAATAACACGTTTGCGGCGCTTTTACAACGCGGCGCAGCCCGGCCCACGGAAAAACGGCAAAACAAAAACCCGCCGGTTGTGCGGACCGGCGGGTAGGAGAGGAAAATAGAGGAAGGAATGTTTTCTATACAGAGAAAACTCATCAAGGCTGTGCGGGCCTTGACTTTATGCTATTATAATAGTACAGTATTTGTGTGAAGTAAAGCTCAAAAAGTTCACATGAAAAGTGAACGAGATTCATCAAGGCGCATCAGAAAACAAAGAAAGTAAAGTTTACTTCCCAATTATAAAAGGAGCATCCGGTTCATCATGACCTTGTTAGCCTGCCAGATTTTTTCCACCATTGCGCACGAGGGCAGCTTTGCCCGCACCGCGGAGCAACTGCACCTGACCCCCTCCGCCATCAGTCATGCGGTTTCTACCATGGAGGTGGAATGCGGTTTCCCACTGTTTACCCGCACCAAAAGTGGCGTTACCATGACCGCCGCCGCCGAAAACCTGCTGCCCGCCATCCAGCGGCTGCTGGCTTCCAGCGAATCCCTGGATCAGTCCATCGCCCAGATCAACGGCATGCACAAAGGCGTGCTGCGCCTGGGGGTGTTCAACTCTGCCTGCGTGACCTGGCTGCCGCAGCTGGTGCCGCAGTTCCAGCTGGATTTCCCCGGTATTGATGTGCAGATCTATCAGGGCAGCTATGCGGATATCTGCGCCTGGGTCAAAAACGGCACGGCGGAAATCGGCTTCCTTTCCAATTCCAGCGCGCTGGATTTGGATTTTGAACCGCTATATGATGACGAGCTGGTCTGCATCGCACCCGCGTCCTACCGCCCGGCCCGGCCCGGCTGTGTCAGCGCCGAGGAACTGCGCGGCCAGCCGTTCGTCAGCCAGCTGGCGGACGTGGATGCCGATATCCAGAGCTACTTCAAAACCAACGACCTGCGGGTGGACAGCCGCTGCTATATCGTGGATGACCAATCCATGATCGCTATGGTGGCCTGTGGCCGCGGCTTTGCCATTATGCCGGAGCTGATGTTCAAAACCGGAACCGACCCCCACGGCTGCCAGGTGCTGCGGCTGGAACCCGCTGCAACGCGCAGCATTGGGCTGGCCTGCCTGGCGCGGGGGGCGCTTTCCCCGGCTGCACGCCAGTTTGCCGCCCGCGCCCGCGCTTACGCCGCCAGCCTGCGGCAAAAGTGAGCGGCGGGGCGGGGAAGACGGACTTGTGCTGACTTGGCAATGTCATATCCCTCTTTTCAAAAATATAAAAAAGGTATATAATAAAGGCAACACCGCACAATTCCCGCCTTGCGGCTTAAGCACCGCTTCGGCGGCTGCGGCACGGCATCTGCGTTGCCAAAATGCTCGATAAGACATCCAGTATTATCTGCGCTTTTGGCTTAGCATCTGCCGCACCTCGCTCGCCGTATCGGTACTTAGAATTATGCGGTATTGCCTAAAGCTTCAGCAGGAAAGGAGGAGCTCAGCCTATGCCCGGTGATCTGCATACCCATTCGTCCTGTTCGGACGGTTCTACCCCCATCGAAAAGCTGCCTTGGCTGGCGGCCTGCGCGGGGTTGGATTGGCTTGCCATCAGCGACCATGATACCAACCGCTCTGTGCGTTATGCTTACGCCCACCCGGAGCAAAACGGCGTAAAGCTGATCCCCACAGTGGAGCTGACCGCTTACGATTATGGGAGAGAACACCGCGTGCACATCCTGTGCTATTACCCGGACGATTGCGAAGCTCTGGCCCGCCATACTGCAGTCATGGACAAACGCCGCTATGATGCCGTGTACCAGTCCTGCAAGGAGCTGGAGGAAATCTGCCCCCAGTTCAAGACCGAGGAAGCGTTGGAATTTGCCAAGGACAGCGGCACGCTGTACAAGGCCCATGTCATGCGTGTATTGTGGCAGTATGGGCTTTCGGATGGAATGTACAACACGGTGTACCGCAGCCTGTTCGGTCTGCGCCCGGTGCGCGGCAAGATCCTGCACACGCCGGTGTATGAAACCGTGGATACCATCCTGAACCTCATCCAAGAATGCCGCGGCGTGGCGGTACTGGCCCACCCCAGCGTTTACCACAGCATGCCTTTGGCGCGGGAGCTGATTGCAGCCGGGCGGCTGGACGGCGTGGAGATCGACCACCCCCGCAACACGGAGGAGGATAAAGCCGAGCTGGAACAGCTGGCCGCGGAGTACGGCCTGATCGTGACCGGCGGCACTGACTACCACGGCATGAACACCAACACCCCGCACCCGGTTGGCACCTGTACCACCGCGGACGAACAGATCGCCCGCATCCGTGCGCTGGCCGAAGCGCGCAAAAAGTAAAGCCACCAACAGCAAAAAACAAAACGGAGCAAGAAAATAAAAAGGAGCAAACGATTATGACTTACGAACGCCGCAATAAGGGCACCTGCTCGGTGATGACCAAAGTAGAACTGAACCCTGACCATACCATTGAATCTGTTGAGGTGCTGGGGGGCTGCAACGGCAACCTGAAAGGCATCTGCCAGCTGCTGAAAGGCATGAAAGCTGAGAACGCCATTGAGCGCATGAAAGGCACCCTGTGCGGCTCCAAACCCACCAGCTGCCCGGACCAGATCGCCATTACGCTGGAAGAGGCCCTGCAGAAGCTGTAAGCCCTGAATATTATTTGTAAGGAAGCGCCGATATGGATTGTTTTAACTACCCGCTGGATACCGAAACGCTGCTGCGCAAAAAGCGCCGCCTGCGCAAGGAACTGCTGGCCCAAAACCCGCACCCCCTGCGCAAAAAAATCGCCATCCTCGGCGGGTCCACCACAAACGAAGTGGCCGACCAGCTGGGGCTGTTTCTGCTGCAATACGGCATCGAGGCGGAGTTCTACCAGAGCGAGTATGGCCAATATTGGCAGGACGCCATGTTCGGCACGCCGGAGCTGGATGGGTTCCACCCCGATGTCATTTATATCCACACCAACTGGCGCAACATCATCAATTTCCCCACAACGGCCACCCCGCAGGCGGAAATTGACGCCATGCTGAATGCCGAGTACAGCCGCTTTGAGCAGATGTGGCAGGCGCTGGAAGCCAAATTCCACTGCCCCATCATCCAGAATAACTTTGACCGCCCCAACTACCGCCTGATGGGCAACCGCGATATCTGGGATCCGCATGGCCGTTCCAACTATCTCAGCCGCCTGAACCAGCGCTTTTACGCCTATGCCGCCGTGCATGAGGATTTTTATATCAATGATATTGACTATCTCAGCGCAGATTACGGCCTGACTGCCTGGGGGGATGCGTTCTTCTGGCACATGTACAAGTACGCCATGTGCCTGGATGCAATCCCGTCTTTGGCAAACAGCGTGGCAAACATCATCAAATCCCTGTATGGTCGCAACAAAAAAGCCCTGGTGCTGGATCTGGATAACACTCTCTGGGGCGGCATTGTGGGCGATGACGGTGTGGACGGCATTGCCATTGGCCCCGAAGTGCCGGAAGGCCAGGTGTACGCCGAGTTCCAGAGCTACTGCAAAGCCCTGCAGACCATCGGCGTGGTGCTGGCGGTGGATTCCAAAAATGACGAAGCCAACGCCCTGGCCGGCCTGAACCACCCGGACAGCGTGCTGCACCCGGATGATTTTGTCTGCATCAAGGCCAACTGGGATCCTAAAGATCAGAACCTGAAAGCCATCGCCGCAGAGCTCAGCCTTGGCGCCGACAGCTTTGTGTTTGCTGATGACAATCCGGCGGAGCGTGCCATTGTGGCCGCCCAGCTGCCCGGCGTGGCCACCCCGGTGCTGGATGGTGCCGAAAACTACATCAAGATGCTGGACCACGGCGGGTACTTTGAAACGACGATCCTTTCCGGCGACGACCTGAAAAAGACCGCGCAGTACCATGCCCGCGCCCAGGCCGCCCAGGCCCAGGCAGCTTTTGCCGATTACGGCCAGTATCTGGACAGCCTGGAAATGACGGCGACCATCCGCCCCTTTGAGGCGGTGTATATGCAGCGCATTGCTCAGCTGACCAACAAGAGCAACCAGTTCAACCTGACCACTCTGCGCTGCACTGAGGATGACATCCGTTCCATGGCAGAAAAGCCGGACTGGATCACCCTGTACGGCAAGCTGGTGGATAAATTTGCGGATAACGGCGTTGTTACCGTTGTGGCAGGGCAGGCCCAGGGCCAAACGCTCTGCCTGCGCCTGTGGCTGATGAGCTGCCGTGTGCTCAAGCGCGGCATGGAAGACGCCATGATGGACACCCTTGCCGCCAAAGCTGCCGCTGCAGGGTATACTGCGCTGGAGGGCTATTATTACCCCACCGCCAAAAACGCTATGGTGCGGGAATTTTATGCTGGGTACGGCTTTGAAAAAACGGCCGAGGATGCCGATGGCAACACCACCTGGCGCCTGGACCTTGCCGCTTACAATCCCCGCTGCCCCCATATAAAAATTGAAACCTGAGCCGCGGCGCATACCGCGCGGCAGATGGCAAACGTAAAGGAAGCTACATGCCCCATACAACCCCAAAACCCAGCCGCATTCCCGGCCCGCTGCACAAGGCGGGCCTGTTTGTGTTGTTTGCGGCCATCACGGCGGCGCTCTGCCTGCTGCTGAACTTTTTGCTGGTGGATGACCTGCACGCCTATTCCCGCGTGACGCTGGGGGAGTATTACGCCCAAGCGGATGCGGTGGATACTGTGTTTGTGGGTTCCTCCCACAGCTACCGCAGCTTTGACCCGGATACCATTGACCCCATTCTGGGCAGCCACAGCTTTAACCTTGGCACCAGCCAGCAGCAGCCGGATGGCTCCTATTGGCTTATTCGGGAAGCCGCCGCCAACAGCCCGCTGAAAACCGTCTATCTGGAAACCTTCTATACCGGCTATAATCAGCAAAAATCCAGCAATGTTCCGCTGGCCTGCTACCTGATCACCGATTACATGCGCGCGTCCTCGCCCTACCGTTACCAGTATCTGTGGGAGATGGGCGGTGCCGCGGCGTTTGCGGATCTGGTGTTCCCGGCGCGCCATGCTATTGCTGACCCCGGTGAGCTGACAGCCCTGTGGCGCGGCAAGCTGACCGGCGGCTATAACGCGGGGAACTATGGCTGGGTCACCTACCCGGACGAGGGCGAAGCCTACCGGGACCGCGGCTTTGTCTATACCGAGGGCACCAGCATCTGGGGGTTCGGCACCCTGATGCACGTGGATGCCAGCGCGCCAATCTCACCGTTTGGCCGGGCGAACCTGACCCGCATTGCCGAGTTCTGCAAAAAGCAGAACATCCGCCTGGTGCTGGTCACCGCCCCGCTGCCCAGCGCCTATGTGCAGGATACCCAGAACTACCAGGCCTATGTGGATGCCATGCGCAGCTTTGCCGCGGCCAACGGCACCCAGTATTGGGATTTTTCGCTCTTTAAGGATACCGACCTGCTGCCCATTGGCTTTGACGATTTTTCAGATATGCACCACCTGAACGGGCAGGGGGCAGAAACGTTCAGCAAGGCGTTCGCCACGGTGGCCGCCCGCAGTGCTGCGGGCGAGGATGTAAGCAGCCTGTTCTATGATACGGTTGCCGAAAAGCTGGCCACATCACCGGATAGCACCGTGCAGCAGGGGGAGGGCAACTGATGGTTTCTGTTACATCCCTTGGCTTTTTGCCGTTTATGGCGCTGTTTGTCTGCCTGTGGTACCGCGTGCCCCAGCCTTCCCGCTGGAAGCTGGTTCTGGCAGCCAACGCAGTGTTCTGCCTTTCCATTGATATCGGCGCATTTTTTGCGGTAGCCCTTGCCACGGCAGTGGTGTGGCAGGCCGCGCAGCATGCGCAGCCAGAGCAGCCCAGCCGCCGCGGGTGGCTGGCACTGGGGCTGGCCGCAGCCCTGCTGCCGCTGCTGGTGCTCAAATACAGCGGCATGCTGGTGCCGGGCCTGCGGGATTTGTATAAGCCCTTTGGCCTTGCGTATTACAGCTTGCAGCTGGCGGGCTATCTGCTGGATGTGTGGCATGGCCGCACGGCACCCACGCCCAGCTATGCACGGCTGTGGTGCTATGCGGGCTTTTTCCTCTCGCTCACCCAGGGGCCGTTCAACCGCTATAATACCCTGATGCCCCAGCTGGAAGCCGCCCCCAAAACGTTTGAAACCCAGCGTTTGGTCAGCGGTTTGCAGCGCAGTGCGTGGGGGTATTTCAAAAAGTTTGCCATTGCGGACCGTGCGGCCATTGTGGTCAGCGCCGCCTTTGCGGACCCGGCGTCCTTTGACCGCAGTCAGCTGATTTTTGCCACGGTTATGTATTCGTTCCAGCTGTATGCCGATTTTTCCGGCTACACGGATATTGTGCTGGGCATGGGCGAGATCCTGGGCCTGCACCTGCCGGAAAACTTCCGCCAGCCGTTTTTTTCTGCCAGCGTCAAGGAGCTGTGGGCCCGGTGGCATATCAGCCTTTCGCAGTGGTTCCGGGATTATGTGTATATCCCACTGGGCGGCAACCGCAAGGGCATTGCCCGGCGGGATGCCAACCTGCTGCTGACCTTTTTGGTCAGCGGGCTGTGGCACGGCGCCAACTGGACCTTCCTTGTCTGGGGTGGGCTGCACGGCCTGTGCCAGGTGGCGGAGGACCACATGCCCGCTCCGCTGCGCAAGCGCAAATCCCTGCCGCTGCGCATCGTGGGCGTGCCGCTGACATTTGCCATCTTTGTTACAACCTTTACCATCTTCCGCGCCAGCAGTTTGGGCAATGCGGCGGCATACTTTGCCGGTATCCTGCATAACCCCGGGCACGAGGTGTTTGCCCAGTACTGGCTGCTAGGCCTGACCAGCAAGCTGGAACTGCTCTTGCTGTTGTTGGGCATTGCGTTGCTGGTGCTGGTGGATGTGCTGCATGAATGCGGCCTGCACCTGCGCGCCTGGGTCAACGCCGCGCCGCGCCCGGTGCGCTGGGCTGTGTACGAATTTGCCATTTTTGCCTTTTTGCTGATGGCAAGCTTTTATTCCAATACGGGCTTTTTGTATGCCCGGTTCTGAAAAGCAACAGCCCCGGGCAGTACCCATAAAAGGTGCCGCCTGGGGCTGTTTTTGTCTGTGTGGAAAATATAAAAGGGGACAAAGCTTTACCAAAAGCTGCTTATTCCTCGCCCTCAAATTTCATGCCCCAGGCCATGCGGATATCATACATCAGTTGGGTCAGGGCAATGCTTTGCTGCGGGGTATAAATGCTGCTGTGGTGCCTGCCAGTGGCAGCACAACGGCTTACTTCCCGAATCTGGTATTCAAAACCGTTTACATCAAAGGGAAAATCCAGTTCCTGCGGTGGCTGGCCGTCCAGTTCCAGTGTCATATGTTCGGCGTACTGGAAGTCCGGCAGGGTAATGCGGCCCTTGGTGCCCACAATGCAGGCCATGCGGGTAAGGCGCTGGCCGATGGTTTGCACCGATTCCGCCGTGCAGCCGCTGGGGTAGGCAAGCCGCAGTTTGCTGTATTCATCGGTGCCGTATTCTGTCAGGCGTAGCTCTTCTGTCTGCACGTTCTGGGGCTGCTGGCCGGTGACCATCTGCAAAAAGCCAAGGTTATAAATGCCAATATCCAGCAAAGCGCCACCGCCCAAAGCAGAGTTGAATTTGCGCTCGCGGCGGGCGCCTTCAGTGGTAAAACCGTATTGGCAGGTGATGGTTTGCAGCGTACCGATCACCCCATCCGCCAGCATCTGCTGCAATTCCGTCTCGCTGGGCTGGATCTTCTCGAATGCCCGTCTAGCTTTCTCCTTGCCCACCTTTCGGGGATACGCTGCCCAGAATTGGTCGAAGCAGCGGCTTCCGGTGTCTGTTGGTTTTCTCATGCTTCCGCCTCCTCATACAACGTGATGTCCGTGCAGTTCTGGCACAGATGCCGTTTCAGAGAACGGAAAGAACTCCAGTAGGGAGAATAGGTGTAGTAAACGCTGTTGGAAAGTACCGCCTCCCGAAAGGCTTTCCGTTCCCGTTTCAGCTTTTCCTGCTCCTTTCGGGTGAGTATACTGTGTTTGTGCTTCTGGAAGAACTTTCTGCGAATCTCACAGTCCTCCGTCAGCCATTTTCCCTGAATTTTACCGTCAACATAGACTGCAATGCACAGCTGCATCTTGTACCGCTGTGTCTGCAAAGACAGCGTGTAGCCGTCTGCCTGTAGCTTTACGATGCGGTAGGATGATTGCAGGTTCTGCTCTGCGGTTTCCCATTGTTCCTTCGTCATCGCCGCACCTCACGAAATGGTGGACCGCTTGCTCTCCGAAGCCACACAGTACTGGTCATAGAGGGACTGGTGTGTTTCCTGAAATGCACGGCTGTCGAAACGGCTGCTGACAACTGTGGTGTACCGCACGGTAAAGGTGCCCACCTCCATTTCCTCCAGATGCTTCTTGTCCATCATCGCCTTGACCTTGCTCCGCAGCTCGTCCGCCTCTTTTTTCAGCTGCTTGCCGGCTGCCTCCAGTTCCTTGATCTGGTTGACGGCGGAGAGCATATCCGCCTCCTGTTTCAGTGTCAGTTTTGCTTTTGCCATAAGAAATACCTCCGTTTGTAAAGAATTGTAAATAGATTGCCGACTCTGCATTTTTAGAGCGTGTTTTGCATCTGACGTATGCAGATTGCGTTGTCAGATTTTTCGTCAGATGAAACAAAAAGCGGAGTGAATACTTGATGTATTCACGAGCATTTTTGTGAAATATGGCGGAAAATATGCAAGCAAGATGCGTGCGAGAAGATGCAAAACAGGCTCTTACGGGCTTGTCACCGTCCTTGGCTGCATTAGGCGAGAGGAAATATTCCTCTCATAGGGTCATATGGTTTCCGTGTCCCGATGCTTCGGGATATGTCTGGTGCGTTCTGTGTACCGGTGGAGAATGACCAGCTCCGTGCTGGTATTCTTGGAGATCAGCCAGTCCTCCGGATGGAATCCGTAGAATGCCAGGATCTTTTTCTGTGCCTTGGTGGGGCGTTTGCCGTTCTTCATCGGTCATACCTCCATATCCATGTACTTTGCCATTGCCACCAGTCCCTCATAGCTGTAATCCTCGTTGTCATAGGCATTGGAAAACAGATTGACTACGCCACGGAGTGCCTGCGGTGTCTGTGCGATGCGATACAGAAGATCCAGTTCCTTTTCCCGTCCGTACAGCATGGGGAACAGCTTGGCAATGTCCTCACGCTGGATCTTGGAACGGGTGTACAGTTTCTTCTGCTTGGTGCGGTTGGCGATCTGTGCGAACTCTGCCTTCTTGCTGCCGATGCGTGTCACCGTTTCCAAGTTCCCGATAAAGCAGATGCCCAGCGTCTGCCCGTGATCGGCAAAATCATCAGAGAAGCTCCGCAGCACCTCAATGGTTTTTAGCGGCAGGGGCTGGGATTCATCGAAGATCAGCACCGTGCCGTCACTCAGCTTCTGCCGGATCGCATACCACAGGGCATCTCTGGAACGCTCCATGGGAGCACCGATGCGGTCGGCAATCAACCGCAGCAGGGACTTGATGCTGGTCAGGCAGGGATTCAGCGTAATCAGTACACTGTTGTTCGGGTGTTCTGCCACAAAGTGCTGTGCTGCCTTGGTCTTTCCGATGCCGGCATCTCCGGCGGCAATGGCAAGACCGCCCTTGATCTGGCAGACACCGATGATGTCATAGATCTCCGTGGAGATGCTGGTATCTGCATAGCCGGATTCCTGATAGGTCTGCCTGGTCTGATCCTTGACACCGAAATAGCTTTCCAGTTTCGCAAACATCTTCTGCGGATTTGCCTGATAGCTGCCGGAAAACAGCTGGGAGAGTGCTCCCTTGGAGATGCCCAGACGGGCAGACAATGCAGACAGGCTCAGTCCTTCGTCCTTTTGCAGCTGCTCCAGCTTGCGGAGCAGGCTCTGTTGATGCTCTGTGTATTCCATGTGTTATTCTTCCTTTCGTCTTTGGGCGTTCTGCCGCATTTTTTTCAGGTCGATGGTGACCGGGATCATTTCGCTGCCGGAAACCATGCGGTGTTCTTCTTCCGTTTCTCCGGCTCGTACCGGCTCGATGGTCTTGGGATACCGGATCTGGAACCGTTCTTCCTTTGCCTTGGCGGCTCTCCGGATCGTGGCATCCAGGGAATCGATCCGCTGTGCGTTGGTCAGATCGGCGGTGATGCCCTTGACCTGATCCCGTACAAACTTCTTGGTGCGGCGGATCATCATTTCTGCGTTGGCGATCTCCTCCGGATTGGAGGTCAGATAGTCCATCAGCAGGATGTCCGCCAGCTCCCAGGTAAACAGATACTGGTCTTGGGTGTTGTACAACCGGACGGTTTTCAGATCTGCCGGGTCATACCGCACATAGACCTCCTCGCCCAGATGCAGAATGGTTTCCTCCGGATTCATGTACCAGATCTTTTCCCCGGCAAAGGTGATGTACACGCCGTTTCGCTTGATCTTCTGGGTTCTGGTGGATCGCATCAGCATGAGATTCAGCTCTGCGTCCGCCGCCTTGCGGATCGACCGGATCTCCTCGTTCCAGACATCCAGACGGCTCATGCCCCGGTACTTTGCCTCAGAGCCGCCGTACTCCTGCAAGTTGTATTCGCCGTCGATCCATGTTTCCAGATGGCTTCTGACCTCGTAGTCCTGCGGTATGGCTTTGTTCTTGATTCGCCGTTTCAGACTTTCCGGACGTTCCAGGATCGTGCCGCCGCAGAAACCGCTGAACGATTTGGAAAACTGGCTCTTGACCGTGTAAAAGGTTCGTTCAATGGGCTTTGCTTTCGCATTTCGTACAATGGCGTTGTGCATTTCAATGCCCAGCCGCTGTAAAATGGTGGGCGGCTCTGCGACATCCTGATCAGATTTTCGGGTACGGTGTCCTTTTCCGCCCACATCGTGGGTGAGAAACTCCCGACCGTTGTCGAAGTACACCGCTTTCGGGATGCCGAACCGCAGAATGCCGTGCCGCAGTGCCAGGATTGTGGACTGGGAATCCGGGGATTCCGTAATATTCCAGCCGGTGATCACGCCGGACTTGGCATCCAGAAATGCCGTCAGATACAGGCGGTGAATGGTGCCGTTTTCGTCCAGTGACTGAATATCCAGTGTGTGGTTGTCGGCGATCCAGACATCGTTCGGCTCCAGTTGGTCGTACATTCGCATGATATACGGCATACAGCGGTCAGAAAACGCCTTTTCGCCCTCACGCATCAGAATTTTGGTTGCCTCTGCCACATCTCGGTCGATCCGCCGCCGAAAGCTTCGCTCCGATGGGATACAAGCCACCAGCTCCGGATGAAAGTCCTCTGTCCATGTGATAGTGTTGCGATAGCTGGCACAGACAGTGGGCTGGTTCTCGCTCAGCCAGAACCACAGAAACGCCTCCCACACCAGCTGTGGGATCTCGCTGCTGCCTTTGTTGCTGCCCCCTCGGATCCCCAGCATTCCGGCAAGATCATGTTCCAGATATGCCTTCCATTTTCGGTACAGGATCCCCGTGGAGATCTGTAGGTCAGGGTGTTCCAGCTGACACTTGCCCACATACAGCTTGTCATAGTCAGTTTTCCTGCTGTACTGGATGCGTCCGGCGTGCCATTCCAGCAGGATTGCTGTCCAGATCTGAACCTCCTGCCGCTGCTGTGCAGTCTTCAATGGTCATCTGCCGCACGGCTTTTGCCTTCTTCTTCGGCTTCGTTTCCGCCGAAATCGGCGTGGGCATCATGCCCATTTCCTGCCGCTTTTGCTGATAATATCTGGCTTGTAACGACTCCGGAAATGCGGAGATCGGGATCTGATAACAGGGTTTATGGTTCTGCGGATGCTCTTGCACCACTGCCGGTAAAACACCGTTTTTACACTGTTTTTGGATATATCTTGCAGAACAGTTTTTCAAGACTGCTGCTTCTTCTACTGATATGTAGTCCATAGCACTCCTTTCTGGTCTGCCATCCTCAGTACCGGTAGACCACCTCCGGCAGACAGCGGCTCTCTGCCGCTGTTTCGGCTTTTACATTTCGCTTAGGCTTATGGAGATTCCCAACTCTCGGAGCAGTCTGTCCTGTTCTGTTCTGGAACAGTCGCTGGTGCGGATCTCGTGGAGGATCGCCGCCGGTGTATATCCTGCCGTCAGCATCTTCCGCACTTGTTTCCGCAGCTTTTGTGACCGTCTGGACGGTGTCCCGCCCCATTCATGCAGTCTTTTCATGGCACTTTCTCCTGCTGGTCTATGGAAGATCGGGGAATTCCGCAAAGGTTTCATCGATCTCGTCATCTTCCTCGTTGGCGGCAAACAGCACACTGTCTGAAAGCCATGGGAAACACCGTGTGACATACGCCCGTTCTGCGTCCATCTGATCGGGGAAATACGAACCGCCCCACACGCCCTTGCCGTCCTCATCAATGTGCCAGACTACGAATTCGCCGTCCGGCAGGATCGGTCTGGCAAGGCAGTGCTCCGTACCGTAAATGGCATAGATCAGGTGATTCTCGATCACCGTCCCGATTTTGATTTTCATGAAGCATACCTCCGTTTTTTCGTTTCCGGTTCTGTGGGGAGCAGACGCTCCACCGGCACACGCAGTGCCTTTGCCAGCCGCAGCACCACCGTGATGCTCGGCACAAACTTGTCCTGCTCCAGCTGACAAACGTAGCTCTGGGATACCTCTGCCGCCTCCGCAACCTCCGTCTGGCTCAGTCCCAGCGTGGTGCGGATCTCCAGCAGCTGCTTACCGAATGTTTTTGGGGTCATTTTTCATCATCCTTCCTGTGTACGCCGTTGGTTTTCAGAATGCGTTGTTTCAGTTCTTCCTTGGCTTCCAGCATCTCCGGGATAGCGTCATACCAGTCATACAGATACCCGATGCTTGCCGCATCTGTGCTGTGAAATTTGGCACTGGCAGCGATCTGCAAAGCCGTGGGATTCTCGGTCACGACCATGTCGCATCGCCTCCCATGGCTTTGGCAAACTGCTCTGCGATCAGCCGCTGGGTGAAATAGTCCCGATAGATGTTCTGCTTGCCGTCCAGACTGTAGCTGCTGTTGGGCTTGTCGCCGGTCTGTACCACCGTCAGCCGCACGGTCTTTCCGGTGGGCGAATAGGTCGTAGTGACACAGTAGTAGGTGTGTAAGATTTTCGGTAACATGAAAACCGCTCCTTTCAAAATGTGATAATATCCTGTCGATTCTTGTCGAATCCGTTGTATTTCCTGCCGGATTGTGCTATAATGGAGCAGGAAAGGGGGTGTTGTTCTTGATGCAATGTAAAGCAAGTGAAATTGCAAAACGGCTGTCATTAATGTCAATCAGTCAGATCATTGGCAATGCAGATATATGTCTCTTTAAGCTTCATCAAATACGGAATCTGGAGAAAAATCTAGGACATTTATCCGAACTGGAAGAAGAAAAACTTCGTCGTTTTGTAGAATTATTAAGCCTGTCTTTCGGGATACCCTATGAAACAGAAAGCTTGATTCTCATTACCGAAATTGAAGTGATTGGCAATCTGATGTCCACAGTGAATAAATCAACAGCATATTTAAAAGAACTGGGAGACACAGAGATGGAATGCGAAGAATCTGATTCTGATTTTTTCCGTCAGTATGCACTGTTTGCATTAGATGAAGATTAAAAGGACAGAAACCACAGATGAAGAAAAGACTTCGGAAGAAGAATTTTCTTCTTTCCATTTTCATCAATATGGGTGCTGTGTGCAATGTAATCCTCTATTGTTTCAATTGCAACCTCGGTAAGGTCGTATTCTTCCTTGTATTTCAGTTGGTCTTTCCAAACACGTTCATTCCGTTCCTGTTCCCTCCTTGCCTGCTCCGCTGCATCCGGAGCAGGCTTTTTCCGGCACAGGATCCGCTTAATAACTTTCATAGGTTAATCCTCCTGGGTCAGAGCTTCATAATCTTCTCTGGAAATTGATTCGAGTTGTGTAAAATCCACATCCAGCGATGCAGCAACATTTCCCGACTGCACAGCATAGAATGCAAGAATTTCGCACGCACTTTCTTTTGTCGCATTTACTGTAGCGGTGCAATATCCGACACTACCCTCACCGCCAAAAATCAGAGCATCCCGTACTTTGTAGTAGAAATGCAGTCCCTTAGAATCCATGGTGTAATAGGTCGTGATTTTAGAATCCATATTTTTTCCTCCTTTTCATTTACTTTTGCCTTACTTTGTGGTACAATTATCATAAGGCTTTTTATACCCTGTTGTATTGGTATGCTAATATTATAGCCCGTTTAAATGGGCTTGTCAATAAGAAAAGTTCACTAAAACGCATTTATGTGAATTGTAACCAAAAATAAGGAGCGTTTTTTGTATGTTTTATGATAATTTGAAAGCAATATGTGATGAAAAAGGGATAAAAATCACGCCTTTAGTCGCTGAATGTGGTGGTGCAAAAGGCTCTATTTCTAATTGGAAAAAAGGGGCTATGCCGAATAGTGAAATAGTAATGAAACTATCAGTGCGTTTAAATGTACCGACAGATCGACTCTTGTTTGGATCAGAAACAAAGAATGCCTCTATTTCAAACATTAGTAACTCTACAATTGGTGCTGTAGGTAATCACTCAACAGGAACAATAAATATGCAGAATCCGAATACTGCTCCTGACGATGAACTTGTAAAGGAAGTTGCAAGAATATTAAATGATCTACCGCTTAAAGAACGAACAAAACTTCTAACCTTGATATATGATTTTGAGGAAAATTATAAGGCAAAAAAAGAGGGGTAGGAACTAGTTCGCATCTCTTCACAAAAAAGTTCGCAAGTTCGCATCCCCTTTATAGCTTGTTTTTTTCAAAACGTCACCTGTGTCTAAAACAGTGCGTTCAAAACCACAAAAGCAAAAAAGCGGCGATTTTCCGCCGTTTTGAACGTTTTCAAACGCTTTTCAAACAACAGTAAAACGCCGCCCTCAAAAATTGAACACAAAAACGAAACCGCCCGGAAAACAGAGGATCTCCTCATTTTCCGAGCGGTTTTTTTGACACTTCAATTTTTGTTCACTTTTCCGATTCTATCTCATTCCACCCAAAACATCACGCATTTTCGCCATTTTTCATCCCTTCCAATCCAATTCTACCCTTTTCCACCCCTTTCAACCTTTTTACGTTTCCCTTGTCAACTCACACTCTAAGTTTTCCGAATTTGAAAATTGCGCCCAGCAGAATGAGGAAGCCTGTG
>ERZ772831.1784-NODE-1784-length-19286-cov-5.099943_pt1 | contig 19286 bp, 9 predicted proteins | sample MGYA00580858_ERZ772831 | MGnify/ENA primary metagenome ERZ772831 (study PRJEB29015, sample SAMEA2737694) | human gut metagenome | biome: human gut; feature: human-associated habitat; material: faeces | place: China | collected 2012 ... | reverse complement strand
ACAAAAAGTATTTAAGTGTGATCCTGTTCGGAGCCTTAATGCTGGGCACGACAGGGACGTTCACGTCTTGTAAGGATTACGACGATGACATCAACAACTTGCAAGAGCAAGTAGATGGTATCAAGGCAGACTTGGAAGCCTTACAAGCACAAGTTGACGCAGGTAAGTATGTTACCAACATCACTAAAGAAGGTGATGGCATCGTGATCACCTGGAATGACAACAGTACCAGCACAATTGAGACCATTAAAGGTGACAAGGGTGACAAAGTAACTATCGAGATCGATGAAACCACCAAGAACTGGAAGATTGACGGAACAGACACAGGTATTTGTGCTGAAGGTCAAAATGGTGCTGATGGTGTAAATGCAAAATCTCCTTCTATTAGCGAAACTACCGGAAACTGGGTGGTTTATGAATGGAATGAAGAAACTCAACAGTATGATGCTACAGACACCGGTATTTCTGCAAAGGGTGCACAGGCTTATGTAGTAGACATGGGTAACTACTACGAACTGAATGTAGCTGCTGACAAGGCTGGTTCTACTTACACAACAGTAAAACTGCCGAAGACTCCGACTACAATTACCGAAGTAGAAGTTTTGGGACAATTATATCCAAATTCTGATGGAACTTATTGGACAAGTGAAGGAGATATCCAATATAACTATACAGTTGTCGATGACGCTATTCTAGGTACTGCAGAAATGAAGGCATGGAATGCAGAAAAAGGTGTTAAAAAAGTAGTAAAAGGACAAGCTCTATCAACTTTGTACACGAATGGTTTGCTTATTCGCGTAGCTCCCGCAGCTTTGGACGCAAGTCAATTCTCGTTTAAGTTGGTAAATTCACAAATGGATGAAGCTCCTATAACATTAGGTGCACCGACTGCATTCACAGGATTACTTACGCGTGCTTCTAACGTAGAAAATGGTTTATGGTATATGCCGGCAGCTGCTAATGAAGGAGAAACTTATAAGGATGCAGCAGATTATTTAGCAAAATTCCAAAAGGACTACCAAATCCGTTGGGCATTACAAGAAGCAGATGGATTTATGACTACATATGACGTTGTATTTGCGTATGATGCAACTCTTCCATTAGGAGCAACTGTTGCAAAGTTGAATGATAAAGACGTTCACGCAACAAATCCTATCGAAATTCCTGTAGGTCAGACACAAACCTTTACATTCAATTTCCCTGGCAACGTATACGATGCTCATGTAGATATTGACGATGCAACAATCTTACGTTGGGGTATTACTGATATCAATGGCGTAAGCTTCAAGGTAGGCAAACTGGCTGATGAAATTACGACTACAACATTCGATGTTACTGTACATTATGTAACATTGGAAGGTAAGGCATACACTGAAACATTTACAGTTAAGCCGACTCAAACATTGGCTGATGTAACGACTTTGGTATCTCAGAACATTGAAATCCAGCCATATGCTACTCCGTCTAAGAACACTGCAACTTATGACCTGACTCCGATGTTTGATGCACTTGGAACCAACGGTACAACGTTGTGGAAGGCTGATGTAGCAAGTGTTGTTGAAGCTACTTATGAAGTAAGTGCACAGACAGGTAAGGCTACTCAGATTTCAGACGCTATCACATATAGCTTCGATAAGTCTACTCTTAAGGATATCACTAAGGTTACGATTGATGCTAATGTGGCTGCACAGACAGCATATAGCTTGACTGACAGCTACTACAAAGAGCTGACTTTCAAAGATGCTAATGGTGAAGTACTGAATGTAGTAAGAGTTCCGTTCACACTGTCTATCCCGGCTCTGTCTAACTTCTTGGTTAAGGAACAGGTTGTATTCGGTGGTACTTCCAATGGTAAAGCTTATATGAACTATGAAGACTACACTGCATATAGTAAGCAGAAAGCATACGCCTTCACTCACGCATTCAACAAGTTTGATAATGTATTTGCAAACAGCTCAACGATCAAGTTTGCAATCAGTACTGACCAGAAGATTAATAATGTAGCTATTACAAGCTATGCTAAGCTGGTGGATGCAGACAAGAAGACGGTTGCCGTTGTCTTGACAGATGACAAAGCATATCATACTCCTATCCAAATTGTAATTAGCGAAGCTAAGTATCTGGGTATCTATGCATACGATAAGGATGAACGTGCTGCTAATGCCTTCACATTGGATGTAATGAGTCCGATTGAACAAGGTAATGTGGTTGCTGCTAATGCTACCGGTGTATCTGTAGTTGCTACAGACAATGGTACTGCACTGGTTAAGGAAAGCGACTTCAAGGCTACAACTTATGCAAACGTTGCCTACAAGGTATTCAAAGACTCAGAATTTGTAAGCAATGTAGCTACTAAGTTCTCTAGCGAATACATTGCAGGTGTAACATTCCAGACTGCAAACAAGAACGTATTTACACTTGTTAAAGCTGATGGTACTAGCACTGATGCTGCAATCGAAGGTAATCCTGCAACCAAGGAGAGCAAGGGCAGTGTAGTTGAAGGTTATATTACAGTGAAACCTGCAAATGCCGGCTATGAAGCTACAGAAAATGTTAATGTTGTAGTAACTGATATTTGGGGCTACACTAAGAAGGCTGCAGTTTCTGTAACTGTTAAACCGAACACAGCAGAATAACTAAATTATTCTACTCTATAAAAAAGAGCGACCTTCGGGCCGCTCTTTTTTTGTACTACCCACTCATTTCCTCCCTAACTGCCCAACCATTTTTCCCAACTGGAGAAAAAGTTTTTCCTGACTGGAGAAAAAACGGCAGGCTATACCAGCTTGGCATTTTAGAAGCATGTGAAGGATGAACGGATTCGCATCTTTCACCTTATTTCATTGTGCCACAAGATTTTGCAACGCCGTGAAGGCGTGAAGGATGCAACGGGGATTTTGTTTTTAAAGTGGACAGACAGCCCGGTGAAAGGTGCTGAAACCATATCCTTGTCCGCTATTCTTTGTTCTGCGACTTCCCAAGTCCATAGTTACGCCGCTAAAGTGGATGTTTAGCGCACTAAAGTAGGTAGTTACGGCGCTCATGTAGCCAATGGCAGGAACAGGCAGGTGTATGATTATTTTAAGCTCAACGCTCACATTCATCCCTTGGACGCCCTGTCGAGCAAAACTACTTCTCAGGCCGTTTTAGGCTATATCCGATATGTTTTCTGTAAAAACCTGATGCAAAAATTTTCAATGAAAACAGTATGTCGTAAAAGGTTTCAGGCTCTGATAATCTTGCTGGATGGAGCACCTCTGCAAACATTGGAACGGAAAATCCTTACAAAGCCACCTTGGCGGTTATTATATTTTACAATTTAGCTTTTGATAAGAAACCTCTCGCTCGACAAGGGGTTCATAGTGACGGTCGTGAGCGTTGAGCTTAAAAAATCTCACCATAAAATTGATGTTAATCATTGAAATATAGAAAGATATGCCAAACAAATATTGAAATTATCCGATTTTGGCTGTTGTATTATTTAGGATTATAAGCATTTTACAAAATCTTTGCCTTTCAAATTGCATTGCGAATATTGTTTATATTAAAGACCGAATGCCACGTTCATACCATTCTTTTGCATGGCTGCCGATAGCAACAGGTCATTACAACGTGTATATTCGTGAATATGTGGCTAACACAAGGAATTTATTGGATGAATGCTACTTCTCTTCGGTAACGGATACGATGGGCGAGTGGCTGTTAATATCTTTCGGATGGTAACTGCATAAATAAACAATAGACTCTTCTGTTTGTTGCAGGAGAGCCTATTTGTCTTTGTGAATCCTGATTCTCACAATTCCTGTCCTTAAGGTATCTGTCATCTTCCGTGAAGTTTCACTGGAAAACTCTGATTTAAAGCTTCCTACGTTGGATGCAGCAATAAACTTACACATATATCTCACAATACCGTGCTATTTACAATCCCTCAAGTCCATAGTTATGCTTCTAAAGTTAATAGTTAGCGTAATAATGTGGATAGTTACAAAGCTAATATACGACTTCAGAAAAATAAAGTAAGTAATATTAATCAGCGTATACAACTGGAGTAGAGAATTGATCGCTGAGCATATCTTCTTCTTCGTAATATAGCTTGGAATCTTTCAAATAGTAATATTTCGGATAGCCACCAAACTCGATGTTGGCATATTCCTGATTGTCTGCAGTATGCGAAATGGTCCATGTACCTTCGTAAGTCGTACTATCCTGGAACAGGATGAGTGTGGTAGAGTCCGGTTTCAGCTCGAAACGTATACCGGATTCAGTAAAGAAAACTCCATCGAACGAATGTTGCTTGGCACTTGGCCCGCAGGCAACGAAAAGTGCGGTAATAAAGCTTGCAATAATAAATATAAAATGTTTCTGCATATCTTTAGTATATAATTATTGGATACAAAAGAGGGCATCCCTAAAGGATACCCTCTTTATATTTAAAGAACATATTCATTATTCACCAGAAGGAGTACCACCGGCTTTAGAAACTCTAACTTGCAGATCGTTCTTAGAAAGAGTTCCCCACTTGTACTGAACATTTACGTCAATGTACAGGAAGTAGTCAACGTTAACCGGAGTACCGGAGTTGTTGAAGTATGCCAAGTGAGTAGGATCTGAAGGAACTTCCGTAGCAGAAGACTTCGGATTTGTTTCAACCCAATTCATCATCTTCAAAGAACGTCCGGTTGGCAATACACCGTCTTTCACACCATCCTTGTGGATATAAGTGCTAGTTGCAGCATCCCATGCCAAGCTTGTTGTAGTCTTATCTGTCAAGAATGTTACTTCTTTCACAGCATAGTAGTCATACAACTGGTGTGCATAGTCGTCTTTATCTGTTTCAGTCTTATCAGCATCCTTGATACCTGCAGCAGCAACTTTGTAATCATTCCAGTCTGTGAATGTGAAGTTCTTGGCTACGCTCAAGAAGCTACCGTCGATTTCAGCATCCACAAAGTTTTCACCGATTGTTCCGTCAACATCCAGAGGTTTGATGAAGAATACTTCAAAGTTCTGAACGGGGATGACGTTGTATGCGTTGTATGCAACCAACAACTTAACAGGTACTGCACGACCGATCAATTCTTTTGCTGCATCTGTACCGTTCAAGTCATCGTTTTCATGCAGACGGATGATTGCAGAGCACTGATCTTTGTCAACATCCAATGGCTCGCTGTAATCCCACGGCAAGTTCTTTTCGTTTTCAGTAATAGTAGCTGACATGAAGTTGTTGATAGTTGCAGCCAACTTATTGTCTTGCTTATAATCCCATATATCTTTATCATTCATGCCGATATTAGGATTCGGAGCTGAATGATCAATATCAACAGCTGTACCTACTACTGATTTCCACAACTGAGTTTTTGTACCATCAAGAACAAAACCAGTCAAATAGTCATAATCCTTGAATCTGTCTTCATCGAATACGAACTTCACTTCAGCGCAATCACGGATGTACTGGATGAACTGTGCCAAGCTGGTCGGTTTCTTCTTGGTTGGCTCATAGATATAACCATTTACCAAGTCTGCTTCAATGTGGCTGTAGTCTTTCAGTTCACATCCACCTGTTAAGCCCGGATAAATGTGAGGTATATTCTCTGCACCTAACCAACCGTCAATAGAAGTGTTGAATACGATCGGGTTCACGTTGAATACACCTTCGCCCTTACCGTCTTTCCAATAAGTACCTTGGTAAGCAAACTTCTGAGTCGGAGCAACAATGGTCTGCTTGAATGTCTGCTTGATGTTACCGTTCAAACCGCTTTCATCAACGTATTCAATATCGATTTCGAATGTAGAAGCATACTTGCCATCTGCATAAGCCAGAGTACCCACAGTCTTCGGATTCATAGCCCATACCAGATTGTATGAAGTGTTGTCCAATGCATCTTCGATCATAGTGAATACCAAATCAGGTTCTGTTGGAGTACCAACGATTGCTTCATTTCCGTCTTCTTTTACTCTATCTGAACCTTCATACCAGTTGAGAGGATCTGTAGAAGTAGCTATACCTAATGTAGTCAAATCGACTTTCTCACCATCCTTACGCAGTTCGTTAATCTTCAGTTTTTTATAAATGCTATGGAACTGAGTCTTGCTGATACTCTGTCCGCCATCGAACTTAACCTGGTGATAAACGTTCTCGTTCATAGCTTGTGAGAACATCTGACGCCACATGTCATGACAAGTTACGATGTTTTCGGGGAATGTGTAAGCAGGAATAGTCTGTTCCTTTTCACCAGTCCAACGAACTTTGATGTAACGCTGAGCTACGAGGTTATTATTCTTTGTATCAATCAAAGACACGCGTACGATCGGTTCACGACCGATAGATGTCTTAGAATATTCATTGTCGCCCAGTTCTACATCATATACTTCAGACTTCAGGAAGTGACCGTTCAGAATCTTACCGAATGCCTGTTCGTCTGTTTTCAGATCACCTTGCAGGTATTTAGCTGAAGCCATAGCAAAACGGAATTCCAAACCATAGTCTGCATAGTTCCTCAGTTCAGAGTGACTTGCATGGTCATCTACTGAAGTAAAACAAACAGTAACAAGCTTGCTCAGATCAAGAGGCTCGTTGTATTGAGCTCTAACGTCAACCAATTCGTTGTTGTTTGAGTTGTACAGACAGATTGAGTCATGGTAGTGTACATAGAACAGATTGTCGCCAGTACCTTGAGTCTCGTCTGCAAAATCACCGGCCTTAAGCGCCGTAAAGTCTGTCTTGCTGTTGGCCAGATAAGGAACAGCAACGATTTCCTCGATTCTGCTATATTCAGAATTTACGGCTACTTCTTTACCACTTTCCTTCTCTTCCTCTGTCAAGTTAGCTTCAGCTATCGGAGTCTTCAAAGAAGCCATGTAGAATGTTTCCTTCTTATCAACACCATGAGCATCACCGTCAGTTCCAATTATAGTACCCAAGAACTCTTTATTCTTCTTGAACGTAACAGTCATGATACCATCTTTGATGTCATAACCTGTAACTTCAATAGGCTTGTTATTGGCAACATCAACAGCTTTTGTCGTGATGTTTGTAGACTTGATGCAGTCGAATGAAGGCATTTCCACGTCATCTTTGGTAACACCCATATTCGGATTCATCTGATAGTTGACTTCATTCAGTTCTGTAGAAATATACAAAGGTTTAGCACCTTCTACACCAGCATGATCCAACCATGGTTTTGTCGCATGATCTGTCATCGTACCATCAGCGATGTGTCCCGTGTGTTCAGCCTTTACATATACCTGAGGAGTATATTGTAAAGTCGTAAAGGTGATGGCAGGAATACCGTTGATGTGGAATTCAGGAATAAGCGTTGTGCTTGTCAGACGTCCGCCAACGATATTCATGAATTGTGCACTCAGCTTAGTAAATTCTTCCTTAAGTGCAGCCAATTCTTCCTTGGTAGCGGCATTGTCAATTTTGCTCTCCAATGCAGCAACTTTCACGCCCAACTCTTCTAATTTAGCAATCTTCTGAGCCTGCTCTTCTACTGCTTTTTCAAGCTTTGCAACTTGTTCTTTCAATGCTTCATCACTTCCACCGGCAGCATCCAGAGCTTCCTGAGCTTTTGCCAAAGCGTCGGCAGCGTCTTTCTTTGCCTGTTCGGCAGCAGCCTTAGCCTCGTCGATGGAAGTCTTCAAACCATCTACTGAAGTCTGAAGATCTTTAAGTTTGTCCACCTGTTCTTGTAAGTTGTTGATGTCATCATCGTAGTCCTTACAAGATGTGAACGTTCCTGTCGTACCCAGCATTAAGGCACTGAACAGGATCACACTTAGATACTTTTTGTTCATAATTAAAAACTTTAAATTTATAAATTTAAAAATTAGTAAATAATTGAGTTTCTCATATTTAATTGTTTTGTTCTTGCCGAATCCCCCCTCTTTTTTGTAATTTATTTTACACCAATTAAGCTAATTATTTCTTCCGTTATTTCGCAGATAACGGATTAAAAGTCGTGCAAACATACGGTATTTTGCAAAACTGTGCAAATAATATCCCCTTTTTTTATAAAAAAACTACGCTTTTTGAACCAATTCAAGTCGTTTACGCAATCTCTTATATAAATAAGGTGACTATCCGTTTTCATTTATTATTGTTGTGTTACACAAATAGCAACACGGTTTTGCTCGTTAATTTCAAAAGGCTGTTCTGTATCGCCCTTGAACTCTACCTGTATCCGGTCTTCAGAGATGCCTTTGGCCTTCAGTGCTTCGGCTGTGGCCTTGGCGCGTTTTTCCGAAATGCGGAGGTTTACATTTTTGTTTCCGGTCTTCACATCGGCATAACCGCTGATGACAACCTTGGATTCCTTGTTTTCGTTCAAATACTGAACCAACTCATCGATCTTCTGCTCCTCAGACGGGCGGATCTTTGCTGAATTCAAGGTGAAGAAGATATCCTTGCGGATTGGTTCTACTACCACTTCTTTTTCTTCCACTACAACAGGTTTCGGTTCGGGTTCCTTCTCGACAACCGGTGCGGGCTGAGGTTCCGGCTCGTAGTATACCGGTTCGGTCTTTGTGTATCCCTTTCCGAACTTAATGGTGAAACCAGCCATCAGATTGAATTGCCAATCGGCGTTTCCAGCCTTCTTGGAGTTGAACTTGTCTGAAAGGACATTACCGTTGGCTTCGATGTTGAAGTTAACTCTGTCGCTCAGACGGAAATCAAGTCCCAGTCCCAGGCGGCCTGCCACGAATACCTTGCTGTCGTTCCACAAGTAGGCCATGTTGTAACCTTTTGTGCTGAGAGCGACTGCTTCGTCGTTGTTGAATGCGCCGTTAACGCCTATTCCTGCAAAGAGGTAAGGGTTGACTACTCTCTTGGGATTAAACTTGCCAAACAAGTTGCAGAGGTCGAACATGGCATCTACATTTCCTTGCAGGTAGTTGTACTTGTAGGTTGTGTAGGGAGAAGCCCATGCACCCTTTGCTTGCCAGCCACTTAATCCGGCGCGTACTCCCAACCAGGGATTGAACTTGTAGCCTACATACAGAGCAGCGGCGGGTGAAAGCAAGTCACCGAAGTCGCCTTCGCCAATCGTATGGGCTACACCACCTTGAATTTGCATAAAGAAGTGAGGATCGAAGATCGTTTTCCCTTCTTCCTTGATGCGACGCTGTGAAGTTTCTCCACTCGTCTGCTGGGCGGAAAGGCCTGTAGTCCAGAGCAGCATGACCGCCAGCATTAGTTTACTCATTGTTTTCATTGTGACTCAAATTAAAAATTGAACCCTAAATCAACGCAAATATGGCAAAAAAAGTTATAATACCAAAGATTTTTGAAATAACTTTTTTTAGGTCATGAAACAAATTGTATTAAAAGATGTGTTTACGGCAATCATTGATGATTTCCGTGACAATGAGAGGTGGGGAAGTGCCCACATTTATCAGTCTGCACTAAACGCTTTTCTCGCATTTAGTAACAATCCTCGTTTCAAACTCAAAGATTTGTCGCCAGCTGTGCTGAAGCATTTTGAGCAGTATTTGAGAAAACGCAATTGTAGCTGGAATACGGTTGCAACCTATATGCGTTCGCTCCGTTCGGCTTATAACCGCTGTGTGGATGTCGGGCGTGTACCCTACGTGCCTCGTCTGTTTGAGCATGTTCATACAGGGGCACGAACCAACATCAAACGTGCTTTGGATACGTCGGATCTTAAACGTCTGCTGGCTTGGATTGATGATGGAGAGGATGACTGTATCTCGCCGGATGTGCGTAAGGCGGGGGTGATATTTGCCCTTATGTTCCTGTTGCGTGGCTTGCCGTTTGTCGACCTGGCTTTTCTGCGCAAAACGGATCTTTGTGGAAATGTGCTGGTTTATAGAAGAAAGAAGACGGGGCGACTGCTGACAGTTGTGTTACCCCCTGAAGCTATCCGATTGATGGTGGAAATAGAAAACCGGGATCGCAGCTCGCCTTATTTATTTTCTATTATCGGTAATTGGGAAGATCAGGAAAAGGCTTATCGGGAATATCAGTCTGCTCTTCGCTTTTTCAATTACAAATTGGTGGAACTTGGTCGGTATTTGGGAATTGATGCGCATCTGAGTACCTATGCAGCCCGTCATAGCTGGGCTACTTTGGCCTATCATTGCGAAATCCATCCGGGTATTATTTCGGAAGCAATGGGGCATTCGTCAATAGCTGTGACGGAAACTTATCTGAAACCATTCCAGGATGAACGGATAGACGAGGCAAACAAACAAATTATAGCTTTCGTCAAGCGATGATCGGTGGAATGCAAATGCCTGCAAAATATTACAATTGGGTGACTTACTCCGTATCTGCTCCGTACTTGCTCCGTATCAACTCCGTGTTGGGGTACTTTTATTTGGAGCAAGTGCGGAGCAGGTAGTGTTATGGTCATGCCCGTAAAAATAGAGTCGAAATCGAATGAGATCATTATGATTGAATTTTTCCTAAATATATATCAATAAATATACTCATATACAGTAGAATAGAATTACCAATCCGTTATCTGCGAAATAACGAGCGAGAAGTCGTGTAAACTAGGTGAAAAATTGCGTGATATTAATTTAAAAATAGAAAGGAAAAAGAGAGAAAAGAAGGATTATTGTTAAATGTAAAAACTCAATTACTTACTTAATTTTTTAAATTTATAAATTTAAATTTTTTATTATGAACAAAAAGTATTTAAGTGTGATTCTGTTCGGTGCCTTGATGTTGGGCACGACAGGGACGTTTACGTCTTGTAAGGATTACGACGATGACATCAATCAGATCAATAAGGAACTGACTGATATCAAGTCTGCAATCTCAGAACTGCAATCAAAGGTTGATAATGGTAAGTATGTTACCAATATCACCAAGGAAGGCGAAGGTATCAAGATTACCTGGAACGACAACAGCACCAGCGTTATTGAAACAATCAAAGGCGACAAGGGTGCTGACGGTACGATCGTAACGATCATTGATGGTTATTGGGCTTTCGATGGCGTGAAGTCTGAATATCCTGCAGTAGGTAAGGATGGTGCTGATGGAGCTGACGGTCAAGATGGTCAGGACGGTCAGAATGGCCAAGATGGTCACGATGCTAAGATCAGTGAAGACGGTTACTGGATGGTATGGGATGCCGAAAAAGGCGAGTATGCCAAAACTGAGTACATTGCTGGTGGTGTCACTGCCGTTGAAACAGCCGGTGGTTGGAATCTTACTGTAAGAGATGAGAATGGCGATGTCCAGACTATCTTTATCCCGACTAGTTCAACAATGGGGTATATGGATATCCTGAATGGTGATAAATATATGTATGCTCTTTATGGTATCAACGAGAAGGATGTTACGTATGGTCCTAACGATAAGGTCCTGGCTAAGGGTTTGTATACGACTCTTGATCGTGATTTGATGATTGTTGTCAATCCGCAAGGAACCGATGCTTCTGCATATGAGTATTCTTTGATGAATTCTGCTAATGTGAATACTGGTTTGTTGTTTAAGGATGCTGTCCCATATGAAGGTGTTCTTGATATCTATGATGTTCCTGCTACAAGAGCTACTTCTGAAAATGCAATTTGGAGGTTGCCTCATGATTTTACGCGTTACGAAGATATTGACGATGCTAGAACAAAGAACTACTTGCTGTTCAAAGCCAATGATCAAAATCCGTATGCGTTGTCATTAACTGCTACATTAAACAATACAACGGTTAAAACACCTTATGATTTGGGTGCAAGACTGAAAAAAATAGGTAATGTAACTGTTTCTGTTGATCATTTGAGAAATTGCGCTGTAAATACGAAATATGAACCTGTAATAAACTATGTATCTCCTTCTGTAGATGCAGCGGCTGTTTATGATTATTGGCTTACTTTTGAACAATCTGCAGACAACCTGAAAGATGTTGCACTTTATGGCGCAGAAATTGTTGATGAAGGACATAAATTTGTCTATAATAGAGAGACGGGTGTAAATAACTCTATTAAGTTGCTCTTTAATTACATTTTGATGGATGGTACAGTTGTAGAAGGTAAGGATGCTGTTCCGTTCTATGCTTATATGAAAGAAGAAATGGCTTCTTCTAAAGAAATTACATTGGATCGTCTGAATGTGCCGATGGATGCCAAGTATGTTGATGGTGAGAATGTCTATTTCTTGAATGGAACGAAATGGGGTGCTGGCGGTCAACCGGAATTTGCTTTGAATACTAAGCCTTATTCATTGGCAAAATTATTGTCTGAAATGAGCGATGTGGAAAAGGTTGTATGGAACAGCGCTATTGAAAATCGTAAGGTGTCTTTCTCTATCATTGGTGGTGAAGGTGACAATAACGAGGATAACCAGAACTTCAGAAGAGGTTATAACGTTTTGTATGCGTTTAACGAGGCTAATGATGAAGTAATCTTCCAGTTCTTGGTATCTGCTGGCTATCCTGTAAACTTTAAACTGAAAAATGCTTATCAGCTGACCATGACTGTAAATGATGAAGATACTAATACTCCTGTCGCTTCTATCATATTGCCGTTCGAGTTTACTATGCCGACTCTGGGTATTACTCGTGTTAAATCTACAGCTGATGATAAGTCTGTTCTATGGACGAAGGATGCAGACAATAATGATGTATTGAAGGTTTATGGCGAACGCGGAACTGAGGCTACTAAGTTGCCTAATACAATCTTCGGTGATTTGCGTGATGCCTTCACTGGTGCATTTGATTATGAAAAGGGAGAATATGTTGCAACTGTTGAAGCTGGATTCTATGATATTTATGTAGCAAATGTAGGTCAAGATAAAGTATTGTTGGGCCAGTTTAGTCCCGCACACAATCCTGTAACCTTGGCTGATATTACTACAAGCTCATTGTGGAGCGAGTGGAATACATGGCAGAACCTGCCGTTCGATGGTGCTGACTTTGCTACGATGGAAGCTGAGAAAGTCGTTTATAATCACTTTGGAGTATATCAAGAAGAGCTGCCGATGTTCTATGTACAATTTGCAAGTAAGATTGAAGATGGTGAGGGAGCACTTGTTGACGGTAAGGGCGAAGTCGCTACTCCGCTGATGGCTCAGCCTGTGTATAATGGCTCTGAATTAACGGCTTACGAAGTAATTATTAACGATGCAAACTTTGATATGAAGGATGCATTTGGTTACAAGTACTATATGTTTGATAGTGTAACGGTTAAGGACGGTAAGGCTGTTGATACCAAGAAACGTAATGCCCTCAACAATATGTGGGCTAACGACCGTGAAGGTCTTAAGGATGATTCCAATACATATTATGGTTTGAATCCGACCGCAAAAGTTGATGGTAATCCTGCTGGATCTTTGGTTAAATTTAACCTGCTTACATGGAATGGTGGTGTATGGCCTACAGCTGGTACTTATGCTACTCAAATGAAGATTACAATCGATAAATCGGTTGCTGCAGCTAAGAACAACTTGGTAGAGGTTACTTTGAATGTTACGGATGTATTTGGACATGTATATGAATTGCCTATTTACATTCAAACTGTGAAGTAATATTATCCCTTTGGTAAAAATCAACTAGTAGTAAGACGATAGTTGAAAATCTGAGAATAGAGGCTGTCTCCTGTGTGTGAGGTGGCCTCTATTTATGTTTATTGACAGGGTGTAATGTAGTAGCCATTCGAAATCCGGCAGCTTTTAGATATGTTCATGCTGTACTCCTTCACCCTCTGACGAAGCACCGTGTCAGCAGGTAAGGAAGCACCGTGTTAACCCCTCATCTTGTATAGTGTGGCGGCTTCAGTCGTTGGGAGGTGGAGGAAGATGGATTGCCGTGTGCCGGATAAAAGCTTAAAAACCGTGTTTTTCATTTGCCTATGCTTGTACCTTTTTATATATTTGTTTCCAAAATGCCACGATTATGAAATATCCTATAGGAATCCAGAGCTTTGACCGCATCATCGAAGACGGCTATGTCTATGTAGACAAGACTGCGTTGATTTATCAGCTGACACACGAGAGCAGCATCTATTTTCTGAGCCGTCCGCGCCGTTTCGGCAAGAGCCTGCTGGTGTCTACGCTGGAGAATTATTTTTTGGGGCGTAAGGAGTTGTTCCATGGACTGGCTATCGAAAAGTTGGAAAAGGAATGGGCGGTTCATCCCGTGTTTCATGTGGATTTCAATGGGGCTGTTTTCAGTGACGTCGGCCAGCTGGAAGAGATGCTGCGTGACTATGTGGAAAGTTGGGAGAGGGACTACGGTCTGTTACCCAACAAGGATTTGGGAATGGGGCTTCGTTTCCGCAATGTGCTCCATGCTGCTCACATACAGACCGGGCGTCGTGCTGTGGTTCTGATCGACGAGTATGACAAACCGATTCTGGACGTTCTGGATGTGGATGCTTCGCTGGAAGACCGTCACCGTAATGTGCTGAAGGCTTTTTACTCAGTGTTCAAGGCCGCAGACCGCGACTTGCAGTTCGTCCTGCTGACGGGTGTGACGAAGTTTTCGCAGGTGAGCGTATTCAGTGGTTTCAACCAGCCTAAGGATATCAGCATGGACGGACGTTACGAGACGCTTTGCGGCATTACGCAGGAAGAGATCGACCGTTATTTCCCCGAACCCATCGCCGACATGGCTGTGGACTACCGCTGTACGCCGGAGGAAATGAGGCAGCGGCTGAAACAGCAGTATGACGGCTATCACTTCAGCGACCGTTTGACGGACGTTTACAATCCTTTCAGCCTGCTAAATGCGTTGGACAGTCGTCGGGTTTATGATTACTGGTTCCGTTCGGGTACTCCCACATACCTGATCCGCCTGTTGGCCCATTTCAACGAGAATATGAACGAACTGACGGGCAAGTACTACCGTCCCGAGGAGTTCGTGGACTACAAGGCCGACGTGGAGCGTCCGCTGCCCATGATCTTCCAGAGCGGGTACCTGACCATCAAGAACTATAATTTCCAATTTAACACCTTCCTGCTGGACTTCCCCAACAACGAGGTGAAGAACGGTTTCCTGACGATGCTTGCCACGTCGTATCTGCAACCTCGGGAGGAAATGGGTGCTTGGATACGTAGTGTGGTCATGGCACTGCAGACAGGCGATATCGACCGCCTTCGCAGCCTGTTCACGTCTTTCCTGGCCAGTATCCCCTATACGATGCGTCGGAAGGAAGACGAGGCGGAGCGTGAACGCTACTTTCAGTACACGTTTTACCTCATCATGCGCCTGGTGAGCGTCTACACCGTTTATGTGGAGAAGGTACAGAGCCAGGGGCGTGTGGATTGTGTAGTTGAGACTCCTCAGTATATCTATATTTTTGAGTTCAAACTGGACGGTACGGCTGCCGAGGCTTTGCTGCAAATTGAGGACAAGGGATATGCCCGGGAGTATGCGTGCGATATGAGAAAACTTTATAAGATAGGTGCGGCTTTTTCTTCAGAAACAGGGACTATCAGTGATTGGCAGGTTGTGGACGATTAATATTAGGAAACATTTCCGCCTAAAATTTGCTCGTTTCCCGAATAAATCGTTACTTTGCACAAATTTTGGAAAGTAATATGCAATCACAGGAAATGGGTACCAGTTTTTATTTCAGTTCGGATGATTTTCATTCGCCGGCTGGTGGTTTCTTCGTTTCCGGTAAGATATTAGTTCTTTGGTAAATGCGTTGTCCGTTGTCGGGTGACGCATTTTTTTTATTCAAAAGCAGACTGAAGCTATTTTAAAACAACTTATAAAGAGAAAAAATGAAGAACGATTTGAAGAAAGTGCTCGTCTTGGGTTCAGGTGCGCTCAAGATCGGTCAGGCCGGAGAGTTCGACTACTCCGGTTCGCAGGCGCTGAAAGCGTTGCGTGAAGAAGGTATCAGCTCCGTGCTGGTGAACCCCAACATCGCTACCATCCAGACTTCGGAAGGTATCGCCGATCAGGTTTACTTCCTGCCGGTGACTCCTTATTTCGTGGAAGAAATCATCAAGAAGGAACGTCCCGACGGCATTCTGCTGGCTTTCGGTGGACAAACGGCGCTGAACTGCGGTACGGAACTCTATCAGAAGGGCATTCTCGAAAAATACGGTGTACGTGTGCTGGGTACCTCGGTAGAGGCTATCATGTACACTGAAGACCGTGACCTCTTCGTGAAGAAACTCGACGAAATACCGATGAAGACGCCCAAGAGCCACGCGGTAGAGAGCATGGAAGATGCTTTGAAGGCTGCCCGTGAAATCGGTTATCCTGTCATGGTACGTTCGGCTTACGCCTTGGGTGGTCTTGGTAGTGGTATCTGCCCCGACGAAGAAGCCTTCATTAAGCTGGCCGAAAGTTCGTTCACTTTCTCCAAACAAATTCTGGTAGAAGAGTCACTGAAAGGCTGGAAAGAAATAGAGTTTGAGGTAATCCGCGATGCTAACGACCACTGCTTCACCGTGGCCAGCATGGAGAACTTCGACCCGCTGGGTATCCACACGGGTGAGTCTATCGTGGTGGCTCCTACCTGTTCGCTGACCAATGAGCAGGTGGAGATGTTGCAGGACCTGTCGCGCAAGTGTATCCGTCACCTGGGTATTGTGGGCGAGTGTAACATCCAGTATGCTTTCAACGCTGAGACCAACGATTACCGTGTCATCGAGGTGAATGCCCGTCTGAGCCGTTCTTCTGCTTTAGCTTCCAAGGCTACCGGTTATCCGTTGGCGTTTGTGGCTGCCAAGATTGCTTTGGGCTACACGCTCGACCAGATTGGCGAGATGGGTACGCCTAACTCAGCTTACGTAGCACCGCAGCTTGACTATCTAATCTGTAAGATTCCCCGTTGGGACTTGACGAAGTTTGTCGGTGTGAGCCGCGAAATCGGTTCCAGCATGAAGTCTGTGGGTGAAATCATGTCTATCGGCCGTTCCTTCGAAGAAATCATCCAGAAGGGGCTGCGTATGATCGGTCAGGGCATGCACGGCTTTGTGGGCAACGACGGCACCCACTTCGACGACCTCGACCATGAATTGTCCCATCCGACAGATCTGCGTATCTTCGCTATCGCACAGGCATTGGAAGAAGGTTATACCATCGACCGCATCTACGAACTGACCAAGATCGATCCCTGGTTCCTGGGTAAGCTGAAGAATATTGTCGACTATAAGCATAAGCTTTCTCAGTATAATAAGGTAGAGGATCTGCCTGCCGACGTACTCCGTGAAGCTAAGGTATTGGGCTTCTCCGACTTCCAGATTGCCCGTTTCGTGCTTCATCCTACGGGCAACATGGAGAAGGAAAACCTTATGGTGCGTGCCCGTCGTAAGGAATTGGGTATTCTGCCGGCTGTGAAGCGTATCAATACGGTGGCCAGCGAACATCCCGAACTGACCAACTACCTCTACATGACCTACGCTGTCGAGGGTTACGATGTGAACTACTACAAGAACGAAAAGTCCGTTGTCGTGCTTGGTTCGGGTGCTTACCGCATCGGCTCCAGCGTTGAGTTCGACTGGTGCTCGGTGAATGCCATTCAGACGGCTCGCAAGCTGGGTTACAAGTCTATCATGATCAACTATAATCCTGAGACCGTATCTACTGACTATGATATGTGCGACCGCCTTTACTTCGACGAGTTGTCGTTTGAACGCGTACTCGATGTTATCGACCTTGAGCAGCCGCGTGGTGTCATCGTATCTGTGGGTGGTCAAATACCGAACAACCTGGCTATGAAACTCTATCGCCAGTCGGTACCTGTATTGGGTACTTCTCCGATATCTATCGACCGTGCCGAGAACCGCAACAAGTTCTCCCACATGCTCGACCAGCTGGGCATCGACCAGCCTGCATGGCAGGAGCTGACTAGCCTTGAAGACGTGAAGGGCTTCGTGGCCAAGGTGGGTTATCCCGTTCTGGTGCGTCCGTCTTATGTCCTTTCGGGTGCAGCTATGAACGTATGCTACGACGAAGACGAGTTGCAAGAGTTCTTGAAGATGGCTGCCGAGGTGTCCAAGGAATATCCTGTAGTCGTATCACAGTTCTTGCAGAATACCAAGGAAATCGAGTTTGATGCCGTGGCACAGAACGGTGAGATTGTAGAATATGCCATCTCCGAGCACGTTGAGTTTGCCGGTGTACACTCGGGCGACGCCACGCTGGTGTTCCCTGCCCAGAAGATCTACTTCGCAACAGCTCGCCGCATCAAGAAGATCAGCCGTCAGATTGCTAAGGAGCTGAACATCTCCGGACCGTTCAACATTCAGTTCCTGGCACGTAACAACGAGGTGAAGGTCATCGAGTGTAATCTCCGTGCTTCGCGTTCGTTCCCCTTTGTCAGCAAGGTATTGAAGCGCAACTTCATCGAGACTGCTACAAAGATTATGCTTGACGCTCCTTACTCCAAGCCCGACAAGTCGGCTTACGATATCGACTGGATTGGTGTGAAGGCCAGCCAGTTCTCCTTCTCCCGTCTGCACAAGGCCGACCCCGTGCTGGGTGTCGATATGTCGTCTACGGGCGAGGTAGGCTGTATAGGCGACGACTTCTCTGAAGCTTTACTCAACGCCATGATAGCTACCGGTTTCAAGATTCCTTCACGCGAAAAAGGCGTGATGTTCTCCAGTGGTGCCATGAAGTCCAAGGTCGATTTGCTCGACGCCAGTCGCATGCTCTTTGCCAAGGGGTATAAGATTTACGCGACGGCCGGTACGGCTGCCTTCCTTAATGCTCACGGTGTAGACACTGTACCAGTATTCTGGCCTGATGAGCGTCCCGATGCAGAGAACAACGTGATGAAGATGATTTCTGAGCACAAGTTTGATCTTATTGTCAATATCCCGAAGAATCATACCAAGCGTGAGCTGACCAATGGTTACAAGATCCGTCGTGGTGCAATCGATCATAACATTCCGTTGATTACCAATGCACGTCTGGCCAGCGCCTTCATTGAGGCCTTCTGTAGCATGAAGCTGGAAGATATTCAGATTAAGAGCTGGCAGGAGTATAAATAAGGAACTATTTTTTCTCTAAGAGATTTTCTCTAGCGGAAAAAGTACGAAGATAATGTCATTCTGAGCAAAGCGAAGAATCTCGTGGGTTATGCAGAGGTTCTTTATTTCGCTCAGAATGGCATTTTGTTTTGATAGTACACGTCTTCGTTTGTCCCACTTCCGGAGATGATTGGGTAGTGCTAAACGTACTTGTGGTGTATGCTGTAGTACGTTTCTATCAAGGATAGATAATATTTTTAGAAAAAAAACAAGCATTTGTTTGCAGATATCAAAAAATGTCGTACCTTTGCAGCGCTTTTGAAACGAAAGTGACGGGCGTTTAGCTCAGCTGGTTCAGAGCATCTGCCTTACAAGCAGAGGGTCGGCG
>ERZ772831.1769-NODE-1769-length-19386-cov-3.621954_pt1 | contig 19386 bp, 11 predicted proteins | sample MGYA00580858_ERZ772831 | MGnify/ENA primary metagenome ERZ772831 (study PRJEB29015, sample SAMEA2737694) | human gut metagenome | biome: human gut; feature: human-associated habitat; material: faeces | place: China | collected 2012 ... | reverse complement strand
TCATAACTACATATTCGAACATCAAATCTCACCAATACAGTCTTCGTCTCAAACCATCCGGTCCCTTATGATTTCCCGACACTATTATTTTAGTACATAAAACATTGCATTTGCCGCTCACACCAAAGACTGCATAATTTCGCCACAATCTTTACACAGCATTCTCACACAAAAACAACTACGTTCACATTCTACTCATCTTTTTCTTCATTACAATCTTTGGAAAATTACACAACATAAACAATGCACCATAATACTACAACCTAATACCATTATCTTTTTATAAATTCCATACAGAGTATTTGCAAAATGCTTTATATCAACAATTTGCACTTTAAACGGTAGAAAAGTGATGACGTAAATTCTGAGTAAAGCGAAAAAGATGAAGAATTAACGTTTTTAACATTTATAAACCACAAAAGAGGTGTGAATGTGCAACTACGGAAGAATGTTATCTTGAATACTCAAATTTGTTTTGTAATTATATGTCATATCCCAATAAGATGCATACCCCACAAAAAACTCAACCAAGTTAAAATAATGAGTCATTTTCGCATTTTCAAACCTTATAAAACCGAAATTTTGTTAAATATGCTCGATTTTTGAGATTTTTTCTCATATTATTTATCCTATATCGAAAATTAATTGTATCTTTGCACAAAAATATTGAGATATGCTAGTAAATTTCACAGTTAAGAATTATCGCTCTTTCAAACAGGAACGAACCTTTAGTATGGAGGCGAGTTCCATAAAGGAGCATAAAGAGTCTGTAATCAGCGAAGGTAAGTATAGTTTGCTTCCGTTGGCAGTCTTGTATGGTGCCAACTCGGGGGGCAAGAGTAACTTGATTCAGGCCATATCTACTATGCGTAGTATGGTTAGGCGTTCTGTCAGGCTTAATGAAGGTGATGCACTACCCTATGATCCTTTTGCATTGGATGAAAGCTCTGATTCCCAACCAACATTGTTTGAGATACAATTCATTAATGCAGAGGTGCTTTATCGCTATGGCTTCGAATACAACAAAACTGACATTATCTCAGAGTGGCTATACGAAAAACGGTTTGGAGAGAAAGAGTACGAGCTCTTCGTGCGTTCACGAGATATTATAGAGGTATCTTCTAAAAGATTTATGGAGGGTCAGGGAAAGGAAGACTTGACAAACTCAAATCGCCTCTTCCTGTCGCTTGTAGCTCAGCTGAAGGGCGAGAAGTCCAATTCCATATTGGGCTGGTTTGGAGAATGCAATGTACTTTCTGGAATCGACAGCGAAGGCTACGAGGCATTTACGCTCAGAATGTTTTTGGAACATCTAAATGGAGCTGACCAGGCACAGGAGTTCTTCAAGACCCTGCAACTGGGCTTTACCCGTTTTTCTGTCAAGAAGGTTGATATTCCAAAAGAGGCATTAGACAGTGCCCCAAGGTCGTTAAGGTCACAGTTGGAGAAGGACTTGGCGACAGGGAATGTAGTCGAGCCGATAACCACTCATAATGTATATGACGAAAAAGGGCTGGTAATCGGCGAGCGCAATTTCCACAAGAACCAGATGGAGTCAGAGGGGACGAAGAAAGTGATAGAGATTTCCGGCCCAATATTCGATACGCTGAACGAGGGCAAGACGCTGATTGTCGATGAACTGGATGCCAAGCTTCACCCACTGCTGACGCGCAACATCGTACTTCTGTTCATGGATCCAGAGAAGAATAGACACGGAGCACAGCTGATTTTCGCCACCCACGACACCAATCTGCTTGATTTGGAGATTATTCGTCGTGATCAGATTTGGTTTGCAGAGAAGGACAAGGTTGAGTCTACTGACATCTACTCGCTTGTGGAGTTCAAGGACGAGGACGGGAAAAAAGTGCGCAACGACCGTGACATCAAGCGCGACTATATTCGTGGCCGCTATGGTGCCATACCTTTCATTGGAAAATAAAGTGGTGCTATGGGATATTCGAGAAAAGAAGAAATCGCAAAGCTGAGGCGGGAACGTAAAGAAGCCAAGGCTGCCAAGAAACGCAAGGAGAACATCCGCGAAAAACTAGTGCGTTTCCTCATAGTCTGTGAAGGTACGAAGACAGAGCCGCACTACTTCAAGGCTCTTATCAATAATTTCATCTCAGCCGTTCGCGAGGTGACGATTGAGGGCGAGGGCCGGGCAACGGTTGCTCTGGTGGATAGAACGCAGGAAATAAAAACGGAACTGGAGCGGAAGAATGCTATGACTTTTGACCGCGTGTGGGTCGTTTTTGATAAGGATGACTTTGAAGACTTCAACGAAGCCATCAAAAAAGCCCATAAGTTGGGCTTCCACAGTGCTTGGACGAACGAAGCCTTTGAACTATGGTACTACCTGCACTTTGAATACCTTGATACAGGCATCAGCCGCTCTGCCTATATTGAGAAACTCGAAGAATCTTTTAGAAACAGAATGGGTGACGAGACTTTTAAGTATCGGAAAGGCAACCCTGATATATACAGCCTACTCCAGCAGTATGGCCGCGAGAATCTGGCCAAGCGCTTTGCCCAGCAGCTACGTGCATTATACACTGGCACCGACTATGCAACCCATAAGCCTTGCACGATGGTTGACAAGTTAGTGGAGGAACTTGAGCACCCGGAATTATTGTTAATAAAGAAATAAAGGAGGATAGAAGATATGTGGGCAGATAATGAGACAAATGAAGACCTGTTGGGCTATCAAGTTCATGCAGACCTTCTGAAAGAGGTGGTTCTTGATTCAACCATGCTCCCAATTACCATAGGAATATTCGGTGATTGGGGTTCAGGGAAGAGCAGTCTGATGCTCTTGATGAAAGAGGGCATTGACCAATGGATGAAAGAAGAAGCCAATAAAAAGGAAAAAGTTGCTCAGATACAGTTTAACAGTTGGCAGTTTGAAAACTATGAAGACACTAAGCTCACACTGATAGAAACCGTACTGACAGCGATAGAAAAAGACCTAAAGAAGAAGCAAGGCGTCATTAAAAACGGAGTTGACTTCTTGAAGAAAATCAAATACTTGAAGCTTGGTGTGTTCTTTTTGAAGAAGATCGGACAGCAGGTTGTACCCGAAGAACTACTTAAACTTCTGCCCACAAAGGAAGAATGGAAAAAGGAACTTACCGATGACGACGCGAAGTTGCTGATAGAGGAAGTGAGCAAAGGGAATGCTACAAAGTTTATAGAGCGATTCAGAGAGGATTTCGAGAAAATAGTGGTTGGTGCAGATTATCGCTCCGTAATTGTCTATATTGATGATCTTGACAGATGTGAACCTTCAAGGATTATCCAGTGTCTTGAAGCCGTAAAACTGTTCGTGAATGTAAAACGGACTGCGTTCGTGATTGGAGCAGATGAAAGAATCATAGAACATGCTATTGAGGAACGTTACAATCACAAAATAGAGAAGAAGACGATTTCCAGCCCGTATTCTGATTATATGGAGAAGCTGATTCAGTTACCATACAGAATACCACGTTTGTCATATTCAGAACAAGAAACCTATATAACGCTGTTGCTATGCAGCAAAATAGAAGATGAAATTCAATTCAAGACCATACACCAGAAGTTTCTTGATTTCAGAAAGAAGGATAAGCATACCAAGTATAATTTAACTAGCATTCGTCAAGACAACAAGAAGTTGGACTTTGGCGAAGTTGAAGGCTTGTTGCCTATTTTGCCCATCATGACAAAGTTCCTGAACGGCAATCCCCGACAATTGAAGAGATTCCTCAATACATTCGATATGCGTATGAGGATGGCTAAGGTTGCAGGTTTTGAGGGTATTAAGCCAGAAGTGCTTGTGAAACTCATGGTGCTGGAATATAACAGCGTGCTTAGAGAGAACATTGATGACTTATATAGTCGTCAGAAAAGCAATGGGTTTGTGGGTGATATGGCTGATGTGGAGAAACAATCAAAGGCGGGAAGATTGACAAGCGAGAGTTGGACAACACTATGGAATAAACCAGAAGCTATGTTGTGGTTGGCTGCACCCCCATCACTTACCAATGTGAACTTACAGGATTATTTTTGGATTTCACGAGAGGCTTTGAAGGTGGAGACCCCTGTGGAGAACAAGGTGTCGAACATCGTGAGAGCAGCATACATTCGACTAAAGAAAAATCAGACCGTGAAAGCCATGAAAAGTGCTCTTGTTGGTGAAATAAGAAACTTCACCAGAGAAGAGAAGGATATGATGGTTATGCTATTGCATCAGGAACTTGCCGAGGATATCAATTCTGGGGTAATAACCCGATTCTTGAATGCTGACGAGAATTGCGAGATGGTTTCATCACTCTCTTTGTTAAAAATGCTGTTTGAAGGCATTGAAACATCAAAACTACCAGCCACATACGCACAGTTTCTGAAAAGAATGAAAGGAAAGGCAGACTGTAAAAAGTATGTCGAAGATATGGAAAAAGGTACAAGTCTTAAAAATGCTTTGAAATAATGGGAACATCACAATCACATTCGCTTAAGACAACGCCCCAATGGTCAGCGGCCAAGAAAGCTATGACCAGTGTAATTAAGGATCATGGCAATGCGCAAAAGCAATCACGACTGATGACTGCTTTTGGAACAGCTGTCGGTGACGGCTTGTACAGAGGAGGCAACAGAGGCGGTGGTGGCTCGTTTGGTCAGGCTGGTTCTCGTGCCTTGGGAAATGTCGTTCAATTCATTTCGGATGTCAGGTCTTTAGGCATTGGCGGTGCTATCGACAGCTTAGGACTGCCACAGGAAGAGCAGCCTCAGACTCCCAGAGAGTTGATCAGAGTCATATGTGGACTGACTTCAGCAGATTCGGATGCTCTACACGATGATGAAGCCGCAGTGGAAGCACAAGAGAAACTGCTCTCCATGATTTTTGAACAATGCGACAGCCTGGCAGATATTGAGACACTGCTTCAGCAAGCTGACGAAGATACAATTGACGGTTGGATACTTGATTTTGAGGTTGAGTATATCATGGAATATATGGGAGGCCTCTTCCAAAGCCACATTTTTGATAAGAATGCTACCCCGGAGACTGTATGTAATGAGATAAAACAGTGGCTGCGTTCGGAACTGGATAATCGTTTGGCTGATGAGATGCACCACATTAATGTTTTCTCTCCAGAAGGGAAAGCCTATATTGATACGTTAACCGCAAGAATCCTGGATATATGGCAGTAGTAGAGGTAAATATCAGTTATCAGCATAGTGCAGATCCCGCAAAGTTTGGGCAGTATAGCCTTTCGCTTACGGACAATGCCGGTCAGACACTGGACGTTGAATTGAAATTCAATTTTGATGATTTGTGGCGTATTGCCCGCGATACATCATCAGTGGCATTTGACTTTCTTGTGTTTGCAATGTCGGTTTACAATGCAGACAGGGCTGTGAGCCGTGCTAAGTATTCGGAAGAGGGATGGAAAAGGAACATCCATTTGAGAGTGCCGGTAGTGAATGTCGCTGCGATGGAAAGAGGATTGGAGAACTTCCGTAGTGCAGTTGATTTTTTGACTGGGGATGTATGGAATTTTGAGTTTGTTCAAGCAGCCCCTTATAACTATGCACCACCTCGCATACAGTTTGAGAATCTTCAGGACTATGACAGAGTGTCGCTATTCTCTGGTGGATTAGATTCTTTGATTGGGTTTATAGATGGTTGTGTACAGTTGCCGCCCGGCAAGAAAGTGCTGCTAATCTCACATGCTGAACTTGGCAAAGAAGGTAAAGACCAAACAAGAATCCTGAGACGATGCGAGCACAACGGTTTTTTTAATGGTCAATATGATAGAGCATTTATCAGTGCAGGACTAAAACTGCATAGAGGAAATACGTTGGAAACCGAAGCAACGTTCCGTGCAAGATCGATACTATTTTTTGCGGCAGGGATTTATTGTGCGAGTGCAATCTCCCCTAATAAGTCTTTGATCATTCCTGAGAACGGAACCATTTCGTTGAATATACCATTAGATAAGGGTAGAAGAAGCGCCTGTAGTACTAGGACAACGCACCCTGTGTTCTTGCGTAGATTACAATCAGCTTTGAATTCCATTGGAATCCAGAACACATTAGAGAATCCCTATCAGTTGAAATCAAAAAAGGATATGGTTGATGATTGCTGCCAGGATGCAGCACGTAAGAGAGCGTTAGTGCTTTTATGCTCTGAGTCGTGCTCTTGTGCCAAGCGTTCCCATAAACGTTATTGGAATCGGAGGAACGTGCTGCACTGTGGGGTTTGTTTGCCTTGCATGTATAGAAGAGTGTCCTTGTCAGGTGTAAATGAGTTGAGACATGAACAGTATGGGTTGGACGTATTTACTCCAGCAGAGATTCAGATTACCCGTTCGGATATCAAACGAAACCGAGACTTCAAATCACTTCTCTACTTTTTGAGGAATCGTTGCAGACGAGAGGTTATAGAAACGGAACTGATTGCCAATGGTATTACAGGAAAAGCAGAGGTGGAGGCTTATACGGACTTTGTAATACATTCGTATGACCAAGTAAAAGACTGGATTCGGACAAATGCCAATGCGGATATAAGGCAACGAGCAGGAATATGATAGATACACATTGCCATTTTGACATGATACCCCATCCCGAGGCGTATTTGAGGCAACGAGAGCAAGCCGGGGATATTGTGATTGGCATGACTAATCTGCCATCGCATTTTAAGATGGGGTTCCTGCACGTGAAAGGATATAAACATATCCGATTAGCTTTGGGACTGCACCCTTTGTTGGCATCGGAAAATAAGAACGAGTTGCCATTGTTTAATCGCCTTCTTGACCAAACATCCTATATAGGAGAAATCGGACTGGATTTCTCAAAAGAAGGATTACCAACAAGGGATGATCAAGTTACCATATTGAGAAAGTTACTGGAAAAGTTAGAAGGCAAGAAGAAAATAATCAGCGTTCATTCAAGGAAGGCCGAAAAGGAACTGTTCGATCTTTTGTGTGAGTACAACATTAATAATGTTATTTTCCACTGGTATTCTGGCCCCATTGACTTAATACCTTCCATCATTGCCAAAGGTTACTATTTTTCTGTCAATGAAGCCATGACTGTATCAAAGAATGGTCAGAACATTATTGATAGAATTCCACGAGACAGAATCCTTACAGAATCAGATGCTCCATACAATAACAAAGCAAACATTAGTAAAACACTTATCAATCTGGCAATGTCAGAAGAGGAGATAAACTACAATTTTAACAACCTGATTGCGAAAATTAGAAAATCAAATTGACTATCCATTATTTGTATGTTATATCATTATACATCAATACAAGCTTTAGAAGGCATATTAAGAGAATCTCCTTCTGAAAAAGGATTATGTTTTTGGGCTTCAAGGTATGATTGTTTTGGAGATAAGGAAGAATATAAAATAGGTATTGAAACCATTAAAGCTCTTTTGCCTAAAGTTGAGAACAGATTGCAGCCCGATAGACAAGTCGCTTCTTCCTTTGATTGGAATAGCATAAAAGAGAATATAATGTTGCCCATGCCTTATGTCATATCATTAACAAAGCGATGTGACAATGATTATATGTGGGAGAATTACGCAGACCATGGACATGGTGTGGTTTTAGCACTCGACGAAACAAAGGAGATTTCATTTGAGAGTTTGCCCCACATGATTATGCTTAAACCCTGTATATATAAAGGAATAGCATCAGATGAAGAATTGTTTAAGGAGATTGAAACAGAGTATTTTAATGGTGCATTCGGCATGCTTACTGGGCCTAAAAAAGAATTTGCATTTGGACTATTAAAGGATTATCCACAAGTCTTTGTGAAACTTATTGCAATGTACTTGCTTGGCTATGCTGCTCCAAAAATAAAAGAAAAGAAATATTATCGAGAAGAAGAGGTTCGTGTTATTATTCCTTCGCAACGACCAAATTCAGAGGTTATGTTCATGCTCGACCAATTCAAAGAGGCTAAAATACTAGATATAAACATTGAGGATATGGTGCATATGGTTAAAGACGAGAAGCGTCGAGAAAAACACAGTGGTGAATTTGTATATTACAGGGAATTGTATCTTCCCAGTACATTTCTAAACAAGGTTTATATTAAGGATGCCAAACAATTGTCGAAAATAGAAAACATTTTAGCACATAAGGGTTTTGGTGACAGAGAAATAATAATTAAGTGAAATGACTTTATTACAAATGGGAACGATCATAATACAAGACAATTTGCATATAAAGCTATTAGAGAATTACCATACAAGATTATCTTGGGCGGGAACTGGCAAAAAATAACTGTTCCTGCCCAAGTAGATTTACAAAAACAGTCAGCCCATTTGATTAATAATTGCTCAAAATCAAGCGTTTACTAACTTCTAGAAAGTGCATTATTCTTTTCTATATAAGCAAACTATTTCAGTTTCCATTTTTGTATCATAGAGGAGTATCATATCAAATAAATGTCCTCTGTGCTTGTGAAAACACAGAGGATATAATTTTTTTCAGGGATATCAATCAGCTATTCACAATTCTCTTGAAAAGAGTTTCGATATAGTTGTCATCTTCGTCAAACAACACATGATTTTCTGCAAACTCAGGGCGTGTACCCCAGAAATTCACGTCTTGATATGCCGTGTTGGAGAGAATATAACTATCGAGTGTAATATCCGCATCATGAAGCGTTGGCTCCACTTCTTCCTTTAGCGTCTTATAAAGTTGAATCTTTGGGTCTTGCAATCCCTTCAAGTTACGAATACCTTTTGGATCGATGAATGTGACATGTTGATGCTCCCCATCGTTGACCCATAGAATGAAATCGGGATAGAAGCCACTTGCTTCGAAGAAGCCAATACCTTTACGGCTCTCGTTCCTGAGAAGGTATATTTCCTTATTAGCAAGCATTCCATTCCTATTGTCATCAAAGAATTTCCTTACATCGGACACGAATCGTTTTTCCCCAGGATTAAGAGCTACAGGAGAAATCTTTATCAATGGTTCGTTGGTATCTTTATCCACCAGTTGCTTTTTACCATAAGCGTCTTTATCCTGTAGGCAAAGCAACGGATAGAAAAGATGTCGGTCGAAACGAAGTGACGTAATCCAAGTTCCATAGATAGTGAAGTCACGTTCCAAGTTGCCTGATAAAATCTGCTCTCGCAACTCATGCAATTTGTCTATCCACTCCTGCTTGTCATTTCGGACTTCCACAGTGTATTCCTCAAAGAAGTTTGGATCGTTTGGCGACAAATATACCGTCTCCATATACTTTGATTCCCACTTTCCTTTGCTCATCTTATAGGCACGGTCAATGTATGCTCGTAGCAAAGCAATGGTAATTTCCTCCCAACGAGCCACATCCCTACCGAAGTCTCTTGGCTGGAGATCGTCTTCTTGAATGAACAGTTCATACCAGTCAGGTGTCTTCATCAAGCGTTGCAACACTTCTGTACTCAGCTCCATGTTCCACCAGCTTCGCTCATTTTTCATCTGCTCAATGGCAAAGAAAATCTTGTTCCAATTGAGCAATGTAAGATGATTTGAGCGCAATTTGCCTTTAGGCATTACAGCACCTTCCTCTACACCAGCCTTTTTACTCCACAAAGCATCAACCTTTGGCAGCCAGTCAACCTTGACACGCACTTTATCCATGCAATCTTCAGGATGCACCACTATCGTTTTCTTGAAGTCGTAACCTTCTTTTAGACGAACTACTTTCAGTTTAGTTTCACCAAGCAAGTTGACTGTTGGAATCTTCACTTCCGTATATGCTTCTTCATTAGCAGGCAGTCCTTCGTCTTCCAGATATTTCCGGAAGGTATCCATATAGTCCGCCCTTACACCAAAGATATTCAGTGTTTCTATCTCTCGCAATCCTTTTGGCAAATTGCCAGGATTATAACTACTGTCGAGGGCTGTGCTTCGTTTCAATGAATACTTGTAGCCTTTCAAGCGCACACCACGGCCAAAGAGCTGAATGATTTCCGAGCCTTCACTACGTCCTACGTTCATCAAGCCCATAGCACTGACACGCCAACTACTCCATCCTTCGCTGAATTTCTTGGAGCCGATAAGGATGTTGATGGTCGAGTCATCATCGTTGATATGAGAAAACATAGAATTGTTGCCAAACTCACGTGTCTCACAGTTCAGGTCGTTCGACTCACAGAGTTTGATAAGCGTATCGCTGTCACCCACATTTATTACTCCGAAGTAAGGAGCATTTCCTACACGCAAACCGATTTCTCCCTCACCACCTTTCTGTTTATCAATATGCAGATTGGCATTGGGTACATTGCTGTGGAATAGCCTTTCTATTATCTTATGATATGTTTGGGTAGCGAAAGCATCTTCCTCACCAAGTTTCAAGCCTTGCTTTGTCAACAAGAAATTGTTGGCAAACAAGGAATATCCGCGTGGATTCTTAATACCATCATTAGGATTAAGTAGCCGCTTGATGTAGCTGCTAAACTCCGAAGGTTTATTGATGAAGTCTTGGAGAAAAAGAAGTATCTTCACCACATCACTCACCTTGCGACCACCTTCAGTTCGCACGGCATTTACAGAACTACCCACAAAGATGCCTAATGGACGAGCGATGAGGAGCTTGTTCTTAATGTTCGTATCGCCATCAAATGCCAATGTCTGCTCATAAAGGCACAACAGATAGGCTGTCAGATACATATTCAGCAGTTCCTCATTCTCCACCGTTGCCATATTCATGATACGGTAGTCCTTGCCATAACCATCGTTGTAGAAGTAGCGGTAGCTGTAATCAAACAGCGTTGCTTTACCATATTCCTCCAGCAAGGTCTTGCGGTTGGCTCCTGTCTGGGCGGCAATAGCCTGTCCGAAGGTTGCCGAGTATTCAAATGAGAAGCCCTCTTGAGTCAGTTTGTTTCGATAGCCTTTCCACACTTCGCCGCCACTGCCCTTATGTCCTTCGTCAACAAGGATCAGGTTGTTGCCCTCGAAGCTATCAACTGCTACCGTCTTGTCGCCATCCTGTTCAGCCAGTTTGTTGATGTCTATCACATCAATAGTCTGACCTTCAAATAAACCACCACGACCTTGCTTTGCAAAAAGCTGTGCGTCAAAGTTTGATTTATGCAGTTCCTCAATGTGTTGTTTAGACAATCCTTCGTTAGGAGTCAGAATCATGATGCGGTTCAACTTCTTGGCATTGTGTTTCTCTGCATAATGCAGATACTGTTTGATGTTCATATGCATCATCAGTGTTTTACCCGAACCCGTTGCAGCCCAAAACGCCACCTTGTTCAGATTGTCCTCCGTAAACATGGGCATATCGTGCCATGTTTCCGTACGCTGGTTGAAGTCATGCACCAAAAATGTATTGATATCATCGAGCAGACACTGCTTGTCAGAGAAATAGCGGTCAAGATATATCTCAGTAAAGAGCAGAGCCAAGTATTGGTAATACTTCCACGTAATCTTTTCTTCTCGCCGATCGTTTATCTCTTTTGTATGTTTCACTATGTTGCGGTCATACTCGTAGAGCTTTTCTTCCGTTATCTCATAGTCGTACATGTGCATCTTCAGTGCATAGAAGATGCGTGACGTTCCTTCATCATCCACACCTTCCAGTGCAGGGTCCTTCAAGTCTTGACTCAAAGCCTCCAAGTCATTGCACCCCAACATATGCAGGATGTATTTATGCAGCACCAACGCTTCTTGTAGGCGCGCTGGTTTTTTTGTATTTTTCTTTTCCATATCAAGCCTCTTCAAACATACGTTTTGCAAACTCCTCTTCCGTCAGCACAACCTTCCAATGATCCTTGTCTCTACGCAGGTTAGGCAATGTATTGTCGCCATTCACGTAGATAAGGTCAAACTCGGTATCTCGGGTACGGAAATCCATGCGCTCAAAGAAACGACAAAGCTTCTCGTTGTCTATTTCCTCACAGTTGCGCCAGATGACGAGTGTCTTCAGTCCTCTACGATGAGTCTTTCCTTGAACAACACAGATATTGTCATTCTCAAACCAGTCTTCCGTTTCCACGTTCAGGCCTATCAGATAGTTGAAAGTCTCTACCATATCTACCTTTGTTTCTACCAACTCATTGTCTTTGGTGGTTTTCAGTGACATATTGAACGGATTGACGAACATCTTCAAGTTCAGCAGAGAGTCACGTGTTTCCGTATCAAGCATATAACTGAGCATATAACTCTCATGGAACTCATCATCGTGCCAATCAATCTGCTGCTTCTTGATTTCAAGATTATTCAGCGTATCCTCGTATTGCTCCAAACGGATGTATTTGAAGCATTGGGAGATACCATTGCGGGAAATAGGCTTGCCATCACTCCAATCGTCAGAATAAATAGCTTTTTCAATACGAGTTCTTGTAGCCGAATCAAAGTAATTACCCATTTCTGCAAGCAAGTATTTGCGAGAGCCATTATCCGTTTTATTTATTTTGATAACAGCATGTGCGGTAGTACCAGAACCCGCAAAGAAGTCAAGTATAAAACCCTCTTTCTGCTCACCTAATCCAGCTATTATGCAATCTTGAACATTGTATATTGATTTCGGGTAACCAAAAGGTATTTTCATTGCTGTTAATAACCTTGAACCATAGCTGTTTGCAGAATACTTTTTATCAAACCAGCAAGATTTAAACCTAAACTTCTTCTTGGTTCGCATTATATCTATTTCTGAAGAAGAAATTTCTTTAACCCATAATTCACTACGTATGGATTCAACTGTACCTCTTTCAAAAACCCATTTCTTCTCTACGCCATTATTATCAATTGGATAAATTGCTATACTACCATTACTTTCATTTATGTTTCTGCTTATAGGATGATAATCATCAGCACACACATCTCCAAAGCCAATAATCTTTTTTTCTTTTACATAAATAGGATAAAAACAATTCTTTGCGTCTGTTCTAAGATTGCTATTACCAGAATTATCGCGAAAGGTTCTTGTGTCCCAATCATTTGGATTTTCTCGTTCTTCAAGGCCCAATGTATTTCTTCCTTGAAATGTGGGATAGACAAATATCGCATATTCACTCGAGAATGAAATGTTATAGCCTTGTTGACCGGTTGGGTTATGTATAACAGCTACAGGTGCAATTTCTTTGTCTGGATTAAGGTCTATCAACAATTGAGATAGTTTACATTGCTCTACTTCATCAATTGCAATAATCTCAACACCTTCTTTCTCAAGCGTATTATTAGCTAGTGAAAGCCTATTTTCCATTAAGCTCAGCCAGGATGCATGCTTGAAAGTATTCTTATATAGAATTTCACTAGATTCTGCATTGTAAGGTGGATCAATGTACACACATTTAACCCTCTTGTTATACTTTTCTTGCAGCAACTCCAATGCTTGGAAGTTCTCACTATTAATCAGCAAACCATTGGTCTGCTCATCAATATTCTCCATACTCTTTACTAACTGATGCTTAAACTTAGCATCGAAGAAAGCGGTGTCAAGAACAAGGAAGGGGTTCTGCTTCAAGAACTCGATGGTAAGCGGTTCGCTATACCCCTCAGTGGTAAGGTCGCCCTTTTTCTCGTCAATAGCAAACAGGCGTACCCATTCCTTTCGCTGGGCTTCATTGGCAATAATCTCAGGATAGAGTTTCTCTGGCACACGGTCGAGCGTGATGCAATAGTCACTTTGCACCACAAACTTCTTTTTCAGCCATAGCTTCTTTTGGAAGTTTTCAAGCTGTGCCAACATACGGATAATCTTCTCGCCCACCTGCTTGATGGCACGAACAATAGTCAGCTGGCTGTTGATGAGCTGTGCATCAAGGTCATCGATATGCAGCACCTCGTTCTTGATATAGAAGTCCAACTCACGACGAAGGAAGCCTCCAAGGTCCTTATGGATAAAATAATCGAATGAGTTCTTGGCGGTGTAGTCCGTAAGATGTTTCTCTAATAGAGTGCGATTTGGGGCTTTGGCGGTTGGTGCCTTTACAGTCAGCAATTCCTCATAACCTTCTGGCACCATAGACTTAATGGCTTCAAATGCAGCCTCTTTCAAACCATCTTGTTTCGTAGCCTTTGGCATCAACTCGTAGGTGAAATAGATATTCAGTTCGCCTTCTGCCGTTGTCTCTACAATAGGCTCATCGTTCTCAGGCACAAAGAGAGCAAAGCGACGCTCCATGTTGTTCGCAGCACGATTGTTGTTTTGTTCTGTGCTGGCATCTTTTAGCATAAAGTGTACCTTCTTGCGTGATGTTGGCAATACAAAAGTATAATCGCGGAAATACTCTGAAGTCTTGATGTAGTACTGGTCGCTGTTAGCCCAATGCAGTTTTACTTCCTCTCCGTTATAGGGTATGGCATATGTGTTATCTTTATAGCGGCGCTTAGACAGGAAATCGCCACCATCGTAATAGCGAGAGAAGAACGTAACAAGATGGCTGAACACCTCTGCCTGCATAGACTCTGTATCGGCAGACTGTGCCAATTGAGCTTCCAACTTGTCGTATTCATCGCGCATAGGCGTGCCTTTAGGCAATACCTCGACATTGCCACCCACAGAGGCAGCAATCTCTGCCATACGTTTCTTTGCCTTGTCAGCTTCGCCTCCATTGTTGCCTTCAAGCACTTGCTTCACCTGCGGAAGTAACTCCAAGTCAAGGAAACGTTGGATGTCATTACGCTTCTGGTTCATGATGCGGTAGATACCGAAGTCCAGTTCGGCATGATCCATCATGAAGATTTCTTCCAGTTTCTTCTTGAAACTCACGTAATAATTCTGTGCCATATATTTGTTTTCTTTTAATTCTCTTTAACTTTCCAGCGAATAACAAACAGATTCTGCTGTTCTGTCTGTTTCACCATGCGTTGTTCCAATTCCGTAATCATCGAATTGCGCTGTTGACTTACTTCCTCTTCTCGGTCGTCAAGTTCATTCCGCAAACGACGTTTCTTACGTTTCAGCTCGTCCACTTTCTTTTCCAAAGCCAGTTTCTCTGCTACCGATTCAGCATTACGTGCGTCTCTTTCCGTTTGCAGTATCTGTTTCTTGATAGTAGAAAGTTCCGCCTCTATTCCGTCAATCACATCCTGCTCCCACTGGTAAATGCGATTTTCTTCTACCTTGAAGAAAGAAAGATTACGGGTGTCTAGTTCCTTCAGTTTTGCCGCACTATGCTGAAGCACATCCTTCTGCAATCGCAGACGTGTCTGCTTTTCCACTTGTTCACATGGAACCTCCTTCCCACCATTGAGGAAAAGTTTCTCACAATCCTCTTGAGAAACAATCCGTCCATCATCGGTGATGGCATTGAAGAGCATATACTGTTCTTCTGCCAAGGCTGATACAGCCAAAGAAGAAAGGATAAGCACACCACTCTGCCCTTGAAGGTAATCGGGGAGGTCGGCATTCATAGAAAGTGCTTTTTGGTCAAATTCCACCTCAGCATCTTCAAGAGACAATGACAATGCAGAATTGATAACATGTTGTGCTAACGGATGACTCAGACGGTAAGGTGTGGCATCATCTGTCTGCTGAAGCATCGCATATTTACCAGGGCGTTGACCCGCAACAGGGACACGAAGAACAAAGCTGTGATTGTTGTCATTGAAAACAGCCTCCTTGCTGAGAATGTATTTCGTCAGTTCCCAGAAAATATGCTCATAACGATTGAAGAATCCTGTGGTGTTGTCGCGTGTCATACGAAGATGCTCCTGCACATTGATGTCGAAGTTCTCCAACACCTGTGAACGAACTTCCGTCATACGCTCATCTATCTGTTCCTGCATCTCATTTTGCAGTTGTTCGAAAGCCTGATTTATTTCTTCCTCACTACGACACTGTTGGTAAATCTCCCAGATACGCGACTCTATGTCAATGGTTTCGGCTTGTCCCAATACTTCATCACTGGCTCCAAACACATCGTCGAAGAGCTTAAACTTCGTGGAGAGTAATTGGAACACACGCACATCAGCATAGTTGCGCATATTAAGGAAATTGACCACCACGACATCATATTTCTGTCCATAACGGTGACAACGACCAATACGCTGCTCTATGCGTTGCGGGTTCCACGGCAGGTCGTAGTTGATAACCAACGAGCAGAATTGCAGGTTCAGACCTTCAGCTGCAGCTTCCGTAGCAATCATGATGTCTGCTTTGCGTTGGAAATAATCCACAGCAGCAGCTCTTCGGTCAGCAGCCTTAATGCCGCTAACTTTGTCTGGATGCTCCTGACACCAGTGTTTGTAGATCTCGTTGGTCTGAGGTTCGCTTGCCTTACCATTGAACAACACGACACGGTCGGCATAGCCATTGGCCTCAAGGAACTCACGGAGAAAAGCCTGTGTCTTTGTTGATTCTGTGAAGATAAGGGCTTTCCTTTCTGCACCCTGTTCTTGAAGTTTAGTAAACGATTCTTCCAGAGCAACAAGCAAAGCCTTCGATTTCGATTCTGATTTAATTGATTTTGCTTTTTCAATGAAGCCCTCTATGGTTTTGATTTCCTCTTTCAAACTAGGAACATCTATCTCTTCACAGTCGAACAGATCGTCTTCGTCATATTCAGGATCTTCAGTCTCGTCTTCGTAAGAGTCCCAATCGTCATCATCTACCAGGTCTTCTATGTCAAGACGCTCCTGTTTCTGGTTTTCGAGCATCCTTTGGAGACGTTCTTTGATATGAGTAAGGGTATAGATGAGTGCGTAGGTAGAAGAAGCCAGAATCTTACGCACAATCATGGTTGTTAGCTTCTTCTGTGCAGCAGGAACGCTATAGATGTCATTTCTACGTAGGAAATCGCTTACTGCCTGGTACAGTTGTTGCTCCTCATCGGTAGCATTAAACTTTTGTGTAAGGGGAAGGCGATGAGTATAATTGATATACTCTTTCACGTCGCGACGTAATGTACGCGTATATAACTTCTCGATACGCTGACGCAACTCTTTTAGGTTTTCTCCTTTGCCATATTGTCTTCGGAAACTTTTTTCACTACCAAACAAACGGTCATCAATGATACTTGTAAGACCATATAGCTCCATCAAAGAATTCTGGAAGGGGGTGGCAGTAAGCAACAGTTTCTTTACGCCTGTCAAAGCATCACGTACTTCAGCAGATGTTCGAGCAGAAGAACGATAGACATTACGCATCTTGTGAGCTTCGTCTATAACCGCCAAGTCAAAACCATGAAGTAAGATGTCTTCTTTATGTTTTGCAACAAAGTTATAGCTACATATAATGGCACGCTTCGGACTTAGCGGATTAATCCCGTCGCGACGATAAGCATTAAAGTTCTTGGTATCAAGAATCTCGCTGGGGATTCCGAACTTATCAAGCAATTCTGCTTCCCATTGCTTGCGCAATGAGGCTGGGCAAACAATCAGGATTTTTCTCTTTCCTGTGGCCCAATACTGACAAACGACCAAACCCGCTTCGATGGTTTTTCCCAAACCAACCTCATCGGCAAGAACCACACCCTTGGAAAATGGCGATGCAAAAGCAAATAATGCGGCATCAATCTGGTGAGGATTGATGTCAACTGTGCTACTCAGCAGCGATTGTGAGAGTGAACCTATGTCACCATTTGCAGACTGCCCACTTAGAAGGGCTGCATAGTATTTTGCATGAAAGCGAGTAATCGCATTTGCCATTATCACCTATAAAAACTCCCGTCATAGTGTCTCGACAGGCGACCAAACCTTTTGTTACACGATGAGGGAGTTCTATTATTCTTTCTATGTTGCCTTATGGCATTTTGTGGTCTTTATCGAGAATATCCGCAACCCGATTGAAGCACGAAATGGAGGCTTGCCCCATTCGTCTCTTTCCAAGAGACGTAGAGAAACAAAATGTCCCCTTATATCTCAGTTCCAGAAGCTATTTCTACCTGTTTTTGCTAAACAAAGTGAAAAAGTGGCATGTATAAAGTCGGTTTTCTTATTTAATAAGGTGGATTTTGCAAGAAAATAAGTACCTTTGTACCCAAATATCCGTCTCTTGGAAAGAGATTGAGAATTTTGCTAAACAAATTCTTGTTTACAACAATCCCAAAATCATCTTGTTTGCTTTGTCAACCACCGACGTTTCCAATGAAGCGAGGTAAATCTGCGTGGTTGCCTCAGAGTCGTGTCCCATTCCTTCGCTGATTACTGACAAAGGAACATTCTTTGCCTTGGCAGCACTAGCCCAGGAGTGACGGGCAACATACATGGTCAAAGGCCGTTGGAGTTTCAACATTGAGGAAAGGTCTTTCAAATGGTAGTTGACCAGATGCAGGGCATTGTCATACTGCCTTCTCTCGTCCACTGTCTCTTTTATGATAGGGAGAAGATAATCTGTTTGATTCTTAGGATATTTGGAGATAATGCCCTCCATGCACTTCTCCCATTTGATGGTGAGTTGCTGCCCTGTCTTTCTACGTCGATATGTCAGGATTCCATTCTGGAGGTCACTCTTCTTTAGGTATGCCATATCAATAAAGGACATACCCCTGGTGTAGAAGCTAAACATAAACATATCACGGGCAAAGTCCAATGATGGTTTTAATGACAGGTCAAGTTCCTTCAATGCCTTGATTTCCTTAATGGGGATGGCTCGCTTCACGGTCTTATCTACTCCTGTATAGACGTGTCGGAACGGATTGTTCTGTGGTGTGAGTCCTTTTTCCACGGCGCGGTTATAGACAGCCCGAAGGTTTCGCATATAGAACGATATAGTATTCATGCTCACATCTCTGGCTTTCAAGTGGGCTTCGTAAAGAAGCATCATATCAGAATTGATGCCGTCAAGTGGTACATCTTGATTCTCCCGGAATGCCATGAAGCTTTTGAGCGTGGCGGTATAGGTCTCAGACGTACGGATTTTGCCCAACTGCTTCAGCTGAGCGATGATTCCATGCATAAAGTTAAAGAGCGATGACTCCTTGGTCAGTTTATGGAACATGGTAATCACGTCTCCTGCCGTGAAGCGACGACGCTCTATTTCTAAAGTGCGGACTACCTTCTCCAGACGAGCCACATCCCATGACAGACGTTCCTGAATACCAAGCAGAAAATTGGAGCGGCTTTCTTTTATGACAATGCTCTCTGACTCTGCATTCCATTCCTCTGCAAAGACTTTATATTCAGTATTCAACTGACGGACTACCCGACTGTGGATAATCTGAAAATAAATGCCTCCCTCCTTACCATCCACAGTGGATGGCCTGAATTTTATCTTTATTGATGTCATAGTCATACCCTAATTTTATTTATTGAATACCATATTTCGAAAACTAACAAAGACATAAAAAAAACAGATTGCTTGCTATTTTATCTGGTCAGTCTCCCAGGCATCGATAGATGGTTGGGGTATTAGGCTTCCCGATGCAAGAATAATCTGGCACGTGGGCAAGCCCAATGCCCGAAGATTTGGAAATCTGCTAACCAGATGTTGCTAACTTGTCTGTAC
>ERZ772831.1745-NODE-1745-length-19523-cov-3.356996_pt1 | contig 19523 bp, 16 predicted proteins | sample MGYA00580858_ERZ772831 | MGnify/ENA primary metagenome ERZ772831 (study PRJEB29015, sample SAMEA2737694) | human gut metagenome | biome: human gut; feature: human-associated habitat; material: faeces | place: China | collected 2012 ... | reverse complement strand
CGGCAAATTTAAAAAAGAATATTTAATACACTACCTTTATCGCGAAAATTATTACAATCAAAATGATAAATAGTTATTTAAGCCGCCAAATTACACAAAATTTTCCATATGATCCGACCGAAGACCAGGTTTTGGCATTAAATCTCCTATCCAATTTCCTGCTTTCGGAAGAATCGGATTCGCTTTTACTGCTGAAGGGATATGCAGGAACCGGTAAAACATCTTTGGTCGGAGCCTTGGTCAAGACGATGGCAGAGCTAAAACAAAAAAGCATCTTGCTCGCCCCTACCGGACGGGCGGCAAAGGTATTTTCCGGCTATGCCGGACAGAAAGCATTTACGATACACAAGAAGATATATCGCCAGAAAGCCTTTTCCAACGAACCGACAGGTTTTCATCCGGCTGATAACTTGCATAAAGACACGCTATTTATCGTAGACGAAGCGTCCATGATAGCCAATGAAGGACTAGACTCGTTTGTTTTCGGAACCGGACGCCTGCTGGACGACCTGGTCCAATATGTCTATTCCGGAGAAAACTGCCGCCTGATCCTGATGGGCGATGTGGCACAGTTACCCCCCCCCCGTCATGCAAACCGAAAGCCCGGCCCTCAATCCGGAAACATTGCGGGGATATAATTTAAAGGTGCAGGAAATCACCCTCACCCAGGTTGTCCGCCAAAGCGAAAACTCCGGGATCTTGTTCAATGCGACCCGCCTTCGGGACGCCTTACGAAACGGGACGGTCGAGATTTTCCCCAAACTAAGGCTGAAAGGCTTCACCGATTTCAGAAAGGTAAACGGAGACGAACTCATCGAAGAAATCTCCTCGGCCTACAGTCGGGACGGGATCGAAGAGACCATGATTATTTCACGCTCCAACAAGCGGGCTACCCTATATAATAATGGTATCCGCAACCGCATCCTATACCGTGAAGAAGAACTTTCGTCCGGCGACCGGCTGATGATTGCCAAGAATAACTACTTCTGGACTGCCGGCAATAAGGAGATGGACTTCATAGCTAATGGCGAAATCATACAGGTGTTACGTGTACGAAGGACTTACGAGCTCTACGGTTTCCGTTTTGCCGACGTATCGGTCCGTTTCCAGGACTACGATCTCGAAACGGATGTCAAAATTCTCCTCGACACCTTACAGACAGCAGCTCCCGCACTGCCGAAAGATCTTAATGACAAGCTTTTCTATACCATTCTCGAAGATTACGACGATGTCCCGACAAAGGCAGGAAAGATGAAAAAAATGAAAGCAGATCCTCATTACAACGTCTTGCAAGTCAAATATGCCTATGCCGTCACCTGCCACAAGGCACAGGGCGGCCAATGGATGAACGTCTTTCTGGATATCGGCTATATCACGGAAGAAATGCTTGGAGAAGACTTCTACCGTTGGCTTTACACCGCCTTTACACGTGCGACCCACCGGCTCTATCTGGTGAATCTGCCGGAGGAATTCGAAGAATATGCCTCGTCCTGATTTAGGTTGGCCATGCCTCTCCGGTTTCGCATCCATATATTTAAGTAAAAGACAAAGAAGCAACAATATCAATTAATAAACAAATACACAGCTATTAACAGCAATTACTACCACTCCTTTGCTTTTCGCCCTTAGTCGAAAAGGTTTTTGACCAGTGTCGAAAGGGCTTTTGACCAAGGGCGAAAAGGTTTTCGACTAAGGGCAAAAGGTCTATGAGCAGGCGGTATGACAACAGTAGCATGGCGATTGTCACTTAAATAGAGCCTTTCGGGGACGACTTGATCTCTGATAATGGAGCATTTCGGAGCGGTTGTCCTAACTTCACAATAAAAGGAATAACAATATTTCATACAATAAATACGTTACATATATAAGAAATACCTATTTTTGTTGCAATATAAACGAAAACTTGCTTGTAAGTTTTCATGAATGGAAAAAGGAATGGCGAATAAAGAAAAAATAGATTACCTGCTTCTGGATATCCGGGAGCTTGAAACATTGGTTGCCGGCATGCGGGATGCAGAAGTGTATCCGGTGTCTTTTTTCGGCCAGACTTTCGACCTCACCCATAAGATTCTGAAGGACCTACATGCTTTGGAAACGGCCCAGATCGAAATGCTGCGTAAACAGATGGAAGAGCATCAGGCTCTGATCCAGTCTATTCCCCCATCGGTTGCCACTCCGGTACAAACAGTACAGGAAGCTTCGATTACAGCCCCGGCTCCGATTCCGGCCGAACCGGAGCCAGTCATCCAAGAGCAGGAAATCAGACAGGAGCTTCCTGCAGAACAAGGATTATCGGCCGGACCGGAGCCAATCCCCGTTGAAGAGCCGGAGACTCCGGCAGTGGAAACATCCGGCAAAGTGATCCCCGCAGAGCGTCCCGGATTATTCCTCAACGACCTGTTGGAAAAGAAAAATTTTTCGGATTTCCGAAAGGCATTCAGCCTGAACGATCGTTTCCGTTTCCGCCGCGAGCTGTTCGGAGGTGATGAGGCACGGATGAACAAAGTAATCAATGACCTGAACGATCTTCATTCGTATGAAGACTCGGTCACATATTTGAATAACGAATTAAAGTGGAATATAGAGGATGAAGCGGTAGCAGACTTTATCAAGCTGCTTGAAAAACGCTTCCTCTAAGCAATGTGACAATGGACAATTGACAATGTATTTGTCTTTGTCTTTTTAATTGTCAATCGTCAATTATCAATTAAAAAGTGCTATGGCAAAATTAACAGTAGTACCCACTCCCGTCGGAAATCTGGAAGATATGACGTTCCGGGCAATCCGCGTGCTGAAAGAGGCCGATCTCATTCTGGCGGAAGACACGCGTACTACAGGTATCCTGCTCAAACATTTCGAAATACAAAACAGGATGCAGTCGCACCATAAGTTCAACGAGCATAAAACGGTCGAACAAGTGGCAGCCCGTATCAAGGCGGGCGAGAATATAGCATTGGTATCGGATGCCGGTACTCCCGCGATATCCGATCCGGGATTCATGTTAGTGCGTGAATGTGTACGTCAGGGTGTAGAAGTGGAATGCCTGCCGGGAGCCACGGCTTTCGTCCCGGCATTAGTTGCTTCGGGGCTGCCCAACGAGAAATTTTGCTTCGAAGGCTTTCTTCCCCAGAAGAAGGGAAGACAGACGCGCTTGAAAGAGCTCTCGACGGAATATCGCACCATCATCTTCTATGAGTCACCTTTCCGGCTGGTCAAGACATTGACACAACTAGCCGAGTTTTTCGGGAATGACCGCCCTGTTTCCGTATCACGTGAAATATCGAAGATACACGAAGAAACCGTACGCGGCACGCTCGAAGAAGTTATCGCTCACTTCACCGTGAACGAACCGAAAGGTGAAATTGTTATAGTATTAGCAGGCTTAAAAGATAAAAAGGACAAAGAGACAGGAACAGAAGTTTAACGTAACAACAGAAAGAACATGAAGAAAGTATTAATTGCAACAACGATTTGCACAGCCATGCTGGCCTCCTGCGGACAGAATTCAGCAGAATATAAGAAGCTGAAAGCAGAAAACGACTCTCTGAGAATCGAAAACACCAAAAGCAATGCCGAGATGGATGAAATCCTCGGAACCCTCAATGACGTAGAGGCTGACATCCAGTCTATTCGTGATGCAGAAAATTATCTCAACATACAGCAACAAAAGGGAGATCTGAATAAGAGTAATCGCGAACAGATCAAAGAAAACATGCAGTTGATCAGCGAAACACTGAAAAAGAACAAACAGCAGATCAGCGAACTGGAAGAGAAACTGAAAAAGAGCGGAATCCAATCCTCGGCTTTGAGGAAAACAATCAGCCGCCTTTCTTCCGAACTTGACCAGAAAGCCAATATGATTGTCACGCTACAGGAAGATCTGGCAAAGAAGAATGTTCGTATCCAGGAATTAGACGAAATGGTTGCTTCTTTGAACGAAGACGTGGAAGACTTGTCCACTACAACTGCGGCCCAGTCCGAGAAGTTGCAAGAACAGGACAAACAACTTCATACTGCTTATTATTGCTTCGGCACGGCGAAAGAACTGAAAGACCAAAAAATCCTTTCCGGTGGCGGCTTGTTTGCCAAATCCAAAGTATTGCAGAGCGGCTTCAATAAAGATTATTTCATTTCTATCGATATCCGCGAAGTGAAGGAAATCCCGCTGTTCGCAGGCAAGGCAAAGCTGAAATCCAATCACCCGGAAGGTTCTTACGAATTTGTGAAGGACGAGGACGGCAATATGACATTGAAGATCACGGACGAAAAAGCGTTCTGGAGCCTTGGCAAGTATTTGGTGATTGAAGTAGGATGATGAAATACAAAAGTCTTTTTATTGATTTGGACGATACCCTTTGGGACACGTACCATAATAATAAGGAATGCCTCGAAGAAGTATATACCGCTCACCACTTTGACCGGTATTATGCCTCCTTCGAGGCTTTTTTCGAGATCTACTGGCCACACAACAACCTGCTATGGGAACAGTACCGCAACAATGAAATAGACCGCCAGACATTGATCATCGAACGTTTTCGCTATATGCTCCGCCCGTTAGGGATAGAAGACACAAAATCGGTACTGGCGATCAACAACGATTTCCTGCAACGAACAACCCGTAAAACACGCCTAGTACCGGGAGCAATCGAGCTATTGGAATACCTGCGTCCCTCCTATCGCATGTATATCCTGTCCAATGGTTTCCGGGAAGTCCAATTCAAAAAGCTCTGCAATTCCGGTCTGGCCCCCTATTTCAAAAGGATGATCCTATCTGAAGATGCCTGCATCCAGAAACCTCATAAGGAGATTTTCGATTTCGCCCTTAAAAATACCAACTCCCGCCGAAGCGAAAGCCTGATGATCGGCGACAGTTGGGAAGCCGACATTATCGGTGCCCACAATTCCAAAATCGACCAGCTATGGCTGAATCCGAAAGGGCTGCCGGCAAAAGAATTCATACCGACTTACACGGTTGGAAGCTTGGAGGAGATCAAACGGATCTTATGACTTACACCTAAAAGAAAAGGAACCGGAAAAGCCGTCTTCCTGCCCTTTCCGATTCCTTCCCTCTCTTCAGGATGCCTCCTGTCAAAAATTATAATGGAAACCGATGCTGATATTTTCCGTGTCGAAGTTCACACCTCCAAAATCAGAAGTTCCGTTGTACGAATCGCTATAACCAAGAAATCCGACTTTAGTGACAAAAGATATATGTTCCGTCGCTTTCAAAGAAAGTCCCGGACGCAATCCCAACCGGAAACCGGTATCACCGTCACCGGCAGCAATCCCAATCGTCCCATCGACAAACAATCCCACAATACCCGTCTTATAAAACGTATAGCGAGCATACGGAGCAAACTGGAAACGGTTATAATCATCGTAATGCGTATAACCGATTTCACCCCCCCCCCACGGCCCATTGGTCAGTCAAATGACATCCCACTTCCGGTGAGATCTGGAAAACAAACTCACTATCTTCACTACCGACTGTAAAACCACCGCCAATACACCTCCTGTGCACCGACCGAGCAAATCGCCATAAAGGCAATCATGCATGAAACAAATAACTTCTTCATTTTACTTTATTATATATAAATATTATTAGAACTCTGAGGTAAAATGGAATTTGATATCGGGGAAATCCTGCTGTGCCATCATCAACACATAGCTGGAATCGGCCAGATAGACATCGCGGCCCTCTTTGTCGAGCGCCATATATTGAGCTTTACGGCGTTTGAAGTTTTCAAGAGCGGCAGCATTGTCGCTTTCTATCCAGCAAGCCTTATAGAGGCTGATCGGTTCCCACTTACACTGTGCGCCGTATTCGTGGAGCAAGCGGTACTGGATCACTTCGAACTGCAATTGTCCGACCGTACCGATAATCTTACGTCCGTTGAACTGGTTGGTAAAAAGCTGGGCGACGCCTTCATCCATCAACTGCTCGATGCCCTTGTTCAACTGCTTGGCCTTCATAGGATCGGCATTCTCGATATATTTGAACATTTCAGGAGAGAAACTCGGCAATCCTTTGAAATGAAGTTCTTCACCGGAAGTCAGCGTATCACCGATCTTGAAGTTTCCGGTATCAGGCAAACCGATGATATCGCCGGCAAAAGCCTCGTCCACCACTTCCTTCTTCTGCGCCATGAAAGCTGTAGGACTGCTGAAACGCATCATCTTTCCGAAACGGACATGCTTGTAGTTGGCATTACGTTCGAAACGTCCGGAACAAATCTTCACGAAAGCAATACAACTGCGATGGTTAGGGTCCATATTGGCATGGATCTTGAAAACGAAGCCGGAGAAAGCATCCTCTTCCGGATCGACCACCCGTTCCACAGCCGATACAGGACGGGGAGAAGGAGCGATATTGATAAAGCAATCCAGCAACTCTTTTACCCCGAAGTTATTCAAGGCAGAACCAAAAAACACGGGAGCAATATCTCCTTTCAGATAAGTATCGACATCGAATTCAGGATAAACCCCTTCTATCAGTTCGATATCGGAACGGAGCTTTTCTGCCTGTCCGGCATCGATATAGTTTTCAAGTTCCGGGCTGTTGATATCCTTAAATTCCACATTCTCCGTCACATATTGCTTACTCGGAGTATAGAGATTCAGTTTCTGTTCATATATATTATAGACGCCACGGAACCGCTGTCCCATGTCGATCGGCCAGCTCAGCGGGCGCACATTGATATGCAGCTCCTCTTCGATCTCGTCCAGCAAGTCGAACGGGTCCTTACCGTCGCGGTCCATCTTATTGACAAACACGATCACGGGAGTCTTACGCATACGGCAGACTTCCATCAACTTACGGGTCTGGGCTTCCACACCTTTTGCGGTATCGATCACGATAATAACGCTATCCACAGCCGTCAGCGTACGAAACGTATCTTCAGCGAAATCCTGGTGGCCGGGCGTATCGAGGATATTGATTTTATGGCCGGAATAATCGAAAGCCATCACGGAGGTTGCGACGGAGATTCCACGCTGCTTTTCAATTTCCATCCAGTCGGAGGTAGCTGTCTTCTTGATCTTGTTAGACTTTACGGCTCCTGCCACATGAATGGCACCTCCAAAGAGCAACAGTTTTTCGGTAAGAGTCGTCTTACCGGCATCCGGGTGGCTGATAATAGCAAACGTTCTTCTTCTCTCAATCTCTTCTGAATACTGACTCATTGTTATTTATCTTATTTTGTTATTCTTTTCATACATTCACGCAGACTCGCTTCCCAATGGGATATACTGATCTTATAGATCGTTTTGATCTTAGCCTTGTTCAGGACACTGAAATGCGGACGGGCAGCCTTCGCCGGATAATCTTTGGACTCGATCGGGAGAACACGGCAGGGGGCATTCCCTAACTCCATAATCTTCACGGCAAAATCATACCAACTGCAAACCCCTTCGTTAGAATAATGATAGATACCGGGAACGAAAGCATCCGCCTCCGCCTGCACCAACACCGCAAAAATGGCAGCCGCCAGATCCCCGGCATACGTCGGCGAACCAATCTGGTCGAACACGACAGACAACTGTTCCCGTTCATTTCCCAGACGCAACATCGTCTTGACAAAATTATTACCGAACTCAGAGTAAAGCCATGCCGTCCGGATGATTACTGCATCCGGGCACACCTCCTGCAAAGCCTGTTCACCGGCAAGTTTCGTACGCCCGTAGACAGAGGCCGGACAAGTATTGTCCGTTTCCACATAAGGCAAATGATTTGTGCCGTCAAACACATAATCGGTAGAAACATGGATCACCCTCGCCCCAGCCATACGTGCCGCCTCGCCCAAGTTTCGTACGGCATCCCGGTTGATACGAAGGCAAAGAGCTTCGTCATCCTCCGCCTTATCCACAGCCGTATAGGCGGCACAATTGATGATATAATCGACTTGCTTCTCCTTAACAAAAGCATTCACGGCTTGAGCATCGCAGATGTCAAGCGTATCCACATCCGTAAACACAAACGCATATTGCGGATATCCGGCAGCTAACCGACGGATCGAATTGCCCAGTTGCCCGTTAGCCCCTGTTACTAAAATCGTTTTCATCTTGTCTTATTCTTCTAATTTCAGTTCCCCATTCATATCTTCACGATACTTCTCGGCCAGAAGTGCCAGGAACGAACTGATCTGTTTGATCCCCTCCATCGTTTCAGGGCTGATTTCCTTCCCTTGCATCTTCAGCATCAGGAAACCGTAAATAGCATTGAAGCAAGTCTCCAACTCAGGCAAGTCCTCGCCGCCCGATTTGGCACGGAGCTGAACGATAAAGGGGAGTGTTTTATAATAGGCCGCCCCATACACCATTTCCTTCGGCGATTTCAAAAGACGGAGGTGCAGATCGGTCAGGGCAATGATCACATTCTTGTTCAGCTGGATATGTCCCTTTTCCATCACCCCTTCGGAACGCATCATCTCGATTAGTTCCTCATACCATTTGGCGATTTCTTCCTTTATATCGTCCGGTTGGTCGTAACGATCTACAACCGTGCGGCGGATCGAATCCATATCGAAGTTATTGGCACGTATCAGGTCTTCCACCTGCCACATGTACAACAGATATTCGGCTATATTTTCTTTTCTTTTTCGTCTTGCAATAATCATGGTTGCAAAGATACACTATATTCGGATAATGCCTGATAAAAATCCGCATCTTTTACACCTAACTGGCGGCAGGCCAGGCGGGCAGCATTCAGGTTGATCAGGAAAAAGCGATCCGGAATATAGACGGGAAAGTCCCCGTAGCGAGTCTGCAAATAGGTCTTTCCCTCTTTCTCGACCACGACATGCTGGTCGTAAGGCATGGCTGTAATGTCTTCGCGAACCTCTTGCGCAAGCTGTTTGACAACCGGATCGCCGTCGAAATAGATCAGCTTTCCCCCGCGTTCGATAGAAGAGGCGAACGTACGGAAAGTCGTGTGATAGGCTTCCGGTGTGGCGTGATCGGTAGCGGAAGTCCACATCAGATTGGTCAGAATAGCGATATGCGGACGATAGAACTCAAGCTGGAACCGTTTCTCCAAAGCAGACGTTACATGCTCATCACCTTCGATAATCGCGATCCGAGCTTCATAACTCAGATGCACACGGTCGGGCAACAAGGGGACTTCGCTGGTCAACGCATAGTCGAACGCCAGTTTCTGCCGTTTCAGGGCGCACACAATCATCGAGATGATCGTCTTCTTTCCCCGGCTACCGGCAACAACAACCCGCGTCTTCTCTTTCGTCCGCTGAAAGATGAATTCAGGTATCGAAAGCACTAATAATCCCAGTTCCTTTGCACGTATCAATTCGGGGTTATCCTGCCGGACTGTGGCCCCTAATACCACAAAATGTATATCTTTAGTTAATCTCTCCGGGAACCACCCGTCTCCATGACAAGTACACCCCTCTTTTTCCAGTCTGGCAAGGGTCGTATCAGTCAGTCCAACACCGGATACACTTACTTCATATCCTTTTTGGTGGATAGCCAGGGCTAAGTCAAACAACAGAGGCTCGGTTACGGAGATTAAATGAACTTTTCGCATCACTCAGATTTTGCCTGCAAATGTACACAATTTCATTCACGCTTCGCATGGGTTTGAAAGAAAAAACTTCCCTATCTTTGTTGGAAAAAGTATAATTTATGGATATTCAACTTATAGACACAGGCTTTTTCCATGCAGACGGAGGTGCCATGTTCGGTGCGATTCCCAAAACTGCTTGGAGCCGCCGTTATCCAAGCGATAAACAAAATGGATGCATCTTGGCTATGCGCAGCATGTTAGTCCGCGACGGGAACGGGAAGATCGTACTCGTCGACAACGGGGCGGGTAACAAACACCTGAAACAACTCAGCTATTACAACTTCTTCGACCTGGTCGATCTGAAGGATGAACTTCAAAGGCGGGATGTTGCCTGTGAGGATGTTACAGATGTCATACTCACACATCTCCACTTCGACCATTGCGGATATACGACACAAAAAGAAGAGCAGACCGGTGGAAAGCCTCTCTTCAAAATGGCCTTCCCAAACGCCATCCACTGGGTAAGCCGTGCACAGTGGGAGAACTTCCTTCACCCGAACGCACTCGAAGCCGACTCCTATTTCATCGAAAACATGCAGGCCGTCTACGACAGCGGCAAACTTCGCCTCATCGAAAATGACACGAATCTCTGCCCCGGCATCGACCTGCGGCTGTTCGACGGACATACGCCGGGGCAAATCGCACCTTATATCACGACACCTGAGCGCACTTATGTCTTCGCCGGCGATGTCATCCCGTTAGCGGCAAGCGTCTCGCCCCTCTGGATCTCGGCATACGACACCTATCCTGTCGTTTCCTACAACGAAAAAATGCGGATGCTGGAAGAAGCCGCCTCAGAGAAACAGGCAGTCATCTACTGTCACGACGCCTATACTCAGTGTACTACCGTGAAAAAGGTGAACGACTTTTTCAAGGCAGATCAAAAAGTTTCACTTTTTTCCATAGGGTGAAAATAAAGTCTCCCGCAGGTAAAAATAAAGTTTCATCGACAGGAAACTAAAGTTACCCTTACATGAAACTACAACAAGATTACTACCGGACTAAAGAAAAAGCCGGTTGTATTGTAGGGCAGTCTGCTATTTATCTTTATCTTTGTCTGATTATAATCATAAATTAATCCTGATCATCATGAAAAAGACAATCTTCGCTTCACTGACAATCCTGACATTCTCGGCCCTGATGTTCTGTTGCAGCAATGCTCCCAAGCAGGAGAAAGTGCTTCGCCACGTTGTCATGTTCGGTTTCAAACCGGAAGTTTCCGCCCAACAGATCAAGGAAGTCGAAGAAGCTTTCTGTGCACTTCCCTCCCAGATAGACCTGATCAAAGGGTACGAATGGGGAACGGATTGCAGTCCCGAAGGATTGCAACAGGGATTGACGCACTGTTTCTTCCTGACTTTCCATTCGGATGCCGACCGAGACGCCTACCTGATCCATCCGGCGCATAAGGCTTTCGGGAAAGTATTAGGAGACAAGGCTTCTGCCGTCACCGTCGTGGACTACTGGACCAAATAAGAATTATTATTTTTCTCACTTATAACATTTTAAACGCATGAACAAACTAACAAAGTATGCATGTATCCTGACAACCCTGGCCGGAGCCGTGGCTTGTTCGGGAGGTAAAAAAGCACAAGGAGACTATGCCATTATCCCGCTTCCTCAAGAAGTGGTGACACAAGGCAGCGCCCCGTTCCTGTTGAAACCGTCTACCCCGATCTCTTATCAGGAAGGTGATGCGGAAATGGAACAGACCGCCCGTTTCCTTGCCTCCTATGTCAAAGAGGCTACGGGATATGAACCGAAAGTGATTACCGGGAATGCGGACAAAGGCATTCATCTGTCAATTGCTTCCGACATCCGGAACCCGGAAGGCTACCGCCTGCTGGTCAGCGAGAACGGCATCGAGATCGCCGGAGCATCCAACGCCGGTATTTTCTATGGCGTGCAGACCTTGCGTAAGTCTATCCCCGCCGTGGCCGAAGGAATGGACATCGAGCTTCCGGCCGCCAGTATCAACGACTATCCGCGTTTCCCGTATCGCGGTATGCACCTCGATGTTTCCCGGCACTTCTTCCCGGTAGATTCGGTCAAGAAGTTCATCGATATTCTTGCCTTGCACAATATGAACCGCTTCCACTGGCACCTGACAGACGACCAGGGATGGCGCATCGAGATCAAGAAATATCCGGAACTGACCCAGATCGGGGCGCAACGCAAGGAAACCGTCATCGGCCGTAACTCCGGCAAATATGACGGCAAACCGTATGGCGAAGGCATGTTCTATACGCAAGACGAAATCCGCGACGTGATCGCTTACGCCCAAGAACGTTTCATCACGATCATCCCCGAAATAGACCTTCCGGGACACCAGTTGGCAGCTATCACGACTTATCCGGACCTGGGTTGTACGGGCGGACCGTATGAAGTATGGACCCAGTGGGGCGTATCGGACGATGTGATCTGTGCCGGCAATGAAAAGGCAATGACCTTCCTCGAAGACGTGCTCGGCGAGGTGATCGATCTTTTCCCGTCCGAATATATCCATGTAGGCGGTGACGAATGCCCGAAAGTGCGTTGGAAGAGTTGTCCGAAGTGCCAGGCACGTATCAAGGCGGAAGGCATCAAAGGAGACAGCAAGCATACGGCCGAAGAATACCTGCAAAGCTATGTCATTTCACGCATGGAGAAATTCGTCGAAAGCAAAGGGCGCCATATTATCGGCTGGGACGAAATCCTGGAAGGCGGACTAGCCCCGAACGCTACGGTGATGAGCTGGCGCGGCGTAGACGGAGGTATTGAAGCAGCCAAACAAAAACACAATGTAATCATGACACCCAACTCTTACCTGTATTTCGACTACTACCAGTCTACCGACACGGAACACGACCCGCTTGCCATCGGTGGTTACCTGCCGTTGGAACGCGTCTATTCGTTCGAACCGACTGCCGGAATCCCGGAAGAGTATAAGAAATATGTAACGGGAGTACAAGCAAATCTGTGGACAGAATATATCCCGACATTCAGCCAGGTCGAATATATGGTATTGCCGCGTATGGATGCATTGGCAGAAGTGCAATGGACAAACGCCCCGAAAGATTTTAAGGCGTTCCTGCCGCGCTTGGTCCGCATGACCGAACTTTACGACCGCTTGGGTTACAACTACGCCAAACATATCTTCGACATTCGCGCCTCCTTTACTACCGATGGTGACAAAGGTGAAATCGTCGTGACACTCGAAACCGAAGGTTCCGCCGATATCCATTATACGCTCGACGGCAGCGAACCGACGGCAACCAGCCCGAAATACGAAGCCCCTCTCCGCATCAAGCAAAATGCAGAAGTGAAAGCCGTAGCTGTCCGCCCGACCGGAAACAGCCGCATCTTCTCCGAGAAGATCGACTTCAACAAGGCGACAGCCAAGCCGGTCACATTGAAGGTAGCTCCCAGCAGAGGCTATGACTTCAACGGAGGCCCTGAACTGACCGACGGCCTGAGCGGCAACGACAACTACAAGACCGGACGCTGGTTAGGATTCCAGGGCAAGGACTTGGATGCCGTTATCGACCTGAAAGAACCGACCGAGTTCAGCAAAGTGTCCTTCAACACGAATGTTGTGAAAGGGGACTGGATCATGGGAGCGGCAGGCGTTACCGTAAAGGTATCGGACGACGGACAGAACTTCAAGGAGGTAGCTTCCAAGGTTATCCCGTCTTTAGGCAAAGACGACAAAGACGGCCTTTACCCGCAGGAAATCTCCTTCGACCCGGTAAAAGCCCGCTATGTCGAAGTCATCATCAAGAGTGACAAACTCCCGACATGGCACGGAGGTGCAGGTAATCCGGCGTTCTTGTTTGTGGACGAAATCAATCTGCAATAAGTAAATATTTAGGCACAGATTACACGGATTTCACGGATTCTCTTTCTCATCTCCGTGTAATTCGTGAAATCCGTGCCTAAAAAATATAAAGAAGTTTTGCTATTCTAACATATTCCCCCATGAAAAGAGACATACTTATCCTTTCTGCCCTTTGTACCTGTTGCAACCTTTTTGCCGAAGAGATCACAGTCAAGTATCTCAGGTATGCAGGTCCTTATGAAATAAAAGGCCCGTTCATCGTCGACAGCCTTGACGTGAACAGTAAGAAATTTACAGATGCCGAGTTATTAAAAACCGCCATCCCCTTCAACAATGTCCGGAAAAGCAACCGGACACTGGATGCCGCCACTACAGCCGGACAAAGCAAAAACAGCTCCGTCAGCCTCGCCTCCTTCTATCTGAACAGCGACCGCTATACGGACGGGACTCTTCAGATCAGCGGACCAGAGCATTACGAAGTATATATCGACAACGAGAAACAGACACCCGCCAACGGCGAGCTCAAGCTCACACTCGAACCCCGCCGCTACGAAGTCGTAATCAAATATCTTACAGCCCCGGACGAAACGAACCACATTCCGAAAGTCACCTTCAAGACGGACAGCAAAGCCGTTGTCACGGCGACAACCGATCCAGAGAAGCGTTACACTTTGAGCGATGTCTTCGATGGCACACGCATTCGTTCCGTCAGCCTCTCCCCCAACGGCAAATACCTGTTGACCGCCTACCAGACGACTTATCCCGGTGGCGATACCGAATCCTTCCAGCAAGTGACCGACCGGGCCACAGGGCAGGTTTTAATGGAAAGCAACAACCATCATTATAGCTGGATGCCCCGCAGCAACCGTCTTTACTATACCCGCAAAGGCATGCAGGGAAAGGAACTTGTCACGATCGACCCTGCAACCCAAGCAGAGGAAGTCCTTGCCCACAACCTTCCCGACGGTTGGTTCAGCTTTGCCCCGACAGAGGATTTCCTGCTGTTCAACATCATCGAGGAAGGACCGAAGAAAGGGGAAGACCTTCAGGAAATCCTTGTGCCTGACGACCGCCAGCCGGGATGGCGTACCCGTTCATTCATCCATAAGTACGACCTGGCAACCGGAGTGTTCCAACGCCTTACCTACGGGCACACTTCGACTTCCATCAACGATATTTCCGACGACGGCCGCTATCTGCTCTTCACTTGTAGCGAACGGGAGCTGACGAAACGTCCGTTTTCGACTACTTTGCTCTATCGGATGGATCTGCAAACACTGGATACGGAACTCCTTTTGAAAGATCCGTTCATCAGCTATGCCCAATTCTCGCCCGACGGCAAGATGCTGGCAATTGCCGCATCTGGAGAGGCTTTCAATAAAATAGGGCTGAAGATAGCACCGGGGCAGACTTCCAATATGGCCGACGGGCAGCTCTTCCTTTACGATCCGGCAAGCAAACAGGCAAATCCTGTCACCAAAGATTTTAATCCATCGGTTCAAAACTTCGTTTGGAACAAAGGTGATAAACAGATCTACCTGCAGGGAGAAGATAAGGATTGCGTACGCTTGTACGTCTTGAATCCGTCAACCGGGAAAATCCTCCCCATCCCGTTAAAAGAGGATATCCTCTCGGATTTTACGATTGCCGAAACAACTCCCGAACTGGTTTATTTCGGCGAAAGCGCCTCCAACTCGCAACGCCTCTATTCCGTCAACCTGAAAAAGAAAAGTTCTGTCTGTCTGAAAGATCTTTCCGCCGGCATCTTGAAAGATATCACCCTCGGCGAAGTGCACGATTGGAATTTCCGGGCAGCTGCCGGCGACACGATCTACGGTCGTTATTACCTGCCGCCCCATTTCGATCCTAACAAGAAATATCCGCTGATCGTGAACTACTACGGGGGAACCAGTCCGACGGAACGTTCACTCGAAAACCGGTATCCGTCGCACGTATATGCGGCATTGGGCTACATCGTTTATATCATCCAGCCCAGCGGAGCAACCGGCTTCGGCCAGGAGTTCTCCGCCCGCCACGTAAATGCATGGGGACAGCGTACAGGAGACGAGATCATCGAAGGAACAAAGAAATTCTGTGCCGAACACAACTTTGTCGACGCTAAAAAGATCGGTTGCATAGGGGCATCCTACGGTGGCTTCATGACACAATACCTGCAAACAAAAACGGATATCTTTGCCGCCGCCATCTCTCATGCCGGAATCAGCGACATCACCAGCTATTGGGGCGAAGGTTACTGGGGATACTCCTATAGTGCTTTGGCAAGCGCAAACAGCTATCCCTGGAACGCACGGGATATGTACACGTTGCAAAGCCCGCTGTTCAATGCCGACAAAATCAACACCCCGATCCTTTTCCTGCATGGCACGGTCGACACGAACGTCCCGGTAGGTGAAAGCATCCAGATGTTTACAGCCCTGAAACTGTTAGGCAAACCTACGGCCTTCGTACAAGTAGTAGGACAAAACCACCAGATACTGGACTATAAGAAGCGTGCTGAATGGAATAAAACCATCTACGCTTGGTTCGCCAAATGGCTCAAGAACCAACCGGAATGGTGGAATGCCATGTATCCGGAAAAGTCTTTGTAAAAAAGTTGAAAACAAAGCCCCGAAGACGAAACCGTCCCCGGGGCTTGTTTTTTTATCTGCCTTACACCTTCACAGGCTCACAGCAGAATGAACTTTATTTCAATACTTTAATATTATTAATATTAAACCGCTTGTTCGCCTGTCACAGGGTAATTACCGTTTGCACGGCACGCGGCCAAACATTTTAGAATTATTTGATTATAAATTACTATATAGAGGGAGTGGCCGCTGCCACTCCAAACTATTCCTCTATTCTTATCTTACGATTGCCTTTACAGCTTCTTCACCTTCAACAGCTACTACGACTACGCCTTGAGGAGCAGCAATCACAGCATTGTCGGATGTCAGAACCTGAGTGGCTACTACCTGACCCAAGATGTTGCTTACAACAACCTTCTTGCCGGCAGCGTTAGCGATTGTAACATTGCCTTCGCCTGCGATAATCGTTACTTCAGAAGTCGTGATTTCGTCGTTGGCTGTTGCACCACCAGCGTTAGTGTCGACATTGTAGAGGTCAGACTGCATAGCTGCTTCGAAGTCATTGATGATGACAGGAACACCGTTCTGTACTTTCACCCAACCACCCAGATTAGCAGACGGAGCGATACCGCCATCAAACGCTGTCTTCTTTCCATAAGATTCAGATTCGATCAAGAAGTCGTTAGATCCTTCGTTAACCAAACGGAAAGAGAACTTAGCCTGATCATGAGCATTCAGCTTCAGAGCGACTTTATGAGTTGTGCCATCCAGAACTAAGTTACCAGCTGTCATATAACCCGGCAAGAATGCAAGTCTCTTGTATTTACCTTCCCAAGTATATTTCTTAACAGCGGGAACTGAGTCGATCATGTTCACCAAGAAACGACCAAATGTCGTGTCAGCAGTTACTTTACTATGCGGGCATTTCAAAGCTTCTTCTATTGTTGCATGAGAGTGAGTAGTAGCGTCGCACAGAACTGTATCACCGACTACAAAGTTCACATCCTTGGCAATCAAGTACTGTGGCATCAATGTGTTTTCGACACCTGTCGGGATTACATTGAATGCTTCAGCTTTATCGTCACCCTTACCTTCTACGCAAAGCAGGTTGTCAGCTCCTTCATACAAGTAAGCCTTAGCAGTAGAGTTCACACGGTAGAACTTCATTGCGCCGTTTTCACCCAATTCGTCAGCTGTAAACTCACGATACAGAGCAGTCGTATCAGCAACCAATGCGAAAGCAGAAGTTGTAGATTCAGTAGCCACGTTTTCAGCCTTAATCAAGCCTGTTGCATCAATCACACCGGCTTTCTTGCCTTCTGTCAGCAATGCATAGTAATGAGTTCCGTCTACGCAGTTCACTTCTTTCAAAGTGAATACAGAACCATTTTCTGCACCTTCTGTTACTACCATCATTTCAGTACCACCAACTTCAGATACCTGAACATATTTCTGGTTGTTAGCGAACTTATACGGATCGTTTACACGGATCTGATAATAAGTCTGGAAGATCGTGTCTTTTTCGAAGATAGGGGTATTATAACCATTGCCCCATTTTACCAGTTCGAACTTAGTAGCCTCATCGGCAGATACACGTAAGATCGTGTCGTTGCCTACGGTAGAGTTGCCAATTGTAACACCCAAGTCATTGCCTACATTCAAGTAGTTCAAAGTATAGTTTACATTCTTGGCATCATCGTTAAAGAAGCCCAAGCGGTTACTTACGGTCTTTGTCAATTTCAGCGTATCATTAGTCAACCAAGCTTCTTCGTTGTTATAATAATAGTTAATTACGATATTACCATCAGCCAATACTTTGTAAGAACCATTATTCAGAGTAGCTCCTGTTTCTTGGTTCCAGATTTCAGGATACCCACCGAATTCATTCGTATTCTGATTTACAACCCACTTAGCGGCCGGCATGTGTTCGAAGTTCATCACATCCCATTCAGCCGGAGCAACCTTTGTCAAGTTCCAACCGTTCAAATCAACCATCAAGCGAGCACCGTTCTTCTGTGCATCAGCACCGTTTACTACATCCATGAAATAGATGCCCGGTTCCAAAACGGCATTGTGAGCAGCAGGAGAGAGGCTCAAACCGATACGGTCGTTGTATGTATAGATACCTGTGCCTTTCAGCTCTTCGGAAGAACCGATAGTGGCTTCACGACGGGCACCACCTAATACAGCAATCTTAACCAGATTGTTTTCTTGGCCTTTTGCAGAAGTAGCAAAAATATCGATTTCACTATTTGTACGATCCTTCCAATATTTAGTCGTTACGTTCTTCACGTTGTAACCATCTGCTTCAATACGCAAAGAGTCCTGAGTCGGCCAGTAGAAGAAACGGAAGTTGAAGCGACCGTTGATATCGCGAGCTGCCAAGTTGTTGACAGATTTGAAATCAGCTTCATGTTCACGAGTAGCGAATCCTAAATGCTGGATACCTGCAATTTCTTCACCGGCTGAGCCGTTCAGATAAGCTGTGTCGACCATTAAATAAGTATCCTGGCCCTTGGCATTCTTGCCGGCTTTCAGAGATAACCAGTTAAATGACTTTTCAAGACGAATGTTTTCAAACACTTCTGAAGCCTTGATAGCAGCACGTTCAGCATCCTTATGCGCATAACGAGCGTCTACCCATGTCCAATAAGCTGCCCCCTTTTCACCATCTAAAGCCATCAACTGTTCATTCAAACTTGCAATTTGTTGCGTATAGTTGAAAATAGCAGTTTCTAGCTCGACCTTCTTAGCACTAACTTCTTTCAGTTCAGCTTGAACAGAGGCCAATTCTTCTTCAAGTTCTTTCAACTCTTTCTTTGCTTCTTCAAGAGCTTGACTGTGAACTCCATAAGCTTCAAACATTTCGTCATAAGCTGTGCTGGCAGCCTTCTCAGCTTGCTTTTTCTCCTCTGCTACACCAATAGCAACATCTAAATCTTTAGAGATTGAAGCTATTGCACCTTCTGAAGCGATAACAGCTTCTGCAGCTTTTTCAAAGGTTTCATTTTCTTCAGTATTAAGAGCATTGACACCATTTATAAAAGCCTTATTGTTTTGGCTCTTATAAGCTGAAGCAGACATTGATATATCTACACCATTATTTGCTTCTTTCAAGATAGCATACAAACGATGTCCATATTCTACAAAGGCTTCCTTCTCTGCTTCATCAGTTACCTTAGCTGCATCGAAATAAGAATTCCATGCTTGTGGTTTATCATTAGGGGCATAGCCCATATCTGAGACATAATATACATTATTTGTTTCGTTGAAATACTTCCTCATCGCTGTTCCCCACTTTGCATATCTACTTTTCTGATCGAATGCTTTATTTTTAACATCCAGAGCAACATTCCATGCATCCGTGGCATTATTGATAGAATTTTGAAGAGCGGTCTGGGCAGCAACTGCATCTTTATATTCATTTTGAGCTGCCTCTAATTTTTCAGCCAATTCTGCAAGTTGTTTCTTGGCCTCTTCGTTTAGAGCAGAACTTGTTGCGATAGATTGTTTTTTCTGTAAAATCGCTTGTTTTGTAGCA
>ERZ772831.1741-NODE-1741-length-19534-cov-3.499769_pt1 | contig 19534 bp, 9 predicted proteins | sample MGYA00580858_ERZ772831 | MGnify/ENA primary metagenome ERZ772831 (study PRJEB29015, sample SAMEA2737694) | human gut metagenome | biome: human gut; feature: human-associated habitat; material: faeces | place: China | collected 2012 ... | reverse complement strand
GTAGGGTGGATGTCGAAATCACAGTCCCCAGAAATGAAGAGTCGGAAGGGAACCGAATTATAACAGTTGTCATCGATGCTGGTTCGTATGGTAAAAACACTTGTTGGCTGAACATTACCGATCAGACGTTGTCTGATGCGGTGGTGACAACCTTACAGACAGAAAAAGAAATTCCGGTAAATGGAAGTGCGAAAGTAAGTCTGACTATAAAGAACGAGGGAGCAGCCGCTTTGTCTGCACAAGCGAAGGTGTCTGTTTATTTGAGTACAGGAAAAGAGTTGAATAGTAGTTCGATTGCTTTGGGCAGTCTTTATACGCAGAAGGAATTGGCGGTAGGTGAAAGTGTTACATTAGATAAGAATTTTACATTTCTGGAAAAGATCGGTGACTACCATCTGATAGCCATCGTAAACGAAGAACAGACGAAAAAAGAATTGTCGTATATCAACAATACGTCAGCTCCATTTGCTTTGACATTAGCCCCTTTATATACAGTACAGGTTTCTTTGGATAAAAGCGTGCTTAAAACCGGAGAATCTGTCATGATCACCGGAAAAGCAACCGGCAGTAAAATTGCAGGTGTGCCGGTTGATCTATACATTATTAATAATGGCTATCGGAAAGTCATTTCCGTGACGACCGATAATGCTGGTGTTTTCCAAACGAGCTTCACGCCTGAAAGTTGGCAAATGGGGCATTTCAGCGTGGGTGCCTGCTATCCGGACGAAGGACTCGAAAAGGAGATAGCCGGGTTTGATATGTATGGGTTGAAGAGAGTTGACGTATCTCCTATACAATGTGAAGTATTGGTAGGTCAGACACAGACTATTCCTGTTAAAATCAAAAATATATATTCTACAGCAAGTAATATTAAAGTAAAAGTCATTTCAGGAGCGTTGGGATGTGAAATTGCATCAAATGGTATGTTGAGTTTGGCTGAAGGCGGAACAGGTGAAATCTTATTGCAAATAAAAGGGAAGACTGTTTCTCCAAGAATGAGTTGGGAAAAAGTAAAACTACAATTGATTTCGGATGAAGGAGCTGTTTTGGAACTACTTGTATATTGTTATTGTAGAACTGAAAGGGCAACATTGGTGGCTAATGTAGAGCGTATCCAAACGACAATGGTTAGAGGCAATATACGTGAGTATCGCTTTATGATTGCTAATTCTGGTGGTGGAGAAACGGGTGAAATACGAGTAACTCCCCCTAAAGCGGAATGGTTATCGTTGGCTACATCTGAGATTATTCCTTCATTAAAACAGGGGGAAAGCACTTCGGTTGTCCTTCGACTATCTCCAGCGGAAGATATGCTGCTGAGACCAGTTATGGGAACGATTGCAATCAATTGCGAGAATGGGGATGGGCTGGCGATGAACTTTGTCGTTACACCTGTTTCTGAGAACGTGGGAACTTTGGTGGTTGACGTGTGTGATGAAAATACCTATACAGCCAAGGGAGCTCCTCATGTGTCGGGAGCATCTGTTCGTATCACAGAGTATAATACAGGTAGATTACTCTTGGATGCGAAAACGGATGTGAATGGTTTATGTACTCTTCCAGCCTTGGCAGAAGGTTATTACAAAATCGTTGCTACAGCGGAAGGACATGATGTAGTCGAGCAGGTCATATTGGTAGAGCCAGGAAAGGATAATAAGGTAGTGATGAATCTGAGTATCCAGGCGATAGCAATAGACTTTAAGGTTGAAGAAACAACTTTGGAAGACCGGTATACGTTTTCTACAAAAGTAGACTTTGAAACACATGTACCGGTTCCTGCTGTCGTTATAACAGTCCCGGATCGGATTGAAGCGGAGGCGTTACAACCTGGTGAATCATTGGTTTATACAGTTATTTTAAAGAATGAAGGATTGATTACGGCTCAGGATTGTGAATTTTTGGCTCCAGAGGATAATTCAAATTTTGATTTCGAACCATTGGTTACAGGTTTTTTTGATTTGAAAGCTAAACAGTCAGTTTCTATTCCGGTTGTGATGACTCGAAAAGGAAATGTAAAGACTCGTAGCAGTGAGAGGGAAGTGACACCTCTTCCACTTAGTGATTGTTATCTATATGACGGAACCAGTTATTTTTGGGATTGTGGAAATGACCGTAAATGGCATAAATATTATGTTCCGACAAAAATAATGGAATGTGTGGATGATGGGAGTGGTTTTAAAGGATTCCCGTTTATGGGAGGAGGAACTATATTTGGTGGAAAGGGAAAGGATAATAACCCGGTTACTGGCCCAACTCAAATTTTGGATAAAAAAGAAGAATTGGTAGTTGGTCCCGTTCCACCATCGAAACCAAGTAAAGGATGTATTCCGTGCCAGATGAGTTTGGTCGGAAATGGAATCAAATGTGCTAGTCGTTTTATTCCTGTTTTGGAAGAAACCAAAGATGCAATAGAAGAAGCAATCCAAGAGGTTTTAGATGAACGGCTTGAAGAAGAGCTTTTGAATGATGGAATTCTAGAAGAAGATATAGAAAAATTATTTGAGAGGAGGGATTTTTTATCATTCTTATCAGATTTAATGAAGGCTGCGACTGAATGTGTACAACAGTTTTTTGATCCTAATCATCCAGAGTTATATAAAAAAGTGGCAGAGTGCTATAAAGGTTTTGAAGATTCTTTCAATACGTTTATCGATGACTATATGGATAAATATTTGAAAGGAAAAACGGACGAGCAGAAAGATATATTTAAACGAAGAGCGCGGAAGTTAGTAAAAGGTTTAGGAATAGCAGCCGATGTTTTGAATTGTCTACATGATTTTGCTCATGCTTGTGATCATCTGTATCAGACTAAAAGCGGAACGAATGGTCACATTCCGGCTTATATAACCGATTTTTCTAATGTCGCTATAAAAGCAGAGGAAGGATTGCAAAGTTATATGGACATTATGCATGAAATTCTAGGTGATTCAAAAGAATGGTATGATTGTTCTATGGATGAGTTAATAACTTGTTTAGATCAGTTTGATATGGATCATCAAGCTGTGTACGAGAATGTAGTGGTTTACAAACCTTCTTGTGTGGGTGAACAAACTTTTAGAGATTTTGTCGAGCGCTGGAATAATACGCAAGCAAATAAAGCTGTTGAAAATCGGATGGATCTACAAAAAATATTGAACTGTTCAAACAAAATACAGGAACATAAACAGTATGCGCAAAAAAAAGGCTATGCTGGTATAGAAGAGTATTTCGCTGACCAATATGTATTGTTAGCATCTAAGTTGGACGAATCCAGTCAATCGGTATGCTCTTCTGTTGCTTTGAAGTTTGAACAGACAATGGTGTTGACTCGTCAAGCATTTAAAGGTACTCTAATGGTTAAGAATGGACATGAGTCAGAGTCGATGAAAAATGTCAAGTTGAACTTGGAGGTTATTAGTGAAGATGGAAGTGTCGCTACTGTGAGAGAAATCCAAATATCTCCTAAAGAAATCCAGGGATTTACTGGCCAGCTTGATGGAGTTTGGGCATTGGCTCATGGAGAGACAGGAGTTGCAACGATTGAGTTTATCCCGACCAAGTATGCCGCCCCGACCGGCCCAAAAGAATACACGTTCGGTGGAACGCTCTCTTATCTCGATCCGTTTACCGGCTTGGAGGTGACTCGCGACTTGTTCCCGGTAACCATGACCGTCAGCCCTTCTCCGAATCTGTCTATGGATTACTTCGTGCAACGTGATATTTTAGGGGACGATCCTTTTACAAAAGATGTGGTTGAACCGATGATCCCGTCTGAATTCTCGTTGCTGATTCATAACGTGGGTGCGGGGGATGCTAAAAATGTAAGTATGGTCACTCGACAACCTAAAATAGAATATAATGAAAAAGGGCTGTTGGTAGATTTCAAAATCAAGAGTTCGCAATTGAATGGTGAAGCCGAATCTGTTATAATGGGCGAAAGCGTGCAAAACGATTTTGGAACAATTAAAGCAGGAAAGACCGCTTATGCCCAATGGTGGATGACCAGTACGTTACAGGGACATTTTACGGACTATAAAGTGGAGGCGACCCATGAAACTAGCTATGGTAATTCTGATTTGTCCCTGTTGGACACAGTGCGTGTCCATGAGTTGATTCGGGGTATTCGGGTGAATGAGTCGGTTAATCCAAAAGTTACCGGTTTTATGGTGAATGATCTGGAAGATGATTTGGATTTCCCGGATAGGATGTACCTGACGGATGGTACGACTGCCCCAGTTGTCAAAGCTACTTCCGCTGAATTGCAGAAAATATCGGATACCGAATATAAGTTGGATATTACTCCTTCGGCTAACGGATGGAATTATATCAATATTCCGGATGAGACCGGTGGACGGTTGAAGTTGCTCAGTGTGAACGAAGATACAGATCTGGATACCCGTAAAGTATGGCAAACCGATCGTACATTGCGGGATGGAAAAGACCCGAAGTATGAATATCTGATTCATGTGGTAGATTATTTCGAAGACGGTCCGGTGACAAAAGCCACTTCTTCCGGCTCTTTCCGGTTAGTCTTTGAAGAGCGTCCGAAAACTACACTGGCGATAGAATCCATTACAGGTTTGCCTGAAGAGGATCAGGTGGCAACCTCTCCAGTCGGAACAATTACGATCAAGTTCAACAAAGCCGTTTTATCGGATGCTTTAATCCCAAGTATGGTAGAATTATATTATCAAGGCGAAAAAGTGGATACGAAAGGGCTCCAGTTTAAATAACAACAACAAAACACATATACATTGGATTTGTCAACTCTTACCAAGCAAAACGGAGTCTATACATTGACGATCTTAACATCTAAGATTAAGGATTCCGAAGGTTTTACCGGTGAAGGGGACTTTTCGGTTGTTTGGAACCAGGTAGCGAGTGGAAAAGTCTCTTTAACAGCTTTGGCCGATCCGGAAAAGGCGGGAACTGTTACTCCCAGTTCCATACAAGTCAATTATGGAAAGAATGCAGAATTTGTAGCAAAGGCAAACAAAGGCTATCAGTTTAAGACTTGGACGATCAATGACCGGACCGTGTCGACTGAAGAGACCTATTTGCATACCGCAATCGTGGACCAGACGCTTGTCGCCAATTTCGATCCAATCTCTTATAAGATCGAAATCTCTTATGATGCTTCCCAAGGTTTTGTCACTTTCGGAACCGGTTATTACGAGTTTGACAGTTCTTTGGAACTGATCGCAACGCCGAATGATGGATATCGGTTTGCCGGATGGTTTATTGAAGGAAACAGAGTCTCGATGGAGGAACGATTTATATATAAGGTTACCGGGGATGCCAAACTGGAAGCGCATTTTGAAGCTACTGGCAGTGATCCGGACAATCCTGACACCCCCCCGGAGGCGAAGATCCTGATAACCCCGATGGTGGTGATCCCGATGATCCGACTGCTAATGAGAATGTGGAAACGATTATCGTACAAGTCTATCCTACGCAAGTAGCCGATTATGTCCATGTGGGCGTTTTGCCGGCGAAGAGCCGTCTTATCCTGTTTGACTTTACGGGTAAGCAGGTGAAACAGGTTTCCTCTTGTGAGGGTAATGTAGATCTGTTCATGGGCGACCAGCCGAGTGGTTTCTATCTGTTGCATATCCTGGCGGGAGATGAGCAGAAGAAAACGGTGAAGCTGATTAAGAAATAACATGTGCGTGAGATAGATAAAGAAAGATCGGAAATTTCCGGCCTTTCTTTATCTATCATGTTATGTCTTCAAACTGGAATTGATCAGGCAAAATGTAATGAAAGTCGTCCGTGAAGCGGTTCTCCGTAACGAAGGGTCTATCCTTGAGGGACTATCCCCAATTTTGTGTAAACTCAAAACTACAGGAGGGGGTGCATCGTGCATTACGACACACCCCCTTTTTTTGTGTTTCTATTCTTTGTTATCCCGTTCAGTGCCCTTTTTCATCGGTTGATTGTCATTTCTTCTCCAAGTCCTTTCAATAGGGCGTTTGCGAGCCTTTTGTACTTATATATTAGGATTTATTTACTATAAATTAAGTATTATTATATGTTGATTGTAAAAATTAATTGCCTGATTTTCAATTGAATTTCGGCAATTTGTTTTATATTCGCATGAAAATCAACCAAAACGCTTTCAACTATGAGTGATGAAGAAAAGATAATTGCTATCTGTTGGCTGGATTCCGGATGCTATCAGGCGACATCTGTTGCTGAGCATTTCGGTATGTCCGTTGTTGATCTGGAAGCGGATCTGGCCGCTTTCAAGAATCATGAGAGCTACGCGAAACAGTATGCTGCATACATACAAAAACATACTGCCCCCAAGCTGGCTGACTGCTCGTTTACAGACTGGGATCAGAACTGTACGCTTCGGGTACTGAAGAACAAACGTATCGAATGTGTCATGTGCATTCCCGAAGAAGATAAGTATTACCATTTCTATATCCCGAACAAGTCTTATCTGGACAATATATGCGAGAACTCCCGCTGGATACCTTCAGACCGTTTCCGGCAGGAATTGGTCACCAGCCATATCAACGACTGGAAGGAACTGACGGCAGAAGAGCAGTTCAAGTTCCTGGTCAAACGGTATGACAGTGACATTTTCATCCCCTTCAGCAACCGTGCGGAAAAGACATTCATCAATCAGGTACTGGGTATACGTATTCTCGGTTCTTCGGACTGGACCTTGACGGACCAGCAACGGATGTACCAGGCTTCGGGAGGTTCCGGCGAAGAAAATCCCGCGCGTAGAAATATGAATATGCAGAACGCTGATTTGAACGCTCAGGACAGGTCCATAAGACGGGACCAGATACACCAGTTTGCCAAACTGACCATGACAGGCAGTTTCTCTTTCTCATGGGATGGAGTCGAAGAGGAATGTGAGCTTGACAACTCTGATATGGAGGCTGTACAGAGTTTGGTTCAGGAGAATGATTCCAAACGCTTGCAGGTGTTGGCATCCAAGGGGCCTAAATCCATCGAAAAGGGTCTTCTGTACAAAATAGACCCGTTCTACGAATTCTATCATCTTCAGGTTCCTATGAAGGAAGGTGTGGATTCCAACGACTTCACTGCGCTCAAACACACTGCGCAAAAGGCGTTCGATGCAATCTCGGAAGCTTACCATGCCCGATCTGCCAATAAGCAGACCGCTGCGGTTGCCACCGGTCAGAAGGTTCAGACTGCTGTACTTGACATGAAGCTGCAGGAGTCTATCTGGCAACTTTTCCACGAATTGCGTGATACGGAGGACGAAGAGGAATGTGACGGTATTATCGCTGACATACAGATAGCCCTTCAGGATGCTGGCACAGAACAATACGGGCTTGTATATGATATGTATGTGCACGAGTTTCAGGAGACTATGAACAGTGATTTGCAGGAAAAATTGAAGTCCGTTTTTGTGATGCCGGAACAATCGAAACCCGACAAGGCTGAACCGGTGTGTACGGTTCCAGCGGTTGCTGCCTCTGGTGGAACTGTGCTCCCTAATGGCGCCGGTAAGTATGATGCGCTGCAACGGAACCGTATGGAGCTGCTGACAGAAATCCGGAAGGACGGAATGACACCTGAGCTGATAGAAAAGCTGAGCTGGACCGAGCAACAGATTTTGCAGATACCTGCTGGACATAGACCGGCTTTCTATCCGGAAAATGATTTGACCTTGTATAAGTTGTACTTGAGTGGGAAGATGCTGACAGAACTGGCCGTTGTCAAAACGGTGACAAGCCGGCTTTCCCCCTCTGAGGTAAAAGAAATATATAACCTTTAACTGAATCGTTATGAATTTGTTCAAAGCTGTAGGAACTGTGTTGAAGTGGCTGGTAGTCGTACCCTTGCGGTATACGGCAAAGCTGCTCATGTGGGGTGGCCGGCATCTGGGACGGTTGTCGGTTAAGGGGGGGGGGAAGTATGCCTGGAAACGGCTGAGAGGAGAGAAGGGTACAGCTGTAGTTGTAAGGAATAAGGACGGTGAATATATCGGATTCGAACTTTATGACAGCAATGGGAAACATGTCAAGACAGGAACGCTTTTGGACCTGACTTCCTATTATCGTAAGAACTTCCTTAACGGAGTTCCAGAACATATCATCTCTACGTATCGGATAGACAATATCTATCCCTACATGAAATGGCTGAACAAACCCATACAACGTGCATCAGAAGCTTTGTATAGATTGACCACTGATAATTTGCCGGATACGTCATTTTCCCTTCGGGAAGGTTATTGGAGGTACAAAAATGACTTGACACAGGGCGAGATGACTCCGGATCAGCAAATGTTGTTCGGTTTCTTTAATGATCAACAGGACAAGCTGATGGAGAGAGCCGAACTGAACCGGGCTATAGCGAAGGAGGATGGCGATTGTGTACTTCAGATATTGGAGGAAAGCAAGCTCAGTAATGACCCGGAAGAACTGAAGGATAGGTTGGTTCAGTGCTCGGAACATGCCAAGCAACTGTTCGATTTTATGGACAGCAAGCAGTTGTACGAGATGCTGAAATACATAAATCATGTTGAACCGTCGGTGAGTTGTTGGGACCATGAATGCTATGTGAAACTTCTGAATATGCCGTATGAGCAGATTAACACACTGCAGTTGTTCCATTGCAGGATTCAAGATCACTGCTTGGTAGGACGAGATGGTACGGCAGAAGTTACCAAGGTGGTCAATAGGTATGATTTTAATGAGGGATGGAAAAAAGACGGTCCGGAACGCTTCAGAAACGGTAATGACAAGGAAAAGGCCGAGATGATATCGCTCGCACAACAGGCCGGCAACAACGAGGCGGTGCAGGAAATGGCCAAGCAGTTTTATATGGGCATGTTTAACCAGAACAATATCCGCAGCAGGCAGATGTACATGCAGTCCGTGCAGGAACTGGCAAGAGTGGCGGTAAACACGAATGACGGTGTGGGTATGTCCCCTTTGATGGAGTATTTTTACCTGGTGCACCGGAAGAATGTCGCTTGCCTCGAACTGGCTGAAGGGATGTATACGGACAGAAATTTCATGGTATCTGAAAATTATTCTCTGCTCAAAGCTGACTTGGAGTCATTAAACAGACAGATAGACGAGATATACGCTACCCCGGCAATCATCAGCTTGGAATATCAGAAGGTGGACAAGCTGGTGGAGATGTACCGGAAAGGTTCAATAAAGGGACCGGACGGAAAGATCCAACCGGATGCGGCTGAAGCTTTGGCAGGCTTGATCTATAGTTTGCACAAAGTTGGGGTGGCTGAAGGTGTCATCGAAAGACTGGCGAATACGGATATTCTGAAATCGGCAGTCTTGAAGGACGCGCTGTTGAGACATAACCTTTCCCAAGAGGATGTGCAACACTACACATCCGGACAGGTGCGCGAGCGGACCGATGCGCGGCAACAGCCGGGACAATACAACCTGACATCTGCTAACGGACCGGTCATCTTACAGGGGACCGAGTCAAACCTGCTGGACAGGCTGGAACTGATTCATGAGAAATACGGACCGATGATTCGGGTGGACATGGAGGACCGCAGGGTATTGCCGTTCCCGGCAGAGTATGTCGATGACATGATGATGCGCGAACCGGAAACCCTGAAAGATATTATTCGTCAGGTGGGAGCGGAAGCACTGGCTTACCGGAATGGTGACCTTACGGCAGAAGAACTGTTTCAGTGCCCATGCTATGAGCCGTACAATCCCAGGACAGGAAATGATGTGACGTCCTTGGCTGACCGGATGACGGAATTCTGGGCAGAGAGATCTATGTCTCCGCAAGAGATGGCTGCGTCAGTGTCAGGGGGTATCTCAATCCCGGTATCCGGCAGCGAGGAATTGCAGTTCTCCGCTGACACGCCGCTGGACAAGTCATTCTCCCAAACGGACGAATATATCGAGAAGGTGGATTCCATGCTACAGAAGTATGACCCTAAATCAACCTTTGACCAGTACTGTACTTTGGTCTGTCCCAGCGAAAAGGCAGTTGACATGTGGCAAAGTAAGGAAAACCAGGCCGTTTTTGTCCGGCTGATGGATGAATGTGTGGCCATGTCCATGGCATACCGGAAAGGTGAGATTACCCCGAAGGAACTGATTAATGCCATTCCCAACGCACAGCGCGATAATGGATATTCCAAGGAATATGCCGATAAGTTGTCCAATAGGGTCATGGGTATTTACGAGGGACGTATCCGCAGTTCAGTCCAACAGTTACAGGATGACGCTTCAGGGGAAAAATGATGTGTGGGTTATCACAGATGAAAAAGGACTATTATGGAGAAACTGATGACTTATGATGAAATAGAAAAGGTGTATGGCCTGCAACCTGAAAAAATCGGACTTTGGTTGTCCAAAGGATATATACAGGGGGCTGACGGTTACGTGTCCGTTTCCTCTCTGAAGTCATTCATGAATGACATCGGTATGGATAATGCCGGCATGAAAGTTAAGGGATCACTGACTACCGCTTATCGGCAGTTTGTCCGTACATGGCCGGATATATTGGGCACAGAACTGAGTGATATGCTCCGCGAATGTGCAGAGGATGATGACATGGCGACGGTAGCTGCCAGACATGACATAAGTCTCTCTACCCTGCAGTATTATATCCGTACGGCTTCCATCCGGTTGAAAATGTATTATGCGGATGTACCTGCTTTGCGTCTGCGGCTGGCTGAGACCATCCGGGAGAACCGAAACCTGCAGCTTTTATTGAAAAGACAAGGTTCCAATGCGGACAACAGCAAGGATGTGATAAAGGAGATGGTGTGCTCTGCACTGAAGGATAATATGATATGCAGCGAGCGGGACCAAGAGACGGCCTACCGGGATTTCATGCGGATGTTGCTTACTTCCGTGACAGAATTGGGCTTGTCGGTACGCTGCACGAACGCGGCCATCAAGAGCGGAGTGAATACCCTGTATGACTTTATCGTGGTGAACAAGGCTTGCGGAAAGAGCGGGATGCTCACCAAACTGCCGCACTTCGGAATGAGGTCCTATCAGGAAATAGAGGACTTGCTGACACGGCTGAATCTTATCAAGGTAGACAATAACGGCTGCTGGACATCGGTAGCGGATTTTTTGATTGACACGAATTCGGAACTGTTTATACGATACAGTGGAAGTTCCGTGCAATCGACTCATAAGCCCCGGCTGAGAGGGAACGAGATGGTGGCCGAGTGGATCGGCAATTATATGGAGTTTACCCACGCCAAACGTCGGTAAACGGTTGAATGGAAAAACGATTAACTAAATATGACTATGGATACGAATAGAGAGTACTTGCAGACTAAGTATGCACCGGACCGGAACATCGAGACACTGGCGGTGGCATTCGCTATGCATTATATGCAGCAGCATCCTGGTACGAAATCCTTGTGTGACATGGCAGATGTTTTGCGTGTGTCTCCCGAAGGGTTGAATGATCTTATCGTGCAGGCGGGGAACTCCCCACTGCTTAGCGGGCAACGGCCGGACAGGTTGGAGCAGCTGGCCTCCATCAACGAGGTCCGATACAATAATTTTCTAAAGGCTGTCGAACAGAATAACCGGGTGGCGGTTCTGTCCAATCCTTCCCTTTCGGCTGATGCAGCGGATTTGGCGTTGGCACGGTACTATTTGAACTCACATAACAACTCCCGGTTCCGTTCTATGGCGTCCCAGGCGTTGGGCATGGACGTGCGGACCATGGAGAACTTGTTCTATGCGGCGGCCGCCAAGTCGCTCTTCCGGAACGAGAACGCTCCCTTGCTGGAGAAATTTGCCAGCGAGAATATCGAGAAGTACAACAAATTCCAGGAAAAGATGGATAATGTGCTGTATGTGAAAAGCGACATCGAGCCGGGTAAGAAACTGGAGGATCTGATTGTCGGGTTTGCGGTGAACTATATCAACAAGCATCCGGACGAAGAGACAAAGGAGAGGGTGTTCAGTGCACTGAAGGTGAGACCCGCTATCCTGGCCGAACTGTACCGCAAGGCGCAGAAAAGGCCGGTGCTGAAGGGTTATACGGTTCCCACATTGGGCAAGCTGGCTCAGCTGAACTGGAAACGCTACCAGAATTTCGTGAAGCGTGTGCTGGACACGGACATCAAGGTGCAGGCAAACGCCGGTGACCTGATTGAGCGGATGATCCCTTCCCGTGAGTTGGGAGCCGCCGTATACCTGATGGGGCAGGACGAGTTCTCCAAGAACCAAATCTGCCAGGTATGGGGGCTGTCTGAGGAAGCATTTCAGGATGCCATTGACAAGTACTCAAACAGCAAGGAGTTTGAACAGAACTGGCTGGCCGGAGAGGAGCAGAAGAAAAGCTATATACAGCGGATTATACCAGAGATCGAGCGGCTTCGTAACGATGCAGCCGAAATACTGGATCCGACCTACAAGGTTTCCGGTGAGCAGGGCATCGAGAATATCAATACGGTAAGCGATGAAGCGCGGACGAAATATCTGCAATACCACCCGGACGTGTTTGCCGGACTGGATAAGGACCATACGACTTACGAGAATGCGATGATCGCTTGCAAGGCTTGCGGTCTGGCGCTGGAGCATGTGGTGAATAAGGAGCCCAGACTGGTGGACTATAACCTGTGTATGGAAGCGGTCAAGTCCAACGGATATGCCCTGAAATGGGTGAAGCGTGCCTGGAAGGACCGACCGATGTGCTATGCTGCGGTCGCCAACAACTATAATGCGTACAAGTTCGTCCCGCGCAACATGAAGAGCGAGCGCAAGCTGATGCACCTGGCAATTACACCTATGGGGGGCGGCCAGAATCTCCAGTATGCGTTCCAGAAGGACAAGTCCAAATATCTTTGCCGTATGGCTGATCGCACGTTCGCCGAGGCACGCGAGTTCTTCCCGCAGAGGTTCGCACCGTCGGACAACGAGCTGAAACGTCAGGCACGGATGGCAAGGGCTCAGGCCAAGATGCAGGGACAGCAGCTGGAGAACGGGGTCAAGGTGACTCCGCAGGACTACTTTGACCTGTATCCCACACTGGTGAAAGAGGCGCGTGAGGCTATTGAGAAGAATTTCATGTCGGTACGTGCCGAGACGGAATCGTTCGTCCGTAACATGGCGGCGTTCTATAACGGTTCCATTTCTGCCAGCCAGCTGTTGGCCGAACCGCCAATGGCGGGCCGCTATCCGGAAGACATGGATCCGGCAATCAAATACCGGACGGTCGTGCTGGACACGTTCGCTTGTGCGACAAGACATCCCGAACTGGTGCCGGCGGGCAGCCTGAACGTGAACTTCAAACCGTCAGTGCAGCGCGATTTCTCCGCTGTGACGATTGATGACTATTACAAACGGCCTGCAGGACAGGACAAGGGCCCGGCTGACCAGGTGAAGCCTTTCTGGGAATCGGCTAATATGGACAGCTCCATGTCGGAGGGCGTCAAAAAGGGATTGGTGCATCTGCTCAAGCAGGAGGCTGAACTGGCCATGGCTTACCGGAACGGCGAGATATCCGCTGAGAAATTCTTCTCCACACTTCCTATGGGAACGAATGTCCCGCAAATGGAAAAGGCGCAACTGGCAGGATACGCCAACGAACTGACACAGTACTGGGCTGACCGGTTCCCGGAAATGGTTCAGCAGCAGAAACAGAATCATTCCCAAGACCAAGGGCTGAACAGATCCCGCAACGGGGGCATGCATCACTAACCTATTATCCGGATTACTATGGGACTATTGGATTATTTCAAGGAACTGGCAGGCGAGGTTGATGAAAGAGACGGCCAGATTAACATCAGGACGGATTTCGCTAACCGTCCCGGGGCCTTGTACCTCTGTATTAATAAGGAGAGCCACAGGGTGACCAGTGTGCGTCTATGCGACATCGCTTCCCGGCTGAAGGAGGATACCTTCGAATCATTTATCTGCGAACAGGTGAAGCAGGTGAAGAAATTGGACTTCATTCCCAACGAGATCGCTCTCTTCTACTTTGTGCCGGACCTCGCTACCGTTCCACGTGTCCACAAAGAGGAAAATGACCACTTTATCCCGTACATCCAGGATAAGCAGCCACAGATGAAAATTGACTTGACCGATGCTGCGTTCGCTGTCAAGTATGGCTTCGACTTGATAGAGAATGACAAGTGCTTTTCGGCGGTTACTAGTGGGGTGGGGAATACCGAACGGTACCGGGAGTTCATGGAAAGCAACGAGAAGGAACGCTACCGAGGTATCGTAAATTACTATCTGGATGGCATACAGGAGGATTACCGTAGACAAAAGGGCATCTCTGCCCGAAACCCGATCTATAATTTGTTACAGCGGATGGGCGACAACGAGAATGTGGTAGGACTGATCGTGCACCAGATAAACAGGCGCAAGGACATTGCTCCCCTGATGATGCGGATGCTCAAGCCGGTCATCTTCAACACGAAATGGGGGAGGAAGAATATATCCGACGCCGAGATGCTGAATTACGTGGCAAAAAATGACATGAAATATCTGAGCGTAGAGTTCAGGAATCAAACAATGCTTGACTTCTTCAAACGAAACGGATTGTTAGACGCTGTGTTGGAATGGTGCGGTTCGGTGAGCTATATGGATGACTATGTACTCCACAGGGGGCCTGGAATCTCAGACAAGGTGAGCCCCATACCGGGCTTGACGGTCAGCGAGACATTATACCAGAATATACTCGACAAGGGGGCTGCGGTCGGACAGATGTGCTACCGTAGACTATGCCGGGACTTACGGAAGGAGAAGGAACTGAACCCTATAATCGACTTGACGGCTAAGTATCCGGATTTTATACGCAAAGATTGTCCCGGCGAAAGGCCGCTGCCGCCGGGAATGACAGAGGACTCGTTCGAAAAGGGACGGGAAGCGACCAAGAACAGGAGCACTTCGTGGTTTCATTTATAAATTCCTAAAAACAATGTTATGGAAAACGAACAGGAACAGATCAAGATTAACAATTACGACATCAACATGCTGATTGGCATATACTTCTATGACCAGGGTACCATTCAGCTGAGTAAACTGGCCGAGAGACTGTGTGCACCGGAAAACGAGGTGGAGCTGATCTTGGCAGAATACCGGGAGTCTCCGGTGTACAAGGATTTCTATGCCGAAATGAGTGCCTTCTCTAATGCAAGACTGGGTAAGCAGGATACGGAGGTGCTGGCTAAATGCATGGGCGAGGCTGCCGAGCTGATGAAGGCTTTTTATGTATTGGATCAGCGGAAAGTGAGCCCGGCTACCATACTGAACGAGGGCAATGTGGATAAACTGCTCCAGTCTGCCTATTTTGAGGAATGTATCGGAAAGGACCTTTCGGTGCTTCTGACTTCCGAGAGCTCGGAGAACCAGGGTTGGAAACGGCTGATGGCTGAGACGGCACTGGCAGATGGCTATCAGAAGTCCATGGAGGCGATGCAGTCCTACAGGGATTTCAGACGCTCACAGGTGGACGGTGATTTGGGTGAGAAAGAAGCGGAGTACCGGGTGTTTGCGACGGAGGCTTACGAGAAGGCGCAGCGGGCTTCAGAAAATTATACAAAGGTTTTCAACCAGACTTTTGTATTGCCCGAAGTGATGGCGATGCGTGACTTGTATCAGAAAGGGGATGAACAGAAGCTGTTGGTTATGGTGCAGCAGAAGCGTGCAGATGCGTTGGTGATAGGGCAGTTCGTGGATATGCTTTGCGGACAGCCCCAGGGGCTCTCCGCTGACTTCACAGGGACTCCGGAAGCTATATCGGACGAGTTGCATAAGGCACTGACCGAAACGGCGTGGTTCGAGAATATGGTGGGGCATGACTTGTCGGGCATTTACCCTGAGATGATGACACAGGCGCAGTTCGAGATGGCACAGGGCTATGTCAACCGTATATGCGAGCAGGCTGGGGACGGAGCAACAGTGAAGGTGAAGGCGTTCACGAGCAAAGCGAACCTGATAGAGATGAAGGTGAACCCGCAGGAGATTGCCAGACGGATGGATGTCCTGACCGGAAGGGTGGAAGAACGTAAGGAACTGAACGGGTTGACCGAGAGCTTTGTGAAAGGGGAGTCTCAAGGTGTCAGTCAGGAATTCTTTGAATCGGACCAGTTCAAGAGACACTACGGCGAGGATCTTTCTTTGGTAGGGGCCAGGCCGGGTGTGGCTGATGTCATGGTGATGGAGCAGTACCGCAAGATGCTGGAGGGACGTATCTCCGAAATGGCGGCTGATCTGTCACAGAACCCGTCGGCTGACAGAGTACAGGATTACAAGGAATACGAATCATTGGTGAACCAGGCAGAGGTGGCTTCTCTCCGTATGGACAGTTTGTATGCGGACAGGCCGGTACAACTGATAGATTTGTCTGCCGATGACCTGGCCGGACTGAAGATGGACCGGACGGTGTCATTGCTCTATAATGAGCATACGGGCAAGATGATACTTGCTGAAGCGGGCACAAGCCTCGAAGGGACTGAGGGGTATTCGGTGATTGACCGGTTCACGACAGCCAAGCATGCAATGGACTTCATACGTCTGGCTGATCAGAAAATGGAACAGACGCACCGTTCCGGACTTTCCACGGACAATATGCGAAATGAGTATAAAGTGTTCAAGGCTCTTCCTGCTAACGACAAGTCCTTCTATCTGTCCATGAGCATCCTGTCCAACGAGATGGCGCAGAAATCCGAGCATCCGGATCTGGCTGCCATGAGACAGTTCGCATTTGAATATGAGCAGAAAGTGCAGTTCGACCTGGCGAACCCGGGTGTGACCGATGTGGTCAAGACGGATGCCAACCGTGCGAAGCTGCAGGCAAAGATTGATCATGACAGCGGTGCCGACCGTACAGAAAAGGTGGGTGGCCGGTCAATGTGATAACAGAGAATGAATGAGGGCCTGCCCTTCATGGGCGGGTCCGGTACTAATTTAAAATAGGACGGTAATGAAGAATTCTTACCAAAACGACATACAGACGGTACAGCTGGGTAATATCATCTCTTCGGTGGGATCATTGCTTGACCGCTCTGAAAGTATGCAAGAGACGCTAAGCATGTTTCATCTGGAGCAGTCTGCTGAGATTTTGCTTCAGCTGCTCGAAGCGGGGGACGAGCCGGTCAAGACGGAAATACTGACGGCCTCGTTTCTGGGTGATGTTGCCGAGGTGCTGTACAAACGGCTTGCCGGCCTGGACTTCCCGGAGGATACCCCGAAGAATGTGTTGGCCGCTCTCGCGAACGGACTGATGGTGAAAATCGGACTGGTCGGTGACGAACTGGACGAACTGGAGACTTATGCAAGCCGGATGGACGGCTATCTGTACGAGGGCAGGGACGAACGGCTGAAAAGAATTGCCGAACTGCATATTTTGAGTGACTGGCTGATGCAGGCGTATGAGCGGATCGGCAAACTGTTGCCGGAACGACTGGAAACAGAGGAACAACGGCTCATTAAACGGTTCTCCTTCTGGCAGGCATCGGGCTATACGGCAGACTATCTTTATCTGGAGGGATTGTCGGATGACCTGATGGCATCGGACTTCCTGCATTCGACCTTGCAGGATGATCTGTCTAATCTGCAGGCGGCGCCTGAGTCGTGCCGGGCGCTGATAGCCCGTACAGTGAGACTGTGTAACGTGGTAGACCAGGACGGCTCCCTCGAAAAAGAGGAACGGTTACAACGGATAGATAATGTGATATTGGACTATAATTTCCACATCCCGATGAGCGAATGGGACTTTGTCTCCCTTCCTGACGGTTATCTGACGGCCTACATGAAGCTAAGGGCCGGGGAAATAAGGTTGAACGAGGTGGAGCAGTCGCTGACAGACGAACGGATGTGTCGGTGTGCCGTATATGTACATCCGGATGATATAGCCTATGTACCGCAGTCGTTCTGCAGACTGGATATGGCTGATTATGCATTGTCATACGGCTCGCCGGAGAACCTGAGGTATATTTCCCAGGATATGCAGACCCCGCAACAGGTGGCGCTGGCCCTTTCCAGGGACCCGATGACGGCCAATTATGCGAACCCGGATTTGGTGTCTTACGAGATAGCTTCTGCCATCGTCCTGAAGGACGGACGGGCCATCCAGTTCCTCCGTCCGGAGAATTACACGAACCAACAATTTACGGCATTGGCACAACTGGCACTGATACAGTCGCCTGATGTACTCAAGTATATCCGTCCGAAGTTCCAGACGAAAGAGGTGATTGCTGTCGCCGTGCGGAAGGATTACCGCTGTTTCAAGCAGATCCCGGTACAGCAGCGCACAGCGGAAATGATGATCTATTTTCTGTTTGTTGACCCGCGTATCGGTGAGTTCGTCCCGGTCATGCTGCTGAAGGACGAGGTGTTTCGGAAAAAGGCATCCCTGATTACAAACAGTTGGGAACGCTATGCGGCGCTGCCGGAGATTTCTGCAACCAACTGATCGAAGGGTTATGATAGCCAAGATACTGAAACATTCCAAGTCTTTCGCAGGGATAGAATACAACCGGCTGAAAACGGAGAACGGAAAAGCGGAGATGCTTGAAGCGAAGAACTTTGAACTGGAAGCTATGGTCGGACTGACGGGGCAGCCGAGTGCGGCGACATATCTCGATTTCCTGAACTATGTGTCTGACCGGCGACCGGACGTCAACTACCGGCAGTTCCATGCGGTCATTTCTTGTGCCGGACGTGAATTGTCCAAAGAGCAGCTGTTGGACGCCGCCCGGATCTACATCGACAAAATGGGATATGGTGACCAGCCTTACCTGGTGTTCTTTCATAAGGATACGGACAACAACCATGTACACATCGTCTCCACACGGGTACGCTATGACGGCTCGCTGGTATCCGACAAGTCGGAACGGTACCGCTCGCTGGCGGCTATCCGGGAGATAAACAGACAGTTCAATATTTCCGAATCCGAGAACTTGCAGGTGCGGGCCAAGAAGGATATCGCCGCTGCCTTGGAGTGGCGGTTCGCATTCGACTCCAACCTGGTGGGTATCTTCAAGGAGAAGGGCTACAAACTGGAGAAGTCCCAGACGGTTGCCGGACGGTGGATCCTTTCTTCGGACGGCGAGATGTGCGGAACGATTACACAGGACCAAATCGATGCCTGCAAGAAGGCTTACAAGGAAGGGGTGTCCGTGCGTGTCAATGGCAAGCTGCCTGTGGACAAGCAACCGAAAATCTTCAAGCGAAAGCAGCTGTTGTTCAAGAAACTGACCGAATATGCGTCCAAGGGCTATACGTTCGAGGAAATCAAGTCCCTGCATGAACTGAGGACACAACTGGGATTCCATATCGAAAGCACTACGGTCAAAGACAAGGAAGGGAAAGAGCATATTCGCTGGTCGGTGACCGACTATCCGGGCAAGACTGTCTACCGGAGTTCTGACGTGTTCCCGATTGAGACGCTGGTACGCTCCACGGACTTCAGCGAGAAAGCGGATCATTTCTATTCCTTGGTCAATCAGGTGCTGGCAGAGGAAGGAAAGAAATGCGGCTGGAGGAGATTCGCCGAACGGATGTCGGCGCTGGGATATACTATGCATACCGGCAAGGGAAATGTCGCTTATGCAACCAGGCCGGGTGAGAACGGTCAGTACCATCTGCCGGCT
>ERZ772831.1740-NODE-1740-length-19555-cov-8.585538_pt1 | contig 19555 bp, 9 predicted proteins | sample MGYA00580858_ERZ772831 | MGnify/ENA primary metagenome ERZ772831 (study PRJEB29015, sample SAMEA2737694) | human gut metagenome | biome: human gut; feature: human-associated habitat; material: faeces | place: China | collected 2012 ... | reverse complement strand
AACCACTGGTTCTTGTCATACCTCCGCAAGTAACAGAAGCATTCCCATCGGCATCTATTACAGTTGTAACACCATGTATCACTGCATTATCAGCTTTGGCTTGTGCAAACATTCTATTCTGTCCCGGTACTGCACCAGTTAAATTAAACTCTACTTTCTTGGCAAATTCCGGATCATTTGCCATTTTCTTTAGACATTCGCTAGAAAGATTTATTACCACTTTATTTTCATTTCCACTCATAAGACTGCTACCCGTATTAAAAGTAATCTCCGGGAACTTTTTACACAGTTTCTCATAATACTCCTGTACCCCGTCCTTGCTGTTTGCTGATGTGCCTGTCTTTACTTCTGTAGCCGCCTTACTATCCGATTTTTTTATTCTCTCCGTGTAATTTGTTGCATAACTACTATAATTATTAATCTCCATTGACATAGTAATCACCATTCCTTCCATTCAATTTATAGTTTCTACATAGTTTATCGAAACTTCCTGTCAATGATTTCACTCAAATGGTGTGAACAACGATTTTATGGGTGTGAAATCTTTCCATACATCATAATGGTAAGATTAAATCTCTTTTTATTGCCTGTATCGCTAAGCACAATATCAATATCGCCCATATACTTCTTTGCACATCTTTGGATATTGGAAATGCCAAGTCCATGTAACTTCGCGTCCTTCTTATGACTTACAGGCAATCGGGTTTCCACATCAAATACAACTTTTCCCGAATAGCTGTTTTCAATCTCTATAAAAAATAAATTGCCCTTTACAAAAGCATGCAAATAAATACTCTTTTCCCCCTCCACCTCACAGCACGCCTCTATGGCATTCTCCAGTGCGTTATCCAAAACAACACCTACATCATAAGCATCTATTTTCTGTTTTGACGGAAATATAAAATCAACATCAAATTGAATCTTCTTTTTCTGCGCTTCCTGACTTTTCTGATGAATGATAATATCCGTAATCGGATTGCCTGTCTGATAAATGAAATCCAGCCTGCTAACCGTTTCTTCCATTTTCCCGATGTAGCTTTTCAATTCTTCACTGTCTGTACCGATTATAGTTTTTACATACAATGAAATATTTGACAAATGGCTTCTCATGTCATGCCGAAGCCCTCTCATATCTGTATATATATCCTGTATTTCTTCAATCTCTTTCTGCATTTGCCGCACTTGATTTTCCAGTATGGCACGTTTCACGGCTTCCTCGTTATACTGTACCAATTTTTGAAACAATATGACACTTGCGATAATAGTAAAAAGCAACAATACGCAGATAACGGGTATCCAAAACTTTGTTGTCGGAACGCTATCATAAACAATTACAGTCATTCCATTTTCAACCGATATAATCATCATTTTTATTGTTATTGAAATACATAATGTGGCAATGCAGGGCAAAATTAAAAAAACATTCTCATGTGTCTGTAACAGATAATCTTTTCTTACAAACTTTTTGCTTATCAAAAGCAGATATACGGACAACAGAAAAGCATAAAACAATACACAAATAATCACTATAACTGCAAGTGAAATGTCTTCCCAACTATACAGTTTGTCTAATGTGTTTGACTCACTTTTTGCAAGTATAATATCAAAAGTCTTATTCCATAATCCAGTAAAGGCAATGCTAAATACACTGACAATATATTTTACCGTTTCTTTCCCTGCCACAAAGCTAAATGCAATAAATAACTGTTTTTGTATATCTTTCTTAAAGAATAAAAACTGCATAAACAACAGGATACAAATATTCAAGATTATTCCAGCAACTTCATTAACAGAAAATCTACTGTTCAACATTTCAAAAATGGCAATCTGAATAAAAAAACAGACTATGCTCCATACTACGAAAACTATTTTTTTCCTATATCTACCTTCCTGAAAACTCCATGTATAAATAACACTTAATATACTGTCAATAAAATACATAAAAACAGGAAACAACATTTCAAACATTGACAATTCCTCCGTCCTTTGCATATCTCATATAACGCTTTACAAAATCAGTATATTTCTTTTGGGCAAGTATCAGTTCATCCCCTCCTACAACTTGAATCGAGTCTGCACTATATGCACAAATTTTTTCCATGTTCACAAGATAACATCTATGACACCGATAAAAGGCATTCCCTAATTCTTTTTCCAGTTCTTCCATTTTTCCATAAGTGTCAAACCTACCATTTTTTGTATGATAAATCACTTTTTTATTGCTGCTTTCAATGTAATAAATATCTTTTAGATATATTTTCTGCTGTGTGCCAGAGTTTTTTATAACGATGTATTTTTTACTCTGTTCTTCTAAAGCAGACACTTCTTTCCATGCACGACGAAAAACCTTTGAAAATTTTTCCTCATCAATTGGTTTTACCAGATAATGAAAAGCATTTACATCAAAGGCTTCCTCCATATATTCCCGATAACCTGTAATGAAAATAAGAATACTTTTTACCCATCCCTTTCTTTCCTGCTCCTGTCTAAGTTTCCCCGCAAGCTCTAAGCCAGACATTTCTTCCATGGCAATATCCAGAAAAGAAATTGCAAAGTTTTCTCCTGTTTCCAGCATCTCTTTTCCTGATGAAAACTGACACACCTCTGCTTCCGACTCCTGATTCTTTATCAACTGAGCAATAGCCTCACAAATTGCCTTATCATCATCTACAACTGCAATCTTCACTTCAAATCAAACCTTTCTAATCTTTTTAGGCTACATAAACCATCATCTATTATATCGGCAAATAAAGGGTTCTCTCTGACTTTATGGTGTGAAATACTGATATTTAGGTGCGAAATACTATTGCATTTCATTACTGCACTACAGGGCAGTCTTTTCCCAACTGCCCTGTACCAAATTTCCTTACAAACATTCCTCTTTGCTCTTAGTATTAAGTTTCTCCGGCATCTTCTGATCGAATATTTTCTGCTTCATCTCGGCAAGTTTCTCCTTGACGGATACCCGCCCTCTGGAACTGTCTGCTAACATCCGCTCCTTGCCATGCTCTGCGATACGCTCCGACATCAGAGAACTTGCAACAGGCTTTAACGGTTCATCAGCCACCGCCTGTATATCTTCCGCCCTGTCCGGCTCGCCCTCCTGTGCCTGTGCGCTCTGCTCTCCGTTTTCGTCGTCCGGCTCATCATCGCCCATATCCAGCACATTATCGCCCTTTTCGTCCATATTCAGAAGTGCATTTAACTCTGCAAGGCGCTCTAGCTTCTCCACCAGTTCCTGCTCCTGTGCAAAAGGTTTTGTGACTTCCACCTTTGCGGTTTCAAGCTGATGTTCCACGTTGGAAAGCTTCTGCTCCACGTCTGCCATTTTTCCGGTCATTCCCTCTAACGCATTTGATAGTCTTTGCAGATTTCCAAGCGGATCGGCTCCGATTTCCACCTCATGGCTCAGACTTCCTTTTAAGCTGATCGTAAACTTTGAGAAGAACGAGTCAAAGGACACGCTCATCTTAAATCCCTGAAATTCTCCGATTGTGACCGCCATGTTTGGCTGTTTGGCACTCCGGCACATATCAATCAACGCCGCACCCGCTTCCCTTTTGTCCGTATAGGTACGGTTGCCTATCTTCATGGAAAAAGCGTCCTTATCCACAGGCTTATGCGCCGCATAGGTCTGAATGTCCGTCCGATACCCTTCAAGCCTTTCTTTTAAGGCTGTGATCTGCATCGGGTAATGCTTTGCGATATTGTCCTCCAGACGATAACGCTGGCTTGTGTGGTTCGCCTTTAAGAGCTTCAGCTTTGACACCTGTATGTCCAAGTCCATCTTCTCCTTGATGTAAGGGTTTCCGGTTGCAAGTGCCTTGACCTCTGCATAAGAAAGCGCCGCTTCGTCGATGTCCTCACAGGAACGTACCGGGGACTTGCTCGTCATGATCTGCCCGATAAACTTCTGCTTGTTCTCAATGAGCTGCCATGAATAGCTGTCGAAGGTACCTTCCGTCACATACCGGATAATCTTGACCTTATCATTCATGTTTCCCTGTCGTAAAATACGACCTTCCTGCTGTTCAATGTCAGACGGACGCCAGGGCACATCCAAATGGTGTAATGCAATCAGTCTGTCCTGTACGTTGGTTCCGGCTCCCATTTTGGCAGTAGAACCCAACAAAAAACGAACCTGTCCGCTTCTTACCTTTGCAAACAGCTCCGCTTTCCTTGTTTCCGTATTGGCATCATGGATAAATGCGATTTCTTCCAGTGGGACACCCTTCTCTATCAGTTTGCCCCGAATGTCCTCATAAACATTGAATGTACCATCTCCTTTCGGTGTCGATAAGTCACAGAAGATAAGCTGTGCCGACTTCTGTTCCTTTGTTTCCTCCCATATCTCAAATGCCTTGTCCACACAGGTGGTAGCTTTGGAATTATCCTCATCGGGAAGCATATCGTTGATCAAACGCTGGTCTAATGCAAGTTTTCTACCGTCATTGGTGATTTTGAGCATATTGTCAACGTGTGGCTCTACCTTCCTATCACGAACAGCCTCCGCACGATCCGCAAGGGACTGTACCATTTCTTTCTGGTATTCGCTCGGTTTCAACACCACATTTTCGTACTCTGCTTCCGGTACAGGCAGCTTTAGCATATCCGGTGTCTGAATATCCGCACTTTCCTTGAAAAGTGAAATCAGCTCCGGCAGATTGAAGAACTTGGCAAACCTTGTCTTTGCCCGGTATCCGGTTCCTTCCGGTGCAAGCTCTATAGCGGTCTGCGTTTCTCCGAAAGTAGCCGCCCAACTGTCGAAATTACCAAGACCAAGCTTCTGGAGCGTATTGTATTGCAAATAGCGCATATTCGTATAAAGCTCAGTCATACTGTTGGAAATCGGTGTACCTGTTGCAAAGGTAATACCCTTGCCACCTGTCAGCTCGTCCATGTACTGACACTTTGCAAACATATCCGAGGACTTCTGTGCTTCTGTCTGTGCAATGCCCGCCACGTTCCGCATCTTGGTGTATAAAAAAAGGTTCTTATAGTTGTGGCTCTCATCTACAAACAGCCTGTCAACACCAAGCTGTTCAAAGGTTACTACATTGTCCTTGCGGGAAGTATCGTTTAATCGGCTCAGCCTTGCGTTTAATGATTTTTTCGTCTTTTCCATCTGTTTAATGGTGTAACGCTCGCCCTTTTCCGCCTTGACCGCTTCGATTGCCATTTCTATTTCCGTTATCTGCCGCTCAATCATGGCAGCCTGTCTTTCCATTGAAAGCGGTATCTTTTCAAACTGCGTATGCCCGATAATGACCGCATCATAATCCCCGGTTGCAATACGGGAACAGAATTTCTTACGGTTGGCAGGCTCAAAATCTTTCTTTGTGGCAGCTAAAATATTTGCACCCGGATACAGGCGCAGGAAATCACTCGCCCACTGCTCTGTTAAATGGTTCGGTACGACAAATAAGCTCTTTTGGCAAAGCCCTAACCGCTTGCTCTCCATTGCTGCAGCAATCATTTCAAAGGTCTTACCTGCACCCACACAATGGGCAAGCAGGGTATTATCGCCGTAAAGCTGATGTGCCACCGCATTAAGCTGATGCGGTCTTAATGTAATGTCCGGTGTCATGCCCGGAAACTTTAGGTGGGAACCGTCATACTCTCTCGGTCTGGTGGAATTGAAAAGCTCGTTGTACTTGGCACACAAGGTCTGTCTGCGCTCCGGATCACGAAATACCCAGTCCTTAAAGGCTTCCCTGATAGCTTCCTGTTTCTGACTGGCAAACGTGGTTTCCTTTTTGTTAAGAACTCTCTTTTCCTTCCCATCTTCCTCTATCGTATCAAAGATACGGGTATCACGAAGGTTTAAGGAATCCTCCAGAATGCGGTAGGCATTTGCCCGGCTCGTTCCGTAGGTCATATTGACAAGGGAATTGCCACGATCCGCATTTTTGCCCTTTACGTTCCACTGTCCTGTCACATCGGAATACTGCACCCCTACAAGGTTACGGTCAAAAAGGTAATCTGGTGTTTCAAAGGTTTCCCGCATGAAATCCTCGATGTACTTAGGCTCAATCCATGTGGCACCGATACGCACCTCAATCTCGCTTGCATCAAGCTCCTTTGGCTGAACGCCCTCAAGGGCTGTAACATTGATTGCAAACTCCGGACGGTTCTCTGCAAATACCCTTGCGGTTGCCAGCTTCTCCCTGACATTGCCGCTTAAATACTCGTCTGCGGTTTCCCACTTTTCTGTGACCGGGTTCTGGAAGATCACTCCGGCAAGTTCCTTTGCCACTTCTTCCTCGCTTTTTCCCGTAAGCTCCGACATATAGGCTAGATCTACCCTTGCTTTTTCCCCTAATGACACCGCCAGTGCTTCACTTGCGGTATCCACGCTTGTGACAACCTCTGCTTTTTTAATGGTTCGCTTGGAAAACATATCAGCCTTGCCTTTGAAGTTGCCCTCATCGTCTAATTTCTCCAATGAACAAAGCAGACAATAACTTGAGTCCTGATTAAACGCTCTCTTATTGGTCTGTGAATTGATCAGACCGTATTTCTTGGAAAACGCATCATACAGCTCATTAAGCTCTGCCTGCTTGCTCTTAATCATATCTTCCGGGTACTCGTTTAATTGATAGTCAATCAGCTCCTGTGTGCAGTCACGAATCTGCACCATGCCTTTCATGCGCTGCTCCATCGTTTCTGATACGTCCACAGGCTTCATAATGGAATTTTCCCGGTAATACACCCTCTCGTCCACGATAGTATAACTGTAATTCTTCACGCCTGGATCGGCGGGGATTGCTTCTCTTGCCAGCTCATCGTCAAGCTCATCGAACTCTACCTCGTCAATGCTGCCCTCGATATGGGATATAGCCTTTTCAAGCTGCTTGGATAGAGGAATGGCTGTATCCGGTGTACAGGTGGCTTCCATGCCAAACTGCCCGCTGACCATTTCCATTTTTCCCATAATCATTTCCGGGTGGTCTGCAAAATACTGGTTCATGGCTATGCCATCTTCATTTTCACAAAGATGCACCCAATCCGGCTCGATGTCGATTACCCTGTCACGCTTCTTTAAGAAAAGAATGTCCGAAGTGACCTCCGTCCCCGCATTTTCCTTAAAGGCTGTGTTGGGAAGCCTGATTGCTCCAAGAAGCTCCGCTCTCTGCGCAAGGTACTTTCTGACTTCCGGGCTTTTCTTATCCATTGTTCCCTTTGAGGTGACAAATGCCACTACGCCGCCCGGTCTGACCTTATCTAAGGCTTTGGAAAAAAAATAATCGTGTATGAGAAAGTTATGCTTATCGTAGGCTCTGTCTGCTACCTTGTACTGACCGAATGGCACGTTTCCGATTGCAACATCAAAGAAATCGTTTGGATAATCTGTCTTTTCAAATCCTGTAATTTTCACATCGGCATTCGGGTATAGCTGCCTTGCAATTCTTCCGGTAATTCCGTCCAGCTCCACACCATAAAGCCTGCTCTCCTGCATATTTTCCGGCAACATACCGAAAAAGTTTCCAATACCCATTGCCGGCTCCAAGATGTTTCCTTTTGAAAAGCCCATTCGTTCCATCGCATCATAAATTGCTTTGATAATTACAGAGCTTGTATAGTGCGCATTTAAGGTACTTTCCCTTGCTGAATCGTATTCCTCGGCTGACAACAGGCTCTTTAATTCCTGATATTCACTTGCCCAATTCGCTTTGGTTTCATCAAAGGCATCGGCAAGACCGCCCCAGCCTACATATTTTGCTAAAATCTCCTGTTCTTCTGGTGTGGCAATACGGTTTTCGCTCTCAATCTTTTCAAGCGTTCTGATAGCTTCCACGTTCTGACGGAATTTTTCTTTTGCCGCAAAGCCTTTTCCGGCACTTTCCTCTGTTTCCGGAGCAATGTGGAAGTTGACTGCACCCGATTTGTCAATCTGTGGCTGTTCCTTTGGCGCTTCTGCTTCATTCTGCGGCTCTGGTTCGGCAATCACTTCACTTTCTTGCATTGGATTGGACAATTCTTCATTTTTCTGTTCATATTCACCCCATACTCTTTGGGAAACAGCAGAAAAATAAGGAGATTCTTCTTCCATAATGCTGAAGCGAATCTCCTCCATGTCCTCAAGGCTCTTTGCCCCGGCTATTTTATCATGGTACTTAAAATATAATGCTTCCCTGCCAAGAATACCCTCCAATCGTGCCAGTTCAGGCTCCGGCATACGTTCCCAAATATCATTCTTCTCCGTATGAATGGTAAAGCCTTCTCCGTCATCATGGTACTCAAGCGTATATTGCAGCTTATCATGTTCCCCACGAATATCACACTCAAAATCATAGACTGTTGTTCGTGTACCTCTGATATATTCCCGGTCTATCAATACAAGGTTTTGAACATCATCCGCAGTCAAAGGCTGTTCTTCTGTCTGCTCTATGGAAGGCTCTCCCTCATAACGTGACGCATACTGTCTGGCATCCTTTAACAGACCGTCCATCTCCAGAGCTTTTTCTGTTTCGCCACTGATTGTCTGCATCATTACATAGTCTGCCGCTTCTGCAAAAAGGAAATCATAGACCTCTTTTCCTTCTAAAGTACGCTCATCGTCAGTAATCGTGACCGCCTGTGTTTCCTCGTTCCAGCCAACCACATCTTTCCGGTCTAATGCTCCGCAGATTTTAACCACAGCCGACATTTCAGACAGCCTTTCATTTAACTGCTCTATGTCTGATTTTTCGGTTTCCGGTGCTTTTGCTTCTCCTTCAGAAATGGTTTCTATTTCTTCCCTCTCCGGTACAGGCTGTTTTTCCGGCTCCCTGTCCAATTCCTGATACCGCCTTGCCTGATTGGTAAAACCGTCAAGCACAGCCGGATGCGAGGTTACAATCAGATCTCTCGTATTCCATTCTGCACTCGGTACAATGCCCTTTGCCCATTCCTTGTTATTGACAGAAAAGCGTCCGTCATGGGATAAGTGTGTAATAGTGTTGGCAAGAACATATTCCACACGCTCCTTTCCATACTGCTCAATCACACCCTTTGCGGTATCTCTTGGAAGCGTGGCACCGTCAAAGTTCTCTGCAATCGCCTTCTCAATGGCTTCCTTACATTCTAGGCGAGTACCATGCTCTAACTTCTCCTGTTCTTTTTGCATGGCTTTCTCTGCCTGTTCCTGTTTATACTGTGCATAGGCTTCCTTTCCCTCCGGCGAAAGGTATTTATCTGCCTGCACAAGCTCCCGGATACGTTTCTCCACTACATTCCAGTTTAAAAGCACCTTTGTGTAAGGATTGCCATAGTTACCTTTCTCCAGACGGATACCTTTGGCATCGTGATCCTCGTGCCCACTGTCACTTCCCGGAAGTGCATGGGAACTTCCACCCGCACCATATTCATTTTTCAGAAAAGCAATGTTGTCTTTCTTGTCATGCCCTTCCATGAAATACTCATAGATACGGAACTTTCCATGTTCAAAGCCGCTTCCACCTGTCAGCCTGTAATCAATCTCGTCCTGTGTGATAAAATCCTCATTCCTTACCTCTACCGTATCAAGTGCCGGAAATTCTTTCTTTTCCACACCTAAATCCGCAAGCTGTTCTAATAAATAATTCGGTCTTTTCACATACCGCCATTTAATCTGCTTTTCTCCGCTGTCAAGCTGTGCTTTTGCCTTTTCAAGCTCATCCTGAATCAGTTCTCTGCCCTCAGTGGTGGATAAAAGCTCACATAGCCTTTCCATGCTTGCCGGGTAGTTAGAAAATTTAAGCTCCAGACTCTCCGGCATTTCCGATATACCATCACGGAAGAAATTGTTAATGTCCGTAGCAATTCTCTCACGCTCCACCGCATCCACAAGAAATACTTCATTGGTACTCATATAAGTACCCTTCTCCACCATAACACGGATATGGCTTTCCACTTCGCTCCAGCTCATCACTGCAAGGGTATTTTCCTTTGCCGATGTACCATAACTGATACGCATACCCATTTCATCAAACCACAGTGAAACAGGATTTCCGTCAAACTCAAAACCTTTTCCGGTGGTCTTATACTCGTTCTTTAAAAATTCTGCCATTTCTTCCGGTGTCTTACCCTGCTGATACTTGGCATAGATACGTTTTCTGCTGTTATCCCTACCGCCGCCACTGCGCAAGATACTGTCAATCTGCTCCTGTGGCAAAGAAAAAGCAGCGGGCATGGTATATTGAATACTTGCTTCCGCTGCTGCGATTGTGCCGACCTGTTCCTCAAAGCTCGGAAACAGGCTTAACTGCTGATAGGTTCCCTCCGGCTGTTCGATATTTAACTGTATATCAGTTCCGTCATCACGATCTCCTCTGCTGAGTGTACGATGCTGTTCATCTTCGCTACCCAGAGCATCTGATTTTCTGCTTTCATCTGCTCCGTTATCCCCTCTCTCTCCTTCATCTGTCCGGTCAGAAGCTCCATTCTCTCCTCTGCCTGCTCCTGTATCATTAACAGGTGTTCCTTCAGCTTCCCGTTCAGAAGAAGTCCCGTATATACTCCGTTCTTGTGTTCCTGTAAAAACTTCTTCCTCATCAGTCCGTACTTCGTCAGTACCTCCTTCGGCTGTTCGTCCATTACTACCATCGGTATCTGATAATCCCCGTTCTTCTCGTATGTCAGATTCATCATATTTGCTCCTTTCCCCGGCTTCTCCGGTCTGTGTGATAGATTCTCCGTCTTGGCTTTCGCTTTCACGCTTTAAAGCATTGTAGCGTGTTTCTGAGGTATTTGCAAGTCCTTTTTGAACAGAATTTTCCGCTGTGTGGTTTTTTGCATTCTCCCTCTCATACACACCGATTGCTTTGCCTATCTCCATCAGGATAGGCTTTGATAAATCGGACACGTTGCTACCAAGCTGTGACAGCGTTTCCACTGTGTTAAACTCATGGATATAAGGGAAATTTATTTCTTCGGCAAGCTCACTCTCCTCCATGCCACACCGCTTTAAAACGGTATAGGCAATACTGTCAGCAAGGGTTTCCCGTATCCTTACTTCTATATTCAGCTCGTCCAGTTCCTCTAAAAAGCTCCCTTCCTTTAAGTATTCCATATCCGAAGCAAGCTCCTTATAGCAGTCCTCTGCAATACGTCCGGCGATCTCCCGGATACGTCCCACAAACCCGGCTTCCATGTCGGTATCCCCATAAGTCTTTTCCAAACGGGAAAGCACCGCTTCCATGTGTTCCTCACGCATCTCCCAAAGGTTAGGGAATTGTCCGATTCTTCTTGCCTTGTGAACGTCTGATATGTCAAAGACATATTTCAAACCGGAAAAACTGTCCTCATCAATCAGCGCAATGCCCTTTGCACCTTTGTTTACCCAACAGTGCATCTTTTCATTCCATATCTCTATGGAAGCACAGGCGGTTGCATCCGGTCTTTGGGCATAGATTAAAAGCTGTTCCTTGAACGGATATTTGTACAGTCCGGAAGCAGTATTTAAGTACCGCCTCCAGCTTTCTTCATTCCGCACGACTTCTTTTGCTGTTTCCTCTGCCAGTGCGGAAATCAATTTATATTTTCTCATGATAAACCTCCGTAAAAAAGGCTGTAAGGCACTTTAAGCACCCTACAGCCTGTGACCAGTTACTTATCGGCATCAAGCGTAAAAACCATGCTCCTCAATGCCTTTTTCCAGAATACAGTTGATCAGTTCCTCCAACTCCACGTTGTTAATCTCGCTGACAACGATCAGCTTGGCAAGGGTATCCTTCGGAACAGATACCGCATAACGCTCCTCATCTGCACGAAGCTCATGCACACAGATACCAAGTCCGTCTGCAATCTTGCACATAACACCAAGTTCAGGCTCCTTAACTCCTGCCATAATGTCAAGGATTGTTCTCTCCGGCACACCGGAAATTCTGGAAAGCTCCGCAATCCCGATTTCTTCCTCTTTCATCACATTTAATAATTTGTCTCCTGTTGTAAACATATCCCTTTCCTCCCTACTCTGCTTTTCTTCCAAATGAAAATGTATCTTCTTTTTCCTTTTTCGGGGCAAATCTGCCTTTGACTTCCAAAAGCCTTTTTTCCATAATGGAGAACATGGCTTCCACCTGCTCCTGTGTGTACTCATAATTGGTGCGGTTGGAAAGGTTCTCAAGCCTACCGATTGCATCAATGACTTTGTTCACACGATACTCCCCAAGACGGACAAACTTGTCCGCCTTGCTCTCATTGTCCTGTACTTTCTTTGTTTCTTCTGCTCCCATTGTTACGTCCTCCTTTTATTTTTTCTTTCCTGTAAATTTCTTATTGGGAAACTCCATGACAAACTTAAACTGCACTCCGGACTTTTCTTCTCCGTCCTTTGTGTAGTGGTATTCTTCCGTACCGCTCGGAATGATATAGGCATCGTATTTCTTGCCCGCCTTGCTTGTAAGCCCCTTTAACAGCGTCTTTTTCCCGGTAAGCAGGCTTTCCACCTGTTCATCTGACAGGGCAACACCCATGATCCGGCTTACATTCATGCCACACTTATTCTTACAGAAAGCTCCGTATTTTCCCTTTACCACCTCTCCGCCGCAGTTTGAGCATTTACCAAGCACCTTCTGCTCCTGTGCGAACATTTTTTTCTGCTCGTCACTGACTTCGTGGTAGGTGTGGATTAAGTCAGATACCATTGTTTCAATATCTGCCATAAAGTCCTCACGCTCCATCTCTCCCTTTGCAACAAGGGTAAGGGCATTTTCCCAGTCAGCGGTAAGTTTCGGGGACTTCACCACATCGGGAAGCACCGTAATCAGCTTTATTCCGTTCTCTGTGGGGATCATCTGCTTTTTCTCACGCTTCACAAAACCGTCCTTGACTAACTTCTCGATAATGTCTGCTCTGGTGGCAGGTGTGCCAAGTCCTTTGCGCTCTACATCATCTCCCATGTCCTCACTTCCGGCTCGCTCCATTGCGGACAAAAGGGAATCTTCCGTAAAGTGCTTCGGCGGTGTGGTGTAATGTTCGCTAATCTTCGTCTGTACCCCGTTAAAGGTCTGCCCCTTTGAAAGCTCCGGCAGTTTCTTATCCTCCTGCTCCTTATCTTCCATGGTCTTAAAGGAACGTTTAAAGGTATCTTCAAAATCTTTCCACCCGTTTTTTAAGACCGACTTGCCGGAAGTGGCAAAGGTGTAACCACCACAGGTAAGCTCTGCTTTAACCGTTTCATAAAGATGTTTCTCCCCCGTAGCACACAGCAGTCTGTTGGCCACAAGGGATAAAATCTTTCGCTCCGTTTCCGGCAGTGCTGCAAGGTCAGCTTTGGCAATCTCCATTGTAGGAATAATCGCATGGTGGTCTGTAACCTTTTTGCTGTTTAACACACGCTTAATATCCGGATTAAACATCATATTTTCCTCAAACAGAATGGAACTGAAAATCGCTTTGATTACGTTTCCGGCAGTCTGCTCCATATCGTCAGACAGATACTGGCTGTCCGTTCTCGGATAGGTACACAGCTTTTTTTCATAAAGGCTCTGGGTGTACTCTAAGGTCTGTTTTGCAGTAAACCCGAATAAACGGTTTGCATCCCTCTGGAGCGTGGTAAGGTCATAGAGCTTCGGTGATGCCACCGTCTTTTCTTCCTTTACCACAGACGTAACAAGAGCCTGTCCATTCCGACAAGCTCCTGCAATCTGTTCCGCTTCTGTTTTGCTGTCAATCCTCTCTGTTGCTGCATCCACGCCGCCGCAGAGGATGTGAGCCATGAAATACTGCTCTTTCTTGAAATTCATAATCTTGCTCTCACGTTCCACAAGCATTGCAAGGGTAGGTGTCTGTACTCTGCCCACCTTTAACACCTTGCCGCCATATAAAACGGTAAAAAGCCTTGTACCGTTGATACCCACAAGCCAGTCCGCTTCCTGTCTGCAAAGTGCAGAATGGTATAAATGCTCGTAGTCACTTCCCGGCTTTAAATTCTCAAATCCTTCTCTTATGGCACTCTCCTCCATGGAAGAAATCCATAAGCGTTTCATCGGTTTGCTGCATCCCGCCTGTTCATACACCAGACGGAAGATAAGCTCTCCTTCCCGTCCGGCATCGGTGGCACACACTACCTCATCCACTCTGCTGTCATGCAAAAGACCATAAAGCACATCGTACTGCTCTTTGGTATCCTCCTTAATCTCATACTGCCAATGTTCCGGATTAACGGGAAGGCTCTCAAAAGTCCATTTCTTCCACTGATCTCCATAGCTTTCCGGTTCTGCAAGCTCTATTAAATGTCCCACGCACCAGCTTACAAGATAGCCGCCGCCCTCAAAATATCCGTCCTGTCTGTCTAAGGCTCCCAATACATCTGCTATGCTTTTCGCCACACTCGGCTTTTCTGCGATTACTAACTGCATTTATTCGTCCTCCTCATCGTCTTTCTCAAAAAAATCGTCCTCTGTGTCCTCGGTTTCGTCCTCATCTTCCAAGACTTCTTCTTCCTCGTCCTCCTCATCATCTTCATCAATAAACTGCTCTTTCTTTTTCTTTACCACCTTGAAATAGTAGCCTGCGCCGATGCCAATAACTGCAATGATGCCAAGTACAATATAGGTTCCCCTCGGATTATCGGTCTGTGCGGGCTGTTCTTCTTCCGGCTCCTCTGTGCCTTCTTCCATACTTTCCTCGCCATCCTCCGGCAATTCTTCTGTTCCCTCAGTATCCGTTTCTGTGTTGTTGTTCGGCAGTGCGCCGTCACTTACCGGAATTGCAGACTCCAGTGCAGCGGAATTTTTCGGAAGCGTTTCGCTGTTTTCCGTTGTTGTATTTAATAAATCATTTTCGCTGATCTCTGTCAGGAAGTAGACCATTTCCTCATCCCCGTCCCTGTCGATAATCAGATAAAACACCTTATCACTTGCAGTCTGAATGGTGTAAAACTCTTTCCCTTTCTCCGACTGTTCTGCATTATTTTCTGCCTGCTCCGAAGCATCTGCTTCCTGCATGGCAGCTTTTTTCTGTTCTGCAAGACTGGTTTCCGATGTGGTATTGCCCTCACTGTCCGTTTTCGTATGCTCTGTTACCTGTCCGGTTGCTGAGGAAGGCTTGGTTGCTTCTGCACTGACCGGGAGCTGTTCTGCAGGATTGCTTTCGTTACTGTCCTCCGCTTCCGGATCGGTGTAATACGGATTGGCTGTCTTATAGACCTCTGACATATTTCCGGCATTATCCATTGCGGAAATGGTAAAATACTGATACCCTGCATCAAACTGTTGCAGACGGATATTCAAAACGCCATTCGTCAGCTCGGTAAATTCATAACCATTCACATAGACTGCCTTGATACCGGAATCCGTATCGTGTGCTTGTACGCTTAACAGACCATCGCTAACCGCCGCATTTAAGGTTGGCTTGGTAAAATCAAAGCACTTGATGTAACGGTTCTTCTCGTAGGTATTGCCCTTCTGGTCTGTCACAAGCACATAGACGGTGCAGTTTTCCGAAATCTCCACATACATATCCTCTGTGATGTCTGTCCAGCTTCCATTCTGTGCGACTTTCGCCTGTACGCTTTTTACGGTAAAGTTGCCTGACTTTGCCACATCTTCAACTAAGACAGGTACCTTTGTGGTATCATTGTGCCACCCTGTCGGTGTATTGATTGTGATTTTCACGTTGGTATTCACATACTCACAAAGACTGTAATCCTCTTTGCAGACCTCACATTCCTTATCCACCGAGTACTGTGAGCATTTTTCCTTACAGGCACATTCCGGTGTGGGAATGTCATTGCCGGACACCGTAGAGCTTTCCTGTTCACTTTCGCTTTCTTCCTCATTTCCCGTAGACGGTGTTTCCGTTTCACTCTCATTTTCCTCTGCATCCGTATCCTGTGCCTGTACCGATACGGTATTGCCGCTGTTTGCCATAAATGCCCCAATCGGCATACAGAACAATACTGCCGATAAGATAAGGGACATGATCACCTTAACTGATAACTTTTTCTTCATTTCCTGTTCTCTCCTTTTCTTTTTGTGCTAATAACTGCAAAATCTCGTCCTCGCTGAATTTGATAAGTAATTGCAGCTTCTCGGACGAGATTTTATGCTTTTCGATAATATCCAGTTTTTCAGCTCTTTCCGCCATACGTTTTTCTTCTTCCAGGTTCTTTAACTTTGCCTGCATGGTGGCAAGCTGTTCTTTTGTCTTTGTGATTTCCTTTTCTATTCTCTGGCTTTTTGTCATAGTATCTCACTTCCTCTAATTCAATCTTCCAAAACTGTAAAAATGGCTCTGCCAGTACGGAGTGTTAATGGAAGCATATTTGATTGGATCGCCACAGTGTATCATTACCCCGTTGCCGCAGTAGATGCCTACATGACTGACTGCACCTGCTGAATTATAGGTGCCTGTGAAAAAGATAATGTCTCCCGCTTTCGCTTCGCTTGCCGATACGGGAGTACACTGGTCATAAATGCCCTGTGCGGTTGTTCGTGGCAGATTGTGTACGCCGCTGTTGGTAAATACCCAGCACACAAAACCGGAACAGTCAAAACTTGTGGACGGAGACGAACCGCCCCATACATACGGATAGCCTAAATACTTGGCTGCTTCCTCCATAAGTGCCTGTACGGTTGCATCATCATAGGAATCCGGTGGTATGGCATTTCCCGGCGCACCGCCGCCACCTCCCGGACTTTCACCATAAAGCGTTCCCTCGCCTACATCAAAATAAAATAATGGATTATAATACTCTCCGTTATATAAGCACTCGATATGCAAATGGCTTCCGGTACTGCTTCCGGTGTTTCCCGTAGTTCCGATTACCGTCCCTTTGGTTATGCTCTGACCTGCACTGACACTCAGGCTGTCCATGTGGGCATATTTTGTGGTGTAACCGTCTTTTTCGATGACCACATAATTCCCGTAATAGCTGTCATAAGCTGCTGTCGTGACTGTACCGTCATGGGCTGCATAAACGGTTGTGCCTGTAGGCACTGCTATATCCACGCCCCGGTGCAGTTCCTCATTTCCGGTGTTCGGGTTCTTGCGGTATCCATAATAGCTTGAAATATAGTTATACCAGTACAGATCAAGCGGAGAAGCAAACTGCTGTAAAAGCCCGCCTGTTTCTGCATACATGGCATAAATCTCTGTCTGTTCTGCATCCATCTTTCCGGCAACAATGGTTTCCAATGGTTTGACCGTAAGCACTACCCTTAATATGCTGACTTCGTATTCCTCCTCTTCCTCGTATTCGTATTCTTCCTCTGTCTCCTCTCCTGTTACCGGATCAGTAACAGTGCGTGTACCTGTCTTGGTTACTGTCCTTGTCCTTGTTTCCGTATCCGGTGTAAGAGTCAGCGTATACATCTCATCAAAAAGAGCCTGTACCTCGCTTTCCACCTCACTTGCAGTAAACTCCGTATGGACAGCCGATAAATACCCGATCAGCGTAAACGGATTGTGCCCGATTTCCCCCAGATTATAGGAATACTCATCATATCCCGGATAATCGGTTTCGATGTTGTCAATCTCATTCTGAAGGTCAAGCTCCAGTCTGGTAAACTGCAAGTCTGTCGCATCAATCTCTGCCGGTTCGCTCAAATAGCTTGCCGCAAGCACCGTAGACTGCGTATCTGCAAACATCGCCCCACAGGACGATACCGAGGTCATAATCATAATAAGAAGCACCGCCATGATACCAACCGTTATGAGAACACCCGCATTTTTGCTTGCAATCTCCTGTAACTTCTTTGCTATGGCGGTTGCAGTATTGGCAGTCTTTGACACTGCTTCCTGTGCCGCTTTTGTGGCAGCTCCCTTCTGTCTTGCTTTCATATACTCCCGTTTGATGCGCTGTTTCTGTAAACGCTTCTGCAATGCTTTTTTCTGCATCTGCGGGTTTTCCTCTAAAAACTTCTGGTACTGGAAGTTGACCTCTTTCTGAAACTGCTTTTTTTCCAGCTTCGCTATCTTCGCCCGCTGTCTTGCTTCCTTTCCCTTATAGTGCCTTTTTACAAAGTCAAACAGTTCCTCAGCCTTCTGCTCCGTTTTATGGGCACCTTCCACAGCAGAGTTTTCTTTTTCGTTCTCGGCAATTTTGCCATGCACGAAATTTCTGCTTTCAGTCTGCATTCGCCGCATGGTGGTCTTAGAAAGGCTCTCCTGCTTAAAAGGCTTCTCCTTATCCAGCGGAACAACCACATATTTCCCCTTGCCCGTTTCCTCGTCAAAGACTCTCTGCAAGGTATATTCCCGCTTCTTGGGAAGTTTTCCTCTAGCCTTTTTGACCTTCTCTGCGGCTTTCTGCGCCTGTTTCTGTTTCTTTTTTAATTTCTCGCTTCCGGTAAACTCCGAAGCACGATCCTCCGAAAAGACCTTTCCGGCATCTTCCGTAAAAACGGTATCTTTGGCTTTCTCCCTGTGTTTATGCTCTCGCTGCACACGCTTTTTGTGGTATTTGCCCTTTTCCTGTGACTGCCTGTAAGTGTCCCTGCGGTGGTAATCCTCTTTTTCTTCCTGCCTTTTCCCGTTTTCCTCCGTCTGACCGGAATTATCCTGTCCGGAAAACGTGTTCCCGGCTTTGGTAAATGCCGCCTTTTCCTCCTGTCCCTTATCGGCACCGGACTTCTGGACATTTTGCCCAAAAGTTTCCCCATACTCCTTTTTCGCATGGCTTTTCGATGCGCCGGGCTTTTGTGAAGCTCCTGTTTTCTCCTGAAAGACAGCGGAAGCTCTCGGCTGAAAATCTAAGCCGCCGCTTTTTTGAAAGTATGGATTGCCTTCCTTTTGAAATTCTTTCACAGCCTTTTTATGGGAAGCGGTACTTTTTCCTGTCTTTTTATCTGCCATTAACTCGCCTCATCTTTCTTAACTGCTTCCTCCGGTTTGGTGTTCATAATCGCATAGGTCTTGGTGTTTGTCGGATACTTGTCAACAAACGGGATAACCACGTTGTCAAACAGGATCAGACCGCTCCCCGGCTCAGAATTGGTTACATGGGCAAGCTGCTTTTCGGAAAGTCCTAACTTATCTGCAAGGATTGCCTGATCCTTTGCGTTCTGGTTTAACAGATACACAAAGTCACTGTTACCCAGGATACCCTCGATTTCCTCTGAACGTAAGAAGTCACCCACGTTCTGGGTAAGCCCTGTCGGGATACCTCCCCACTTTCTGAAACGCTTCCAGATTTCCACAGAGTAAATGGCAGTCTGCTTTTCCTTTAACAGAAGGTGGAACTCATCACAGTAATAACGGGTGGCAATCTTACGCTCCCTGTTCTGTGATACCCTGTTCCATACTGCGTCCTGTACGATCAGCATACCAAGCTCTTTTAACTGTTTTCCCAAGTCCCTGATGTCAAAACAGATGATACGGTTCTGTGAGTCCACGTTGGTACGGTGGTTAAAATAATTCTGCGAACCGCTTACATACAGCACAAGGCTGTTGGCAATTCTGACTGCCTTTGCCTTTGCTTCCTTTGCAAGCTCTTTTTCCACGTTTTTCGGCTCATATTTTAATAGTGCATTGTATAAGTCCTCAAGGATAGGCATATTCTCCGGTACAGGGTTTTCAAAATAGGTATCGTAAATATGACGGATACATTCGTCAATGATACCCTTCTCATCATTCTCCAGACCGTCCT
>ERZ772831.1726-NODE-1726-length-19648-cov-26.252080_pt1 | contig 19648 bp, 18 predicted proteins | sample MGYA00580858_ERZ772831 | MGnify/ENA primary metagenome ERZ772831 (study PRJEB29015, sample SAMEA2737694) | human gut metagenome | biome: human gut; feature: human-associated habitat; material: faeces | place: China | collected 2012 ... | reverse complement strand
GGGCCGGACGACATCCCGGTGCTGATGGACAACCTGCTGATGCACGGAATGGACGCGGAGATGCCCTGCTGCTATGATTTGCAGCGGATCTTCGGCCACGAGATCATGCGGGATGACCGGCAATGCTCTCTGGAGCGGGCGATGGAGCTGCTGAATCTGACCCCGGACCGGGCCCACGATGCCCTGAACGATGCGCGGAATACCGTGCAGATCTGCGGGCGGATGGACCTGGACGGGTGCATGGACGAATACGGCCTGCGGTATGTGCAGTATCCCCAGGACCGGGCGGCCGGACTGGTGCAGGGGCGGGTGTATGCCTCCCTGGCCCAGGGCCAGGAGGACCCGGCCATGAGGGAGGTGCAGTGCCCCTACTGCGGGGAGACGGTGACCCTGGGCCAGTGGGCCAGGAAGGACCCCCGGACCCTGCTGGCCTATGGCCGGTGCAGTCAGGAGGACGAGCTGTGCGGCATTTATCGCCACACCCGGACGGCGGCGGGCCTGCGCCTGGGCCGCATGGTGCTGGAGATGAACGACGACCTGTGGGACACCTATCAGGCCTGCCTGGAGCGGCAGGGGTAATTGTTGGAATGTGAAAACCGGCTCCGGCGCGATGCGCCGGAGCCGGTTTTGTTTACTTGCCCAGTCTGCGCTGGATGAGCTTTACCAGCTCCACAATGGGGATCACCAGCACCGCCAGGGCCAGGGCGATGCCGTACTCCGTCCAGCTGACGGGGGTGAAGCCGAAGGCGTTGGCGATGGGCGGCACCTCCAGCACCACGGTGGTCAGCACCAGGGAGCCCAGCATGGCGGCCCAGAGGACCTTGTTGTGGCCCCGGAGGGTGAACACACTGCGGCGCTGGGAGCGCATATTGAAGCTGTGGAAAATCTCGCACATGCTCATGGTCAAAAAGGCCATGGTCATGCCGTGGGGGGAGACACCCCGGGGCATTTCAAAGCATCCCGCCTCCATGCAGTGGCCAATGATGTAGGAGGCCATGGTGATGACGGTGATGAGGATGCCCTGATAGGCGATGTCGAAGCCCAGGCCGCCGGAGAAGATGCCGTCCTTGGCGGAGCGGGGCGGGCGGCGCATGATGTCCGGCTCCGGGCGCTCCATGCCCAGGGCCAGGGCCGGGAAGCAGTCGGTGATGAGGTTGATGAACAGCAGGTGGACGGGGTTGAGGAGGGTGAAGCCCAGCAGGGCGGAGAAGAACACCCCCAGCACCTCGCTCATGTTGCTGGCCAGCAGGAAGCCGATGGCCTTGCGGATGTTGTCGTAAATCCGGCGGCCCTCGGCCACGGCGCCCACGATGGTGGCGAAGTTGTCGTCGGAGAGGACCATGTCCGCCACGTTTTTGGTGACGTCGGTGCCAGTGATGCCCATGCCGATGCCGATATCGGCGGACTTGATGGAGGGGGCGTCGTTGACGCCGTCGCCGGTCATGGCGGTGACGGCTCCCCGGCGGCGCCAGGCGCTGACGATGCGGACCTTGTGCTCCGGCTGGACCCGGGCATAGACGCTGTAGCGGTCCACGTTTTGAGTAAGCTCCTCATCGCTGAGGGCATCCAGCGCCGCGCCGGTGATGGCCTGGGAGGGGTCGGAGAGAATGCCCAGCTGGCGGGCGATGGCCACGGCGGTGTCCTGATGATCACCGGTGATCATCACCGGGCGGATGCCTGCCTGGCGGCACTCCTCAATGGCGGGCTTCACCTGGGGCCGCACCGGGTCGATCATGCCGGTAAGGCCGATGAAGCAGAGTTCCTGCTCTAAGTGCGCGGGGGACTGATCCTCCGGCGCGCCGTGGGGCCAGGGGCGGCTGGCGGCGGCCAGCACCCGCAGGGCCTGGGCGGCCATGCGGTGGTTATCCGCCAGAATTTCCCGACGGCGGTCATCGGTCATGGGCAGGGCCTGTCCGCCCTCCCAATAGTGGGTGCAGCGGGCCAGCACCTGATCCGGCGCGCCCTTGGTATACTGCACCACGCCCTGGGGGGTCCGGTGAATGGTGGACATCATCTTGCGGCCGGAGTCGAAGGGGGCCTCGCCGATGCGGGGGCGCTCCTGCTCCAATTGGGGCTTGGGCAGTTGATTTTCTGCGGCGAAGGATACCAGGGCCGCCTCCGTAGGCTCTCCCTGGACGGAGCCGTCGGGGTTCAGGACGGCGTCACTGCACAGGGCCATGGCGGAGGCCAGCAGGGCGGTGTCCCCGGTGTGGTCCACCACGGTCATCTTGTTCTGGGTCAGGGTGCCGGTCTTGTCGGAACAGATCACCTGGGTACAGCCCAGGGTCTCCACCGCCGTCAGGCGGCGGATCACGGCATTGCGGCGGCTCATGCGGGTGACGCCGATGCTGAGCACCACCGTTACCACCGTGGCCAGGCCCTCGGGAATGGCGGCCACCGCCAGGGATACGGCTACCATGAAGGTCTCCAGAATGCCGGACAGGGAGAAGTCCCCGGCCACCATCAGGTCAAACACGAAGATGAACACGCAGATGCCCAGCACCAGCCAGGACAGGGTTTTCCCCAGCTGGGTCAGCTTCTTTTGCAGGGGGGTCTCCTCCTGCTCCGTCCGGGCCAGGACGCCGGCGATCTTGCCCATCTCCGTGTCCATGCCGGTGGCGGTGACCACCATGCGGCCCCGGCCGTAGGCCACGGTGGAGCCCATATAGGCCATGTTGCGGCGGTCGCCCAGGGTCACCTCGCCGGTAAGGGCCTCCGGGGACTTGGCGGAGGGGACGCTTTCGCCGGTGAGGGCGGCCTCCTCAATTTGCAGGGAGGCACAGGCCAGCAGCCGTCCGTCGGCGGGGACCGCGTCCCCGGCCTCCAGCAGGACGATGTCGCCGGGTACCAGGCGGCTGCTTTCCAGCTCCGTGACGGAGCCGTCCCGCAGGACCTTGCTGGTGGCGGCGGTCATGGATTGCAGGGCCTCGATGGCGGCCTCGGCCTTGCTCTCCTGGACCACGCCCAGAACGGCGTTCAGCAGCACCACCGCCAGGATGATCAGCACCTCGGTAAAGGGCTCGTGGGACAGATAGTTGGTGACGGCGGACACGGCGGCGGCGGCCATGAGGATCAGCAGCATGGGGTCCTTCAGCTGCTGGATGAACCGCTGAAGCAGGGTGGCCTTGGGGGCCTCCCGCAGACGGTTGGGGCCGTACTGCCCCAGGCGGGTCTCCGCCTCCCGGCCGGAAAGGCCGGTCTCGGCGGCGTGCAGGTCCTCCAGAACCTGCCGGGGGGATTGGTTGTACTCCTTGTGCATACGCTTCACTCCTTATAGTAGGATCATACCCGCCGGAGGAAAATAAAAGACTCATGCACAGGCAAAGCCTATGCATGAGTCTCATTCTTTCAAAGCAGTCCGGGCGCAGAAGCGCCGTTTTGACGAAACTGCCTAACCCCAGGGCGGGGCGGAATTACTCCCTCACAGCGGTATTCGATTGGGAGTATTATACCAGGCCCGGCCCCCTGCGTCAAGTAAAGGATTTGTAAAGTATGGGGGAGCACAGGGGTGGGGGACGCCTTTTTGATAAAATCTTTGCGTCCTGGCTTGCCTTTTCGCCGGGAATATGATATGATGCATTGCCAATAGCCCTTCAAAAATGCACGGATGGCTTTTGAAAACGATAACAAAGGAGTATTTTTAGTATGAAAAAGTTTCTCACTATGCTGCTGGCCCTGGTGATGGTCCTGTCCCTGGCGGCCTGCTCCTCCCAGAAGGGCGGCGACGTCAACGGCGGCTTCCCCGCCAGCGCCCTGGACCTGCTGACCGCCGTGTGGAACGCCTATCCCGAAAGCGAGAAGTTCTCCGTGGTGGGCGGCAGCCTGGATAACCCCGTAGACAACGCCCCCGGCGCTTTCCCGGTGGACGATGCCGACAATCTGGACTATATGCTGCACTTCCCCGCCGACAAATCCGATCTCATTGACGACGCCGCGTCGCTGACCCACATGATGAACGCCAACAGCTTTACCTGCGGCGCGTTCCATGTGAAAAACAGCGGCGACGTCTCCGCTGTGGTCGACGCTCTGCGCCAGAATGTCCAGAACACCCAGTGGATGTGCGGCTTCCCTGACAAGCTGGTGGTCCTCACCTATGGCGAGTATGTGGTGGCGCTGTTCGGCGCCGACGACCTGGTGGACGACTTTGTCAACACCATGACCGCCACCTACACCGGCGTTCAGACCGCCTGCGACGAGCCCCTCCAGTAATCCGCCGCAGCCATGCTGTTTTCCAGTCTGCCGTTTCTCTTCTATTTTCTTCCCTGCGCCCTGGGACTGTATTTCTTAGTCCCAGGGCGGCTGAAAAACGCCGCGCTGCTGCTGTGCAGTCTGGTGTTCTACGCCTGGGGCGAGCCCCGATTTGTGCTGTTTATGGCCGCCGCCATTTTACAGGGCTATGCCGCCGCCCGGCTCATGGAGCGGCATCCCACCCACAGGCGGCTGCTGCTGACCCTGTCCGCCGTGCTGAGCCTGGGGATACTGGCCTACTGCAAGTATGCCGACTTCCTGATCTCCGGCTTCAACGCCGTCACCGGGCTGTCGGTACCTCTGCTGCGGATGGCCCTGCCCATCGGCATCAGCTTCTATACCTTCCAGATCCTCAGCTATGTCATCGACGTGTACCGGGGGGACGCCCCGGCCCAGCGGAATCTCATTGACCTGGCGGCGTATATCGCCATGTACCCCCAGCTGGTGGCGGGCCCCATCGTCCGCTACGCTGACGTGGCCCCCCAGCTGCGAAGCCGCACCCACACGGTGCAGGACGCGGCTCTGGGTGCCCGCCGCTTTGTGCTGGGCCTGGGGAAAAAGGTACTGCTTGCCAACGTCCTGTATGAGCTGGTGACGGTGTATCAGCAGAGCGGTCAGAAAACGGTGCTGCTGACCTGGCTGTACGCCGCGGCGTATATGCTCCATGTATACTTCGACTTCTCCGGCTACAGCGACATGGCCATCGGCCTGGGCCGCATCATGGGCTTCCGCTTCGCCGAGAACTTCAACTATCCCTTTATCTCCGGGAGTCTCACGGAGTTCTGGCGGCGGTGGCACATCAGCCTGGGGTCCTGGTTCCGGGACTATGTGTATATCCCCCTGGGCGGCAACCGGGTGCGGCTGGGACGCTGGGTGCTGAACCTGCTGGTGGTATGGGGCCTGACGGGCCTGTGGCACGGGGCCGCCTGGACCTTTGTGCTGTGGGGCCTGTACTTCGCCGTATTTCTGCTGCTGGAAAAGCTGTTTCTGGGCCGGTGGCTGAAGCGTGTCCCGGTGCTGGGCCATGTGTATGTGCTGCTGGCAGCGCTTTTCAGCTTCGTGCTGTTCGACGCCGCGTCCATCCCCGCCGCCCTGGAGACCGCCGGGGGCCTGCTGGGCCTGGGGGGCCTGCCCCTGTGGGACAGCGGCGCTCTCTACTATCTGCGCAGCTATGCCCCGGTGCTGGCGCTGGCCGCCGTGGGGTCCACGCCGCTGCCTGCCGCCCTGTGCCGCCGGATCGCCGCCGGACGGGCCGGGCGGGTGCTGGACGCGCTGGAGCCCATAGCGCTGCTGGCCCTGCTGGCGGTGTGCACGGCGTTCCTGGTCAGCGGCTCCGCCAATCCCTTCCTGTATTTCCGGTTCTGAGGAGGTGCACATGAAGACCAAGCAAATCATCACCGTGTGTCTGCTGGCGGCGTTTCTGGCGGGCTTTGGCCTGTGGTCCGTTCTACGGACGCCGGATGCCGTGTCCCAGGCGGAGCGCCGCCCCCTGGCCCAGCGGCCGACGTTCACCGCGGCGGGCTTTCTGTCCGGCAAGTTCTCCGACGCTCTGGACGATTTCGCTGCCGACCAGTTCCCTCTGCGGGAGCAGCTGCGGACCCTGCGTTCTCTGGTGTCCTATGACGTGATGGGGCAGCGGGACGTAAACGGCGTGTACCTGTCTCAGGGCTACGCCGCCAAGCTGGATTTCCCCCTGAATACCGCCTCCGTGGAACGGGCGGCAGACCGGTTCCGGTATGTGTACGACACCTATCTGGCCGGGACGGACACCAAGGTCTATCTGTCGGTGATCCCGGACAAGGGGTATTTCCTGGCCCCGGCCTCCGGCCGCCCGGCCATGGACTATGACGCCCTGGTGTCCCGGCTGCGGGAGGGCACGCCGGAGATGACGTATATCGACCTGTTTGACCGGCTGACCCTGGAGGACTATTACCGCACCGACGCCCACTGGCGGCAGGAGCGGCTTCCTGCCGTGGCCCGGTATCTGGCCGGGGCCATGGGGGCGGACGCCGCCGCGGATTACACGGAGGTGACCCTGGACCGCCCCTTCTATGGGGTGTATTCCGGGTATGCGGCCCTGCCCCTGGCCGGGGAGACCCTGCGCTATCTCACCAACGACACCATCGCCGCCTGCCGGGTCACCAACTTCGAGACCGGCGGGGAAGGCCCGGTGTACGACCTGGAAAAGGCCCGGGGCAGCGACCCGTATGAGCTGTTTCTGTCCGGGTCCGTGTCCCTGCTGACGGTGGAGTGTCCCAACGCCCGGACGGACCGGGAGCTGGTGGTCTTCCGGGATTCCTTCGCCTCCAGCCTGGCCCCGCTGCTGCTGGAGGGCTACAGCAGGGTCACCCTGGTGGATATCCGCTATCTGTCTCCCACCCAGCTGGGCCGTTATCTGACCTTCACCGATCAGGACGTGCTGTTTCTGTACAGCACCGGCGTGCTGAACAACAGCAGCACCCTGAAATAATTCTCAGCTTGTCAAAAAAGCCTTTTTGACAAGCTGAGTGCGGTTTTTCAGAACTTAAAAAGTTCTGAAAAACCTGTGATTGCAAACGAAAGACACCCCTGATGGGTTTCTTTCGTAACGATCTTCCTTTCCGATGGCGGAAGATTTCCGAGTTTTTCGACAGTCTCAAATAATTCTCTGGGAGGTATTTTCTATGTCCCTTGAAACCAATCCCGCCCTGCGCCGCAGCGTGATCTATGAACTGTACGTCCGCAGCCACACGCCCCAGGGCACCTTCCGGGCCGTGGAGCCGGATCTGCCCCGGATCCGGGCCCTGGGCACGGACATCCTGTGGCTGATGCCCATCCACCCCATCGGGGAAGCCAACCGCAAGGGCAGCATGGGCTGCCCCTATGCCAACCGGGACTATCGCACGGTGAACCCGGAGTACGGCACCCTGGAGGACTTCCTCCACCTGGTGGACGCCATCCACGAAAACGGCATGAAGTGCATCATCGACGTGGTGTATAACCACACCTCCCCGGACGCCACCCTGGTGGCCCTGCACCCGGAGTATTTCTACCGCAGGCCCGACGGCAAGCGCGGCAACAAGGTGGGCGACTGGACCGACGTGGTGGACCTGGACTACGCCGTTCCCGGACTGTGGGATTATCAGATCGAGTCCCTGTGCTATTGGGCCCAGTATGTGGACGGTTTCCGCTGCGACGTGGCCAGTACCGTGCCGGTGGCGTTCTGGCGCAAGGCCCGGCAGGCGGTGGAACGGGTGCGCCCCGGGGCCATCTGGCTGGGGGAGAGCGTCCATCTGGACCACATCCTGGCCTTCCGCCGCCAGGGGCTGTACGCTGCCACGGACAACGAGCTGTTTGACGTGTTCGACATCCTGTACCCCTACGACATCTGGCCCCTGTATGAGGGAGCCACTGGCGGGACCATGCCCCTGAGCCGGTATTTTGCCGCCCTGAGCTATCAGGAGCTGAGCTTTCCCACCTGGTACAATAAGCTCAGCTGCCTGGAAAATCACGACCAGCGCCGGGCGGCGGACCGCTTCCCCAACCGGGACAGCCTGCTGGCCTGGACGGCCCTGAGCTATTTCCAGAAGGGGACTACCCTGCTCTATGCCGGGCAGGAGGTCTCTGCCGTCCATACGCCCTCCCTGTTTGAGCGGGAGCCCATCGACTGGACCGGGGAGGACCTGTCCCCCCTGCTGCGGAAGCTGTACGACATCAAAAAGCGCCTGCCCACAGACGCCGCCTTCCATGTGGAGGCCGACGACGAGCAGGGCCTGGCCGTGGCCGACTACCGGGACGGCCAACACCTGGCGGTGGGCGTGTTCCCTCTGGCGGGCCGCCCGGGGACGGCCGCCGTCCCCCTAGCCGACGGCAATTATGAAAACGCCCTGACCGGCGAGTCCGTCACCGTCCGGGAGGGCCGCCTGGCCGCTGCCGGGCCGGTGATCATTCTGTAAGCGAAAAAATAAGCGCAAAAAAAGCAGCCGCGAGGCTGCTTTTTTTGCGCTTATTTTTCACATATCCAGGAGCTTCAGCTCCTCCTCGTTGACCTTCCGCAGGTCCCGGCGGCTGAGAATGTCGTACATACACGGCACCACCAGCAGGGTCATCAGCGTGGCATACAGCAGGCCGCCGATGCACACCAGGGCCACCGGCTGCATCAGCGCCGTGCCCACGTTGTTGCCGAAGGCCATGACGATCAGGCCCAGGATGGTGGTCAGGGACGTCATGAGAATGGGCCGCAGGCGGGTGACGCCGGCCTCGATGATGGCCTCCCGGCGGCCCATGCCCTCCAGCCGCAGCTGGTTGATGTAATCCACCAGGACGATGCCGTTGTTGACAATGACGCCCACCAGCATCACGAAGCCGATCAGGGAGATGACGCTGACCTCCACCCCTGCCAGCAGCAGGGCCAGGAAGCCGCCGGTGAAGGCCAGGGGGATGGTGAACATGACGATCAGCGGCGAGCGCAGGGACTGGAACTGGGCCACCATCACCAGATACACCAGCACGATGCCCAGCAGCAGCATCAGCAGCAGCTGCCGGATGGCGTCCATGATGGCCTCGTTCTCCCCCTGGAAGGCGGCGGTGACGCCCTGGGGCAGCTCCGCCTGGCCGATGATCTTTTCGGCGGCGGAGGTGACCTTGGTGACGTTATAGCCGTCGGCCACGTCGGCGGACACGGTGATATACCGCCGCTGCTGGTCGCGGTGAATGGTGTTGAGGCTGACGGTCTCCTCCAGCTGGGCGATGTCCCCCAGGCGGACGGACTCGCCGCTCTGGGTGCTGCCGGAGGCGCTGGCGGCGCTCATGCCGCTCATACTGGACATGCCGCTCATACTGCTCATGCTTCCCATGGAGCTGTTTGCAGAAGCGCTGCTCATCATGCTGCTCATGGCGGAGGCGGAGGAGGGGTCGATCTGAAGATCCAGGAGCTTCTCCCGGGTCATGCGGCTCTCCTCCGGGGACTGGATGGACACGCTGACATCCAGCCCGTCCAGGGTCAGGGACAGGGAGCTGTCGGTGTCCGTCAGGGCGGAGGCCACGGCCATGTACACCTGGGCCACGGTGAGGCCCTTCTCCATGGCGGCGTTGCGGTCCACGGACAGATGCAGGGCGGCGGCCGCCTGCTCCAGGCCGTCGGACACGTTTTCCGTGCCGGGAACGGTGGCCAGCTTCGCCGCCAGGTCACGGGCGGCAGACTGCATCTGCTCCATGTCGTCGCCGTAGACGTTCAGGGTGATGCCGCTGCCGGTGAGGTAGGACATATAGGTGTCCATGGCCCCGGAGGCGATGACGGTGCACGCAAGGTCCGCGCAGGCGGCCTCTATCTGCTTGCCGGCCTCCGCGCCGGAGGCCCCCTCCGGCAGGGTGATGTAGGCGGTGACGTCGTATTCCCCGTCGCCGGCGGTCATCATACTGGTCATGTCCATGCTTCCGGCGCCGGAGGCGGAGGACATCATCGCGCCCACGGTTTCCACGTTGTCCACGGCGGCGATGCGCTGCAGGGCCTCGTCCGCCAGGGCCACGGCCTGCTCCCGGGTGCAGCCCTCGGGCATGGAGATGGTCAGGTTCACGGTGTTCATGTCGATATTGGGCATAAAGGCGAAGCCCCGGGCCAGGGCGGCTCCGGCGGAGCCCACCAGCAGCAGCAGGGACACCCCCAGCACCACCAGCTTGTGGTGGATGGACCAGGACACGGCCTTGCGATAGGCGGGATAGACCTTATCCAGCAGTCCCGGCTTCTGGGGCTTCTCCTTGCGGAGCATACCGGCGGCCATGGCGGGCACCAGGGTCAGGGCCACAATGAGGCTGGCCAGCAGGGAATAGGTCATGGTCAGGGCCAGGTCCGTGAACAACTGCTTGGTGATGCCCTCCACAAACACGATGGGCAGGAACACGCACACGGTGGTCAGGGTGGAGGCCACGATGGCGCCCAGCACCTGCCGGGCCCCGGATACCGCCGCCTGGATGACGGTGGCTCCCTTGGAGCGCAGTCGATAGATATTCTCGATGACCACCACGGAGTTATCCACCAGCATACCCACCGCCACGGCCAGGCCCGACAGGGAGATCATGTTGATGGTGACGCCGGAGAAGTACATCAGCACCACGGCGAAGATCACGCTGATGGGGATGGAGCACAGGGTGATCACCGTGGGCCGCAGGTCCCGCAGGAACAGGTACAGGATCAGCACCGCGAACAGTGCGCCCCAGCCCAGAGACGACAGAATGGAGTTAATAATAAGGTATATGTAGTCCCCCTGGTCCATCAGGGACACGAAGGAAAGCCCCTCATACTCCGCCTCCAGCTCCCGGAAGCGGCTGTTGATGTTGTTGGACACCTCCGCCGTGGCGTAGGTGGACTGCTTGTTGAGGGAGACGATGACGCCGTCCTTGCCGTTGAGTTTGTCGTAGATCTCCGAGGAGTTGTCGGTGATGGCCACATCGGCCACGTCCTTCATGCGGATGGGGTCGATGCCGTCCATCCCCAGGTCAAAGAGCACCAGGTCCTCCAGGTCCTGCCGGGTGTCGATGGCGTCGCCCACGGAAACCATGTAGTTGACGCCGTCCTCCTTCAGATATCCGGCGGGCATGGAGAAGTTCTGGGCCGTCAGCAGGGCGGTGATGGTGGGTAGGCTCAGGCTGGAGGACAGGTCCGCCTGGCTCAGGGCGGTGGAGCGGGATTCCTCCAGGGTCTGGAGGCCTTGGTCGATCTGGCTCAGGGCGCTGTCCAGCTGGATGTTGGCGGAGATGATCTGGGTCACGGCGTCGGTCATGGTCAGGGTCCCGGCGGTCACCTGGTCCGCCAGCTTGGCCACACCCTCGTCGGTCTCCAGGTCCCGCAGCTGCTTTTCCAGTTCCTCCAGCTGCTTCTGCCACTCCTTGGCCCGCTGGACGGCCTCGTCCCACTTGACACCCAGGGCCGCCATGCGCAGGTCCAGCGCCGCCAGCTCCGCCTGGATGCGGACGTATTCGGGGTCACTTTCGATTTCGGCGATGGCCGCCTGCTTTTCCTCCTCCGTCATGGAGGGGTTCTGGCGGATGGCCTCGATCTTCGCCTGATACGGGGCGTTTTCCGCCTCCAGCCGGGCCTTCTCCCGCTGAATATCCGCCAGCTCCCGGAGGTTGTCCTGGAGCTGGTCCCGGCTGTCCCGCATGGTTTTCAGACTGTCCTGAATGGTGGTAAGGGCTTGGGTCACGGCGTCCCGGACGGCGGATTCCTCGGCGCTGCGGATAGCAGCCTTGGCGCTGTTGACCTGGCCCCGGGCGGAGGCCAACTGCCCTGCCGCGTCGTCCAGCTGCTTCGCAATGGCATCGGACAGCCGCTGGGACAGGGCATCCAGCTTATTCTGGCTGAGGATCACATGGAGCTGACGCTCCACCGTGCCGCTGACGGTGACGCTGGCCACGCCGGTGATGCCCTCCAGCTTGGGGGACAGGGTGTCGTTGACGAAGTCCGACAGCTGGGTGATGTCCTTGCCGTCATAGGACAGGGCCGCCACCTGCACCGGCAGCATGGAGGGGTTCATTTTCAGCACATAGGGGTCGCCCACGGTGTCGCCCCAGGAGCCCTTCAGCTGGTTGATCTTCTGCTGGATATCCACGCTGACGGTGTCCATGTTCACCCCGTCCTCAAACTCCAGCACCACCATGGACACGCTGTCCATGGAGCTGGAGGTGACGTTCTTGATGCGGTCCAGGGTGGCCATGGACTGCTCCAGGGGCTTGGTGATGTCGGCCTCCACAGTTTCGGGGCTGGCCCCGGGGTCGGTGGTCACCAGGATCACATAGGGGAAGTCCATGTTGGGCATCAGGTCGGGGGTCATCTTCAGATAGGCCACCACACCCAGCACCACAATGGCCAGCACCGCCACGAACACCGTCAGCGGCTTCTTTACGCTGAATTTGGGCATAATCGTATCGCTCCTTGCGCGTTATAAGTCAGTTGTTACACAACTGTAAAAAACATTTTAAAGAATTTTAACATTCTAAAGCGCCGCGCGCAAGAGGGGCGGGCAATTATTAACGAAACTGTTACAAAATCCCGCCTTTTCCTTAGCCTAACGAAAAAAATATTAAAAGCCTCGCAGAGTTTGCCGCCCGCAGGCGGCAAATAAATTGCAATTATTTTTTGGCCGGGGCGTGTACCTGAACAAGAATTCTTCTCAGGCTTTCGCACGCACGGCGTGCGAAAGCGCGATGTGACGTCTCATAAAAAACGGAAGCACCTTCGGCACTATAAAAAGCCTTTCAAGCTTTTTAACAGGTTTTGGTATAAGACAGGTAATTTCTGCAAAAGACATTTATTTTTCCGGAAAACCTGGAGGAATTCGTGCGGATCTATCATTTTCTTGCTTTCTCTGACCAAATATGCTATCATTACAAACAACGCTGTCATGTGTTGGAATAGGCCTTGGCAGTATGGCTGCAATAGACCGAATGCTCTGCCAAGCGGCGGAGCATTTTTGTATATCGGTACGGAGGAGATTTTTATGCCTGTGAGTTAAAAAACTCTGGAAGCTGCTCATCGATAAGAATATGAAGAAAAAGGACCTGTGTGAAAAGGCGGGCATTAGCCCGGCGTCTGTGACTAAAATGGGGCGGAATGGCCATGTCACAACGGAGATACTTCTGAAGATCTGTACGGCGCTGGATTGTAGGGTTGAGGAAAAGAACGGTTAGTAGACGAACTTTATAAAAGTTCCAATATTGCACATGTAAGGGCGGCAAAATTGCTAAAGGAGAAGTATTTGTAATCCTACGGCTAATTGAAGATGTTGAAGGGGAAGTTATATGCCAAACTATTTAGAATATCAAAAGTCTATTTCAAAAGAATTACTATCCATCAAAGGCCGACTACGGAACTTTATTGATGACCACCATTGGCCAGAAGACGGAAGATATAAAGAAATAATTTTGACTGATATCCTTCGAAAGCACCTGCCTAAGAGCGTATCTGTAGGTACGGGATTCGTAGTTAACCTGGGAGAGCAAGTCACCAGTAAAGCAACCCGCAATCACAACGCGGCATCTAAAAGTTAATATCACGGAAGTCCAGTAAAATTAAGGGCTTCTGGTTCCATGGGGGTATAGCTCAGCTGGGAGCCCGGTTGAAGCGGTAAACAACCCCCCGCACTTAAAACTCAATATTTACACTCTCTTCCATATGGGGGTATAGCTCAGCTGGGAGAGCGCTTGAATGGCATTCAAGAGGTCAGCGGTTCGATCCCGCTTATCTCCACCAAAAGCTCGAGAGAGTGAAGAAAAACCTTGAAATTATCTGATTTCAAGGTTTTTTCTTTTCCAAAAGTGGAAAAATCGCAGTATTTGCAAAAGCCGCCTGTGCGCTTGATTTTTGATGGAAATTTTGAAAATCAAGAGGTCAGGTAAATGAAGAAAATCAGGATGAATTGCACCGCCACATTGGACGAAACCTTTGCGGATTTTCTCCTTTCCCGCAGGGCAAAAGGGCTTGCGGAAAAGACGCTGGAAAGCTATTCCTCCCAATGGAAAGCCGTGGCGCGGCACTTGGACACGGGGATGGACGTTGCCGCGCTCCAAAAGGCAGATTTGGACGCTATGATTGTTTCCATGCGGGACGCGGGGCTTTCGCCAAACAGTATCAACAGCTACACGCGCGTTCTGAAATCCTTTTTCTCTTGGTGCAATGAGCAGGGGCTGACCCGTCTGAATATCCCCCTGTACAAGGCCGAGGAAACCGTAAAGGAAACCTATTCGGACGCAGAGCTGACCGCGCTTCTGAAAAAGCCCGACATTCGCAAAACGACTTTTGCGGAATATCGGGACTGGGTGATTGTCAACTTTCTTTTGAACTGCGGGAGCCGCGCCGCGACGGTCAGGGCGATACAAATTCGGGACGTGGATTTGGACGGGGGTGTTGTGTTCTACCGCCACACGAAGAACAGAAAAGCACAGGTCATTCCCCTTTGCAGCCCCATGATTGCCATTCTGCGGGAGTATGGGCGTTACCGTGGCGGGGAGCCTACGGATTATCTCTTTTGCACGGAAACGGGTACACAACTGACGGAGAACGGCTTGCGGCAATCTATCGCAAGGTACAACACGCGGCGCGGGGTGCAAAAAACATCTATCCACCTGTTCCGCCACACATTCGCGCGGAAATATCTGATTGACTGCGGCGGGGACGCGTTCACGCTCCAAAAGCTGTTGGGACATTCCACCCTTGCCATGACGAAGCACTATTGCGCCATTTACGACGCGGATTTGACGAAAAACTATGACAACTTCTCCCCGCTGGCGCAAATGAAAGCGAGCGGCGCGAAAATCAAAATGGCTGCTAAGGGCCGCTGACGGCCTTACACGGGGCGCGTGGGTGGCGGCGGTATTTATTATCAGACAAGAAAAAGGAGCGGGAAGTGCAATGCCTCCCGCTCCTACTGCGTTAAATCAAAATATAAATGGTTCGTCCTTGATTGCTCCATAAGCAAAAGGATTGACCCCTAATTCACTACGGAGAAAATACGCTAACTCCTCCGCCGCAATGAGAATATCGTCATATTCCTCTTTCTTTTGGTCTGCCCGTATCTGCGTATAGACCGCGTTCAGGCTGTCCAGCATTTCTGCTGCTGTCATTAAAATTCAAACCTTCTTTCTGACGGCGCGGGAGAAACCTGTTTCTCCCCGCCGAAACTATTTATCTTATCTGTAATATTTATATTTATTTCTCTGTCCTCTGCCGTGCCGTTATTTACGGCTTGCGGCGCTGCAAAAACGTCTGCCGTAAAGTCATAGCCGCTGGCCGTATCGTCTTTCTCTGTATGCGTGGCGCGTTTCGGTGTTTCATAGAAATCATAGGTATTGCTTTCCCCGCGCTGCACAAGATAGCCCTTGTCTATCAGTTTGATAAATTGGTCGCGGTATGTAGATTGCGGCATTCCCACCGCTTGCCGTATGGCAGCGGGCGAGAGCGCAAGCGTATAGCCGTTTGCATTGGACGCGAAGTATAAGTAAAGCATGAGCGCGTGCGCGCCGAGGTCACACGCCGCAGCTTGCCAATGACTGTTTTTGATACCGAGGAAGTCAGACGCGGCGCGTTCTCTGTGTATGGTTATCAGCCGTTGATTGGGTACTGTGTTCGGCATTCTCCGTTTTCTCCTTCTCTATTGGAACGGCTGGGAGGGAAAGCCCCTCCCGTCGATTAAGTATTATCTTCCGAGACTTTCAATTTTCTCATTCAAGCCGTCGATTGCGTCAAAAATCTCTGACGCGTCCACCGTGGCGGAAATGTGGGAAAGAACGTCCTGCACGATTTCCTCTTTCATTTGCTCCATTTCCCGGCGGCGGTTTGCTTCATCAATGTTGCAGCTATTCAGATACATCATTCTAAGCGTTGCCTGCATTTCCTTTTCCATGCCGCTGATGAAATGGTCAAACAGTATGTCCTTTTGAATATTCGCCATTTTTGCGTCTCCTTTCTCTAAAAATCTATATTTGAAAGTATGGTTTTCTTAACTTTCTAAGTATATTATATCAAATTTTTTATACTGTATCAAAGAAAGAACGCTGAATGAAAGTACGATGAAAAAAGGGGTGGCGGGTATATTTCGGGAAGTTGCGGCGCGTTTTCTCTTTTGGAGGTTCTGCCTGGGCAAGTTGGACACGAAAACGCGCTGCTTTTCACCGTTTCCGTTGTATTTCGCTTGATTATTATGAGAAATCCGAGAAAATCGCGTTGAAATCACACGGCATACGCTGTTTTCACACGTTCACGTTATAATTTTCTGCATTTTTCAAGAAATTTCGGGAAAATCCTTGACAATATATATATATAATGGGTTGTGCAAACGGCGCGTGGCGCGTGTTTTGCACATTTTTTATTGTGGAGGAATGGATTATGCGCGTTATTCTCGATACCGACAAGAAAACCATTACCGTGCCGTGGAATTATGCGGCAAAGCTGGAAGAAATCAATCGCATTATCAAGGACGGCGGCGGAGCTAAGCAGTACACCTTCAAGACCTATTTGGAAGAATCTTGGAAAGCCTGCATGGATGACACGGACAAGCATTTGAAAGTCGCTGATAAGCCTGCTCACAAAGGAAAATAATGGGCGCACCAAGAATTACGCCGGAGGAAATCATTGAAATGCAGCGGTTATATCGGCAATTAGGCACTTATACCGCTGTGGCGAACGAAATAGGGCGCAGCCCGTCCTCTGTGTCAAAGTATGTGCAAATGAAAGGCATTCACGCAAATATCCGTATTGCGGTTGAAAATTTATTAAACAAATAACGAAAGAGGAAGCAAGATGAAATTCTGTTCTCATTGCGGCAAAGAACTCATGGACGACGCTGTTGTCTGCACAAATTGCGGTTGTGCTGTAAATGGTGCTAAAAGCATGACAAACGCAGCGGCAGGGGAAGATATTCCTAACGGCGGGTTGAATATCCTCTCCTTTTTTATCCCCCTTGTTGGTTTAATCCTTTACTGCACCATGTATTCAAAGACTCCGAGAAAAGCGAAACAAATTGGCATTTTCGCGCTTGTTGGTTTCGTTCTTAATTTAGTGCTTGTTGTTGTACTTTCTATGTTGTCCATGTAAGGAGGGTTTACCATGAAGTATTGTGAAAAATGCGGAAATCAGCTTCTGGACGAAGCAGTTATGTGTCCGAAGTGTGGTTGTGCCGTTGCAGGGAAGCAGCCGACCAAGGAGCAGAACGAAAAAGCAAAAAACCAAGCCAAAGGTGCCATATTCATTATTGCTGGCGTTGCAATAATCGTTATCTTCATTCTGCTTGTTTCAATGCAACTGCGGTAATCTTGAAAATCGGAGCGGGGCGCGTGTCCCGCTCCTTTTCCTATCCGTTTCATTAGGGTATAGCCCAATGACAATGGAAGTCCCCTTGCTTTTCTGTTTCACATATATTATATCATAATTTTTGAAATATTTCAAATTGTGAATATATCCTATTGACATGCTTCCGGATTTGTGATAGAATAAAAGCAGATAAAGCAAGGAGGCTTTTGGAATGCGGGTTTTCTATGTGCGCTGCTCCACCATCGAGCAGAACGAAGCGCGTCAGCTGAAAATGGCAGAAGAGCAGAACGCCGAAAAGGTATTTGTGGACAAGGCAAGCGGCAAGAACACAGACCGCGCCGCCTTTAAGGAAATGATGGCTTTCGTCCGGGCGGGCGATACCGTTGTTATTGAGAGCATTTCCAGAATTGCACGAAATACGCGGGACTTGCTTTCTATCGTTTCCGAGCTGACCGAAAAGGGCGTGGAGTTTGTCAGTCTGAAAGAGAACATCGACACCACAACCCCGCAGGGGCGTTTCATGCTGACTGTGTTCGGCGCTCTAGCTGAATTGGAGCGGGAAAACATTTTGGAGCGGCAGCGCGAGGGAATCGAAATTGCCAAGAGCGAGGGCAAGTATAAAGGCCGCAAGCCCATTGACTATGATGAAGCGCAGATGAAAGCCCTTTGCAAGAAGTGGCGGGCGGGTGAAATCACCGCCACGGCGGCCATGAAAGAGTTAGGCTTGAAGCCCAACACATTCTATCGCAGAGTAAAAGAAATGGGGATTTAGAAATGGCTAAATTAACTGCGTTCATAAAAAAGCATTGGCTTGCGGTAGTTCTTTGCTGTGTCATTGCAGTACTTGTTATTTCTGTAATTGTTCCATTTATCATCAACGAATCGTACAAAAAGGGAGCTGGTTACATTACTCTTTGGGAAGCAAAGGATGTATTTGCCTTTTATGGCAGTTATCTCTCCTTTTTAGGCTCACTTTCTTTAGGTGCGGTAGCAGTCTTTCAAAACAAGAGGGCAAATGACCTAACAACACAAATGCAAAAAATAGAGCAAGCTAGATTTGTGTCGATGGTGGACTTAATCATACCAAAGTTAGATGTACACGAGCAATCCCTTGACAGAATTAAAAACACTAAGACTCCAAATGCGTTTGTAGATGAATATATCAATTTAGCAGTGGATAACCCTCAAATACAGCGATGTTTTGTGTTAGATGCGGTGGTGGAGAATAAAAGCGAGTACCCAATAGTGCAAATTAGTATCCATCCCGGCACCCGAGGCAATTCAACAGCTACTTTGTTTGGAATGGAGAACTACAAGAGTATTGCTGTGTATATTCCTGCAAATGGCACAAGTAAATTGAGGGTTTCTATTCCATCAGGTTTCCTAATTGCAGCAAAGCAAACATCTTTATCTTTATGCATTGATTTTACCAATATTTTTGATTATACAACGGCTGCCCGATTAGACATAGAAAACCTTGGCGTTTCGGGAAAGTATCTCAGCATACATTATAGGCTAGCAAAATTTGTTGATGTGAAGCCAAAATAAAGAAGTGGCGAGGCTTGTAAAATCGGCACAAAAATGTATAATACAATCATCTAATCAAGCGCGCATGAAGCAGAAAAGTAAAGTGTGCGAAACGGGCAAATGAGCAAAAAGCCCTTGTATTTCAACGGTTTTTCCTTTTGGAGCGCTTGCCCCTGACGGACGCTGCCGCGGCCGTCAATGGCATTCAAGAGGTCAGCGGTTCGATCCCGCTTATCTCCACCAAAACAATATAATCCGAACCTTGTACCGATTGGTCATGGGTTCGGATTTATTGTTTTTGTAGAAGAAGTTGAAGACTGGTAATAAAGAAACCGGGAGGACTGCCGATCAGGGCAATCCTCCCGGTTTCTTTATGTAGATGCACTGTCTGAAATCTCCGTCTTTGCTTTCCATTCGGCAAAAGCCTTTTTACCGTCTTCACTTTCGTAATATTTCTGAATTACCGGAAGCAGACTCCGTGCCAGCGATTCAAAGACGTATTCGGGAATTTCGGCTGCATCAACACCAGTCTGGATATTGGATTTTTCTGCGTTCACTTGTTTCCTCCTTTATCGCTTCTGTAGGCGCATAGACACGCTTTTCTGAGGTGTTATGGGAAAAGATATTCCCCTGTGTTTTCTCAGCGCTTGTGGGGCAGAAAACACCTTGTTTTCGACTTTTATTTGTGCGATATTGCGCCATCCTCTCTTGGCTGAATCAACTTTGCGTCCGCAGGGTAATTCAGCGTAATAAGCGCGGGCTTTCCCAAGCCCTGCTTGCGCCGAACGATCAAGCCGCTGTATTCCAGCTCCCGGAAGATCCGCGTGGCGCTTTGGCGGCTGCGGTGGAGCTTCGTCTGCGCCTGCTCCAAGGTGAAGTACAGTCGAATTGTGCCGTCCGGCTCGACGTAGCCGTTCTGCCGGGAAATGCTTGCTCTGTCCAGCAGCAGCGCATAGAGTACCTTCGCGTCGTTGCTGATGCCCCGCAGGGCTTCGTCTTGGAGAAGGAACCTCGGGAGCGGCACATAGGACGCCGCTGGGCTCTGCGTCGTGAGCTTGCAAAAAGTTTTCATCTGACCTCCTGTCCCATCCA
>ERZ772831.1709-NODE-1709-length-19851-cov-9.220903_pt1 | contig 19851 bp, 18 predicted proteins | sample MGYA00580858_ERZ772831 | MGnify/ENA primary metagenome ERZ772831 (study PRJEB29015, sample SAMEA2737694) | human gut metagenome | biome: human gut; feature: human-associated habitat; material: faeces | place: China | collected 2012 ... | reverse complement strand
TCTTTTGCTGGGGGTCTTTGGTAGTAGACATGGCATGGCTCTCCTGTCGGAAGTTCGTTAAGCACAAAAACTTTAACCGATTGGCGAGCCATTTGTATTTTTTAAAAGTGCGAAAGATTCTTTACACTACCCAGTGGATTCATTGGGATATGCTTTAAATCCAACAACCTCCCGAAGTCCTTTGCTGTTGACGGCAAAGGCTGTCATAAGCGCCCTGGCCGTCACCCGGTGGTTCTCTCGCACCTTATTACAAACTTTTTTCTTTCGGAAAAGTGACGATACTAAGTTTCTTTCAGGCCCATATCGTAATCCTGTAAATCATTTAATTGTTGAAGTAACAACAGAATTACATCATATGTCTTTTTATTCAAGCCTATTGAGCCCGAGTTTTTCCACATAGAGAGGGATAATCCCCTCTCTATGCGCCGTTAAAATTTTCAAAAAACAATACCGACACGGTTTATTAAGTCACTTAATGTATTCTATCTTTACTTTAAAAGCTTACTATCGAACAGAAAAAATCACCATATTCTACTATATATATATTAAATAAAAAAATAATTTTATTTTATTTTGATAATTTTTACGGAAAATTCACGCACTGTTTTAACTGGATTGTAGAAAATAACCATAAATGGAAAACCTTGTTGCATATTTTCAGCATCCATTTTTGAAAACTGTGTAGCTTCTAACTCCTCTTTATCCATTTTTTGCAACTGAAGGAAAGAAAGTTTTTCTCCAATTCTCTGCTCTTTTTTTCCCAAAGGCTTTTTGTCTTCCCCTATAATCACGGCCTCAACATGAATGTTGGAAGACGAGAAAGGTTTTTGCCCGACCACTTGTCCCTCAATAACCAGAATTCGCCCGACCTTCTCATTATCTACAAAATATTGACGGACTTTTTCCAAACGGAGAGAAGGCGGAAGAATCTTATCTGAATCTTGTACCTGAGAGGGAACCTGGGCAACTTCATTAGTTGCCATCTTATGCTGAACCTCTTCTGGTTCTGCCGGCCTGGTCGCATTCTCCATGGTCTGCTGTCGGGGAATGACAGGAGATGCTTCATCTTTACTGACTCCCATCTCAGGCTGCTGTGCTGACTTTACTGGAGCCTGGGCTGGAACAAATTTATTTTTCAGGTTGATGACAGCCCCTCTGAAATCGCCAGAAATTTCCCAGGCGGCATACCCGGCTATTCCTAAAACCAGAACAACAACTAAAAACCATAAAAATGGATAATGGGCTTTCTTTTCTTCCAGCTGGGGCAGGGCACTCTGAGGAACGTCAGACGCACCCAAGGGAGGGAGTGTTTCCGAACTCAAAGATGGCTGCCTAGCGTAGTCTGAACTTTCTTCAGAAGGCAGAGAAAAGACTGTCATACAGACAGAACAGCGTAAGCGCGCCCCCGGTTTAGTTCCGGAAGGGAGATTGAAACGGCTCTTGCACTTAGGACACACAACTTGCATGGCTCTGAACCTCCGGGGCGTTCATTCCTGTTGAAAGAAATCTTCTAGTTTTCATCTGGGATACAGATATCGGGGAGCGTTCTCAGTTTCTCCGCGTAATCAAGCCCATACCCCACTATGAAGCCATCATCCATAACAAAACCAGGGTAATCCACGTGGACATCGACCACACGACGCGCTTTTTTATCGACAAGGGCGGCAAGTTCCAGACTCCTCGGATTTCTCGCGCGGAACTGCTCCATCAGAAAATGCATCGTATGGCCGCTGTCCACGCAATCTTCCACTATCAGGACATGTTTCCCCTCAATGTTGACTTCCACGTCACGGGAAAAGGTAACATGCCCGCTGCTCTCTGTTCCATTGCCGTAGCTGGAAAGCCGGACAAAATCCACAATCATATTTTTGTTATCGATGCACCGGACCAAATCGGCGAAAAAGATAAAAGCACCTTTCAGGACACAGACAACAACAAGAGGTTCATCGCCGTACTTTTTCGTTATCTGCTCACCAAGCTGCTCTACCCTCTTCCTGATGTCTTCACGCGTGTATAATGGCTTCAGCCTGGAAATTTCCATAGTAGTTATCCTCTCTTCGTAAGACTTTCAGACTTCGCCCGTTTTGAGACAGGCTGAAAAAAGTGAAAGGCCTCATCCTCTGCAATGATATCTGAAGATGAGGCCTTTTATCAAAACTTTCCGGGGAACATGCCCCAGTGAATTTAATTTTCCGCAAGGACGTGAAGAACAGCGAATTCATCGCAGTCAGGGTACTTGGGGCAGTGCACACAGTCGGCCCAGATTTTCTGGGGAAGAACATCCTTCTCAACGGTGGGGAAACCGATATGATTGAAGAAGCCTTCCTGATAGGTGAGCGCGAACACGCGTTTGATGCCAATAGACGGGCAGTCGGCAAGACATGCCTGGACAGCCAGAAGCCCCAGCCCCTTGCCTCTCTGATCTTCACGGATAACAAGTGAAGCCACTTCAGCCAGATCTTCCCAGACAGGAGCCAGCGCCACACATCCGATAATTTCCCCGTCTGGCTTCACGAGAACAAAAAAGTTACGCACATGGCCATAGAGGTAAGTCAGGGCCCTGGGAAGAAGCTGCCCTTTAAGCGCGGCCTGCATCAGAAGGGCGTGAATATCCTTCACGTCATCAACCACGGCCTTACGAACCGTGACATCACCTTTCTGCATCATATCAGTCCCTTTACTTGTTCAGAAGGGGAGACAGAATCTGATCAAACTCGTCTTCAGAAGGAGCCCCGCTCCCTGTCACCAGCAGCTTGCCATCGAGATCGTAAATAACATTAAAGGGAATACTGCTGATTCCAAAGAGATCGACGAGATCTCTGTTGGCAAGATACACAGGATAGTTGGCTCCAAAATTTTTCATGAAGGGCCCGACTTTGGAGGAAGTGGCGCTATCGTCCACGGAGAGGCCGATAAAAGCGACTTTGTTTCCGTACTTCGCCTGCATTTTGACAAGAAGAGGAATTTCTCCCCGGCACGGTGGGCACCAGGTGGCAAAAAAGTTAACGATCACCGGCTTGCCTTTGTTCGAGCGGATCACATTTTCAAGTCCGGCCTTATCAAGAGTGGACACAACGTTGTTGCTGGCAGCGAAGCAGTAAGCTGCGGGCAGGACGATCAGTACCAGCAGTACAGCGAGCAGAAACTTCTTCATATGTTTTAGGCAGAAGATGCCCTCCGGCATCCCCCGCACGACCTCCCGATGTAAAAACTGATTTGAAGCCCTTTCCCCTTTCGGAAGGGCTCCTTTCTATTTTTTTTGAGATGTTCAGCATACCTTAGTTATTTCTCTTTCTCAAGAACCCAACCTTCCTGCAGGCGCAGCGCTGCTGTCGTCAGTGCACAACGTCATCTCCCACGGCATGGTGTCCTATTTGACAAAGACACGCTCAGTACATACTTGATAACCCTTAGGGCAAGACACAGGACAGAAAACAGCAAAACGCATCCTTATAATAATAGACATCAGGCCGGGGCACCCCGGAAGGAAATATTTCGTGACACGCACCAATATGAGTAAAGAAGCAGCCCCTGAAAGCCTCATACCGGAGTCCCGCCATTCTCTCCAGGCAAGGGATTCCACACAAACGGGCACGCAGGAAGCTGGAGAAGCAAAGAGCATAAGCCAGAACGTATGTGTCACCCCTGACGTCATTCCTTCTGAGAAAACGGAGGAAAAGGAACCTGCGGATACTGCTGCTGACAGTACTATACGCATCCGCAGGAAACGTTCAGCCGCGAGGCGCCGTACGAAGAGCAACAGCCGTGATGCTGAAGCTGAAGAGCTCAAGGATGGCGCCGTACAGAAGGACACCGAAAAAGAAGAACCTGCGAGCGAACTCGCTGAAGTAGAGGAAATAGCCAGCGAGGATCTCGGAGACGAAGAGCAGACTGACGACGTTCTCTCTCCTGAGGTAGAAGAAACAGACAGGGATGGAGAAGAGCCCATAGGGCTTGAAGCCCATGACTCTGCTGAGGATATTTTACCAGCTCCTTCGCACAGCCGCCTCCCTTCCACAAGAGACAGCTTTCAGCTCTATGTCAGGGAAATAAGCCACTTTCCCCTCCTCAAACCTGAGGAAGAGCACGAGCTGGCTGTCAAATTCAGAGATACAAGAGACAAAAAAGCCGCTTTCCGTCTCATTTCCTCCCACCTGCGCCTTGTGGTCAAAATTGCCGTTGATTTCCAGCGTCGCTGGATGCAGAACGTCCTCGATCTCGTGCAGGAAGGCAATGTCGGCCTTATGCACGCACTCTACAAATTCGACCCCGACAAGGGGATCAAATTCTCGTATTACGCGTCCTTCTGGATCAAGGCGTACATCCTGAAATTCATTATGGATAACTTCAGGATGGTCAAAATAGGCACCACACAGGTCCAGCGCCGGCTTTTCTTCAATCTGTCCCGCGAACGTCAGAAACTCATTGCCGAAGGTTTTGATCCTGATGCCGAAATGCTCTCAAAAAGACTTGGTGTCAGCAAAAGCGATATCCAGGAAATGGATCAGCGCATGTCCTCAGGCGATGTTTCCCTGAATGTCCCAGTCGGAGATGATTCGGACTCGGCAACACGGATGGACTTCCTTCCCGCTCTCGGTCCCGGAGTCGAGGACAGTATCGCATCCTCGGAAATTTCCGACATCCTGAGGGAAAAGCTCAAAGCCATCCTCCCTCAGCTCAACGAAAAGGAAATATATATTCTCAATCACCGTCTCCTGACCGAAAACCCCGAGACTCTCCGTAAGATAGGAGAACACTTCAATGTCACAAGGGAACGTGTCCGGCAGCTTGAAATCCGTCTGCTCGAAAAAATCAAGAAACACCTTTCCTCCGATATCAAAGATTTCTCTGACACATGGATAAAACCATGAAAAAGCAAAGCTCTCTCCTTCTGATTTCTTCCTGCCTGCTGCAGGCAGTCCTGTTTTCAGGCGGCGCCGGCACGGCACACGGGTTTGGAGCCCCCGCCGCAGGTACTGGAACACCGGCAAAAACAGATAGCTTTGCCTGGTCTGTCGCGGACAACGGCGGTGATTTCCCCGCTGGCAGAATGCTGCAGGGGATAGAAGTCCAGCCGAAACGAGATGTACTGTCTCCTGAAGCCAGAACAATGGCAGCCTATCTGACCATGCTGCAGGCGGTATCCACCGGCCACGAAGAAGCCGGCATCGCTGCCGCGGAAGAGCTTTCTAACGTAACGGGAGAGAACGCTCTTCCTGAAAACCTGTGGCTTGAGTGCGCTCTCTGGTATCTGGATCGCAAATCGGTCAACGCCATCCCCTTCCTCCGATACGCACGCAAAGCCTGTCCGGACAGCGTTCCCCTTCTGCTTGCCTTCACAGAAGCCCTGAGCGAGCACAACTTCAGTAATGAAGCCATGGAAACGCTCAACGCGTTTCTCGTGAAGAATCCGGATAATTCCGCTGTGATTATCCAGAAAGGCATCACGCAGTTCAAGGCAAAGAACACGGCTGAAGCCCTCAAAACCTTCGCGTCCGTCCCGAAAAAGGACCGCTCTGGACTCGTCGAATATTACCAGGCCAAAGCCCTGCTCGCTCTTGGCCGTGACGATGAAGCCCTTAAGCACCTGCGTCTTGCTGTAAAAGAACTTCCTGATTTCGGGGAAGCCCTTTCCGAACTCGCCTTTGTCTGCGAAAAGCACGAAAACTACAAAGAAGCGAGACATGCCTACGAGCAGCTGCTGAATATGAACTACTCTGGCAAAGACATTTCCCTGCGTCTCATCAGCCTTTCCTTAAAGATGGGACAACCGGAAAAGGCCATGGAATATTTCAGGAACGGTCCGGACGACACGTACTTTAAAATGACGGCTGCCTCCCTGTTCAGCGAATCCAGGCACTACCTCCAGGCAGAATCCATCCTGAAGGATATCTCCTCACGGCCTGGAGCTCCTGACGAGGTTTATCTCTTCCTGGCTGATCTGACATACGAACAGCGTCATGATCTCAAAGCCGCTCTCAGATGGCTTGATAACATTAAAGATACGAGCGGGGCAGCGCAGCGCAAATTTCTCCTGAAGGCACAGCTTCAAGCCGAGGCCGGGAGAATGGAAGACGCTTTCGCCACTGTAAAATCGGGGATCGCAAAGTACCCCAATATTCCTGATTTTGTGAGTCTGGATGCCCGGCTTCTCGCGCGGTCAGGACATCTTAAGGAAGCCATCCAGACTGCCAGGGAAGGAGTCGCCCGGTGGCCGGATTCCACAGAAATGGCCTTCCTCCTCGGGAACCTCTATTCCGACAACGGCAACAGGAAGGAAGCTCTTGAGGTCATGGAGTCCATTCTCGGGAAGGAACCGGACAATTATCAGGCTCTGAACTATGTGGGGTACACTCTGGCTGAAGAAAACAGGGATATTGAAAGAGCCATCACGCTTCTCACAAAGGCGAACTCACTTGCCCCGCGCCAGTTCTATATCCTTGATTCCCTCGCCTGGGCGCACTACCGTGCCGGTCATCTTGATCAGGCATGGAATTTCATCAGGGAAGCCTGTCAGCTCGATTCCTCGGACGATTCCACAATCTGGGAACACTACGGCGATATCGCCCTGGCAAAAAACATTAAATCCGAAGCGAAAAACGGCTATAAGAAAGCACTTCGTGGGAATCCTCCCAACGCGGACGAAATTCGCAGAAAGCTTGAAGCCATTCAGGCGAAATAGCAGAACATCCGGACAACTTCAGAGGTATCCGCAGAGTCTCTTTTCTGCACCTCAAACGGGCCTGGCCCGAAAAAAGATATCCATCATGAAAAAAATTCATCTTCTGGCCGTGGTCATCCTCTCCCTTCTGCTCTGTTCCTGCGCGGGCAAAACACTTCAGCCGGCCGATCCGGCAGCCGCACAAAACCGCTGGCAGGCTTTTACACAGCTGAGCAATATCAAATCTGCCCCGTTCAGGGATTCCCTGAGCATGCGCTTCGGAAAGGAAGGGGATACGCGGCGTGTCACAGCCCTTATCTGGGGCAACGGAGACAAGACCCTCCGGCTTGATGTGCTGGCCGGCGTTGGCGCCGTCGTGGCGAACATCGCCCAGAAGGACAATCACTTTTTCATTTATACGCCAATGCAGCGCAAAGCCTACTTTCATGAGGGTGCCAGCAGTCCTCTCCTAAAAGTCGGCGTGCCCCTTCCCTTTGACCTCTTCAGCCTGGAAGCTCTGCTCAACGGCCGCTACACAGATGTGTTCGGCAAAGAATTCGTCAGAGCCGCGCAGCAGGGAGACTCCATCATTTACACTCTCGGCGCGGGAGCCGGCGGCGAACTTACCATCGGGCCGGACGCACGCCCCGCAGTCTGGAAGGATGAAAACTGGAAACTTCTTTTCACTCCCGACGGCACAGGCCTCCTCCACAGGCTTGCCCTTTCCAACAACAAAGGAGGAAAGGGCATCGTCATTGTCAAGGAACGGGATCATACATCGCCCTTCGGCGAGAATCAGATGAAAATCCAGATTCCCGAAGGAACGGAACTTCTTCCTCTGGAACGTTTCCAGCAGGCGGATTAGTTTTTTCTCTCACTCTTACACACGAAGCGGAGAACAACATGGCTCAGAATATTCACATCGGCTGTGATCACGCAGCCCTGGATCTCAAGAATATCATTATCCGTCAGCTCGAGGAGCGCGGCCTGACTGTTACGGATCATGGCACCTACACTCCGGAAAGCTGCGATTACCCTGACATAGCCCACGATGTCGCCCAGGCTGTGGAAAAAGAAAACGGAACGGGCATCCTGCTCTGCGGGACAGGCATTGGCATGTCCATGGCAGCCAACCATCATAAAGGCATACGCGCCGCGCTCTGCACAACGGAACTTCACGCAAAGTTCGCCCGCAGACATAACGATGCCAACATTCTCTGCCTCGGAGCACGCATGACAGGCGTTGAGCTCGCCAAAGCCATTGTCGAAGCGTTTCTGACCACCGGTTTTGAAGGCGGCCGTCACAAGCGCCGTATCGACAAAATCCCCTGCTAACACGGCACCTCGTTTTCCCTCACCCGGGGCTCTTTCTTCCGAAAGAGAGGCCGGCTTTTCGCAAAAACGCTCTTGCAGCATCCACGAAGGATATTTCATGCAGATTTTCAATACAGCGTCCCGAAGCAAGGAAGAGTTCATCCCTATCCGCCCGGGAAAGGTTCACATGTACGTCTGCGGCGTCACCGTCTATGACCTCTGCCATATCGGGCATGCGCGCTCCGCGCTCGTCTTTGATGTTCTCGTCCGCTTCCTGCGCAGCAAGGGACTTGACGTGACCTTCGTGCGCAACTTCACGGACGTGGACGACAAGATTATCCGGCGCGCCAATACCGAAAACAAAGACTGGAAGGAAATCGCCGAGACGTACATCAAAGCGTTCCATGAAGACATGGACGCGCTCGGCATACAGCGTGCTGACTTTGAACCAAGGGCAACAGAAAATATCCAGAATATTATCAGCATCTGTCAGACCCTCGTTGACCAGGGAACGGCCTACGCGACTCCTTCCGGAGACGTGTATTTCAGCGTGAGGGCTTTCCCGGCCTACGGCAAGCTCTCACACAGGGATATCAATGATATGCTTTCCGGTGCACGAGTCGCTCCCGGAGAAGAGAAGAGGGATCCGCTCGACTTTGCCATCTGGAAAGCAGCCAAGCCGGGAGAGCCGTACTGGGAGAGCCCGTGGGGAAAAGGGCGCCCCGGCTGGCACATCGAGTGCTCGGCCATGTCCAAACCATACCTTCCCTTGGACATACACGGCGGCGGAATGGATCTTGTCTTCCCCCACCACGAAAACGAAATTGCCCAGACGGAAGCAAGCTGTCACTGTCAGCTTGCCAAATACTGGATGCACAACGCCTTCGTGCAGATCAACTCTGAAAAGATGTCCAAGAGCCTTGGCAACTTCAAGACGATCCGGGATATCCTCAAAACGTGGCTTCCCGAAGTGCTCCGGTATTTTCTGCTCAGCAAGCATTACCGCTCCCCCATTGATTTCACGAGCGAAGGCATGGATGACGCGGAGCGCGCCCTTTCACGCGTGTATCAGAGCATGCGCGAGGCAGAAAAGGCGCTTACCCGCGCCAAGTGGAAAAAGACCGCGCTCCCTGAAGACCTCAGAAAGGAATGGGACGGTCTGGAACAGGCTTTCATCAGCGCCCTTGACGACGATCTGAATACAGCCCAGGCCCTGGGACACGTTTTTTCCATGACCCGCATCGTGAACCGCCTGCTCGACGACAAGGCACTCAGAGCCTCCGAAGGAACAAGGGAAATCCTTAATTCCTACAGAGAGCGGCTTGGCCGCGTCGCCGGCATCACGGGACTCTTCGGTGAGGTTCCGGAAACCTTTCTCCAGAAGCTGCGCGCCAGACGCTGTGAGAATCTCCACATCGACCCCAAGAAGGTTGAAGAGCTTCTGGCCCAGCGCCTCGAGGCCCGCAGGAATAAGGACTTCCAGCGCTCTGACGAAATCCGTGCCCAGATTGCCGCCCTCGGCGTTGAAGTCCGTGACACTCCCGAAGGACAGGTCTGGGATCTCGCGTAAATTCTGGAAATGACGTTCCTTCTCCGGGGCTATTCCCGGCGGGGAACGTTTCAGAAACTCTTCTTTCAGAGGTAAGGTTTAGCATGGCCCCGAAAAAAATCTCACGCCTGTTCCGCCTTGCTGCGAGCATCACTCTCTTTGTCTTCACTCTTTCCGCCCTCTGGCAGGCTCCCGCGCAGGCGTTTTTCTTTGGCGGCGTCTCCCTGAAAGACGAAAAGGAAATGGGACACAAGTTTGACGTCATGATCCGCTCCAACCTGCCCATCGTGCAGGATCCCGAAGTGAGCGAATATGTACGCTATCTTGTGGAGCGCATTGCCTCCTCCATTCCACCGCAGCCCTTCAATTTCCATTCAGCTGTCATTCTGCACAACGCCATGAACGCCTTCGCCGTTCCCGGCGGGTACGTCTACGTATTCACCGGGCTGCTCATGAACTTCACGAGCGAGGATCAGGTGGCCGGCGTGCTCTGTCACGAACTGGCTCACGTGACCCAGCGTCACGTAGCCAGCCGAATTGAAAAAGCGCAGATGATTACCCTGGGCTCCCTGCTGCTCGCCATAGCCGGCGTGGCCGCGGGCGCCGGCGGCGCGGCCGCGGCTGCCTCCTTCGGAGCCGGACAGTCCGCACTGCTGAGCTACAGCCGCGCCGATGAAACGGAAGCCGACCAGATCGGCATGCAGTATCTCATCAAGGCAGGCTACCCGCCCGTAGGGCTCGTGAACGGATTCAAAATCCTCCGTCAGAAAAGCTGGATGAGCGGAACCCACGTTCCCACTTATCTTTCCACGCACCCGGACATTGGCGATCGTATCACAGGCATTACGGCCCGCATCAAGACGATGCCGCTTTCCATCCAGAACAAATCCTTTGACAACAGGCGCTTCCAGCGCATGCAGGTTCTCCTCTGGGGCCGTTACGGGGACGCGCAGGCAGCGTTGCAGCGCTTCCGTGGATCTGACGCGCTGTCGCTCATGGGCAGGGGAATGGTTTACTCGCGGCAGAACAACATTGTCGAAGCGGAAAAAGCCTTTTCCGCGGCGGTTGCCGCGGCACCTTCGGATCCGCTTGTCCTCAGGGAAGCCGGGATATTCGAATACCGCAAAGGGGATTCACAGAAGTCCAATCAGCTTCTCTCGAGGGCGACGGGTATCGATCCCAGGGATTTCATGGCCCGCTTTTTCCTTGCCCGCCTGCTTGATGACAGTGGCCGGCACAGCGAAGCCCAGGCCCAGTTCCGCGATGTCCTGCGCTACGTGCCTGAGGAATCCGACGTCCACGAGGCTCTTGCGCGGAGCTACGGCGGCACCGGCAGACAGGCGCTCGCGTACATCCATATGACGTACGCCGCGCTGTACGCCCAGAGAAAGGATCTCGCCGAACGCTATTACGACAGAGCCAAAGGCCTCTCTTCCTCAGCTCCCGGCGATTTTCAGAAACTTTCCACCATTTATAAGGAACGCGTAGAAATATGGAAAAAGATGTAAACAGCCCCATGGACATGCACGCCACAACCATTCTGGCCATTAAGAAAAACGGGCACGTGACGATGGCCGGCGATGGACAGGTCACCCTCGGCCAGACAATGATCATGAAGCACACGGCGCGCAAAATCCGCCGCGTGGGAGACGGTAACATTCTGGCCGGCTTTGCCGGAACCACGGCTGATGCCTTCACACTCTTTGAACTTTTCGAAGCCAAGCTGAAGGAGTACCACGGCAATCTGACACGGGCCGCAGTGGAACTCACCAAGCAGTGGCGCAGGGACAAATACCTTCAGAAACTGGAAGCCATGCTTCTTCTGGCCGACAGGGAACACATTCTCCTGCTTTCCGGCACGGGCGATGTCATTGAACCGGATGACAACGTGGCTGCCATCGGTTCAGGAGGCCCCTATGCCCTGGCTGCGGCCAGAGCTCTTCTGCGCCACTCCGACCTCGACGCGGAAACCATCGCGCGCGACTCTATGCAGATCGCAAGCGAAATCTGCGTCTACACAAACGATCACTTCACTGTCGAAACACTCTAAGCCGGCCGCCTGAAGAAACCACAAGGGTACAGACACGTGAACGCGCGCATTTCCTTCGAAAACGCGGAAGAAGTCAGGCTCACCGCAGGATGCAAAATCAATATAGGCCTTACCATAACAGGCTGGCGGGCTGACGGGTTCCATCTTATCGATTCCCTGTTCCTCCCTCTTGACGAACCTCACGATGAGCTTTTCATCCGGGAGGTACCCGGCGGAACAATATGCGTGGAATGCGCTGAGCGGGGAATCGATACCCGGAACAACACGCTGACAAAGGCCTGGGAAGTTTTCAGAAAACACGCCGGGAAAGCGCCCGGCCTTCGCGTCCGTCTGGTAAAGGGGATCCCCTGGGGTGCGGGGCTCGGAGGCGGGAGTTCCGACGCGGCCGTTCTGCTGCTCTTCCTCAAAAACTGGCTGGACAGACAAAGCGGCTGGGGGCTTCTGAGCGATGGGGAACTGGCCGCCATGGCCTGCGAAGTGGGAGCCGATGTTCCCTTCTTCCTGACCCGGACTCCGATGAGGGTAACGGGCATCGGTGACAAACTCACCCCCTGCTCTGTTTCCCTCCCCGGCAGCGAAATACTCCTCGTAACGCCTGATATCCGGGTGTCCACCCCCTGGGCCTATAAGGCTTTCGACGGGATGGTTCCAGGCTTTTCAGTGAAGCCTGCGTCCCCTGCACAAACGGTGCCGGCAACCTTGACAACGACTCACGAAGAAGATAAGGGAGTCAGTCTATTGTGTACTCCAGGCAACGCGTTCGTGAACGATCTCGAAACCGCAGTATTTCCCCGGTACCCGGAATTAGCAGATATTAAGCGTTCGCTGCTTGAACTTGGCGCGGCAGCAGCCTCCATGAGCGGAAGCGGTTCCAGCATCTTCGGAATTTTCTCCGACGCGGCGGTTGCGCGCAGTGCCGAAAGAGAGCTTTCCAAAAACTGGCCCGTACACCATTTGCATATTCGTACTGGGATGTAGCCAAGCGGTCAAGGCAACGGGTTTTGGCTCCGTTATTCGAAGGTTCAATTCCTTCCATCCCAGCCATAACCCCTGAGCTTTTCACCACCGGGCGGGGCAAGGCAGAGCAGCATGATGAACGACTTAAAGATTGTCACAGGAACCTCAAATCCTGAACTGGCCAAGGCCATTTGTGATCACCTTGGCTGTCAGTTAACCCAGACACTGGCCACCACTTTCAGTGATGGCGAACTTCGCGTCGAAATTGGAGCCAATGTCCGCGGCGACGACGTCTTCGTTGTGCAGCCCACGTGTCCTCCGGATGTAAACCGCAACCTCATCCAGCTCTGCCTCATGTGCGATGCCCTGAAGCGCGCTTCGGCCGGCCGCATCACCGCCGTTGTGCCGTATTACGGGTATGCCCGCCAGGATCGCAAGGTGAGCCCGAGGGCTCCCATCAGCGCCAAGCTGGTTGCCGACTGCATCATGGTCGCCGGCGCCCAGCGCCTTGTCACCATTGATCTCCACGCCGGACAGATCCAGGGCTTCTTCAACTGCCCCGTTGATAACCTTTTCGCCACGCCTGTCATGCTCGACCCCCTGCGTGAAGCCATGGAAGGCGATCCGGTCATCGTTTCTCCCGATGCCGGCGGCGTGGAACGCGCCCGCTCCTACGCGAAGCGTCTCAGCGCTCCCCTCGCCATCGTGGACAAGCGCCGCGACAAGCCCAATCAGGCTCAGGCCATGCACGTCATCGGCGATGTCAAAGGTAAAACGGCCATCATCGTTGACGACATGATCGACACGGCAGGCACGCTGTGCGCGGCTTCTGAAGTCCTGCTCGAAAATGGCGCCACAAAAATTATCGCCTGCGCCACCCACGCCGTTCTCTCCGGTCCGGCCATTGACCGCATCAATGCCACTGAATCCCTCAATGCGGTCTTCGTTACGGACACCATTCCTCTGGGAGAGAAAAAGGAACGCTGCTCCAAGCTCCATGTCGTAGGCGTAGGCTCGCTCCTCGGAAAGGCCATTTCCAATATTCATACCGGCTCTTCCGTCAGCGTTCTTTTTGTCTAGTTCCGCGTACCGCGGAAAAGGCAAACCTCCTGTACAATTCATCTTCGCGCCCTGCGGCGCTTAAGGAGTAAATATTATGGCTATCGAAAAAACCCTCTGTGCCCAGAAGAGAGAAGGCGCCGGCAAAGGCGTCGCTCACCGTCTGCGTGCGCAGTCCCTTGTTCCCGGCGTCTTCTACAACCGCAAGGGCGAAAACATCAATGTGCAGGTGCCCTCTCTGCCTCTCGAACAGCTCTACTTTGAAATCGGCAACACCACCGTTTTCAATCTTGAGATTGACGACAACGGCAAGAAGACCACCTACCCCTGCTTCTTCTGGGACGTGCAGAAGCATCCTTACAAGAAGCGCTTCACCCATATCGATTACTACGGTGTCGATCTCGATCAGGAAATCACTGTTGACGTGCCTGTCGAATTTACCGGCACGGCCAAGGGCGTCAAGCTCGGCGGCTTCCTCGAAACCTACGTGGAAACCATTTCCGTTGCCGCCAAGCCTCTGGATATGCCCCACAAGATTTCCATCGACGTCACCGACATCGATATGAACCAGAGCCTCTCCATCGACAAGATTCAGATGCCCGCCGGTTCCCGTGCCGTGTTTGACAACAACTACACTGTTGTGGCCGTGCTCGAGAAGACCAAGGAAGTGGCTGAATTCGATGCTGCCCAGGCTGCCGCTGAAGCTCAGTCCGCTGCTGCTTCCGCTGCCTCTGCTGCCGCTTCCGCTGCCGCCGGCGCGGATGCCAAGGCCGGAGCCGCCGAAGGCGATGCCGCTGCCGCCGACAGCAACAAGGCTGGCAAGTAACCGCCTTTTCACCAGGTATTCAAAGGCCGGCATCTTTTATCGGATGCCGGCCTTTTTCATGTTTTTTTCTCTTTTATCCGAAGGACACCGGAAGCGAAGCTTCCGCAGGTGTTCATAAAAAGGAGCGCATCTGCCATGGATTACCGGGGCGCGATCGTGGGACTGGGAAATCCCGGAACAAAATATGACGGCACCAGGCACAACACGGGATTTCTCTTTGTCGACAGACTCTTAAAGCTTGCAGAGGAAGAAGGAACCGTGATCGCGCAGAATGGAGGGCGATTCACCTGCGATCTCTGGCGCGTAAAACTGGATTCGCTGGGCGGAACCTGGCTTGTGGCCAAACCGCTCACTTTCATGAATCTTTCAGGAAACTGCGTGCAACCGCTCCTGGCCTGGCATCGCATCGATCCCCAGTCGCTCATCGTGGTTCACGACGAACTTGACTTGCCTCCGGGATCACTACGTTTCAAGTTTGGCGGAGGCAATGCCGGGCACAACGGCCTTAAATCCATTACACAGCAGCTCGGCACTCCCAATTTCTATAGGCTCCGCCTCGGTATCGGACGTCCCGCCCAGAAAGGCGATGTCATCAACTGGGTTCTGGGGCATCCTCAGGGAACAGACAGGGAGCTCTGGCACGATGCCATGGACAGCGGCATACAGGTGCTTGAAGTCTTTGCGAACGAAGGGCTCGAAAAAGCTGTCTGCATGGCTAATAAAAAAACTACCAAACACAGGTAGCCTCCGAACATTTTCCACTTTACCTGAACATTGCCACGTTTTAAGATTTTTAAAAGGTAGCCCCTCCTTCTATTTTAATTATTAGGAGGCTTTCGGGATAACAACAAATAAACACAGTGAGCTTAGGTGAAACTACGGGGGCGCGAGGAAAGTTCATTGACAAAGTGATCTCCAGCGTTTTTTTAAATTCAGATCAGTATTTAAGACGAATTATTAAAAATGAAATTCTAAACAGAATTTTCTGTTAATACATAAAAATCTGTTGATTTTTTGGGTGATAACCAGCTATCTGCCTGCTCACAAAAAAAATATTTAAATTGTTTTATTTAAATTTATCAAATTTAGAGTATATACATGGAAAACAATATAAAAGTTTCTATTTTAGTACCTTGTTACAATAGCGAAAAATACATAAAAAAATGTATCAATTCTATACTATGTCAAACGTTAAATGATATAGAAATAATATGTATAAATGATGGTTCTACAGATAATACATTAAAAATTTTACAAAGTTTTGAAAAGAATAACTCGAAAATTAAAATTATTGACAAAAAAAACAGCGGTTATGGTGCCTCTCTAAATCTGGGATTCTCAATATCCAAAGGAGAGTATATTGGTATTGTAGAGTCCGATGATTTTATAGAAAAAAATATGTACGAGTCACTCTATGAAAATGCAAAAAAATACGATTTAGATATATCGAGATGTTGTTTTAATTATTATTATTCAGATGAATACATCAAAGAAGAACACTTCGATTTTATCGAAAAAAATAAAATTTTTCGTCCCATTGATAATCTGTCAATTTTCTTTCAGATGCCTTCGCTTTGGTGTAGTATCTACAAAAGAACTTTTTTGAAAAAAAATAACATAAAATTTTTGGAGACCCCGGGGGCAAGTTATCAAGATCTTTCCTTTTGTTTTAAAGTATATTTTTGGGCACAAAGATATATGCAGACGAATGAATGTTTATTAAATTATAGACAAACAAATGATTCATCTAGTGTAAAAAGCAAAGGAAAAGTTTTTTGTGTAAATAAAGAATGGGAAGAAATATTTAAAACAGTAAAAAAAGATACCTCATTATACAATAAGGTAAAAAATATATTACCTATAATACAATTAAATAATTATAGATGGAACTACATTCGAATAGATAAAAAATATAAGAGTGATTTTTTAAAAAAATGGACTTCTGAATGGAATTATTTAAATAAAAATGGAATAAATTTCAATAAAGTTCCTTTTAATAGAAAAGAAAAAATAGAATCGTATATAATATTAAATTATAATTTTTTATATCCTTTAATTTCAAGTATTTATACTATAAAAGATAAAATAAGAAGGTTTGCTTATGATTAGTGTTATTATTCCAGTTTATAACTGTGAAAAATATATAAATCCATGTGCTGATTCAATACTAAAACAAGATTTCAAAGATCTTGAGATAATTTTTGTTAACGATGGCTCAACAGATAATTCTTTAGAAAAAATACTAAAGATACAGAAAAATGATGCAAGAATTAAAATTATAAATAAAAAGAATGGTGGTTTGTCTTCTGCAAGAAATGCCGGTTTGGATATAGCGAAAGGGGAATTTGTTCTATTTGTTGATGGGGATGACCGTTTAGGAAATAAACAGGGGGCATACGGATTAGAAATCACAAAACTATACAATGCTATACAAAATTGTGATATATCAGTTGGTACAGTAGATATAATATACGAATCAAATAAAGAAATGCAATTATCTGATTCTGTTTATTATAAAATACCATGGAAAGGCATAAAATACATAAAATATAATGAAATTTTAGAATTTCATGTTAGCGCATGGGGTAAATTGTATAGAAAATCTATTATAGATAAATATAATATAAGATTTCCAGAAGGTTTGCGATATGAGGATGCTTATTGGCATGTATGTTATCTTTCTGTTGCAAATAAAGCTAATTTTATAGATACGTGCGTATATACTTACTACAGACACCCTAGCGGAATAATGTTTGATACATTTAATAAAAAAGGACTAACTGCACTGGATCATACATATATATGTGAAAAAATATATATTTTTTTATCAAAAAATAATATATTTGATTTATATTTTTATATAGATATGTTTAAAAATTATTTGAATTTTTCACTAAAAAATTCAAATGGTATATATCATCCATATATAATTTATAAGGCAGGTGAAATACTAAGAAAATGTAATATTAATACAACTGGAGATACAATACTTGAAAACGTAAAAAATGGGAACATATCAATAGGAAGTGAAGTACGAACATATATGGAAGACGCATATAAATGGCAAAAATTAAAAAAAATATCATATAAATTTTTACCAAAAGGTAGTCGAATAAGAAAATTCATACTATACATTCTTACAAAATTTATAAAAAAATTTTAATGTTTTGATGAGAAGCACGTATTTTGTTAAATTTCAGTAATTAATATACTATCTCATTATGATCGATACGGATACCATGAGCATTGCACGCTACATAGTCAGATGCAGATGTTTTCCCTGATCAAGTGTCCGCAGAGGCTTCGAACTTCTTTGACAAACTCTTTAAAAGCCCTAAATACGGCGCTTGAGAAAACTATTGTTACACGGTATTTAATATCATTCTGGTCTTTTGTATGAATACACAGTTAGTAGCCAACCTCTTCGTCTCGTTGCGATGAGAACGGCTTATTTATTTGCGGAGATAATCTTCAAAAATCTGCGGATGGAGCGGGATGTACCAATGCCTTGTAACCAGACAGTGGAAAGGGATCCCCCAGTTAACACACGGCTCCGTTTCTGCTGTCTATGCGAACTTCAGAGCTCTCTACCGGACTAAAATTCATGTGCATCGGACTCCACCCTCCAAAATTTTGTTCAGAGTATTTCGGAACAATTTACGCGCTCTTTCTTCCCGTTTTGTGCCAAAAATTGTAGAAATTCTCCTTCATCCACAGTAGTAGAAATTGAGTTGTTGACCTCTTTTTTGATTTTTTGCAAAGCTCATTCTACCTATAAGCCGAATCTATTGCGTCTCCCTTTGTCCCCTCAAAAATATACACTGATACTTCTAAACTAATTTATTAAAATACTAAATTACTGTTTTTTCTTTTCATTTCCACTATTCTCCTTTCCCTTCATTCTTCAACACGAAATTCTCGTGATATCCTTCCAACATACTAAACTTTTTTATTGATACCACTGACATGCAGAAAACAAACGATGCTTTTCTGGACGGTATCTCGTCCGGCACACCGCTCAAGCTCTCCACACTGAAAACACTCTCAATGGCCGATTTGATGCACCTGGCCGAAAAATACGGCATTGAAAACGCCAGTTCCCTGCGCAAACAGGAACTCAGCTTTGCTATTCTGCAGGCCTGCGCATCCCAGAATGGCGCTATCTACGGGGACGGCGTGCTGGAAATCCTTCCGGACGGCTTCGGTTTTCTCCGCTCCCCCCTCTGCTCCTATCTGCCGGGTCCTGATGACATCTATGTTTCTCCCTCGCAGATACGCAAATTTTCCCTGCGCAAGGGAGACATTGTTGCGGGGCAAATCCGTCCTCCGAGAGAGGGCGAACGCTATTTCGCCTTGCTGAAAGTGACCAGCATCGGCTTCGAGGATCCAGACAAGGCACGCAACCTCGTGCTCTTCGACAACCTGACGCCCATTTACCCCATGCGCCAGTTCATCATGGAAAACGGCGCCCAGAATTACTCCAACAGGATCATCGACCTTCTTGCTCCCATAGGCCGCGGTCAGCGCGGGCTCATTGTCGCTCCTCCGAGAACCGGCAAAACTGTTCTTCTTCAGTCTCTCGCCAATGCCATCACGACAAACAGTCCGGAATGCTACCTCATCGTCCTGCTCATCGATGAGCGCCCGGAAGAAGTGACAGATATGGAGCGCACGGTAAAAGGAGCCGAGGTCATCAGCTCCACGTTTGACGAACCGCCGCAGCGCCACGTGCAGGTCTGCGAAATGGTGCTTGAAAAAGCAAAACGTCTGGTGGAACGCAAACGCGATGTCGTCATTCTCCTCGATTCCATCACCAGGGTCGGCAGAGCGTACAACAGCGTAACGCCCCAGTCCGGGCGCGTTCTCACCGGCGGCCTCGACGCCAACGCCCTGCAGCGCCCCAAGCGCTTCTTCGGCGCCGCGCGTAACGTGGAGGAAGGCGGCAGCCTCACTATCATAGCCACGGCCCTGACCGACACGGGTTCCCGCATGGATGAGGTCATCTTCGAGGAATTCAAGGGTACGGGCAACATGGAAATCTATCTCGACCGTCACCTTTCCGAAAAACGCGTCTTCCCCGCCATGGATATCAACCGTTCCGGCACGCGTCGTGAAGAACTGCTTCTTTCCGAAGATGTCCTGAACAGGGTCTGGATCCTGCGCAAGATACTCGCGCCCATGACGCCGCTCGACGGTATGGAATTTCTCCTCGATAAAATGAAGGGGACAAAATCCAACAGGGATTTCCTCAGCGCAATGGGCAAATAACTGTCGTAAGTTCCCCATAACCCCGAAAATGTAAATTTTGCCGGGGGCCGGCGTTGTATCGTGGCTGTTTAATCAAGACCAAAATTAACGAGGCAATAAATTATTTTCGGGATGAGGCGTCAGGTTATCTGTAAGCCAGCATAGCTCTCTCCTTTTTGTATTTTGAC
>ERZ772831.1687-NODE-1687-length-20047-cov-6.592387_pt1 | contig 20047 bp, 18 predicted proteins | sample MGYA00580858_ERZ772831 | MGnify/ENA primary metagenome ERZ772831 (study PRJEB29015, sample SAMEA2737694) | human gut metagenome | biome: human gut; feature: human-associated habitat; material: faeces | place: China | collected 2012 ... | reverse complement strand
AAAGAATAATGTTGTATGAAACGGATCAACCGGATGATTTTATCTGCTATGATTACCTTGGTAAATTCATTTGGACGAACAATGAAGAAATAGAACTGCATCATAAATGGACGGGAAAAGTTATGCGCGTGAAATGTAGTATTGTATAACAAAAGGAGCCTTTAAGGCTCCTTTTTACATTTGTTTACGTTCTACAAACCAACGAGGATTTTCATAGAATAAATATGTTTCTCGGCCCCGAATACGGCAGGGGTAGCGCATCCCCTGTCCGCCGGCCTTTAAGCTGGCAGCAGGACGCACATCCAGGATTCGATCTATATCAAAGATTCGCCCATCTTCCCATTGCACAGAGCGCGGCATCATTTGACCTGTTTCATCTGCAGAGGATGGCGTTGCGATGGACACCAGCGCTCTAAAAACGGTAAAAGCATACTCGTATGCTGCCAATGGCGACATTGCCAGCACAACGGAATATCTTGAGTTTGACCGGAAATCGGACAAAGAAGGAATGACGTTGGTTGGTACATATACTTTCGATGAGGTGTGCCCCTTGCGGAACACGAAATTGTGGTCGTAGCCCCTGCCCGTCTTGATTTGCTCGTCGGAAGAATTTATGCGCGCGCCGACTTTTTCGGGTTTGCGGAAGTCGAACGGCGTGCCGTCAACCTTGCGGAGTTCGCCCGTGGGAATGAGTTTCTGGTCCACAACCGTGTATTTGTCGGCGTCGAGCGCAAGCTCCTGATTGAGGATTGTGCCCTCTCCCGCGCCCGCGAGATTGAAGTAGGAGTGGTTTGTGAGGTTGCAAACGGCTGGCTTTTGGCTGTATTCATTTAATAATCTGTACTACAGTTCGCGTCCGCACATAGGACAATATTCAATCTCTATTCCGTTAATGAACACTGGCAAACTATTAATGCCTATGTTAATCTCCAGTGTCTTATTATCTCTTCAGTTGGAGAGAATCTGTTTGGGGAAAAATTATGTAAATTTTTTAAATTGTTGCAAATATACCAGAAAACCCCGTACAGATTTTCTATTATAGACAATCTATACGGGGTTTATTCGTGAAACAATATTCTATTTCCAAACTTCTTCTGCAATTTCTTTTACAAGTGCAAGTTTTGCCCACTGCTGCTCCTCTGTGATCTTATTTCCAATCTCACAGGATGCAAATCCACACTGTGGACTTAAGCATAGACGCTCAAGCGGAATATACTTTTCTGCTTCGTGAATTCTTGCGATCACCTTATCCTTATCTTCCAGTTCCGGTTTCTTTGTTGTAATAAGTCCAAGTACAACTTTCTTGTCCGGAGACACTTTTGCAAGCGGTGCAAAACCACCGGATCTCGCATCATCATACTCCAAAAGTAATGCGTCCACATGCTCCTGGGCAAATACATAGTCAGCTACAGAATCATATGGTCCACTTGTAAAAAATGTAGAGTGATAATTTCCGCGACAAATGTGGGAAGTAATCACCATATCCTCCGGTCTTCCTTCCAGTGCCAGATTATTTACTTTCAAAAGCCGTGCCTTTACCTCTTCAATATCAACACCAAGTGACTGGTATCTCTGCTTTGCAGCATCTCCGACAATTGCACCCCAGGTACAGTCATCAAGCTGCAGATTACGGCATCCTGCTGCATAGAACTGTTTGATCACATCCTGATATGCCTTACCGATATCCTCGATCAATTCATCATCTGTCGCATAAAATTTTCTTGTCTGCTCAATGTTCTGCGGAACGATCATCTGCTGATACATCTGCGCCGGTGCCGGAATGGTATACTTTGCAACGGTCTGTTCATCTTCAAACTGCTTTAAGAATTTGAAATACTCTACAAACGGATGCACCTTTGCTTTTACCTTTCCCACCAGATAAGTAGCCTCAAGGTCTGCCATCTCTCCGTTAAACTGTACGCCGCCACCATCTTTTTCATGGGTAACTCCTTCAAATCCCCACATAAAATCCAGATGCCAGAATTTTCTTCTGAATTCCCCATCTGTAATCGCATGGTATCCTGCTACTTTCTGCTTTGCAACGATCTCTGTCACGCACGCATCCGTCACGCGGTCGAGTTCTTCCTGTGTGATTGTTCCTCCTTCAAACGCTTTTTTTGCTGCTTTAAGCTTTTCTGGTCTTAAAAAGCTTCCTACAAAATCATAGCGAAATGGTGTCTTTAATGTACTCATATATTGATAACCTCCTGTGTTTTTCTGTTCGTTTTCTAGGGTTATCCTACCATGTCACTATGACTTTGTATAATACATTTCTTTTGCGGTTAGTCATAGTTTGAAGCTATATCCAGTTATGACAAACATATTTAAATGTAGTACTCTTGTAATTTTGGAAATTTCCGAATTCAGGTACATCGCTACCTCATTTTCCAGGCGTGCCCCGGATGAAGCGATAAGCTCTATGATATTCTCCCGCACACTTTTTTGGGCATCAATCAGCCTTTTATATTATATTATGGTTTTGAATTTTATAAACATACTTCTTCAATGTATTTCTGCTTATATTATACTTCCTCATTAAATCCACTTGTTTGATAGACCTATCAGATAAATATTTCAAAATATCCTCTCTGAGAGCATCAGACATCTTATCAAGCTGGCCTGGTTTTCTTCCACTCCTCTTATTACTTGCAGCAATTCCATCTTTAATAGACTGGGATATATAGAGACGCTGCTTCTCTCCTCTGTCCAGCTCCACTATGATCAGAAGCTTAATAATGCTTTCCATAGCAGTTTTGGTTACAATGTCCTGTTGCTCTGCCGTTGTCATCATTTGTCGAATGTAGTCGCTACTTACCGTTGGATTATCAAGAAATACCATGTTAATACCTCTGTCGAGCCATTCCATGTATTTCTTATAGCCATTTTCTGCTTCCCTGGTAAAACGATACAAATCCTTGAACACAACTGTGTCTCCGGCCTGCAGTAATACCAAAGGCATTGTCCAACTATGACAAACATCGTAGATTTTCCCTAACGCAATAGGCCCAATCGCAGCAAGCAAATACCCAACAAATTCTTTTGAAACGATTACAAGCAAAGAAAGATACCTCTTACACCCCATAACAACAGCTTGCGCGAGAAATAAAATCCAAATGGTAATGGCAGCACAGAAATCAAAAATATTATAATATAGGTTAAATATACATTACAGGTTCTTTATCACTTCAACTCTGGTTACCATGCCTTCGCGCATACTATCCACTCTAAGTGCACAATCCTTATAATACACGCAGGCACCTATTGCAACCGTCTTTCCCTCTTCACTCAGCTTGTCGCTTATGACATTGCGAAGAATTCTTGTCTTTTCCTCCGGAATTTTGGCTCCGGTTATGAGATTCGCGTGTGCTACTGTCTGGCTGCCCCGGCATATCATGTGATCAGCCTCATCAAAACTGCAGAACAGGAATTTTCTGATTGTAAACAATGCTGCTATCGCGCCAATTCCAACAAGAGTCTCATATACGTTGAGGTGCTCGACTATCATCTGTCTGGCTGTTGCAAAAAGCAGAACCTCTATTATCGTGCCTGGCTGATGCGTACAGAGCATCTTTACAAACTCCACGCCTATAGCAAGCGACATGGCATATTCCATGTAATACTCCAGTTCAAGCTTGTCATGCCATATATCAAAAAAACATTGACCTACAAGCTTTATAATAAGTATCGCTATCACAAATACGAGAAATGCAGACAATACCAGTTCCACGTAGGTCGCTATGTTTTTCATGGTTTTCCTAAAAAATTGTTTCATCATTCGGTCTTCCTCTCAGTTATTGTATTATTGAATGAATTGCTCCTGGGATGCTCATATCCACAAACAGAGCTATCATAAATGATAGCTCTGTTTGTTTTGTTAGTATCTGTTTTATTATGTACACAAACTTTCCATACTGATTTATTATTCGGTGTACTGGCAAATATTTGCGCTTCAGGACACTCAATTCTTAGAACAGGAATGCCACACTGCATATAGAAACAACTGCAATAAGTATTATAAGTAACGGTCCACCGATTTTTACGAAATCCGAAAACTTGTATCCTGCCGGAAGTATCTGCATATTTACAGCTGTTCCGAAAGATGTTGCTATTGCAAGGTTTGAGCAGGCACCGATTACGATTACCCATGGAATAGGACTGATTCCAAGCGATAATGCAATTGCTATACAGATTGGTGTAAGCATTGCTGCTGTTGCGTTGTTTGACATGATATTCGTGAGCACACTTGTAAGCACTGCGATAACTACTGTAAGAAGCACAACCGATGCGTTCTTTCCTCCGAAGAGGTTGAGTACAGCGTTTGCGATTAATGCTCCACCACCTGATACATCAAGTCCTGTTCCGATTCCTGATATTGTTCCGATACATACGAAAACATCCCAAGGAAGATCCGAATATGCTTTTTTAATCGAGATACAGCCTGTTCCAAGTACCATTGCAGCACCTATAAGACCGATTGTACCAATGTTAAAATAGCTCTTGAAAGGCTGGAAACCACTTAATACAAACAATACTATGCATAAAATCATGGTTCCGAGTGCCACATAGCCCTTCCATGCCGGAGCAGCTGACTCCTGTTCTTTCTCGAGCTTATGTATCTCTGCAACTGAATACATATTTCCCTTGTCGAAGTCAGGACTATCCGGTTTTAATACCTTGTCGAGGAGCTTGTAGCCGATTGTTCCCCAGAAAATAATCTGTACAACTGCTGCCGGAAACATGATCTTTGTCATGTCAAACATTCCCATACCTTCCTCATAACCGACATATCCCTGTAATACCGAGTTTGCTGCAAGCTGTGAGGTTGAGCCGATTAGTGAACACGCACCTCCGATAATGGCTGCTGTTCCGGCTGGGAAAATAACCATTTTTGAACGGATTTTTCCACATGAGTTTGCTGCTACGATTGCGATGATAGGCATCCAGATAGCAACTGTTCCGTTGTTACTCATAAATGCTGACATCAATGAACACACAGCACTTACCGTTACTATAAACCGCCTCTCCGTCTTGGCAAGAAAAGAATTTCCGATTTTTTCTCCTATCTTTCTTGCTATTCCGGTTTCAAAAAGTGCGGCACTTACAACACACATTCCGACTACCATCGGCCAGCCTGTTGCGCTGAATCCGCTGTATACTGCGGATAAATCCATTTCTGGAATAAACATTGCCATTGCTACCGACCCAAGGATAGCAACCACGCTTATCGGCAGTCTATTCCAGACAAACAAGCCCATTGTAATTAATACAATTATAATTGAAATAATACTAGAATCCATATTATATCCCCCGATATATTTTTATTTTAAATCTCTGCCCAGTCAGCACCCTTCCATTTCTCGTGCTCATATACTGACTTGTCGGCTACATATGGCCACTTTTTACCCTCTACGACTGCCAGACAGCCCTTGATACACATCTGTGCCATCTTGATAACCGCCTCTCTTGTCTGGGCTGCTGAGTGCGGACTTACGATAAGATTTCTGCAGTTCAATAACGGATCATCTGTTTTTGGTGGCTCGCTGCAGAATACGTCTGTTCCCGCACCGGCGATAACTCCGTTATTTAATGCTTCTACGAGATCTGCTTCGTTGATGATTCCTCCACGGCTGCAGTTTATTATAAGTGCCGTCGGCTTCATAACAGAAAGCTCCTTCTTTGAGATCATGTTCCTGGTCTGATCTGTGAGCGGTACATGGATTGATACCACATCGCTGTCCTTTAACAGCTCCACATAATCTTCATAATATTTAGCCCCATAGCCTTCTACCTGCTCTTTTGTCATAAAAGGATCATACGCTGCAATTCTCATTCCGCAGCCTTTGCAGATTTTGGCTGTTTCTCTTCCGATTGCTCCAAGCCCAAGGATTCCGACTGTCTTTCCCTCAAGCTCGAAAGCCTTCTTTGCTCCACGGATTTCCCAGTTTCCTTTGCACATCTCGTTCTGTGCCTCGATAAGATTCTTTGACAATGCAAAAATCATTGCTACCGCATGCTCAGCAACACTTCTGTTGTTGGCTCCCGGTGTGATGACCACCGGGATACCAAGCTCTGTTGCTTTTTTTACATCAACCGAATCATATCCTACGCCTGTACGTCCAATTACCTTGAGCTTCGGGCTGTTTTCTATAGCATTTGCATCACATTTTGCAATTCTTACAATAAGAGCAGCTGCATCCCTCATCTCGTCAAGATAATTGTTCGGATCCTGATTGTCAGCTACATATACATCAGCTATTCCATCTAAAAGCTGCATTCCTTCATGGCATACAGCCTGTGTCATTACAAACTTCATATTAATTCATCCTCCCCAGAGCTAGTTCATTCCTTTGTCAGCATTCTCTTTTAATACCTTTGCAAGCGCTTCCACACCCTCATCGCACAGATAGTTGAATGGACGTCTGCAATCGCCAACAGGATATCCGAGCATAGCAACCGCTTTTTTAACAACTGTGTTAGGATTGCCGTATTTGAATACCGCTCTGAAGCTTGCAATAGAATCCTGTGCTGCCTCTGCCTCCTCAAGCTTGCCTTCTTTGAAAAGGTTGTAGATGGATGAAAGAACATGTGGATAAACATTTGAGCATCCTGCTATTCCTCCGACTCCGCCTTCTTTTAACGCAGGAAGAATGAGTGAATCATTTCCTGATAATACATAGAACTTCTTGTCAAGTTCACGTGTCTCTGTGATATATGCCTTTAAGTTATCCCAGTCACCGCTTGAATCCTTAGCACCGATGATAAGGTCAACATCCTTTGCAAGCTTCTTTACTGTCTCAGGAAGCAGCTTGTTTCCTGTACGGGCAGGAATATTGTAAAGAACAATTGGAGTATCTACATGTTTGGCAACCTCTACATAGTGATCGTATAACTCCTTCTGTGACGCAACCGCAAAGCTTGGAGTGATTATTGAAAGGACGTCAGCTCCGAGCTTTTCTGCCTCCTTGCTCATCCTGATAGTATCCTGTGTTGAAATGCAACCTGATCCAGCATATACAGGTACTCTTCCTTTTACCTGATCAATTGCAGCTTCAAGGACTTCGCATTTTTCTTTTTCATTTAAGATATATCCTTCACCGTTTGTTCCAAATGGGAAAATTCCGTGCACACCGCCATCGATAAGTCTGTCAATCTGTGTTCTGAGCTCGTCAGTGTTGATGCTCTCATCTGCGTTCATTGGTGTTAAAATTGGTGTAATAATTCCTTTTAATTCTGTCTGTTTCATGTTTTTCTTCTCCTTTTAAACTTGTTTAATTTTGTTTATTTTTGATTTAATATTTTGTCTGCAATCTTTACCAGTACATCTTTGGTTCCGAACCCACCTGATTTGGATATTATCTGCTGCACAAATCCGTGATTTTTCAGATTGGAAACAACCACACCCTGTTCTATCTCACATACCGGTGTAATCTGGGTACAGCCTATCAGCTTCATATACCCCATCAAAGTATCGCCGCCTGTCATAAGTATTGTCGTATCCTGCCTATTTGCTGCCAGATGGTCAGCTATGTGTCCATGTGCCGTTGGAATCAGGGTTCTTACATCATTCATAGTCAGCTTATTTGCTTCCATAAAGCCCTTTTTGTCTTCTTCCCGGTCTATGGAATCAATGATGAGACATCTGTCTTTTTCACATTCTTCCTGCATTTTGCGCAAAAACTCCAAGCCCGCCTGCGTGCTGTAATAATCCTTCTGCAATTTTTGTTCTACGGTCATATGGATTCTTGAAAATCCGTGTTCTTCGGCATAGTCAAGCTGATTTTGCGTAATCATATTCAAGCTGCCACATTCCACAAGAAAATTTTCACTCTTCCTATAGCTTTGCGGCTTCACTGCATCAAATCTGAGCTTGTCGGCAAGCGCTTCCGCAAGTGCGGCACATCCGGCAATAATACAAAGCTCATCTTTTTCCTGCAATTCATCAAGCCTCGCTTCTATGTCTTTGTGTTTTTCCACATCGCAGATTACGATACGTTCATCGCTTTTTATATCATTCAAAGCTTCATTCCGCTTAACACAGGCACATTTCAAAGATGTCTGCTGTGCGATAATATCAGGTATGTACGACATCTTTACCGGTTCAAACGGATCCTGCCCGAATACACTTTTTTCAAGAAGCTGTCCCTGTATGTAGTGAGTTCCGTTTACCGTACAGCGGTCTATCTTCGGATACCCCGGCAGAAAATAAACTTTGTCGTGTCTGCTTCCGTCCAAAACTGCCTGAAGCTCACTTCCGATATTCCCGCGGAGCGCAGAGTCCGTCTTTTTGAAAATAATAGGAATCTTAATTGCTTTTGCCCATCCTGTAATATTTTTCACAGCATCATATGCCTTAGCTGCAGGCATTGGTCTGGTCTCAGAATCTATAACCAGAACCTCTGTTGTCTCATCTATATCCCCGATAGCTTCCGGCATTTTTGTAAATACCTGGGTGGCAATTCCCTTATTCACAAACTGGATTCCGGTATCCAATGCACCGGTAAAGTCATCTGCTATGATCAACAGCTTTACCATCGCATTTCCTCCCGCTATTTTTTGTTTACTGCAAGCTTTGTCGCATAGTCAATTGAATTTACAAGGCTTAACTCATTCGATTCGCCTTTTCCTGCAAGGTCAAAGCCTGTACCATGGTCTACCGATACCCTTATTACAGGAATTCCGAGTGTTACATTTACACCTGCTACAGCATCCCATTTCTTTAATTCTTTGTTGTATACAAAACCTTTAACCTTCAGAGGAATATGTCCCTGATCATGGTACATTGCTACAACTATATCATACCAGCCTCCGATTGCCTTAGAGAATATGCTGTCAGGCGGTGTCGGTTTTTTCTCAGGAATATTGATTCCTTCTGCCATTGCCTCATCTATTGCCGGCTGGATTTCCTCAATTTCCTCTGTTCCAAACAGTCCGTTTTCTCCGCAGTGTGGGTTAAGACCTGCCACACCAATCTTTGGATTCTCAATTCCTATCGCCTTGCAGGCATCATTTGCAATTCTTATAACTTCAAGGACTCTGTCCTTCTTTACCTTGTCACATGCCTGCCTGAGAGAAACATGCGTCGATACGTGTACAACCCTCAAATCCTCGTGCGCAAGCATCATTGTGTACTTGTCTGTATGGGTGTACTCTGCATAAATCTCTGTATGTCCCGAATAATGATGTCCTGCCATATTTATTGCCTCTTTATTTAAGGCATTTGTGACAGTTGCGTCAATCTCGCCGCTCTGCGCAAGCTCTATTACCTTTACGACATACTGAAAAGCAGCCTCTCCACACATCTTTGATACTTTTCCGAATATGTGTCTATCCATGTTCACAAGATTCATGTCGTACACATCAATCGTTCCGTACTCAAACTTTGCAGCTTTAATATCGTTAATCGCATGGATCTTTATTTGTCCTTCTTTTCCTGCGATTTTTACTGCCTCTTCCATGCATGCGGCATCACCGATAATCACCGGACGACACTGCTCATATATTTCCGATCTTGATAACGCTTTTACTGAAATCTCAGAACCGTTTCCTGCAGGATCTCCCATTGTAATTCCGATAATTGGCTTTTTCATAGGCCCCTCCTTTATTTTAATACCTTAAGATATATGTTTCTGATATCGTCAAGGCTTAATTCTTTCATATTGTTTACAAGAAGTCTCTGCTGTTTGCTTCCGGCATCAACAAGGAAATCCAGGTCCTCCGGCTTAACACCGAATTCCTTTAAATCTGTTGGAATGTTTGTAACCTTTACAATGTCAGCAATCTGATCGATCATGTACTGTGCTTTCTCATCCTCAGATTTTCCTGCAAGCTCAGGGTAAACAGCATCGCAAAGTATTGCAAGTCTCTTGCTGCATGCGTCCTTGTTAAATTCCATAACATGTGCAAAAAGTATGGCATTTGATACACCGTGAGCAATGTGATATTTGCCTCCCAGTGGATATGAAAGCGCATGAACTGCTGTTGTTCCACTTCCTGTAATTGCAACTCCGCCATAGAAGGCTCCGGTCATCATATTGCTTTTTGCTTCCATATTGTCCGGATTGTTATAAGCTTCCCTGATATTGTGGAAAATAAGCTTGGCTCCGGCTGCTGCATAGGTATCGGAAAACGGTGTTGCTTTCTTTGAGGTGAAGCACTCAACCACATGGGCCAATGCATCTACACCTGTTGCTGCCACAATTGATTTTGGAAGCTTTCTGATCATATTCGAATCCAATACCACATAGTCCGGAATCATACTGTCATTTACAATTCCTTTCTTTGACTGTTCCTCCGGAACCGCAACGATTGCATTGCAGGTTGCCTCAGATCCTGTTCCGCATGTTGTCGGAATCATAACCGTCTTAATCTGTTTCTTTGCAAGCATCGGATCATTGAGCAAATCTTTTATAGTATAGTCTGCATCTTTTAATACGCAGCAAAGCTTTGCTGCATCCATAACGCTTCCCCCACCGATTGCTATGATAAGATCACCTGATGTGTTCTCCACTTCCTTCATAACCTTTTCAACATCCTGATATGATGGTTCACAAGCAAGATCATCAAATATCTGATACTCTGTCTTGTTTTCCTCAAGAATGTCTGTCAGCAGATCTAAAAGTCCTGTTGAGCGAATGCCTTTATCAGTAAAAATTATTACTTTTTTTGCATTCTCTTTTTCTATTACCGCTTTCACATTCTCAATGCTTCCTGCTCCGCCAAAGATACATGACGGAATTTTAATCTGATAACTCATATATTACCTCTCCTTTGTTATATTGTTATTCTTGTGTTTTATTTTTGAACATCTCTTTGAACTAATCATATAATATCTGTTTTTTGAGCCACGTTCAACGCGTTGTTTTGTTATTTTTGTTCTATTTCGAAACATAAGCCGCATTTATTTGTTGCATTTTGAAACATTCTGTAATACAATATGGTTGAATAGTAACAAAGCATCACTATCGCTATCTTTACGTTTCATTTTTAAACATTAAAATAACCACTTAACATTTACAAATCCCATAAGGAGAAATATATGCAGAAAACCAAGATTCTTGCAGTCGCCCCTTACGAGGGCATGGCTGACATACTTACCGATATAGCACAGTCGCGCGATGACATTGCTCTTACGGTCCAGACCGGCGATCTGTTCACCGGCCGTGATATAGCAATGCAGCTTGCACATAAAAATTACGATGTTATCATTTCGCGAGGTGGCACTGCAGAGCTTATACAATCTGCTGTTGAGCTTCCCGTCATAGATATATCCATCTCTGTTTACGATATACTTCTGAGCATCAAGCTTGCCGAGAGCTACAACGGAAAATTTGTAATTGCCGGTTTTCCCGGAATCACTGCAAATGCACATCTGCTGTGCGACCTGCTTCAATATGATATTGACATAATCACTTTCAAGGACTCGGCAGATGCAGTCAATCACCTTAAAAAAGCAAAAGAAAACGGCTGCACACTTGTCCTATGTGACGTGACCGGTGCCAGAGCCGCAAAGGATATCGGATTAAATTATAATCTTGTAACCTCTGGCAGGGAAAGCATAGAAAACGCCGTTGCCGAGGCTGTAAAGCTTGTGCACTCTTCCAATTATGTCCACAAGCAGAAGGATCTGTTCCAGTCGCTTCTGACCGAGGATGACCGCGAATTCTTAATTTACTCGCCTGCAGGTACTCTGTGGTTTTCAAGCATCGCAATAGATGAAATGAATACATCGTTGATGAATTTTGTACAGACATACATTAAGTCATTTTTGAAAGTTCCGAACCAGACCGTTTCGCATCAGATACGCGATAACGTCTATACTCTGTACAACCGCCACCTGATTTACGAGGACCAGAAGTACACTGCAATTACTATATGTAAGAGTCCTGCATTAACCGCCGAGGACGACCCTGGATTTCAGATTTACAATATTGACAACACCTCCTCCAACGACTTTGCTGACGCTTACAACGGAACCGGTAAAGCAGGCAAAATAGCGCAGATAGTAGAAGAATACGCTAAAAGCCATCTGCCTGTGCTTATTCTCGGAGAAAACGGAACCGGCAAAGGCAAGGCTGCATCACTTATTTACAAGCAAAGCAACTATAAGCACGCTCCATTTTACAGTATCGACTGTTCTCTGATAAAAGAGCGTAAGTGGCACAGCCTGCTAAACAATGAGAATTCTCCTCTCAACGAAGTGGACAGCACAGTATTTTTTGAAAAAGCCGATGCTCTTAGTCTGGAACAGATTGGTGATTTGTTTCAATATATAGACCAGACGAAGCTTTGCACGAGAATGAGACTCATAGTCTCGCTTTCCACCAACAACTCCAATCAGCCTGCATTTGCCACAATACGCACCTTCATGGAGAACCATCTTTCCTGCCTTACCCTGAATCTCCCACCGCTTCGAGAGCGCATTGACGATTTCTCCGGTATAACCGCGCTCTATCTGCACCGGTTCAATGTCTCCCTCGGGAAACAGATAATAGGCTTTGATGTTGAAGCAATGGAAAAAATGCTCTCGTACAACTGGCCTAACAATCTCGACCAGCTGCAGCATGTCCTTAAAGAGCTTGTCACAATAACAAAGACACCGTATATCTCCTGTGACACTGTAGAAGCCATCCTGAAACAGGAGCCCGACTACGGACGCGTCTTTGATGATTCAGTAAAATTTGATGGAACTCTAGATGAGATAAATTATCAAATCATTCTTCAGGTGTTACACGAAGAACATGACAATAAAGAAAAAACCGCCAGGCGGCTCGGCATAAGCCGAAGCACACTCTGGCGGATCTTGAAGAACAATAATTAATGTTTAATCAATTTCTCCCTGTGGGATAAAAACCTGAACATCAGCATTCTCGTCAAGCTCTATAAATACTCTTGTATCTTTGCCGACCAGTCCCTTAAAATGTCCGGTGAATTTCTCTCCGGACTGGGTTGTTCCGGTAACATCCATTTTGTATACGCTTCTGGCATCTGATGAGAAATCAATTGAATCATGGCTGCCAAGTGTGTTGACCGTCTGCTCTTTGCCATCGTTCCAGGTTACCTTGATATTCTTAACATTAAAATAAGTCTGGTTTATAAGCCTGATAGTTGTTGTCTCTTTTCCGTCCTGCGCTGCATAAATACAATTAGTACCTATTAACACTCCTGCCATGATAGTAACTAATGCAAACGTAGCAAGAACTTGTTTTTTTATTATTTTATTCATTTCTGAATACCTCCTTATAATGGCACTCCATTATCTTCGCGGATATTTTATCACAAGATATATTAATTAAACAATTGTCAATTAGTTCAAAACTTTTTTATTATTTTACGTTTTTTTGACACTTTTTTCAAAGTATTGGACATTTTGTTTAATCCTACAAGATCTCTAATGCTTTAAAACACTAAGTTTATCGCAGGTGAGCTTTTCCTCAGACTTTCCCTTGTATTATAATTTCCCATAGTGTTTTATGAACTCGGTAAGGAAAAAATGAGGGTAATTAAGAGCAATACCAATGTGCAAAATACACAAAAAAGTTCTTTTATATGAGCGTATTTAGATAAAAATGGATGAAGCATGGTATAAATGATATAATTAAAATGAATCATGTTAAGAAACAGGAGAAACTGTTATGGGATTGTTATATGCAATATTTTCAATTTTTATCACGCTAATTTTCCCAAAGCAAATTACGGATGTGATTTGTTATGGAAGACATCATGATATGGAAAATATAAAGAGTAAAAAAATATATTGTCTTATATATGTTTTTTGGACATTATTTTTTGGATTGTTTTGTCTTATGATGGGTTCGGCATCAGGAGTAAATAATACATTTGATAGAGTTTTGGATTATTATGGATTGAATTTTGGCGAATATGATTATTTTGAGGCGGCGTCCATATATTACGAGCATGATTATAAACATGAAGGTGATTTCACTCTTGTATACTATATCAGAAAAAATGAAGATAATTTAGATGATTTAATTAAACAAATTGTTCAAGAAAATAATTCTATATACAAAAGATATCAGATCAATGAAATTGACGTGGTATATGAAACGAACGGTATTTATTACATATGTGAAAAGGGGAGGTGATTGCAAAGGTAGTAGTAGAAAACGATGGATTGTTAAAAAAAATAAGTTATTAATGGAGTAGAGAAAAATTAGAACAAAATTCAATGGACATCTTGCGACTCCTTTACTCCAGCCATCGGAATTATTACGGTCAAAATATGCTTCCGCTCTCTTCAGATCAAATAGGATCTCTGTCTTCTTTCCCTGTGACATTCTTAAGTTCAGCTTAATCTTGTCTGCAGTTGATTTTTTCAGATTTATCCGCATTTCCGTTTCATAAACACAGCCACTCCGAAGTTCTTTTTTCTCGTCTTCTTTTATCAGAATGTCCGCTTCTTCCTGCTAATTCTTCCGGAGATTCTGTAATTCTTTTACAGGAATAAACTTTAATGTATTATCTTCTGCTAATACTGCCTCTCTCGGAATGTTATAGAATCCGCACCAGCCTTCTTGATATGTCGGACCCCAGTCTTTCCAAAATGGCATCCAATCCCATGCATTCTCCCATCCTACCAGATAAACACTGGTACGCTCTTTTCCTCCCATCGGAGAGAACATCAACACATTATTATAACAGAACATTTACACAAGCTCTAGTTTCATTTTTCGCTTTGTTATATCTTTATGTATCTTTAAACGCCCAAATTAGAAATATTACTCTTCTTCAACTTCGAATAATAACTATCCGCAGTATAAAGCGCCGCCACCGGATTATGCCCCAATACACGGTCTTTCGTCACTGCTGTCGTAGTCAGTGCCTCGGAATATTTGTAAAACAGACTGTCATGCCCCACACAAAGTCCGACCACAACATTCAGGTCCGTTTTCGCCTTGTTCAGAAGCTTTGCCTGCAGGATCGGATTACACATATTCACACCGACACCTTCGCAGCATTCCGGGATGCCGACCGATGTCTTCTTCTGTGTTCCGGCTTTACAGCCGACACCATACACCTCAAAGCCATGTCTGCGCAGGATATCTGCCAGGATACGGCTTTCTTTCAACAATCCGACACAGGTTGCGATCCCGATCTTTTTCGCATTAATCTTCTTTGCAAAATCCATGATTTCTTCGACACGGGTATGTTTGCAGTAATTCTCATACTCTACTTCAGCTGCAGCGATTGTTACTTTGCGGTTCTCGTCTTCATTGTAGCATTCCATAGCTTCATTTAGAACTTCTTCATCCATGTGTGTTGTCAGACAGAAATCCGGATAGGTTTTATCCATTTTGTTGCAGTTTTTTACTGCGCAGTCGATACAGGACATGTCTTCTTTTTTCATTTTTTCATTCTCCTTTTGTATACCTTGGTATCTACAGAGGCCTTCCACTGGCAGATTCTCTAGATTAAGCTTTACTTTGTAAAATATCCTCTATTTACTTCATAATAACAAATACTTATACTACAGACAATGGTTTTCCGTTTTTATTTTCTTATTTTTTGTAGTTCTTTTCTATGAGAAACGTTCCCCGATTCAGGGTTGATTTGTCATGAATTGTCGATTCTGATTTTTGAAAAATTATTGAAAATTATCTTTTTAAACTTGAAGATATATAACAGTCTCTCTGATAGACCATCATCTTTGGATTTATACTATCATGTATAGGTTATTTCGTCAATCAAAACATTTATCCACTTCCCTCATTTCAATCCCAGCTCTTTCAATACCTCAGCCGAATACCAGCTTTTTCACACCAAAAAGTTCGTATACAAAAAAGAATGCCGTAAATACACAAAAACCAGTTCGTAAAATCATACTTTTACGAACTGATTGTATTTTTGGTCAGTTTTGCAAACTGGAATTGAACAAAATCGCTGCGCGATGGCCTGCCAAGGCTGTGACGCAGTTTTTCTTTTCCTAAATAAAAAAGCAGTGGAAACCAAGTCCTAATAGTAGTATTGTTAAGTCACCACAACCAACAATCAAACAGGATCGACATTACCACTGCCTATGAAAAGATTAACACCTAACCGTTCTTTTAGCAAGCGGTTTTATTATTCCAATGCACCTCCATGTAAGCAGTGATACCCGAAATTACTGACTTTACATGGAGGAATTATTATGTACGAAAAATATTTATTACAGCTTGAGGAAGCTGGAAAAATCCGTAACCTTAAAGAGCGTTCCATTAACTGCTACAAAAACTATGTTTCTTATTTCCTTAATTACATGGAAAAGCACCCGGAAGAGCTTACCTGTCAGGATGTCAGGGACTTTCTTCTTGCCAAGAAGGACGATGGTCTGAAAGCGACCACCCTCAACCTTTATAATTCAGCCATCCGTTTTTTCTATCGGAATGTACTTCACGTTCTGTGGGATGATATCACTGTTCCACGCATGATAATAGAGCACAAACTCCCAACAGTACTTTCTACTGATGAAATTGACCGGCTTCTTGATGCTACGGATGACCTGAAATATAAAGCCATGTTCGCCACAATGTATTCTTCCGGAATGCGTGTCTCGTAAGTGATTCATCTTCATTATGATGATATTTCCCGCACAAACATGCAGATTCATGTCCGGGATACCAAGAACCGGATGGACCGTTATACCATTCTGTCTGAAAGAAACCTTGCACTTCTTACGGAATACTGGTTCCGGAAAGGCAGACCAAAGGGCATTCTGTTTCCGAATCAGTTTACAGGGCAGTATCTTACCGTAAGTACACTGGAACAGGTTATCCGACATTCTGCATCGGCTGCCGGGTTATCCGGTGTTACTCCTCACTGCCTCCGTCACAGTTTTGCCACCCACCTTATGGAGCAGGGAGTGGAACAGCGGAATATTCAGGCATTGCTTGGACACCGCGATCCGAAATCCACAGAAGTTTATCTTCATGTCAGCAACAAATCCATTATGGGCATCCGCAGTCCTTTTGACAGAAAGGATGGTACAGCCAATGGATAAGCCCACAGTACAGGATATTTTTCATCGTTTTTATCCGGCATACCTTGATCAATATTCACCTTCCCCTGTACAGGCAAAGGTTGCACATAACATCATGAACTGCAAGACCGGTGCCTATGGTGCAAATGTATGTGTATGTGAGGATTGTGGCTTCGTACAGATTCATTACAATTCCTGCCGTAACCGTTGCTGCCCAATGTGTCAGGCTGTTCCGAAAGAAATGTGGATGGATGCACGCAGAGAGGATGTCCTTGATGCTCCTTATTTCCATCTGGTTTTTATGGTTCCTGATATTTTAAACCCTGTCATTTACAGCAACCAGAGACTTCTTTATGATGCCTTATACCATGCAGCTTCTTCCACAATCAGCGAACTGACTGCCGACCCAAAACATCTCGGCGCAAAGGTGGGATACATCTGCATTTTACATACATGGGGTTCTGAAATGAACTTTCATCCCCACATTCATACCATCCTGCTGGGGGGAGGACTGGCTTCCAACAACCAGTGGAAGGACAATGGTGAAAATTTCTTTCTTCCCATCCGGGTCATCTCCAAAATGTTCCGCGGAAAATATCTGGAGGAACTAAAGAGGCTGTGGGAAGAGGATAAGCTGGTATTTCATGGTACTGCAGAAAAATTCCGTAACCATTATACGTTCAAGGAGCTTTTAGATTCCTGTTATGGTATGGACTGGATTCCTCATTGTAAAAAGACATTCAATGGTGCTCAAACAGTAATTAAATACCTTGGTAAGTATACTCATCGCATTGCCGTCAGCAATCACCGCATCGTCTGTATGGATGATGATACCGTTACATTCTTGGTAAAGGATTACCGTAATGAGGGACAGTGGAAGGAACTGACTATTTCGGGTGTAGAGTTTGTCCGGCGGTTTCTCATGCATGTACCACCAAGGCGTTTTGTCCGCATCAGGCACTACGGACTGCTATGTTCCCGTACTAAAAGCCAGAAGCTCACCCTTTGCAGAAATTTACTTGGATGTAAGAAGTATCTTTCAAAGCTTCGTGACATGGAAATGCCTGAAATATTGGAACATCTTTATGGCATCAAAGTTTGTGTGTGTAAGGCATGTGGTGGGCATCTCGGAAAGCCACAGATGAAAATGCCACTGCGCTGCTAAAGAGCAACATCTAATACTTTCAAAAGCCTCAGTTTCTGAGGTTTTATCGTCATGCCCATTTGCCTGTTTTTTATAAAATGTTGTAGCTTTCATACCGAGAATCATATATAATCATGGACAGGAACAAAGAATTGAAAGTCCATAGGTTGCGGCTACCCGGACGCTCACTTTGTTCAATTAGGTCAAATCGAAAATGGTGTAAACGAAGGGGCAGTTCTCTGCAATGTCAAAACTGCTTTTTCGTTTACCCCATCATCGATTGTAACCTAAAGAATTAAAGGAGACATTTTTAATGACTATGAACAAGGGTGTTTCCGTAAGAATAAACAGGATAAATCTCAATAGGGAGAAGAGTAAAAAATGATAGAGGCGTTCTTGGATTTCTTTCAATTATATACGGTGGATGCCGATTATTTACCAGACTTTTGGCTTACAATGATACTTCTTTATCTGAATGCAGGTCTGTATCTTAACGACCTATATAATCTGGTGAAGCGCAAGTCAAAAGCGGAAACATTCAGTCTGATGGCGATACCAGGAGTCTTTGCAGTAATTTTCGTGTTGATACTATCAATTTTTGAGCATGTACCGAATCTGCAGAGCATAGCTTCACAGGCCAAACGCCTGAGCCTGCTTATAACGGCAATACAGCCACAAACGAATCTTGCGCTGCTTCTTATTGCATTTCTTTATCCGATTCTATGGGGAATCGGGCTCTTACGACAAAGGAGACATGAACACGGTAGCCGCAAACGCTGGGTGCTGTCCTGCATTCCTGATTATATTGCATGGATCATACTGATATTGGGCATCGGTTATCACCTGTTTTTCGGGGAAAATATCCTGAATAGTGTTCTGGAAAATGCGGAGGCTGGAGATTTACTGGCCCTTTATGGCTCCCGCAGAACCTGGCTCTATATATGGATGTATGGAATTTATATCCTTGTATGCAAGGAAGCGGTGCTGCTTGTCGGCCTTTTATCTGAACTTTTGCTTATGCGGATTCCGCTTCGCTACCATAGTGGGCAGAATGCTGTTACCTTTGTCAGCTTTTATTATCTGTTTTGCCAGAATGCCATTTTTCGTGGGATTTCCCTGCTGGAAGCTGCGTTGGTGATTCCGCTTTGTGGAGTGATGCTTCGGGAAGCGGCATCGCCTTTCAGCGATTACTCGTCGACTATGATATACGCAGCCATTTTGCTGCTGACAGGCGCAGTGTTTGTCGTTCTTATCACCATTGGTCCGGTCATGCGGACACTTTCCTGCTTCGATGCATGGGGACAGCGCAAGCAGATCAGAGAGCTTTTCTGTACGGAATATTTTCTCATGCAGCCAGTTTCCAGCAACAGATCGTTCACGGTCACTCATCATTTTATCATTGACGAACAGGACGCCGCCGGTGTTTACTATCTTCCGCTTCTCACAGACATCAGCGGATGGGCCTCCCCGAGAAAGAAAGCAGGCAAATGGAAAATGCTCTCTTTCGCAGATGGCAGAACCCTTGAATTGTCAGAACACGAGGCAGAAGCCGCCAAGGAAATGCTCTCTTATGCATCCAACCGTCTCTATGCCCAGAAGATAACTGGAGAAAATTGGAGCAATAAAAACAATATGCCTGGCACAGAGGAAACCTGGAACCCACTCATAAGTCCGGCAACAACGATGTATCAGAAACTGGTCAAGATATTTTTAGGTCTGATGGTTATTCTTTTTATGATGAGCTATCAGATACTGAAGTAATTGAAAAAAGAAGAAGCAGGCAAACGAGTATATAACTATCAAGAGGGCGATTATATGAAGCTTTGGATTGAATAACATACAAATTCCAGCTGTGCGCCCAGCTAAGGGTGTGTAGTCAAGCCGGTGGGATTCCGGTTTATCCAAGGTTTAGCCAACCAGATAATAGCGAG
>ERZ772831.1685-NODE-1685-length-20074-cov-6.611419_pt1 | contig 20074 bp, 19 predicted proteins | sample MGYA00580858_ERZ772831 | MGnify/ENA primary metagenome ERZ772831 (study PRJEB29015, sample SAMEA2737694) | human gut metagenome | biome: human gut; feature: human-associated habitat; material: faeces | place: China | collected 2012 ... | reverse complement strand
GGCGTGTTCGGGACTTTCACCCATTAGAGCGCGCCCATGGCGCGCAAACCAAAAATGCCCCCGAAGAGCTTTCGCTCTCCGGGGGCATCCTCTCATCTGTTATCCCTCAATGGATATGTATCGTTTTTCCGGAACTTTCTTTGCTTCTTCCTTCGGGACATCCAGTGTTAAAATACCATTTTCGTATTTTGCGTGGATATCGTTTTCGGTAACACTCTCGCCTACATAGAAGGTACGGCTCATACTTCCGGCGTAACGTTCACGTCTGATGTATTTGTCTTTCTTATCCTTCTCTTCCTTATCAAGACCTTTCTCAGCGCTGATGGTCAGATAACCATCGTTTAACTCAAGCTGGATCTCGTCTTTCTTAAATCCTGGAAGATCAACGGCTACTTCGTAACCTTTCTCGGTCTCCTTTACATCTGTCTTCATCATGTTCTTTGCATGTTTACCATACAATGTTTTATCAACATCCGGAATCTCTGGGAATGAGAAATCCATCCAGTCATCAAATAAGTTTTCTCCAAAAATGCTAGGCAGTAACATAAGTCATCTCTCCTTTTTCTACCGGTCCACTTTCTGTGGAACCTCCCATGTTTTTTACCTTTGTTTTGGAACCTCAGACGAAGGAACTCTGGGGAATCATCTTCTCTTTTTGTTCCCTCTTCCTTTGTTCTGACTATGTTATACCACCACTTATTAGCACTGTCAATAGGTGAGTGCTAATTTTCTGTGAACTTTTTGTGAAGTCTTGATTTTACAGGATTCACAGGGATTTTCACTTGCTTTCAAACTCGATTTTCTTGATTTGACCACATTTTTACGACAAATCTTTGGAAAAATATCTTAGTCTGATTCTATCATGAATGTTCTTTCACATATTGCAGGAATTCCGGTGTCTTTGACCAGTATTTTACACCCCAGTTTTCAAAATTCCATTCTTCCATGTAATCGTTGCACTCGAAATCAACATAATATATTTCTTCGTTATGTACAACAAAATTCGTTGGAAAATAATCAATATTTGTATTGGCAGCATATAACAGTGCACACATTCTATGCAATTGCTCGATATAGTCAGTTTTCATCTTGTCTTCTAAAACTAACTGATAAATCGTGTCACCGTCAATAAACTCTTTCAAAATACGTTCATTTTTCACATCTGTTTCAAGCATGGAAGGCATCTTTATTCCGATTTCTTTCAATTTCCTGTAATCCCTGATTTCTGCCTCAAGCTTGTTTCCGAACTGATAATAATCACAAGGTTCATGATGTATCTGCTTCAAAACATACCTGTTATTTCCAGACTCTGCCAAGTAAGAATATCCACCTTTCCCCTTTCCCAGCAATTTAATTATTGTATAGCTTTTCCCATTTACGGTCATTTCTTTATTCATGTGTTTTCTCCTCTGTTCTACACCACATTGATTACTGATTTTTAATATTCTGGTTCCATATTACAATAGAAATATAATTTTCACAAAGGTTAAGCGCGTAACCAACCACATTTTTTAGTAATGGTAATTGTAATAAAAAAAATTCCGCAAACCTTTCCCGGCTTGCGGAACCTTCCAAACATATTATAATTTTTCCACGCACCGGATCAGTGCATCCACATTTTCTTCCTTCGTGGCCCAACCGGTACAGAATCGCACGCAGCTGTGTGTGGCATCGATCCGTTGGTCATAGCTGTACTCGAACTGTTCTGAAATCTTCGCCAGGTGTGCATCCGGTACAATGACGAAGATCTGGTTCGTCCGGTTGGGTGCCAGATAGTTGTAGCCCTTCGCCGTAAATGCTTCCCGCAGCTTCTCCGCCATGGCAATGGCATGGGCGGAGATCTCCTGATAAAGACCATCTGTGAAAAGCGCATCAAACTGCAGTCCCAGCAATCTTCCCTTGGCAAGCATGCCGCCGTTCTGCTTGATGAGATATCGGAAATCCTGTGCAAGCTCCGGATTTTTGATCACTACTGCTTCTCCGAACAATGCGCCGACCTTGGTTCCACCGATGTAAAAGACATCACAAAGCGCCGCGATCTCCGGTAATGTCAGATCGTTGTCCGGCGCTGCCAGTCCGTAGCCCAGTCTGGCGCCATCTAAGAACAGATACAGTCCGTATTTGTGACAGGTCTCGGACAGAGCGGTCAGTTCCGCTTTGCTGTAAATGGTTCCAACCTCTGTGGGATTTGAAATATAAACCATTTTCGGCTGTACCATGTGTTCAAAGCTGTCGTTGTGAATATGGGCTTCGTAAGTCTCTGCTACCTGTGCTGCCGTGATCTTACCGTCGGGGCTTTCTAGTCCCAGTACCTTATGTCCGCAGGCTTCCACCGCACCGGTCTCATGGACATTGATATGTCCCGTGACAGCGCAGAGCACGCCCTGGTGCTTGCGAAGTGCTGCATTGATCACTGTAACATTGGTCTGGGTCCCACCTACCAGGAAATGGACTGCCAGACTGTCATCCCCACATGCCTTACGGATCTTCTCGCGCGCCTCTTCACAGTATTTATCCTCACTGTAGCCCGGTGTCTGCTCCATATTGGTCTGCACCAGGCGCTCCAGCACCTTCGGATGCGCTCCCTCATTATAGTCACACTGGAATAAAATCTTATCGCTCATTTTTTTATTGACACCGCCGTGACAGTGTATTTCCTCCAACGTTATTTATATTTTAGCTTTTTCAATTTGCTAACTCTTTACATTTTTCGATCGTTGCTATCTTATTTGCTTCTCTGGACTTCCTGTTACTCAAATTCAGTCAGTCCTTCGTCTCCATAACCCTTACCAGATATTCCCACACTCTCTTCGTGGAAGATATGCTTAAGGTCTCCTCGGTCGTATGAATGTCCTTCATATCCGGTCCCATGGATACACAATCAAGGTCTGTGATCTTGCTACCTAACAGTCCGCACTCCAATCCTGCATGGATAGCCTCCACCTTGGGCTCAGTGCCGTACATTTCCGCATACAGCTTCACCATTTTTTCCCGCAGTGGAGAATGGACGCGGTACTTCCAGCCGGGATAATCTCCGGTCACCACGTAATCGCCGCCTGTCAGTTCCACCAGTGCAGAAAGCTTTGCGATCAGGTTATCCTTCTCACTTTCCACGCTGCTTCTGACAGAATACTCTGCCCGCAAAACTTCCGCATCTGCTTTCAGGATACCCAGATTCAGGGAAGTCTGTACCAACCCCGGCATATCTGCGCTCATCGCCTGTACGCCGTTGGGAGTCGCCTGCAAAAAGGCTGCCACACGTTTTGTAGCTTCCGGCGCAGCACAGGTGATTGTCTCTGCAGTGTCTGCTAACCTTTTTGCGGTTACCTTTACGTCCGGATCCTTGGTGGCAAGTTCGTCACCCAGTTCTGCTGCCAAAGCTGCTACCTGCTGCTCTAAGCTTTCCGCATCTTTTTTCTCTACTACGACGACTGCTTTCGTCTGTCTGGGGATGGCATTGTCTGCCAGTCCTCCGTCCGCAGATACCAGTCCTACAGGAATTTTCTCAGACAGCTTCCACAGAAGTCTTCCCAGGATACAATTGGAATTGCCCCTTTCCTTATGTATCTCTCCGCCGGAATGTCCTCCTAAGAGGCCGGAGACTTCCACCTCATAGCGCACGCCCGTAAGCTCCTGTTTTTTCATCGGGAAACGGCAGTTCACTCTGGCACCGCCAGCACAGCTGGTCAGGAAAATGCCTTCGTCCTCGGAATCCAGATTGATCATGCGATGACCCTGTAACATAGACAGGTCAATCTCTCTGGCTCCGTCCATACCGACTTCCTCATCCACCGTAATGATGACTTCCAAACGGGGATGCCTGATGTCCTCGGAATCCAATAATGCCAGTGCATAAGCCACAGCAATACCATCATCGCCGCCGAGGCTGGTATTCTCCGCATAGACGCTGTCTCCGTCGATTCCTACCTTCAGTCCTTCCGTCTTCATATCCATGGTGCAATCCGGTGTCTGCACCGCTACCATGTCCATATGTCCCTGCAGGATCACCACCGGTTCATTCTCGTATCCGGGAGTTGCCTCCTTGACCATAATGACATTTTTCATAGCATCCTGTATATAGAAAAGCTTATGTGCTTTCGCAAAGTCCACCAGGAAATCGCTGATCTGCTCCACATTGCCGGAGCCGTGAGGGATCTTCGTGATCTCTTCAAAATAGTAAAATACTTTCTTCGGTTCTAAGTTCGATAAAACACCCATTTTCAATTCCTCATTTCTGCGCTTTTATAGAGAACAAAGTGCACTTTCAGTATAAATATTTGTCATTTTTCTGTCAAGGAAACAATCCGAAGGATTCGCAGAACGCAGTTTTGCATGGTTCTGAATAGTTACGCATAATGATATTGTTTTCTCTTGGCGATCAAAAATCCGATCGTCACAAACAGTGCCAGGAACTCCGCCAGCACAATGGACAGCCATACACCGGTAATGCCGATCAGCTTCGGCAGGATCAGCACGATGACGATCTGGAATGCGAAGGTGCGCAGGAAGGAAATCGCTGCGGATACGGCTCCGTTGTTCAGTGCTGTGAAGAAGGAGGAACCCCACACATTCATGCCACGGACAAGGAAGGCAATGGCGTAGATACGGAATCCCCAGGTAGTCATTTCCAGCAGTTCCTGATCATAGCTTGCAAAAATTTTCACCAGTGGCCCCGCAAGAATCTGGGAAGCTGTCAGGAGGATTACACCACAGGCAGAGATAATGACCAGACTTTTCCGGCACAGATTCTTCAATTCCGCATGATTGCCGGCACCGTAGTGGAAGCTTACGATAGGTGCAGATCCCAGGGAATAACCGAGATACAAGGTCATGAAGACAATATCCACATACATAATGATACCATATGCCGCCACGCCGTTTTCTCCAGCCGCTTCCATCAGTTGAAAGTTATAGAGCACACCAACAATGGACGTAGACAGATTCGTCACCAGTTCGGAAGAACCGTTCATGCAGGTCTGCCAGATGACTTTTCCGTGCCACTTTGTCTTTCCAAGTCGCAACAGACTACTGTTTTTTCCGGCAAAATAGATGATTGGGATTACTCCGCCGACGACTTGTCCTGCCGCCGTTGCCAGCGCCGCTCCCGCCAGTCCCAGAGGGAACACCACGATCAGCACGTAATCCAATACCGCGTTGGTCAGTCCCGCGATCACATTTACCTTTAGACTCAGTGTCGGCTTCTCCGCTGCAATGAAAAAGCTCTGGAACAGATACTGCATAACAAATGCCGGTGTGGATAAAAACAGAATCCGGGAATAACGCACACAATCCGCTTCCAGTTCTCCGTTTGCTCCCAGTGCCAGAGCGATCTGTGGCGCCAGTGCAAAACAGATCAGTGCCACCACGATGGATACCGCCAGCGTCACATATACGATCAGGGAAAAATATTCGTTGGCAAGCTTCTTTTTACCTTCTCCCAGAGTCATGGAGACCACGGCGCTTCCACCGGTACCCGCCATGAATCCGATGGTTCCTACTCCCATCAGCACCGGCATCACCAGATTCAGAGCGGCAAAAGGTGTCTTTCCCACAAAATTGGATACAAAGAAACCGTCTCCGATGCTGTACACCGAAGTACATAGCAGCATTAAAATGGACGGTGCCACGAAGCGCAGCAGCCGCTTATAACTAAAATGATCTGATAACTGTATTTTCATAATAACCTCATGTCTTTCTGTAGCCTGCATGCCTTTCTGTAATCTACATGCCTTCCGGCACTTTTGCGTCATGTACTTATACACATTGTGCAGACATAATTTTTCATGTCGTCCCCGAAGATTACGACGATTATATGGGCTCCGCTCCCTCTGTCAGTTTCACTATTTCTCCGCGGAATAATTCCGTATGTCTTTTCATGGTCCGCAGGAACACTTCTGCCTCCTGCTCTCCCACAGCCGCCAGCGCCCGGCGCTCCGCCTCCATCAACGGAATCACGATCCTATCCACGGTCTCCTTCCCCTTCTCCGTAAGATAGATTCTCTTGTTCTTGCGGTTGCCTTCCTCCGCACGCAGAGTAAGCAGACCTTCCTCCGTCATATTTTTCAGTGCAGAATTCACCGTCTGGGGTGTGTAGAACCAATATTCGCAGATCTCCCGCTGGGTAAATGCCTCTTCTTCCCGCTCCCAGATACAATACAGAATCCAGAAAGCCGTCTCCGACAGATTGCAGTTCTTTGCATAGACCCGGTACAGGTCATCCATTTCTTTGATCAGCTGATTATACAATGTGATCTGCGCATAAGATTTCCCTCTTTCCTCTTCCATGACCGCTCTCCTCCTGTAATTCCGAATTTCCTCGTCTATTTTTATCCGATTTCGGACTAAGTGGCATTATAATCCGAAATCGGAATATTGTCAACATGTAAAAAAATACGCAAAACAGTCACTTCCCATTGTGCCCTTCTGCGTATCGTTATATAATAACTTTGGCATCAGTTCCGGGAGGAGTGCGGTTCGCCCGTATCGCCAGTGTCTAGGTTCACCTTATTGAATATCCCGTAGAACACTCGGCGGCTGATGCTATTCTGAAATATTCTGTTTTTTCTTACTAATAATTTTGTGATTACCCATGACGCCGTTAATTATCACACCCGTTCCACGTTTAGATGAGGATATCTATGAATATACTTTGAATATACTTTTTTATTCCGCATTAATTCACAAAGCTGAAGAAGGTGGGTTTTGGATTACCTTTCCTGATTTTCCAGAATGCATGACGCAGGGAGAAGACATTCAAGCTGCCTATGCCATGGCTTATGATGCCCTTGAACCGGCTGTAGCATCCCGTCTGGAAAATGAAGAACCTCTGCCAGAGGAATCCCATGTCTGCTCTTTCGATGCAAACTCTTTTAGCATTGTTGTTTCCTTTTTTCAAAAAAATACTGGAAAAAGGAAACAATATCAGTTATAATATTTCTTGTTCCATTTGCAGATATGGTTCATCGGTAGAACGCTAGCTTCCCAAGCTGGAAAGGCGGGTTCGATTCCCGTTATCTGCTTATTTGAATTTTCGTTATTTCCGAGCCAAAGATCTTTTTCCCTGTTGTAACTGGAGAGTTAGTTTGGTGTAAAGAGCCTCAAAACAATGAATTCCGTACAAAAAACTTCCTAAACCAGGATTTTTTGTACGGAATTTCTTTATTTTGCTTATGTAGCGAAAATAGAGACTTTTTACATAGCAAAATCTCATGTTTTTGTATTTTTTCGCAGAAATTGGTGTTTTAAATACAAGCAGAACTCCCGGAGGACCTTCTGCCGCTTCAGGAGTTCTGCATTTCATAAAAACCGTTATAAATGCACTTTTTATAAAAAAAAGAACTGTATAAAAGAAGTTTTTTCATAAATTCGGCAAAGAAAACATTTTTATGAAACGAATAGCCCCGGCAAGGTATAAGGAAAAGGTGGCCACCTTTCTTATACCCTGCCAAGGGCTATCATTTTTAACTAGCTTTCCACTTTTGTCACTATCTTATTTTCTTCCCAGCCGGATCACATTCCAGGACGCTTTCCTCAGCACGGTCTCCAACTGGCCGCCTTCTGCTTTGGCATCGTCGGCCTGACGGGGCTGTACTTTCTCTCCTGCTGCGGAGTTCACGGTCTGTAAGTCATCGGATACCAGCTCGGTCTTGCCGATCAGTTCATAGCCTTCGAAACTGCGCAGGTCCATGGTCAGGGGCAGGTCTTCTTCCAGATTACGGTTCACGGCAAATACGGTCACTTCCTCCGCTTCCTCATTCCATACCGCTACCGCTTCCACATCTGTGATGCCTCCGTGGCCGCTGGTCTCATGCTTCGGGCTGTCGATAGCCAACTGCAATACAGTTCCTCTGCCATAGCAGGATGCATGATAGAAAGGATAAAAAATGGTCTGTCTCCAGGCAATCCCGTTCTCCTCCGTCATGATCGGTGCAATGACATTCACCAGCTGTGCCAGACAGGCGATCTTTACACGGTCCGCATGCTTTAACAGCGTGATCATCATCAGACCTACCATCAGGGCATCTTCAAAGGTATAATGATCCTCCAGCAGATGAGGGGCTTTCTGCCAGGGATGATTCTCTGTGGTGTCGGCATCCTCCTTGCTGGCGTGGAACCATACATTCCATTCGTCGAAGCTTAAGTTGATCTGCTTCTTGCTGCGCTTCTTCGCTTTGACATAATCGCAGACAGACACTACCGTACGGATGAAATCATCCATGTCATCGGATTTTGCCAGATAATCATTGCTGTCCATAGCTGCATTGCCGTAATAGGTATGCAGGGACAGATAATCTACATAATCATAATTGTGTTCCAGTGTGGTAGCTTCCCACTGAGGGAAAGTAGGCATCTCCCGATAAGAACTTCCACAGGATACCAGCTCGATGGAAGGATCGATCAGTTTCATGGCCTTGCCCGCTTCCTGCGAGATCCGTCCGTATTCGTCCATAGTCTTGCTGCCCAGCTGCCAGGAGCCATCCATCTCATTACCCAGGCACCACAGTTTGATATTATAGGGATTTTCCACACCGTGGGATCTGCGAAGGTCGCTATATTTGGAGCCGCCGGGATGGTTGCAATATTCCAGCAGATTGCAGGCATCTGCCACACCTCTGGTACCCAGATTCACTGCCATCATGATCTGTGCATTCACCTGCTTCGTCCAATGGTAGAATTCCTCCAGTCCGAAGGTATTCGGCTCCAGAGATCTCCACGCCAGATCCAGTCTGGCCGGACGCTTATCCACAGGGCCTACACTGTCCTCCCAGAAAAAGTTGGATACGAAGTTACCACCGGGATAACGGATCAGGGGAACCTGCAGTTCTCTGACCAGTTGTACCACGTCCTGTCTGTAACCGTATTTGTCCGCCGTGGGATGTCCCGGCTGGTAGATACCGCCGTACACCGCCCGGCCCAGATGCTCAATAAAGGAACCGAACAGACGGTCATCCACCTTCGCCACCTTGTATGCCTTATCTAATGTAATCTTAACCTGTTTCATGCCCCAATCTCTCCCAAGTTTTTCTATAAATGATTTCTTCGTTCTTCGAACTCCCGAAATTACAACAAACATGCGTAATCCGGTCTGATCGCCGAGAGTGAGCAAGCTCTCTCTGGCTCTCTTGCGCTCATTATATCATGATTCGCACCTTCGGTGCTTGACGTTGCTTCGCAACTATCATGATCAAATTCGCCGTTCGCCAATCATGCAAGCATGTTGGCTCTCTTGCGCTCATTATATCATATTCACCGAATTCCTTATAAACGGCTTACACTCCACGGAATACACCCCGTTTTTCTGATGTATCTCCTCGCCCCGCAGAAGCTTTAAGATCACCTCGCTGGCACAGTATCCGATGTCATGTAACGGCAGTCCCATGGTGGTCAGCTCCGGCTTCTCATAGCTTGCCATTTCCCTGTTATCAAAGCCTGCCACCGCAATGTTCTTACCTACCGTATATCCCAGTTCATCCAGTCGGTCATAGGCTCCGCCCGCCATAAAATCATTCATACAGAAAATCGCCGTAGCTCCCCGCTTCACCAATTCTTCCGTATGCTCATAACCGCTTTCACGATCCCATTCTCCGTAAACGATCATTCCGGGATCGTACAGCAGATTCGCTTCGAACAACGCGCTCTGGTATCCTTCCAGTCGGGACTGTGTGTGGATACTTTCCTTTTTCCCGGCGATGACACCGATTCGTTTGTGTCCGCAGGAGATCAGATACCGTACCAGCTGCTCGGCACCGCCCTTATCCTTTACCACCACAGAGGGGATCTCCGGCTTGTTGGTAAATCCGTAGGCCACCACCGTAGGAATCGGCAGATCCGCCGGGATCACATTGATCAGTCTCTCATGAGACGCCACATAGATGATCCCCTCCACCTGCTTCGACAGCAGCTTCTGGATCTCCTTCTGCACGATGTTCCGGTGGATATTGTCCTGATAATAGGCATCTCCGTATTTTTTATACAGACGTAAATTCACCAGCAGGATCTGATAATCTTCTTTTTCGCAATACTCCGTGATGCCGTCGATGATATCCGGCAGGGCAAAGACTGTCATATCCTCCGCGATGACCCCGATACTCCGGGTATTCTTCGTCTTCAGATTCTGCGCTACGATGTTCGGCGTGTAATTCATCTCCTGAATCACCTGCAGCACTCTCTTTTTGGTCTCTTCGCCCACTTTTCCCTTGTCGTTGATGATATTAGATACCGTTGCCACGGATACCCCGCACTCTCTGGCGATCTCTTTTATGGTAGGCATAGTGTCCCTCCCTTTTGTAAGCGACTTGTCTACCACCATTCTAACACAACTTTTCCCTATATCACAACAGGCTGTGTTAATTCTTCATACCGGTCAGAACGATACCTTCCACGAAACTCTTCTGTCCGAAGATATAGATCACGATACCAGGCAGGATTGTCATGAACGTCGCTGCCAGTGCTACCGGCCAGTTGGTGCCGAAGGATCCGGTAAAGTTCGTCAGTGCCACGGCAAAAGTGAATTTCGACATACTGTTAATGTAGATCAGCTGCTGCAGCATATCGTTCCAGATCTGGATAAACAGCATCATGGCTACTACCACAACTGCCGGCTTGATGGATGGCACCAGGATCGTCCACAGGATACGCATTCTGCCCGCACCGTCAATGGATGCTGCCTCGTCCAGCTCCTTCGGGATCGTCATGAGGAACTGACGGATCAGGAAAATATTGAAGAAACCGCCACCGGTTAAGTACGGCAGGATCAGCGGCCAGTAGGTATCCCCCAGTCCCAGTCCCTTGGTCCATACCACGTACAGAGGAAGCAGGGTAACCATGCTGGGCAGAAGGATCGTTCCGACGCAGATATTAAAGATCAGCTTCTTGCCGCGGAAACGAAGTCTTGCAAAAGCATAGCCACAGAAAATTGCGGTCACCGTACCAAAAGTAACGGCCGGAATGATGATGGAGAAAGTATTCCGGAAATATCTCCAGTATTCGAAGGTCTCCAAGGCTTTTGAATAGTTCGCCCACAACCACTCATGAGGAATGAAGGAAGGCGGATACTCGTTCAATTTTGCCGTACTCATCAGGGAGGACCGGAAGATCCACCAGATCGGCAGTACCACTAACAGTGCCAGCAAAAGTACGATCAGCGTTGCCACCAGCTCCAGAACCAGTTGTTTCCGTTTTTTACTCGGTGATAAATTTGCTGCCATCTTCTATTCCTCCTCTCCAAATAATTGTTCTTTCTGTGTATTAAACAGAATCACCGTAAATATGCCCACCAGAATAAAGAAGATCACCGCATACGCCGCAGCGTAGCCCATCTTGTTTTTCTGGAAACCATACATATAGATCACATAGGACATGAACATGGATCGTTTACCGGGTCCGCCGTTGGTCAGCGCCAGTGCCGGGTTGATGACCTGTAAATGTGTGATCAGTGCTGTCAACACATTGTAGAAGATAATGGGAGTGATACTGGGGATCGTAATATTCCAAAATCTCTGCCATGCATTGGCCCCATCGATCTTCGCTGCTTCTATGTATACGCCGGGGACATTCTGTAATCCCGCCAGGAAGATAACGATCAGGTTGCCACTGGTCCATATGGCGATAAGCACCAGACAGGGAATAACCTGATTCGGGTCGTCCAGGAACCTCTGCTTCGGAAGTCCCATCATCCGGAGCACGAAGTTGAACAGACCGAAGTTACCTTCATATAACCATTCCCATCCTTTAAATACGCCGATGGCCGGCAGCAGATACGGGATGAAGAACAGGGAGCGGAACAATGTCCGGCCTTTTATATTCATGTTTAAGAGGATCGCTATGATCAGTGAGTATACCACGGCACCGATCACCGCCAGAAAAGCATACCATACAGTTGCTTTGATAGAATCCCAGAAATAGATATCTTTCGTAAAAATACGCTGGAAATTGGCAAGCCCTATAAATTCCGGCTTTGTAATGCCGTTCCAGTCAAACAGACTTAATACAAATACTGCAAGTGTGGGAAGATAGCTGATCAAGGTCACTCCCAGGAATGCCGGTATCAGACAGAGATATGCGGTCAGTTCTTCCTTTCTTCCTGCTCTTGTTGTAGCGTTATTTTTCTGTTTCCCTTTTTTCATTGTAACCCTCATTTCTTCACACATTTTTGCAAAGAGTAACTTATTTTCGTGAATAATTCCAAATCTTCTGATAACAACAGGTGGCCACATCACTGTAAGCCACCTGTTATGTTGTCCCAATACATTGTTGCGGTAATAGTATTACTGGTTGTTAGCCTCGTAGATTCCCTGTAACTCTTCCAGATTCTCATCAATTGCTTCCTGCATGGTCTGCTGTCCGGCCCATACATTGGAGAATACAGTATCCAAAGTAGCGTTGAATTCATCGGTGCCGTTCACATAGTACCAGGATGTGGATACCATGTTGTCCTTTGCATAGTCAACAACTGCGCTCTTATACATATCCTTATCGGGGAAATTAGGATTATCGATCCACTTATCTGTCTTCTCAGCATCAGTATACCAGGAATCCAGAATAGGCATCCATGTACCTGCTTCGATCAGAGACCAGGAATTCTCTTCCTGATAATACCACTTTAACCACTCCATTGCTTCCTCAGGATGCTTGGTAGTAGCAAATACTACGTTAGGGCCACCGGTACAGATGGTAACCTTTTCCTTCATATAAGGAAGAACACCTACGCCATATTCGAAGTCAGCGCTCGGCCCAAGGAAGGTGCCGACATTCCATGCACCATCAGTTGCCATAACGACCTTCTTGCTTCCCAAAGAAGACTCCAGAGCGTTTGCTGCACTGGTTACGGGAGGTGCGCAGTGATATACTTCAGACAGATCTGCAATCTTCTGTAATGCGTCTACGGTTGCGGGATCATTGATGGTGCACTCAGAACCATCCTTGCTGTAGTAACCGCCGCCGTTGGACAGTGCCCATACTTCCAGCTGCCAGGGCAGGGTATTGATGGTACATCCGTAAATATCAATATTGTTGGGATCGAAGTCAGGATCCAGAGCATTTTTACCATTGATATCGATGGTAAGCTTCTGTGCTGTCTCTACAAAAGTATTCCAGTCCCAGGCATCTGCTGCACTTGCGGGAGGAGTCATTTCCTTGACATCCAGATTCTGTTTCTCACATACTTCGTTTAATAGATCAATGTTGTACCACAGATTCAGTACCTCGTTTGCTGCGGAATAAGCAACAGGCATTCCCTGATATTTAAAGGTCAGTGCATCCAGAGGCTTTGCATCGCCTTCGCCGTACATGGAGCTGATGTCAGCCAACAGTCCGTTCTCTGCGAACTTCAGTACACCGGCCTCACTCATAATACCGGTATCGGGAAGCTCTCCTGCAGTTGCCATGGCATTCAGCTTGGTTACATAAGTATCATGGTCGATCTTAACCACTTCTACTTCGATACGATCCTGCTCACTGTTGAACTTGTCAGCCACCTTCTGAGTTGCTGCAGTCTCCGTCTCGTTACCCCACTGTGCATAGGTGATATGTACTCTCTCACCACTGCCGCTGTCAGAACTCGTCTGTGTCTGTGCCGGCTGGCTTCCTGCATCTGCGGATGCTGCCGGTGCCTGATTGCTGTTGCCACACCCTGTAAGTACCATTGCGGTTGCCATTGCGGTTGCAAGGACTGTACTTACGATTTTCTTGTTTTTCATACCTTTCTCTCCTTTACCTTTCTTTATTATAACGACAATAGGTTGTCGTTGTAAACACCAGATTGTAAACGCTTACACGTTCACCGTTCTACACCTTTACCTTGACCCACACTAGCATTTCTCCCGGTGTACGGTTACACCAGAGCCCATAGGGAACTGCTGTAAGGTGCATCTGTTCTTTCTCCAGTTTCAGCTCTCCGTACAGGTTTCCCTGTTCGGTGGACCGGTTATGGATCCTTGTAGCTTCATACTGTAATGTCGGAATCTCTCCCGGGAGATTCGTCTGCGGATTCCCCTTCGTGACCTCTGTGTTCTCTTCCACATACAGGTCTGCCAGATATTTTCCGTTGTCGGTCTCCTCCAGACAGTAGACCACGGGGCCGTTCATCAATGCACATCTTCCAGCATCCGCTCTCACTTCGTCATTGGCGGCGATCCATCTGGGCTTTACACCGAAATCAATACAGATTTCATGCTCTCCCGCCGGAGTATTTATCAGCAGATAGCCTTTTTCCAAAACAGCCTTTGCTGTCTGGCCATCCACTGTAATCTCCTGTTTCCCCGCATATCCGGGGCGGCGGATCTTAAAGGTTACTTCACTGTCCTGTCTCGTCCGGATCTTCACCTTACTATCCTGCAACAGTGTGGATTCCATGCCGATCTCCACGGTTCCACTTTCCAGGACTGCCTTTGCAGTGGAGGAAATGAACTGGTGGATACATACCGCATTTTCTTCCTGTGCGTAGATGTATTGTCCAAGAGACGCTAACGTCCTCGCCACATTCGGCGGACAACATGCCACGGAGAACCATTTCTGTCTGACAGCCTTCACATGATCCATGTAAGTATGCTCCGTGCAGAACTCCGGTACGACCTCCAGAGGATTCACATAAAAGTATCTGTCTCCCGCTCTGTTGATGCCCGCCAGCACTGTATTGTACAATGCCAGTTCCACGGTATCGTAGTAGCCCGCCTCTCCGGTGGCTGCGCTCATCCTCTGTCCGAACATCATCAGTCCGATGGAAGCGCAGGTCTCCGAATAGTTCGTGGTATTCGGCAGATCGTAATCCGTGGTAAACCTCTCCCGAAAACCACTGGATCCGATGCCGCCGGTCAGATACATTCTGTGATTCACCGTGCTGTCCCACAGCCGCTTACAGGCTTCCAGCATCTCGGTGTCCTCGCATTCCACAGCCAGGTCTGCCATGGCGGAGCACATATACATGGCTCTTACCGCATGCCCTTCCGCTGTCTTCTGCTTTACCGGTTCTATATGTGATTGTGAATATTCCAGATCGTAATTTTTGAACTCCGGGAAAAATTCCCAGCCGCCTCTGTCTTCCATCTCCTGTAAAAAATAGCTTGGCTTCTTCCCTCTCTCATGAAGGAAATAAGATGCGGTGTCCAAATACTGCTTTTCGCCGGTCACCCGGTAAAGCTTTACCAGCGCAAGTTCAATCTCCTGATGTCCGGGATAACCTTTTTTCTGTCCTTCGCCAGTACCGAATACTCTGCAGATTAGATCCGCATTTTTCCTGGCGATGTTAAGAATCTTCGTCTTCCCGGTGGCCTGATAGTAAGCAACCGCTGCTTCTATCATGTGTCCTGCCGTGTAAAGCTCGTGTCCTTCCACCAGGTTCGACCACTTTTTGTCTGGCTCGTTGACTGTGTAGTAGGTGTTCAGGTATCCATCGGTCTCCTGCGCCCTTCCTACCAGTTCGATCACTTTATCTGCCAGTGCTTCGTATTCTCTGCCCTGCCCCCCGGCAATACAGAATGCTACGGATTCCAGCCATTTATACAGGTCCGTGTCCTGGAAAACTACCCCCTTTCTCTCTCCCGGCAGCTCCCCCGCTGCCACGCGGAAATTCTGAATACAGTAGGTAGGTTCGGAGTCCTCCAGCTGATCGTTCAAGATCTTCCATTGATGCGGAATGATCTTCTCACTGACCTTTTGCACGTATTCACCGAACAGCTTGTCTGTGATCCTGATATTTCCGTATTCCAGCTGCTTCCTGTGATGTCCCATACCTTTCTCCTATCCTTGTTCGTTCCAAAGGTTAATCGTTTAATCTTTTGTGAGAAAAGAAACAGCCATCTGGCTGTTATACTGCTGTATTCTTCTTTTCTGTAAGTTAATCGTTTTACCTTTTGATGAACTTATCATAGCACCAGATAGGTGTTTTGTAAATAGGTTTTATGCAAATCATCATAATATATAAGTTTTGCCACTATTTTTTGTACATTTTGCACATTTTAGTACAAGCTGTCAGATTCTTAATCGTTTTACTTGTCTAAAACACCTAACCACTTCAAAGCGTTCCAGATGCCGTCTTTATCTACATCTGTGGTAATATAATCTGCCACTTCCAACACCTGTTTACTGGAATTGCCCATAGCAATGCTGGTGTGGGCATACTGTAACATCGGCAGGTCGTTATTGCTGTCCCCGATAGCTACTGTATCTTCCATCGGAATGTTCAGATATTCTGTAATATAACGGATCGCAGTTGCTTTGGAATAGCCTTTGGGAACAATCTCGTAAAACCCTTGTTCTCTGTCGATAAAATCCAGTATTTCCGACAGGTCATGCTTCATTCCGTCCATTCCCGCCGGAGTCTCTGCATAAGCATATAATTTATCGTAGTTGCCCGGTGCATTGGCATAGCGATCGTATTTTCTATTCTCAATCTCACGTGCCATATGACGGAAAGTCTCGGTAAATACTTCTTCTCCTCTGGGTGCATAGTCTTCCCTGCTGCCTTCCAGGACGGCATCCACATGATATTTTTTCATAGCTGTCAAAATTGCCTTAGACTCCTCCATGGAAAATGTCTTGTGCATCAGCTGTTTTCCATGATATTCAATCTCCGTTCCGCAGCCTAATAACAATCCGTCGAATTCCACCTGTCCGGTAAGATTTTCCCCTACCAGCCGTTTCGTACGCCCGGTATTGATCATGCAGATATGACCGTTGGCTCTGGCGATGCGGATGGCTTCCTTCGTGCTCTCCGACATCCGTTCACTTCCTCCGCATATTAAGGTTCCGTCAATGTCAAAAAATATTATCTTCATCTCAGATTCTTAAGCTCCTCTACCAGATCCAGATCGGATTTCTGTACCTTCAAATTCGTGGACACAGGCTCTTCGCCGGGTCTTGTGATTGTGATCTCGATAATGGTTCCTTCCGTGATCGCTCCGCCCATAAAAAATCTGCTTACAAACGCTGCAAATTTGGGATGATTGCTCTCAAAGGTATTCTTCGCATTCATCAGTTTCATCATCATTCCGGGATTTATCATAATGGTCTCCTTCCAAATAGTTACAAAAAAGAAAGGCTGTCCGCACCATCCGAAGATAATGTGTCCAGCCTTAACAGTTACTATTATTTACGCGATCTTGGACTTAGCCAGCTCCGCAAGGGTCTTGAAACCTTCTGCATCGTTAACTGCCAGGTCTGCCAGCATCTTTCTGTTCATATCAACGCCTGCAAGCTTCAGACCGTACATGAACTTGCTGTAAGATAAACCGTTCATTCTGGCTGCTGCATTGATACGAGCAATCCACAGCTGTCTGAACTGACGCTTTCTCTCTTTTCTACCTGCATAAGAGCTGGTCAGAGCTCTCATAACAGACTGCTTTGCTACTCTGTACTGCTTGCTTCTTGCGCCTCTGTAGCCCTTTGCAAGCTTTAATACTCTATTGTGCTTCTTCTTGGCATTTAAGCCACCTTTAATTCTTGCCATGTCTTATTTCCTCCTCGCCTGAATTATAAATAAGGTAAAATCTTCTTCATATTCTTAACATTAGTTGCATCCGTAATTGCAGGCTTTCTCAGATTACGTTTTCTCTTGGTAGACTTCTTGGTTAAGATATGGCTCTTGTAAGCTTTAGATCTCTTTAACTTACCGGTTCCTGTTGCTTTAAAGCGCTTAGCTGCTGCTCTGCTTGTCTTCATTTTGGGCATAACGAGTTCCTCCTAAACTTTACTTAATCTATCGTGTCGGAATCCGACACTTTTTAACTGTACGAATTAACGCTTCTCAGTTAAAAACATGGTCATGCTTCTGCCTTCTACCTTGGGAGCTTTTTCCACTACCGCAATATCGGACAGGCTCTGTGCGATATCATCTAAGATATGCTTGCTGTTGTTCATGTGTGCCATCTCTCTGCCGCGGAATCTCAGGGTGATCTTCACTCTGTCTCCCTTGGTCAGGAACTTTCTGGCTGCACCGATCTTGGTGTTCAGATCGTTGGTATCGATATTGGGGGAAAGTCTGATCTCCTTGATATCGATGACCTTCTGCTTCTTCTTTGCTTCCTTCTCTTTTCTCACCTGCTCGTATTTGTACTTACCGTAATCCACGATCTTGCAAACAGGAGGCTTTGCCGTAGGAGCAATCTTCACCAGGTCGAGTCCGGCTTCCTCTGCCATCTTCAGAGCATCTCTGGAAGAAACGATTCCGAGCTGTTCTCCGTCTTCTCCAATCAGTCGTACTTCTTTGTCTCTGATCTGTTCATTAATCATTAAATCGCTAATGGTTGTGTACCTCCATAAGAAAATGTATTAAACAATAAAAAAAGCAGATAGCATAACTATCCACCTGTTCCCTTCACGGACTGCCATCATTCAAACAAATTCCAAACGAGTTCGCTGTCTATGAAAAATCTGAACGCTTACCAGCCTGCGCCGTAAGGTGAGAGTGGATACTCTGCTTGTTGTGCCGTGTTCTTCACACGCTTAAATAGAATACCACGGAGTTTTCCCAATGTCAACCCCGTTTTTACAATAATATTACATTTTTTCAGATTACTGTATTCTATGTTCCGGCGGTCTCCCGCCGAATCCGATCACTTGCTCTATTATCCGCAGTTTCGGAACATTTGTCAAGCCGGAATACTGATTTTCTTTTCCGTGATTTACTTTTCCGAAAAAGTAGCACAGGCGGTCTCTCTGCAGTCGCTGGCTCCGCAGCCCTTGATGTCCACATGCTCCGCCACACACTTGTAATTGCTGTTATAAATACATTTTACCGCCTCACAGTCAATACTGATGGTATGGCTTGGATGAGACAGAGAATTACTGAAAGACTCTCTTCCCTCTCTCTTCTGCGCAAAGCTCTCGCAGCAGGTGCCGTCACAATCACAGGCATGCTTACCTCCCACCATGATGTCTCCCTTGCTGCACAGGCAATCCTTATTATAGGTACAATTTTCCACAACACATTTTAAATCTGCCATGTCTCCCTCGCCTTCTGCCGCCGTCCCGCGGCTCTTCGTCTTCTTTTTTCTGATTTTTAAAAATTTTAAAAGAGGACACGCGGCAAAAGAGCCGATGCAGTCCCGCCACGCGTCATGGATAGTCTGTGCAGATTTGAAAAACTTATGCCTTCTACTGGATTTTTTATGGAATGTGTGCTATATTTTCATTGTTAGTTTTGACTAACTTTTTGTTTTTATTCATACACTTAATAATTAAAAAGTTGTAACTATTCAGCCCCTTCATAAAATCGCTCTTTCAGAGTTTCTGAATCGTTACAAAATATTTTTAACAGGAGGATTTCCAATGACATCCGAAGAATATAAAGCACTCTCCGTCAAAGAATTCACCGAGGCCGCCAAAGTCTACGACAGCGGTCACTCCGGCATTTATGAAATGTGTAAAGATGATTATCCTTATCTTTTGGAAGAACTGGAAAAAGAGCCCTTTGACTCTGTTCTGGACTGTGGCTGCGGCACCGGTCCCGTGATCGAACTGTTACATGAAAAATATCCCGACAAACATTACACCGGACTGGATCTGACCCCGGAAATGATCCGCGTAGCCCAGGCCAAGAACCTGTCGAATACCAACTTCGTCGTGGGAGACTGCGAGAACATTCCATTCCCTGAGGACACCTTCGATGCAATCATCTCTTCCAACAGCTTCCATCACTATCCGAATCCTCAGGACTTTTTCAATAACGCCTACAAGGTTCTGAAAAAGAACGGCCGTCTGATCCTGCGGGACTACACCACGAAATCCAAAGTGCTTCTGTGGCTGTGCAATCATATCGAGATGCCGTTAGCCCATCTGTGCGGTCACGGAGATGTCAGACTGTATTCCGGTGCCGAATTTAAAAAGTTTGCGGAAACTGCCGGTTTTGAAGTGGTTTCTTTCGAGACACAGGCAAAAATGCGTGCCCATCTCGTTGCTCGTAAAAACTAATATCGAAATACTGTTTCTTGTCATACCATTCAAAAAATCGCCGTCTCCCTTTTTATTTTTATAAGGAAACGGCGATTTTCATATTTTCCTACTTGATTTTATCCGGCAATCAGCTTACTTGCTCAGCTTCTTGGTTGCGATCTCATCCTTTAACATAGCCAGGAATTCG
>ERZ772831.1683-NODE-1683-length-20087-cov-5.491963_pt1 | contig 20087 bp, 16 predicted proteins | sample MGYA00580858_ERZ772831 | MGnify/ENA primary metagenome ERZ772831 (study PRJEB29015, sample SAMEA2737694) | human gut metagenome | biome: human gut; feature: human-associated habitat; material: faeces | place: China | collected 2012 ... | reverse complement strand
ACAGGAGTCAATACCCGTTGGTCTTACGCAAACGTGTGGGATCCGAAATCCATCAATGGCGGTGCACCGAAATACAGTGTGAGCCTTATCATTCCGAAGTCTGATACCGCAACGGTAAACAAGATTAAGGCAGCTATCCAGTCTGCTTATGAAGAGGGCGAATCCAAGCTGAAGGGCAATGGCAAGAGTGTACCTGCTCTTTCCATTATCAAGACCCCTCTTCGTGACGGTGACCTTGAAAGACCCGACGATGCAGCGTATGCAGGCTGTTACTTCGTTAATGCCAACTCTGCGACTGCTCCAGGTATTGTTGATGCAGACCGTCAGCCGATTCTTGACCGCAGTGAGGTGTACAGCGGTGTATATGGCCGTGCATCCATCAACTTCTATGCCTTCAATTCCAATGGGAATAAGGGTATCGCCTGCGGTTTGAATAACCTTCAGAAGATTAAGGACGGAGAGCCTCTTGGTGGAAAGAGCCGTGCCGAGGACGATTTTGCTACCGATGCGGATGACGATTTTCTCGCATAAGGAGGACGGCTTACTATGACAACAGTTCAGAGTATGATGCTTTCCGTGTGTTTCGGTGCCGTGATGGGTACTCTCATTGCAAATGTGGGATTTCTCATTAAATGTGCTATCGACACCTATAAGGAAAAGAAGCGTAAGAAAAATGAAGAGTCTGCTGATAAGGCAGAGTAAATGACAGCGGGCGGCGGAGGTGTATTCTTCGCAGCTTTGCTTATATGAAGGAGTGACAATATGAAGAAAATACAAACATTGTCCTTGGACTTGGAGACCTTTTCTGATGTGGATTTGCAGAAGTGCGGGGTCTATAAATATGCCCAGTCACCTAATTTTGAAATTCTGCTGTTTGGTGTATCCGTAAATGGCGGTGAGGTCGTGGTCTATGACCTGGCACAGGGCGATACCGTGTCGATGAAGATTGTTGAAGCACTGACTGATGATACCGTGACCAAGTGGGCATATAATGCGGCATTCGAGAGAATCTGTTTGTCGGTGTGGCTGCAAAGGAACTACCCGGCATATTTTCACAGCTACAGCATTAACGAGGATACTGTAGGAGATTACCTTGATCCCTCTGCCTGGAAATGCTCCATGATATGGGCGGCATATATGGGTCTGCCGTTATCTCTTGCGGGAGCCGGCACGGTATTGGGATTGGAAGAACAGAAGCTGAAGGAAGGCAAAGACCTCATCAAATACTTCTGCTGTCCTTGTAAACCGACAAAAATAAATGGTGGCAGAACCAGAAATCTCCCAGAACATGCTCCCGATAAATGGGAAGACTTCAAAGCCTACAATAAACGTGATGTAGAAGTGGAAATGGCTATCAAACAAAGATTATCAAAATTCCCGGTTCCTGACTTCATTTGGGATGAATATCACCTCGACCAGGAAATCAACGACCGTGGAATTATGCTGGATATGGATGTGGTAAAAAATGCTATCGCAATCGATGAAAAGTCCAAGTCAGAGCTTATGATATCCATGCAGAATATCACGAACCTCGATAATCCAAACTCCGTAGTTCAGATGAAACAATGGCTCTCTGATCATGGTATTAAAGCAGAATCCCTTGGTAAGAAGGATGTGGCTGCTATGATAAAAAATACTGATGGTGATGTAGCTACCGCATTGAAACTCAGACTCCAGCTTGCAAAATCCTCCGTGAAGAAATACCAGGCTATGCAAAATGCAGTATGTAAAGATGGTAGAGCTCACGGTATGTTTCAGTTCTACGGTGCAAACCGTTCAGGAAGATGGGCCGGACGATTGATTCAGTTACAGAACCTACCGCAAAATCATATGAATGACCTTGCTGAGGCTCGTGAGCTTGTCCGTACCGGTGATTATGATACTTTGGAACTGCTTTACGATGATATATCCCAGATACTTTAAGCCAGCTGATTCGTACCGCCTTCATTGCAAGACCGGGATACAAATTCGTAGCATCTGACTACTCTGCTATCGAGGCAAGAGTCCTTGCACACCTCGCTGGTGAATCCTGGCGTTCCAAAGTATTTGCAGAAGGTAAGGATATTTACTGTGCTTCCGCCAGTCAGATGTTTGGAGTACCGGTCGAAAAGCACGGTATCAATTCACATCTCAGACAGAAGGGTAAAATCGCTGAGCTTGCCTTAGGATATGGTGGTTCCGTCGGTGCTCTCATATCTATGGGAGCTTTGGATATGGGATTAACAGAGGATGAACTTCAGCCACTGGTTGATTCCTGGCGTACCTCCAATCCAAATATTACCGCCTTCTGGTGGAATGTAGATAATGCAGTTAAGACTACTATCAAAATGAAGATTCCTACAGAGGTAAACGGAATCAAATTCCTCTGTCGAAGTGGGATGCTCTTCATCAAACTTCCTTCCGGTAGAACTCTTAGCTACGTCAAACCTCGTATCGGAGAAAATCGATTTGGCGATGAATCCGTAACCTATGAAGGCATCGGCTCCACTAAAAAATGGGAACGAATCGAAAGCTACGGCCCGAAATTCGTAGAGAACATCGTACAAGCAGTCTCCAGAGACCTTCTCTGTTTTGCCATGCGTAACCTCTCCCACTGCTTTATCTGTGGTCATGTCCATGATGAGCTTATCATCGAATGCAGCCAAGATGTTGATTACAAATCCATCTGCAATATCATGAGTAGGTCTCCAGACTGGATGCCAGATATCCTGCTTAGAGGCGATGGGTATGAAACCAAATTTTATAAAAAAGATTAAAGATAGCGGTCTCCGGTATTTGCCAGAGGCCGCTTAATACATCAATTCTTTGTATTATCATTTTTTCTAAACTCTTCAAGCATCTTTCTAAGAATCTGCATGTTCAGATACTCTTCGCGAAATGCATCCATATTATAACCTGGTAGTTGTTCCATATGAGGAATCCATATATCATTTGCAAATGCATCTTTTCTATACCAATTTTCTCTGACATATATCCTGAATCGCTGATGCTCTTTTTCATCCTTAAATATTAAAATACACCCTTCATACTCATTATGTGAATGCCGCGCTTCATCACCATCATCTACATAATAAAATTCATGCACCAAATAATTTAGCCTTCCTTTTACCATATAACGATACGGCACATCCCAGTTATGATATTCTGTAAGCGATATTCCATCTCTATCCGGTGTTGCTGTAAAATACCTCCCGCCATCAAGAATCACACCACCAAGCTCTGCCAGAACAGTCTGGTGATAACATATTCTTATTTCACTCCAATACGGTCTTGAATCGGTCTGTGCAAACAAATAGTACTCATAACCAGTCCTGTCATCCTCCGGCTCATAAGTATGATCAATCGTAAATTCCGGAGCATACTTATAGTATTTCCTATCTTCGCTTGATGGACTATTTGCCCAATGTTCAGGATGCTTCAAATACAACTTCACTTTTTCAATTGGTGAAAGCAGCATTCCAAACCTTTTCTTCCAAAGATACTCAACATGATGAAAATCTGCAGATTTATCAACGGGTGTATTACTATCTTGAAGCCTTACATAAATATTATTAGCAAATATTCCCTTATACTTTTCTTTTAAGTAATATGGTGTATTTATACTATTATGAACCACAATAACGTCTACCAGTCCACCATCCAAGTGTACTTGCTCCACAGTAACAACCGGGCGAAAATCACCTGCAAATTTCTTACCTCTGATAAAATCCGTAAGCATCTGAGTATTTCTACGATTTGCATCCTGTGACACATCCTGTATAGCATAATCACATTCTTCGTTGACACCAATAATAATATACGCATCTCTATCCACCAGATTATTAGCCATACAAATTATATCAATAAGCAGATCTCCATCCTTACTATCATCATACCACTCCCGCTTGAAATCCCAATAAGGACCTTCCTGATGCATCATAATTAGTTCTTCAATCTCATCTATTAATTCCAAAGAAGTCACCTACTTTCACCTGTCCCAGAAGTTATCACTTTTACGAAAGTATACTTCAAACTTTCTTGAAATACCCGTAATTCCAAAAACGCTTTTCAGGCGCTTAAGATCCTCATCACTATGATAGTAAACCAACCATTTTGTTTCTGGACGAACTTCATATTCAATTCTATCAAGGTATGGAACATCAACATCTCCAAAAGACATTCCCAGACATACAACTTGATTAACATCCCACAAAGCTGAAAAAAAATCATCATTCTCACTTATTATCGCATCAGTATCCTTATACAACGACTCACAAAAATCAGCAATTGCATTACATATGCTTTCATACCATTCAACATATTCCTCCTGCGCCTCTTTTGCTTTCCTGCGATATAAATCAATTATGTACTTATTTCCATGTCCCATTATAGGGGCTATTTCGCAACATGATGGGATACCTCCATGCAGATGAAGTACGTCTTTTATGCCATAAACCTTTTCAAGAGTATCTGTGTAATTAAAACTCATAAACAGATCATTTCTGTTATTAATGAGACTATCTTTTTTACACATAGCTTGGGATGTATCAATAGTTTGTAACCATTCTAATACGTACTTTTGGAGTTTATCTACAAATCCGTATTGTTCCCTCCAGTATACATTCATAGTATCAATTATGCCCTCCATAGGCATTGTATCTACCATAGAATAAGCAGAATCATACATTCCCTCAACATCCGGATGCCCTATTTTTTCTTCAAAACTCCACCACAAATCATTAATAACCGACTTATCCCATCTTTCTTGAGCCTCTTTCGTATACCAGGGTTCCGTATCATCTAAGGGTCGAATATTATACATACTTTCGAAAGTAGTTAAAAAAGACTCATGATTCTCTTTCAAAAATTCTCTAAAAGCTGCATATGGCGTTCTTATTCCATGTGCTATATCAAAACCATTGCCGAATATATATAATGTCTGCAACAATATCCCCCCTTCCATTGTTTATACTTTCATTCATATCTATCAGCAGTCCAAACAGACTGCAAATCACATTTTAGTGCACCTACCTCACTTTATACATCTTCATTCCTGTCTGTGCTTTAAAAATTGATGCATCTCTTTTTGCATCAGCCAATTCGAATCCACCGATAACCTTCTCCTGAGTCTCTGGACTCCAATAGATTTTCAGATGCTTTTTAGACCGTGTTATCGCAGTATAGAAAATATTATGAGTTATCATTTCATCCACTTCTTCTGTGATAATCACTTTGACCGAATCATATTCCAAACCCTGCGCCTTATGAATAGAAACAGCATAAGCTATTTGGAATGGAATATCTGTATCATCCGCAAATTCCTTGTCATCATCAGAATCTTTCTTCCTTGTAACACGGAACTTCACAATTGATTTACCTTCTTCATCCGATTCCAATAATTTCAAATCTGTATGCCATACCTCATCTTCTGAGATTTCCTTCTCGACCTTGATAGAAAACCATATGCAGTCCTCTTCTTCATCCAATGAAATATCAACAATTTTTCCTTTCAAATTATTGTAAAGAACTGGCATAAATCGTTCCGTCTCATTGAACAAAATAGGGTCTCCAACCTTAAATGTCCAAAGCCCCCAGCGGTATGCTTTCGATTTATTATTCTCTTGTAAAAATCTATTGATATTATTAATGCCGTAAAGGCCATCATAATTTAGACATAGAATAATCTCATCCGCTGACTTCTTATCAAACACCGATGAATCCAAACTGGTAGAATAACGATGATTAACAATATATTCTGTCAAATCATCATCCAGATTTCTTACTTTTCTCCAGAACTCCAGCAAATGTTCATCCTTTGTTCTATATGGCTTTTCTAATTCATTCCATGCGTATGCCGGAACAAAGTACTTTGCCATTGAGAACCAGTTACCAAATGTTATGGATTCAATCTGATATGTATCGCCTACCAGTATCATGATCTCGCAAGAGATTTTATCAATGATATCTGCCATATCAGAATTACTAACCATACTGCACTCATCCATTACAAGAATATCGTAATCGGTACAATTATACCTCGACATAAGGAATTTCTTAATCGTCATAAATTCACATTTCTGTGGATCTATTGCTGTAACTTTACGTCTCAGATTTTCAACCGCTGGATTGGTATTAGCTAAAAACAGAATGGATTTCTCCCTCATATAATTGGCAATGTGGTTAATCAAATATGTTTTTCCAGTACCGGCTGCACCGTAAATTAAAGATACTTTGGTCTTATCAAACATATTCTGTAGTATATGTTTCTTCTCTTCACTGTCCACATCAGCAATCAGATCTAACCAGAAGCTCACATCTTCCTGATATTCTGGAATGCCCTCTGTCGACATTTCCTTAAGCTTATCAATAATCTTCTTTGTATTTTGAAATGCTCCCTGAATATATAAGCTCTGGCCAAACTTCTCAATCCGTCTATTGGTATGCTTGAAATACAAACGATTATTGAATGCCGTTATTTCAGCATCCAAATTATCTGTATATTCTTCTAGTTCTTTCACAGGCGTATATAAAACAGCATTGATACTCATATTGGAAATAATGTATCTGGCAACAAACTCATGCTTCCTGTTATCTGCTGACAAACTGCCAAATAACTCTGCACTCTCTGGGTTATGTTGTCTTAATGATGTTGCAAAAGGCATCTGATCAAATGGTATACATCCCCAATCAAGATACAAATCGGATAGCTTCCAACAACTACCGCTACCCAGCTGATTCTTTATCACTTTATTATTCAAAGTATGAAGTAAATATCTTACTGTCGTAGAGCCTGCACTCTTAGTTCTGATTAATCTCCTGCATTTATCCAGAACATATTCAAAATAATGTACCTGGCTCTTTCCAAACATCGTCTGCTTTATCAGAGTATAAATATCTCTCGGAGCTGTCACCACATCCAACAAGCTTGCACCAGAATTAGAGAGATACTGCATCATTCCAATATATTCAGAATGGCTGGGTGACATTTTGATATTATCCCCCAAAATCTTTGCAAAGTTATTCAGTTCGCACGGTCTAATAGATACCATGAAATCCGTAAGAATATTTACAGGCATTTTTCGTCCATCCACCTCAATGGTTTCATAATAGATATCCATCTTGGCTGAATAATGTGATGGAACCATTATCTTTGAATAACATACGAATCTATCAAACTTACTTGTCGTATCATATGCTGGAGTGAGCACTATTTCATAATACACATTATTTCCAGACACAAACGGTACTACTTTGTGCACATACATTCTAGGATTATGCGCAAAATCTCTAATTTCTCTCCTAAGTTCCAAACGTTCTGCAATTTTATCATGATAATCCTGAACTGCGTGATCTGTATTAATTGGAAATTTTTCAAGGTTGTGAAGGATATCCATCTGATATTCGTGCTTCACAAAATTTCTCAATATCATGTAAAACTTATAATATTTCAATACAAGTCTCTCAGCGCCTTCTCCATCAGGTGTATAATGAGACTTGGATTCCTGCAAAAAAACATGAAACTTTCGCAAGAACTGAAACTTGTTATGGTGCTTGATATATTCGATAGCAGATGGAATAGTTTCCCAGTCTGCTTCTAAATCTTCACCCTTTGCATCTGCATATGCCTTTACAGCAACATGCTCTACAAGATTTCTCGACTGGCTCAGAAGATTCTGCGATACCAAAGCTCTTGAAACTGTCTCAAAATCTATCAAATCTATATTCTGGCAAATCGTTTTGTCAATATCACGTATTCTTTCATCTATCTTTGGCACGTTCTATAGTTTCACCCCTTAATCTTCTTTTTTGCCATATTCAGCAGCTTCCTCTGCTACCATATATACTGGAGTTTTAGCAAAGTCATAAGTTATAACCTTATCTTCCTCCTGTTTTGCCTTAAATGCAACAACGCCAAGCCCGGAATACTTCTCGAAATACCCCATGAGTTTTTCGATGACCGTCTTTTTCTTTTTAGCTCTGGCACCGCCTCCACCAAATCGACTGACAGGGGGCAACAATTTATCTATATCTGTTCCGGTTGTCTTTACCTCTCCTTCACGGAAGCAATTCTCTAGGAACTTACGTGTTTCATCCGGTTTCAGTTTCTCCTGCTCAATAATGATAATTAAATCCTTCTCACGCTGAGCAACGATGTAATCCTGCCATTCCAGCATAACATCATCCACATCGTTAATACCGGCAATAAATGTTTCTATCAAAGCCTTTTTACTTCTCAGTTCGGGACTGGCATCAACTGCTTTTCTGATAGTGATAAGCAGTTCCTTATCTTCCCCATGTGTATCATGATATTTCTTAACCAGCATAAGGATGTAATCAATATTAATTTCAATCTGCTTAATCAGTTCAACTTCAAAAACAATATCGTCGATAATGTCTGTGATTTCGCCGTTTTCACGTTTTCGCTTCCACTCATCTCTCAGATCCTGATATCTTCCAAGGTAATCCTGAAGGTCTCTTTCTGTAATGCCTTCTTTACCTGCAAACTCATCAAATGATGAAAGAAGATTTCTCATTCTAAGAATCGCACCAAATAAAGCTATGAAATCTTTCTGATTCTGCTCTCCTATTATCTGCGGCTCAGACAAGGGGAACTTGTTATTCAAGTCCTCTATCATATCAACATAACCCGGCATCTGCTTTCCATCAACAGACTCATACCCATAGTAATAGTCCTTGAAACTCTGCATCAGAACAATACCACCAGCATTTTTATCTCCAAACAACGAAATAGCGGCATCCACTCTCTTCTGCAGATTTCTGAAGCAGACAATATTACCAAAAGTCTTAATACTGTTCAGAATACGATTTGTACGTGAAAATGCCTGAATCAGGCCATGCATTTTCAGATTCTTATCCACCCACAATGTATTCAGCGTAGTGGCATCAAAACCTGTAAGAAACATGTTTACTACAATCAGAAGATCCAACTCCTTATTCTTCATACGAAGAGAGATATCCTTGTAATAATTCTGAAATTTATCACTGGAAGTATCATAATTCGTATGGAACATCTGATTATAATCCAGAATTGCGGAATCAAGAAAATCTCTTGCGGTCTGATCAAGCGCAGATGTATCTTCTGGGTTCTCTTCATCCAGAATCCCATCAGCCTCTTCTTCATTCGCTCCATAGCTGTATATAACCGCAATTTTAAGGTTCTTTGTCGGATCAGCCTTTATCTGTCTTCTGAACTCATCGTAATAAAGCTTTGCCATCGGCACAGATGAAACAGCAAAGATAGAATTAAATCCACTTACTCTCTGCTTCTGTTTTATCTCTTCCACCTTGCCTCTGTCAGAAGATGCAACCTCAGCTATATTAGTCAGTGTGCTATAAACATAGGTCTTATCTCCACGGTAAGTCTTCTGATCAAAATGTTCTAATATATATTTTGCGATTAAAGCAATACGTTCAGGTGCTTCAAATGCCTTCTTACGATCAATATCCCACACTTGTTCATCATCAATATCTGCATCCGTATCCATAGTCTTTATATAATCAACACGGAATGGAAGTACATTCTTATCATTGATGGCATCTACAATCGTATATGTATGAAGCTGATCTCCAAATGTCTGCTCTGTGGTAAATAATTTCGGATTTCTTACTGCACCAGAATTCGCCGGGAATATCGGAGTACCAGTAAACCCAAACATATAATATTTCTTAAAGCTACGCACAATAGCAGCATGCATATCACCAAACTGACTGCGATGACATTCGTCAAAAATTATTACAACCTGCTTATCATAAACAGCATGCTCCTTATATTTCTTGATAAAAGATGACAACTTCTGAATGGTTGTGATAATGATATGGGATTTACTATCTCTAAGCTGCCTCTCTAAAATTACCGTAGAAGAGTTACTATTGGCAGCTCCCTTTTCAAATCTGTCATATTCCTTCATAGTCTGGTAATCCAGATCCTTACGGTCTACAACAAACAAGACCTTATCTATAAAACTTAAGTTAGACGCAAGCCTTGCTGTCTTAAATGATGTCAAAGTCTTACCGGAACCAGTTGTATGCCAGATGTATCCACCACCTGCAATATTTCCATACTTTTTGTAATTATGAGCAATCTCTATACGATTAAGTATTCTCTCTGTAGCAGTAATCTGATATGGTCGCATAACCATCAACATATTCTCAGATGTGAATACACAATACTTTGTAAGGATATTCAGAATAGTATGTTTTGCAAAGAATGTCTTCGTAAAATCAATCAGATCCGGAATCACTCTGTTATTTGCATCGGCCCAGAATGATGTAAATTCAAAACTGTTGCTTGTCTTTTCTTTTTTGGTCTTTCCAGAAGTAGCATCCTTAATCGCATTAAAACGTGTACTGTTTGAATAATACTTTGTGTTTGTTCCGTTAGAAATAACAAAAATCTGAACATACTCAAACAGACCGCTTCCAGCCCAGAAAGAATCTCTCTGATATCTGTTAATCTGATTAAATGCCTCCCGGATGGCAACACCTCTACGCTTCAATTCCACATGAACTAAAGGAAGACCATTCACTAGAATCGTAACATCATATCTATTATCGTGCTTAGCCCCCTGTTCAATTCCTATAACATACTGATTAATTACCTGCAGTCTGTTATTATGAATATTTTTTTTATCAATAAGCAAAATATTCTTAGTAAGGGCATCATCACGCTTTAATACCTGAACAAAGTCTTCTTGTATTTTTCTGGTCTTGTCTTCTATCTTGTCATTCGGATTAGCAATTGCTTCATTGAAGAACCTGTCCCATTCAGAATCTGAGAACTTATAATTATTCAGTTCTTCCAATCTTTCACGCAAATTTGCAATCAGATCCTTTTCTGTATGGATAGGTAAATATGTATATCCCTGCTCACAAAGAAGGCGTATGAATTCCTTTTCCAGTTCCGCTTCTGACTGATATGAATCAGAACGTGACTTCACCGATTCATATTCTGTTACAACAGTATTTTCACTTGTTGCTGCAACTATATTAAAATACGGCACTTGTTACACCTCCTTTTTACGCTTTGTTTTCAAAATATAACAACCTATTTCTATAATATGAATATTGCTTCTGGCGAGCCTCTATTTCTACAGGCAAGCCACTTATAAAATCCGAGCAGATTCTATCCATTTGATCTAATACATCTGCTATTTCATTTTGCTTACTAAGTGTCGGAATAGATATTTCAAATTTTCTCAACCAACCTGTATTTAAATTAACCTTTGCGGCACCATGTACATTTTTTCTTACCTGGCTCCAAAACAGATCTGTATTCATCCAATGCTTTAAATATCGTACGGATACTTCTTCATTTTTCTTTATTCGTAAAAATCCCAGACTTACAAATATGCAGAGCTCTTCATCTGTTTCAACAATCACTGGATGTCCTAAATTCGAACCTACTCTCGTAAATAATAAATCTCCTCGTTTAGGTTTTGCATTAGAAGTAGCCTTTTTATAGTCATTTTCAGAAATATACTTCACATTTTCCAAATCCAAATAGTCACTAGATGTATTCTGCGCTGAAATGAATTTGACGCCAGAATCTGTATACTTAGGTGTTGCTGTAAGTCCCAAATAAATATCTACTACTTCGCCTAATTTCTTTATTTCACCCTCGCTATTTACAATTAAATTTTCTCGATAATAATCTAATTGCTTTTTTCTAAACGTAAGCTCCGCTGTAAGCTCCGCTGTAAGCTCCGCTGTAAGCTCCGTGAAATTGTCCAAAATTCGGACAACTTCACTCTGCACCTCAATTGGAGGCACAGGAATCATTAACCTTGCAATTGTCTTCTTTGCAAGTGCAGGAATACCTGCTCCATATTGGCATTCTTGGAGTTTATATTCCATAGACTTAATAAAATGATACACAAATCGTTTTAAAACCGACTGCTTTGGTTTAAGCACATAACAATGTGCTCCTGCCCAAAATTTGGTTTCTATCCAATTAACATATCCTGCAGAAGCCCCTCCCTGTGAAATTGTAATTGTATTCTCATCATTATTATACTTTTCAATATAACCAGAAGGATTTACTCCGCCATTTATTACCGGATAACTTCCCTCTTCTTGCATATCAGATTTATTGAACTGTACACCTTTCCCGATGTCACACACAGTATCAAGCTTCAAATATGGAACACCATTCGGGCAACATCTGAAAATAAGCTCTTCTAATCTATTCATTTACATCACCCCTCAATCTCGGCAATGATTCTATCAATCTTATCCCTAAGAATTTGTTCTCTCACCACAATATCTGAAATTTCTGCATTCAGTTTAGTAATATCAATCTTTTCACGCTTATCCGCAGCCTCTACATATGTGCTTACAGACAAGTTATAGTCATTCTGTACTACTTCATCATAAGTAGCCAGATGAACCGTGTGCTCAATTTTCTCACGCTCAGCAAACCACTTAACAATATTATCGATATTATCACCTGTCAGTTTATTGTTATTAGTCACTTTTATACATTCATTTGTAGCATCAATGAACAGAATATTATTATCCTTCTTCCCCTTCTTCATAACCATAATACAGGTTGCAATAGATGTCCCGAAGAACAGATTGCTTGGAAGCTGGATTATACAATCAATGTAGTTGTTATCTACTAGATACTGACGAATCTTTTTTTCTGCCCCACCACGATACATAATTCCAGGAAAACATACAATTGCCGCAGTTCCATTCGGTGCTAACCATGAAAGCGAATGCATAATAAATGCCATGTCTGCCTTACTCTTAGGTGCCAACACGCCTGCTGGTGCAAATCTCGGATCATTGATTAGAAGAGGATTATCATCTCCTGCCCATTTAATGGAGTAAGGTGGATTTGAAACAATCAATTCAAATGGTTCATCGTCCCAGTGCTGAGGATTTGTTAACGTATCCTCACACTCAATATCAAATTTATCAAAACCAATATCATGCAAGAACATATTGATACGGCAAAGATTGTATGTAGTAATGTTGATTTCCTGTCCATAGAAACCACTCGTAACAGCCTCTTTTCCAAGAAGTTTCTCTGCCTTCAAAAGGAGAGAACCAGAACCACATGCAGGATCATATACCTTATTAATAGTAGTCTTTCCCACTGTTCCAAGTTTTGTAAGAAGCACAGACACATCTGCTGGTGTAAAAAATTCTCCACCAGACTTACCAGCGTTGGAAGCGTACATTGTCATAAGATACTCATATGCATCTCCAAAGGCATCGATATCATGATCCTTTACAGAACCTAGATTCATTGCAGCCACACCATCTAACAATTTTACAAGTCTCTCGTTTCGCTTGGCTACAGTACTTCCAAGCTTATTACTATTTACATCAAAATCATCAAACAACCCAGCAAAACTATTTTCGGATTGACTTCCCTGAGCTGATTCCTCGATATGACGGAATACTTGTTCTAAAGTCTCATTAAGATTTTCATCCAAACTTGCTCTCGCCCTTACATTGCAGAACAGTTCACTTGGAAGTATAAAGAAACCTTTTTCCTGAACCAATCCTTCACGTGCTTCTTCTGCTTCTTCATCAGCCATCTTCACATAATCAAAATCTATATTTCCGGCCTCAACTTCACCACTATTTATATACGCGGTAATATTTTCAGAAATATATCTGTAAAACATGGTACCCAGAACATAGTTCTTGAAATCCCATCCATCTACAGCACCACGAAGTTCATCGGCAATCGCCCAAATCGCACGATGTAATTCTTCTCTTTCCTGTTCTTTTTTAGTATCGACCATTGTATAATCCTCCCGTTTTCCAATTATTTGTCTGCGTCGGCACTCTGGCCGCTTTCAATCCATGCATCCACTTCTGATATTTTAAATTTATACATTCTTCCCACTTTGTGATATGGAACTGTTCCTTTTTTTATCCAAGCACGAATTGTATCTTTGCTACATCCCACATGTTTAGCAATCTCTTCCAGGCTAAGCCATCTTTCCACATCATTAATATTACTCATGTTAATATCCAATAAAGTAACCTCCATTAAAATTCATTGTTTCTATGTTTCTCTACCAGCTCATCATAATATGCTTTGAGCCGTTCATATTTTTTCTTGATGACCTCATCACTTTTGATAAGGGTAAACAATGCCATATATCTTGCAAGTCTCTTTTCCAGCTGACTCATGTCGGCTTTATATTCATATCCAAAAGTAATAACCTTTCCAGCATCATCCGTAAGTACAAAATCGCTACCTTCTAATCTCTCTACCTTATCCCTTTCAACTTTTCTGAGATTCAGAGAATATTTCTGTGTGCTCTGATCAAAGACCTTCTCTCCAATAATTGCCTTACTTTCAGCTTCCGGATAAAGAGCTTCCATATCAATCATCGGAGCTGCCATCGCTGACGGATTATCCATATCCATATTTAAACGCTTAAGCATCATTGATAAGATGACTGACTTTGGCTCACTTTTGCTTGCAATAGCATATTTCCCGATAATGCCGCTTTTCTGCTTGCATTCTTCTATAACAGCCCTGTCAATCAATGCACTCTTTATCTCACGGAATCCATGTACCAAGAATGCATTAAAGGATTCCTCTTCCGCCTTATCCTTGAATATCATATCCAGATAGGGCAGATCCAAACATACCTCAACCTTTTCATCTGAAAGTTCATAGAGCATTTCAAAAGCTATACCGCCATTGAATTCCGATTCCGGCACCGTCCACAGCTTTCTACCCATCGCTTCTACTTCATCCGGTTCTGCAAAATAATTATATTCAGCAAACAAAAACTGTTGAAATCCCGGATCTATGTATAAGATATCCGACTTTGCCTCATACATCATACATGCCGTAGCACACGCATCATGAAGGAAATTCGTCTTGTTCATGATTCTCGGATTGGCTACCTGCTTCGTTGATTTCAATTTCTTAAAGATGGCTTCAAAAGTCATTTTATTGAACTGAAATTTTCTTTCCACGTACGATATAGCACAAAATTCCCTGAACACGTCTGTAAAATCATCCTGACTGTCTGCACTCCGAAATACCCTGTCTAAAGGGCTTTTTTCCATATCGTGGTCCGATAAAATCGTATCGTATGCAGATCGATAGAATTCATGTGGATTATCATAAAACGACTGATATGATGGATAATTCATAATACAGAACGTAAGCAGCATTGGGTTAGAAGCAAATTCGCCATGCTTGTTCAAATATCCCTCTTTAAGATTTCTGATAATTTCTGCCTTTGCGTCATCATCTCTAATAAGCTTATCTATCAAATCACTTGTCTGCTTTTCGTCAAATGGCATCAGATATAGTCTGCTTCTAAACCCAATTGACTTTGCCACATCACATTCTCTGGATGTTATGACATATTGATTTAATGGATAAGTTTTTATCATATCTCTCAGCTTATGTTGAAATCCTATAACATCTGAAGGATCTACTTCATCTAATCCATCCAGTAATATTTGACATTTTCCTGCCCTTAATACCTTATCTGCAGCAGCTTCATTGAATGAAGAATCAAACAAATTTACAGATTTCATAATACTGCTAAACAGATCACATCCTGCAAATCTGTAATCTCTTAATTCAACCAATATAGGCATTACACCCGTCTCAGAATATTTTTTCATTGATTCTACAAACAAGTGCCTCAACATCATAGATTTGCCCATACCACCATTGGCAATGAGGGCAACCATATTAGATTGTTCTGCTATTTTATCAAGAGTCGCATCTTGTATTACCGTTCCTCTAGCAGGCAAACCTCTTCTTGAATACGCACTATCAACTGTGCTAAGTGTATTGCAGATAAAGACTTCTTCCATATCACATAGCTCATCTGAAAAATTTGTCTTTACCTTTGAATACTCCGCCAAAGCTTTCTGCTTATACACTGGAAATATTTCTTTGCTTTCTGTATTTTCATAAACATTCTTAACAATGTTCTCTGCACTTCCAGATCCCTTTGCTATTTCATGAAACTGTTGTCCTATAGCTACTATAAAAAGTTCCTTATCAATTTCATTGACAGTCGCGACTTTTATTCCAAATCTGTCCATAACGGTTACCAAGACACCATCATTTAACTCCTTGATAACAATTTCCAAAAATCTATCTTCCTTGTATTTCTCTGCGATTTCATGCCACACTGCAGGATCAAAAGTTCTGGTGCCATTCAACCATTTTTCATAGCTACTATCCGATGTGGGAAGTATTCCCCAGCTTTCTTCTGGGATCGCTGCCATTATAAAAAATTCTACTATCTTCTTTTTTGCTCTGTGGTTAGTTAATCCGCCAGAGGATCTTGATATATAAAAATTCAAGAAAAATTCATCGAATTTCATTCTCAATTATCAATCCCTCTTTTCTCTGTCTGTATTGTCCGTGAAATGTCTGCAAACTATTGTGAAATGTCCATGTTCCTGTCCGGGAACTTTTCCTCCGCCTATACTAAAATATTCAATGTAAAGGCGATACCGCCAAAGTACAAATGAAGGGATTCAAACTCATCACTATATTGTTCCAATCAAACTCAATCCCACTTATTCATATTTAATTGTACATCAAGAGAACTTTTTTCTCAAGATAAAGCTGTGCCTTTATACAAAAAGCTATCACGTCCGGAGCATGACACTAAACTGCTCCATCACATTCAGTTGTCGGACGCGGCACTTCTTAGAGCTGAATTGTGGTGAACCTTACAAACCGCATCAGGGGCTAAGAAGCCTGATTGCTTATTTTAAGGAACGGAGACGTGCCATGAATAAGACAATCGATGCCTATCTGAATTTCATATCGAAGCCTTCGTTCCGCATTCCGCGGACACTGGAGGCCGCACGATATGGAAATCAATGCAAATGTACAGACAACTACTGAAAATCATCAGTCAACCAACGACAACCACAACTACGACAACCGTCGCAGTTACAACAATCTCCCACTTCAGCCGGGAGAATGCCTCGTACCAATCCGCGTGGACTGGGAAATGGTGAAACATTTCAATATGTGCCAGGACAACCTTGAGACTTGGCATATCGGACCTAACAAGGTTCTGGTAGCATTTGCACCTGTAAAAATTGAGGACAAGCCTGCTGCCCTTAAGCAGTTCAATACTGATGTCAGAGCACACTTTGCATCTTTTAAATCAGATGATGTTCTCTCTCTTGACCAGTTTATGGACGAAGCCACATCAGAAGATAGCAAAGGCTTTGAACCTGCCTCTCCGGAGAATCTTGAAGAAACCGTTATGCTCCGTATAATTATTCAGGATCTCTTAAAAAAGATTCACGAAATCAATCCGAAGTATGGTCGTATTCTCGACCTTATCTGCGAGGATTACACCAAAGGACAGATTCTTGATGAATTAGGACTTGGTAAATCGCAAGGCTACGCCGACATCAAAGCAGCTCAGGCACTTGCAAAGAAACTTTACTTCGGTGAATAAGCTTCCTGCTTAACCTGAAAACAGCGGTATCCTCAATCTCGAAGATACCGCCGCTATTTTAAGTTATACGCATTTTCTGACCTCTAACTGATATTTATCGTGTCCCTTAATACTTCTCACCGCTTGATTAAAGATGAAGGGGCAGGCCTGCCACCGTTTCTGACAGAATTCTCACGCAGGAGTACACCGCTGTCATCTGCATGGCAGAACGCTCATTTACATTCTTTCCGGAGGTACTCCCACCAAGAAAAAATCGGTAAGCACTGCCTGCCGTACTGTTCTTAGGGGCATCTCTCGACCTAAAAAGTCCACTGAATAATCCCATAGTAATCACGCTCCTTTCAAAAAATATGCATAAGAAAAGCACCTACCGTTTCCGATAGATGCTCTCTCGAAATCTTGCATTAAGAATCACAAAATAGGTCAATGTCCTTTATGCTTTTCTCTGCGTTTTTTCTGATGCAGTTCAAACTGTAATTGCTTTTCTTCCTCTCGCTGTTCACGAGAACGAGACTTTCGTTCCAGCTTTCCTTGCTCCTGCTGAAGTTTCAATGCCTGCTGTGCTTTCGTACCAATACCAGTATCAGCAGTCTGCTTGCGTATCAAACGCTGCATACGCTTGGGATTGATATGTCTGTCAGCAGAAACCTCCGCTTCTATGGATGGACTGAACCTAAGTTTGTCCCAGTTCTTCAATAAAAAATCATACACCTCATAATCTTTTGGCTCTGCTCCGAATGTAATTTTACAGACTTCGTAGCGTCCGTTATATTCACGTTCGTACAAGCCAATCCAAAATGGATCTTCAAAAAGAACTGTTAGTTTAGATACACCCGTATCCATGATGTTTCCCTCCTTTAAGTGCGATACTACAAAGAACGGACAACCAAAGGAGGCAGGTTACTGACAACATTTCTGTTGCTCCCGGACTACCTACCGGGACGTGTTTTTATCTTTGCAAGGATATTATAACACAATTTCTGCATTATTTTATGAACAGAACCAAAATCAAATGAATAAAATCCCGCGATGGTTATACACGGAGTCCACAGATTGATTCCCACAGCGGATTGCTCTGTCCAGTCCCATGATAGTGGCGATCATACACATCTGATGCACGTGTTCCATCAGGATAATATCCTGCATCACCTTCCATACCTATCGACAATTTAGTATTATCTCTGTAAAATGACTTCAACTCCAATCGTTCACCTGATTCTATTCCGTCTTCTTTGGATGAAATATAATCCTTAATTCTGCAAGAAATAGCATGGATTTTACCATCTGGGATAAAATTAACTTCTATGCTATATCTACCATCTATATCTGGACATAGTTTGTCTGATATTCTAATATTTCTTTCGCCATATTCTATTTTTTTATCATCTATGTATATTTCTATATCTCCCAATGGTGTAGTCAGCATATTTAATCCTCCAATCCTTTTTATTATACCATCTATCATATTTATCCGCATTAAAAAGGACGCAGAATTTCTCCCACGTCCTCACATCTATCTGGCTTAATCTTCTCTTACCTTCGATACTTCCTTATGTGCCGCTTCCAGCTTCACCTCATCCACACCTCTAGCCTCAAATTCATCTGCATTATACTGATACTCCTGTGGTTCAGCGACCATCGGTGAATATACAATCTCTGCTTCCACTCGCTCAGCTTCTACCCTCTCTGGCTCTGTCTGTTTCTGCGCTTTCGTATTCTCCATATGTTCCTTATCAAGCTGCACATTCATAACCAGATTATCAAGCTTATCAATCGAAGCATCCAGATGAAGCTCCATTGATACAAGCATCTTTTTCACTGCTTTCATAGGTGCAAGCACCGCCTTTGTAATGGGATGTTTCTGCTCTTTCTGTGAATAATCTACCTCCGGATTGTCAGCAAATGTACGAAATGCATTGGCTACTGTCTGACCAGCTTCTCTAAATCCTTTTGCAAGAAGTGCTGTCTTTGCTATATCCTTATCCGTAGTCTTGATTGCACCTCTTACATTCTCTCGGATATCAAGAAGTCTTTTCTTAATTCCTAAGAACTCCGACACCCTGTATAATGCAGCTCTTCCCTTTTCCTTTGCTTTTTCGACTATGCCCTTAGCAGTAGACCTGACCTGTTCTTTCACTTCCAATACCTGCGACTTTATATGCTCACATCTGCTATTAAGTCGCTCCTGTGCTTCCGACAATGCCTTTTTAGCATTATTGACAAGTGTATCCTCCTGCATTTCTTTGATCTGGTTCTGCATGTTGGTAAGTTCTTCCGTCATGGAATCAATCTTTTTCTCCAGTCCATCCACATAGCTGCATATCTCAAATACATCGTTTGCCTGCTCTTTCATGGCATTTTTCTTTAATAAGTCGAGAAGTTCTCTTATGACCTCCTCATTGGTAAGTGTTTTTCCTGCTTCCATATCCATTCTGTTTCCTCCATTCTGTAAATGGGGCAGCCTTGGCCGCCCCTGTTCTCCGATTGCTAATTATCGAAAGGGTGTTGCCTCTTTGTCCTTCTCTTTATCGGGATTGCCATGATGTTTCTCAGCACTCTCCCTAGCTTTTTCATTGCTCTTATCCTTTGCTTTCTCATATTCCGAGATAATCTCATTATAGAGTTTTTCCCTGAAATCCTTTGTGACCGGATAGCAGA
>ERZ772831.1680-NODE-1680-length-20096-cov-15.046754_pt1 | contig 20096 bp, 20 predicted proteins | sample MGYA00580858_ERZ772831 | MGnify/ENA primary metagenome ERZ772831 (study PRJEB29015, sample SAMEA2737694) | human gut metagenome | biome: human gut; feature: human-associated habitat; material: faeces | place: China | collected 2012 ... | reverse complement strand
GCGGATGACTATATGAGCAGCTATGCCGAGAAATGAGCTTCTTCGGTGAAATTTATGCCGATCCTGATTTGCCGCACCGGGCGCGGACAGTCTATATGTACCTGCGTGACCGTGCAGGCGGCGGGAGCTGCTGGCCGGGCGTCAAGACGATAGCCCGCGACCTGCACCTCTCGCCGCGCACGGTACAACGCGCTCTCAACGATTTAGAACACGCCGGATACATCCAGCGCCAGCGCCGGCACCGCGAAAACGGAAGCTGCACATCGAACTTATACATTGTAAATATGGATGGCAAATAGGAGCGCGAACGCCTCCGCCAAGGGGGACGTCTGCGCTTTTGCTGTCACCAGTCCCATGACAGAATGGCACCCCTTGAAGAACCAACTCTATTGGGAAATGCAGAGAAAAAGTATATAAAGAGTGGCTGTAGTTATAAATAGAGGGTATCTTGTATGTTCGGTCTCATCTTTTTAGCCAGAATAGAGAAGCGTCTTCTAGTTCGATATATAGATTCAGGAATCCTTCCAACTATATTCTGAATAGCGTTGCGCTGTTATGTTTGTAGCCGAGTGGCGGTGTGTCTGTGGCAGTGTATATTCGGGTCAAACATTGGAAAAAGAAACATCAGTGTGGCAGCAGAGATTGCGTATTTTCCACGCTCCAGATCGCCATACGCACGGCATGAGATGTGAAGATACTCGGCCATGGCCTCCTGTGTCAGAGACAGCCGGCGGCGCAGTACAAGAAGCTCTTTTGAAATCAGCTTTGTCAGCAAAACAGTATATGAACCCATTGGGATACCTCATCCTTTATCAAGGCGGAACAGATCGTGGAGAAGCACGATGGAACGAGCGTGAGGCGGAAGAGATATGAGCGATGGGAGATATCTTGTACGGGTCAGGAAATATCATATCGCAAATGAAACCATGATTATAATATGAAAATCAATATATTGATAAGCGAAAGAAGAATGGAAGAATATATTGACAAGCATGCAAAGCTCTTGTATTATATTGATAATAATTTTTATTATTATTATTTAACGCGAGGACGCAGAAATGGAGATCAGAAAACGAAACGGCGAAATGGCGGCGTTTGACGCGGAGAAGATCCGTGCGGCCATGAGGCTGGCTTTTACGGCGACGAATGTGGAGATCACGGAGCAATCGCTGAACAGCCTTTTGCGGGCAGTGTTGAAGCGACTGGAAGAAGTGCAGCAATTGACGGTAGAGAACGTGCAGGATCAGGTAGAGCAGCAGTTGATGGCGGAGGGATATTACGAGACTGCAAAGGCATACATCCTGTACAGGGAAAAGCGGGCGAAGGCTCGCGCGATGCGGGAGCGGATTGCAGCGCGCATGGAAGATCCTTCGTTGGAGGGAACATTGCGTGAGATTGAAGCGGACTTTGACTCTGCGAAATATTCGCTGAATTTACTTGCAGAGCAGTATGAACGGCTCATTCGGGAAGGGATGAGCGTCCGGGAACAGGAGAAGATCTTGGTCAAGGCGGCGATAGAGCTGACTACCATGGAGGCGCCGCGCTGGGAGTATCTTGCGGCACGGCTTCAAAACCATTTTTTCTCACGGACTGTCCGGGAAGAAATGCAGAAGCAGAACATTCAAACATTTCCGGAGAAGCTGCACGATCTGGCAGATCAAGGACTCTATGGCCGATATATTTTAGAGGCATATTCTGAAGAAGAACTGCAGATGGCTGGAGATATGATCTGTCCGGAACGGGATCGGCTGTTTACATACGCAGGATTGGAGCTGCTTCTGAAACGTTATGTGATCCATACACGAGACGGAAAACCAATGGAAACACCACAGGAGATGTTCCTTGGAATTGCGCTGCACCTCGCGATGCAGGAAAAGCGAGATCGCATGGAGTGGGTACAGCGGTTTTATGATATGCTCAGCCGGATGGAGGTCACAATGGCCACACCAACGATGGCCAATGCCAGAAAACCGTTTTATCAGCTCTCCAGTTGCTTTGTGGATGTGGTTCCGGATAGTCTGGATGGGATCTATCGCTCCATAGACAGTTTTGCGAAGGTCTCCAAATTTGGCGGCGGAATGGGCCTGTATTTCGGGAAGGTACGGGCAAGCGGCAGCGCCATCCGGGGATTTCCGGGTGCGGCTGGCGGCGTGATCCGCTGGATCAAGCTGGTCAACGATACGGCAGTTGCGGTGGATCAGCTTGGTATGCGGCAAGGAGCCGTTGCAGTTTACTTAGATGTGTGGCATCGTGATCTGCCGGAATTTTTACAGCTTCGTACCAATAACGGGGACGACAGGCAGAAAGCGCATGACGTATTTCCGGCAGTCTGCTATCCGGATCTATTCTGGAAGCTCGCAGAAAAGAACATAGACGCAAAATGGTATCTTATGTGCCCGCATGAGATCCAGACAGTCAAGGGCTATGCACTGGAGGATTTCTGGGGGAAGGAATGGGAGAGACGATATTGGGAATGTGTCGAAGATCCCCGCATTGAAAAGCGGGTACTCACGGTGAAGGAGATAGTACGGCTGGTGCTGCGCTCCGCCGTGGAGACGGGGACCCCGTTTGCGTTCAACCGGGATACAGTCAACCGGATGAATCCCAATAGCCACTGTGGAATGATCTACTCCTCAAACCTCTGCACAGAGATTACGCAAAATATGGCGCCTGTTGAGAGCCTTGGCACTGAGGTACGGACGGAGCAGGGCGATCCGGTGGTCGTGACAACGACAAAACCGGGAGAATTTGTGGTGTGTAATCTCGCCAGTTTATCCCTTGGAAATCTTCCGCTGGAGGATGAGGACTACATGGATCGCACGGTGGAAACTGCTGTGCGGGCTTTGGATAATGTGATTGATCTGAACTTCTATCCGGTTGCGTATGCAGGGCTGACGAATAGAAGCTATCGCGGAGTGGGCCTTGGGATCAGCGGCTACCACCATGCGCTGGCAAAGCGACATATCAACTGGGAGAAGGACGCACATCTGAAGTTTGCAGACAAGCTGTTTGAGCGCATCAATTATGCGGCGATTCGAACGAGCTGCAAGCTGGCTGTGGAGCGCGGAAGCTATGCGCATTTTGAGGGAAGCGATTGGCAGACTGGTGCGTACTTCGAAAAGCGCAGCTATAAGACAAAGGCGTGGAAGAACCTTGCGGAAGAGGTACAAAAAAACGGAATGCGGAACGCATATCTGCTGGCCATTGCGCCGACATCCAGTACGTCGATCCTCTCCGGCACCTCGGCCGGCGTAGATCCGGTCATGCAGCGGTTCTGGCTGGAGGAAAAGAAGGGGAGTATGCTGCCAAGGGTGGCGCCGGAGCTGTCGGCAGATACGATGTGGTATTATAAGCCGGCGCATCGGATTGACCAGACGTGGTCTGTCAAGGCAGCCGGGATTCGACAGCGGCATATTGATCAGGCACAGAGCATGAACCTGTATATCACAAATGAGTATACGATGCGGCAGGTGTTGGAGCTGTATCTTCTGGCTTGGAAATCCGGTGTCAAAACGATCTATTATGTACGCAGCAAATCGCTGGAAGTGACGGACTGTGATGTATGCTCATCCTGAAGGGAGAAAAAAGATGGAGATGCTCCGAAAAAAAGCGCTGTTTAATCCGGAAGGAGATACGGATGTTCGCCTGCGCCGGATGCTGAATGGGAATACCACAAATCTCAATGATTTCAACAATATGAAATATACATGGGTCAGTGAGTGGTACCGGCAGGCGATGAACAACTTCTGGATTCCGGAGGAGATCAACCTGTCACAGGATCTCAAGGACTATCCTAAGCTGCTGCCAGCAGAGCGCCGAGCCTATGATAAGATCCTGAGTTTTCTGGTGTTCTTGGATTCCATCCAGACGGCAAATCTTCCGAATATCAGCGCATATGTGACGGCCAATGAAGTCAATCTCTGCTTGAATATCCAGACCTTTCAGGAGTGTGTGCATTCGCAGAGTTATAGCTATATGTTGGATAGCATCTGCTCACCTGTGGAACGGAATGAGATCCTGTATCAGTGGAAAGAGGATTCGCACCTGCTGCGGCGCAATACCTTCATTGGGGACTGCTATAATGCATTCCAGAAGGATCAGTCGGCAACAACGTTGCTGCGCGTGCTGATGGCGAACTACATCTTGGAAGGAATCTATTTTTACAGCGGCTTCATGTTCTTCTATAACCTCAGCCGAAATGGGAAAATGCCCGGCTCGGCACAGGAAATCCGGTATATCAACCGGGATGAAAACACGCACCTTTGGCTGTTTCGGAAGATGTTGCTGGAACTGCAAGAGGAGGAACCGGAACTGTTTTCGGAAAAAGCAGTAGCAGGACTGCGACTTATGATGATGGAAGGCGTAGCGCAGGAGATTGCGTGGGGACACTATGTGATTGGCGATGAGGTACCGGGACTGAACCGACAGATGGTTTCGGACTATATCCAATACCTTGGGAACCTGCGCTGGACAAGCCTCGGATACGAACCCCTCTATCCGGGATTGGAGCAAGAGCCGGAAGGCATGGAGTGGGTGAGCCAGTACGCAAATGCGAATCTGGTCAAAACAGATTTTTTTGAGGCGCGCAGCACGGCATACGCCAAGAGTACGGCGCTGATTGATGATCTATAAAGCACATAGGGAAGGGAGAACGGACCATGTTCAAGCAGCATAAATTCTGGGCGGCCGTGATGGCCATTTCGGCGCTGATGTGCCTGATTACAGGCATGGTTATGACGCATCCGGGGAAACCTGAAGAAAAGGGTTGAAACAGACAAAGGAGAAAATATTATGGCAATCATTACGGTAACGGAACAAAACTATGAGGAGCTTGTCCTCAAGGCAGAACGACCTGTGTTGGTGGATTTCTGGGCACCATGGTGCGGTTATTGCAGACGCATCGCACCGGCACTGGAAAAGGTAGCGGAGCAGCGGGAAGGGGATCTTGTTGTGGCAAAGATCAATGCCGACGAGGAGCCGGAGCTGCTTCGGAAAAATGGCGTGGAGCTGCTTCCAACGCTGAAGCTGTTCCGGAACGGAGAAAGTAAAGGACAAATTGTTGCGCCAGGGACGAAGGCGGAGATCGATGCGTTTATTCAGGAATCACTGGGGGGATGAGCATGCAGATCTATGACATGGCTGTGATCGGCGGCGGGCCGGGAGGCTACACAGCGGCACTCTATGCGGCGCGAGCCGGATTGAACGTTGTGGTGTTGGAGCAGCTCTCCGCCGGCGGGCAGATGGCTTTGACAGAGCAGATTGACAACTATCCCGGCTTTGATGCAGGGATCGATGGATTTACACTCGGAGAGCAGATGCAGCGCGGTGCGGAACGCTTTGGTGCTGAGACAATTTTGGCAGAGGTGGAATCTGTGGAACTGCAGGAGCCGGTCAAGCGGCTGAAGACCAGTGAAGGAATCATCATGACGAGAACGGTTGTAATTGCGACCGGTGCGACGCCAAGACCGCTTGGGATACCGGGTGAGAGAGAATGGACAGGCAGAGGCGTACACTACTGCGCGGCCTGTGACGGCATGGCCTACCGTGGTAAAACGGTAGCGGTCATTGGCGGCGGGAACTCAGCGGCGGAAGATGCGCTGACGCTCTCCCGCTTTGCAAAAAAAGTGTATTTGATCCACCGCAGAGATACGCTGCGGGCGGAGAAGATTTATACAAAGCAATTAGAGGAAAAAGAGAACGTGGAGTTCTGCTGGAACAGTACCGTGGAAAAGCTGATTTGCACGGAGCGGCTGACCGGTGTGCAGCTCCGGAATAGCAAAGATCAGACAACGCAGGAGCTTTTATGCGACGGCATCTTTGTGAGCGTCGGGAGAAACCCGGCGACAGGACTGCTTCAAGGACAGGTTACCATGGATCAGGCAGGGTATCTCTGCGCAGATGAAACGACAAGAACAAATCTTCCGGGCGTGTTTGCGGCGGGAGATGTGCGAACCAAGCCACTGCGTCAGGTCGTGACAGCGGCAGCGGACGGCGCTGTTGCAGCGCATTTTGCAGAGCAATATCTGAATGAGCAAAAGATTGATGCAGGGGTGAATTGAGGCTTGCAAGCAACTGAATTTTGGAAAAACGCACGACATGAGCAAATAAAAGGATTCATGCAGGCGTTTTGATAGATTGGCAACTATGCTAGGGTGTATCTAAAAACGCCCGACGCACCCGGACTGCGGGACTTTTCACACTGTGCTGCGCCATTTTTCCTTGAAATACGTCAGTATTCCTGCGAAAAACGTCTTGCTCAGCGCAAAAATTCCTCGCTGCCGGTCACATTGGGAGTTGGAAGAATACACCCTAGATAAAATCATAATATTAGGAGGAAATAAACCATGAAGGGTTTCGCAATGTTGAAAATTGGAGCGACCGGCTGGATCGAGAAGGAGATTCCCAAATGCGGTCCTATGGATGCGATTTGTAAGCCACTGGCGCTGGCACCCTGCACCTCAGACATCCATACTGTCTGGGCAGGCGCGATTGGTGAGCGATCCAATATGATCCTCGGCCATGAGGCGGTTGGGGAGGTCGTGGAAGTTGGCAGCCTTGTCCGGGACTTCAAGGTCGGAGATAAAGTACTGGTATCCGCAATCACGCCGGACTGGAATTCCAGACAGGCGCAGGAGGGGTTTGCAATGCACTCCGGCGGCATGCTTTCCGGCTGGAAGTTCTCCAACTTCAAGGACGGCGTCTTTGCAGAGTATTTCCATGTGAATGATGCGGATGGCAACTTGGCACATCTGCCGGAGGGTATGGATCTTGCGGCAGCGGCGATGATTTCGGACATGGTGCCCACGGGCTTCCACGGTGCAGAGCTGGCCGACATCCAGTTCGGTGATAATGTCGCAGTGATTGGCATTGGTCCGGTTGGTCTGATGGCAGTTGCAGCGGCGGCGATTCGTGGCGCAGCTGGGATCTATGCAGTTGGCTCCCGTAAAAATTGCTGCGATCTGGCCATGGAGTTTGGCGCGACGCAGATCATCAACTACCGCAGTGGTGGGATCGTCGAGCAAATCATGGAGAAGACGCATGGAATGGGCGTGGATAAAGTGATTGTAGCTGGCGGCGACAATGACACCTTTGCGCAGGCAATGGAGATCTTGAAGCCGGGCGGGATCATTGGAAATGTGAACTATCTCGGGGAAGGCAACACCGTTGGTATCCCCAGACTGGCGTGGGGCTGCGGCATGGGCCATAAGCAGCTCCGTGGTGGCTTGATGCCCGGCGGGCGGCTGCGGTCTGAAAAGTTGGCCAGATTGGTTATGGAGAACCGCATTCATCCGGAAAAACTGATTACGCACAGATTTACCGGCCTTGAAAGTGTAGAGCCGGCGCTGATGCTGATGAAGGATAAGCCGAAGGATCTGATCAAGCCGCTGGTTGTGATGGAGTAATCAAAGAAACAAAGGAACACGGGAGCAATACTAAACCAAACGACCAAAGAAAAAGAGCAGTCCATTTCAAGATGGACTGCTCTTTTGTGACAATGAGGATACAAGCCTGAACAGAAACCACCAGTGGGACTCTTTTGCTTGACTTTCGCTTTGCCGAAAACAGCTTATAATACAAAATAATTCAAATAGCGAATCCCGGCAGGGGAAACCTGCCGGGCTGTGGATTCATGCCTGTTTTAGTTTGGCAATTTCCGTGCTGTGCTGGCGAACGGCTGCGCGCAGAACTGCAACCTCATCTTCGAGTTCCTCAAGGCGGCTCTTAGGGGCAAGTTGCTCCAGCGTGGCCTGCTGGTTTTCAAACAGCAGTTTGAACTTCGGCTCAAAATAAGACTCCTTCGCTCCACTCCACGGCGCAGATGCCGCCGCGCGCGAGATAATCCTCCCAGCCGATGTCGAACAGCTCGTCGGCGGAGCCAAGGCGGTACATATCGAAATGGAACAGCGGCAGGCGGCCACTGAGATATTCGTTGACGATGGTGTAGGAGGGACTGGTGACCGTCTCGGTTACACCAAGACCCGAGGCCAGTCCGCGCGTGAACGCGGTCTTGCCCGCGCCAAGGTCACCGTAGTAGGCGAGGACATCGCCCGGCTGCAACTGCACTGCCAGCTTGCGGCCAACGGCTTCCGCCTCTTCCGGACTGTGGGTTTGAATCTGCATGATATTCTCCCAGTAAGATACTGTTACAAAGTGAGCTTATTTACAAGATTGTAGCAAATGTCCTGCTTTGCCATGAGTTCTCGGAATGTTCCTGTTTTTGCGAGCTGGCCATCTTTCAGAACAAGAATGGCATCAAATGGATCCATAAGATGTGTGAAGGTGGAAAAACCAAGCACAGATACAGTTTTGAAGCAGATGCCAATCAGAGCAAAGAGGAGGGGGTGGGCATTGTTGTTGAACAATGCCTGCCGTCAAGATTGGTGTTTGATGGAATTTTGAATGAGATGGTTCATCATGGAAAAAGCAAAAAGGTGTTTTTCAAGACGCCTATTTTCGGAAAAAGGCCACAGCAATCGCACCGGGGCCTGCATGGGCGCCAATGACGCTTCCAATGCTCACATAGCGAACGGCATCAAGGAAAGCACTCCAAAGATAACTGCTGTCCTCAATGTACTTCTGCAACAGAACATCAGACAGGCCGGTATAGCCAAGGAGCACCGGTTTTGTAAAGTCGATCCCGCCGACTTTTTGAATTTGCTGGGCGAGAAGATTATTCCCCATTTTGGAGCCGCGGGCCCTGCCAAGAAGCTGGATCTCACCATCAGCGATGGAGATAACGGGCTTGATGTTCAATAGACCACCGGCAAAGGCGGCGGCCTTGGAGATCCGGCCACCTCGCTTGAGGTATTCCAGTGTATCCAGAAGCGCAATTACAACAATTTTCTTTTTATCTTCCTGAAGTTTTTCTGCAATGGCCGAAGCGGTCATGCCGTCACGAAGATAGCGAAGTGCTAAGCCCACAAGAATGCCGCAGCCGACAGAGGCATTTTCACTGTCCACCACATAAACACTGCTGCATCCGGCCGCTGCAATCATGGCGCTCTGGTATGTACCGGAGAGTTTCGAGGAAATTGTGATCACAACGACTTCTTCATATACAAGATGGCGAGCAGGTTGTCAAGAGGAGAGAAAGAGAGTCGTGAAATATAGACAGAAGGGGAAAAGAAAACTTTGTGTAATTCGCCATAGAATGACGGAAGCGTGGACAAACAGAGAATTCTACGGCCTTGACAAAACGCAAAAAGTGCTGTAATATGGCGCAAATATTCCAAGAATGTTTTAATAATATACATTATTTAGGGAAATGTGCGATAAATGGCCTTGCAAGGCCATTTATCGCACACGGACAATGCGGAAAGGAGGCGGCTTGGATGGCAGTCAATCCGGTCGATGTCATGACATGGAAGGCGCGGGAATTAAAAATTTCTTATGGAATTTTGCTGACGCAGATCACAGAAGAAGAACGACAGGAGATCCTCGAAGAATATGAGGAGATGTTGCAGAAAAAGGAAGCAGAGCATCAGGAACGGCTACGCCAAAAAGCACTCTTGCCCAAGCCTCCCCAAAAACGTCCGCAGATGAAAAGTCTGTTCTACAAAGACCCGGAAGAAAGGTTAAGGTAACAACATGAAGAAAAGAAATTCTCGCAAAACAGCCGTGATCGCAATGGGTGTGGTAACGGCACTTACGATGACAGCCTGCTCCATGATCCCGTCGGCAAAGGCATCGTATATCAGCATGGATGCGGCGCAGAGCAAGGCACTCAATGCAGCAAATGTCGATGCAGCAAATGTGGAGTCTTACAGTGCGCAGATGGGTGATGTGGGAACTACGACATGCTATGAGGTTCAGTTTGTTTCAGATGGCTATGCGTATTACTATGCGGTCAACGCAACGGATGGAGAAATTGTCAAAGTTACGAAAACACCGGTAGGGGAGGAACCGATCCAAGCTCAGCCGGAGCAGACAACGGATGCATCGGCGTCTCAGACTGGAGAAGCAACCCTTCCGGCCAGCGGAGATCAGCCAGTCGTGACACAGCCTGCGGAAACAACGCCTTCCACAGCGACAGGGAACCAGAACAACACCGCAACAACAAAGCCGACCGCCGGACAGACTACAACCACGCCTGCCGCAAACGGACAGATCACACTGGAGCAGGCGAAAGAAACGGCGCTGAAGCACGCAGGACTCAAAGCAGATGCAGTGACCTTCGCGAAAGCGGAGCAGGACTATGAAAATGGCAAGCTGGTCTATGAGGTCGAATTTGTGACCAATGATGGCGGCAAAGTCGTGGAGTACGACTATGAGATTGATGCTGCGACCGGCAGTGTTGTCAGCTATGACTACGACGCTGAAAACTATGTTAGCGCAAAGGGCGCAACCACCGTCAGTGTAGATGAGGCAACGGCCAAACAGACTGTACTGAACAAAGTGCCCGGTGCGACCGCGGCGAACATCTACGAGTGGAAGCTGGATTTTGACGATGGCCGCTGGGAGTATGACGGCAAGATCGTCTACAACCTGATGGAGTATGACTTCACGGTCGATGCATCTTCCGGCGCAGTCACAGAGTGGGGTGTGGAGTCTATCTTCGACTGAAGATAAAAAATTTTCCGGCGGCGGCATGAAAACCGCTTGCCGGAAAATCCTCTCTCCTCACAGCATATCCCAATGAAGGGCGAATGACGATTCCTGCTGCAAAACCATCATACCAGCTCCTTTCCTTTGCTTGATTATAGGCTGCCGTTGTTTTGTTTTCTACAACCAGTATAACCTAGTGCAAATGCTGCTGCAACCGATGTTGCAAGTTATTTTTACATTTTGCATTGGCATAATAAAATAATGCAAAATTGGGCAATATCAGCAAAACTCAGTTTGCTGTTCATGAATTACGGGAATTTGACAACGCGCATCAAAATCCATCTGGCACAGTGCATGGAGACGAGATTTGCCAAGGATGTTTTCTGCCAAAAATAAGCTCGTCAGCCTGTGCTTCACAGGCTGGCGAGCGGAGCGGGGCGACCTATGCCGCCCCGCTGCTTTTTTGCGATTGCTTATTTGCCCTGATATGCGCGGAAGAGGAAGGTGACAATCTGCGCACGCGTGCAGGAATCGTTCGGCATGAGCTTGCTGCCGTTGCCCTGTACGATTTCCTCAGCAAGCGCCCAGTTCATCGCGGAAAGCGCATAGCCAGGAACGGAATCTGCGTCAGAGAAGCCGGACACCAGCTCCTGCAAGGTGACCGCCTCGGACGCAGCGTAGCGGAACAGAAACGCGACGGCTTGAGCGCGGGTGCATTCGCTGTCGGGAGAGAATGTGTTCTCCGTTGTGCCGGTGGTGATGCCCTCGCTGAGCGCCCAGCGGACGGCCTCGGCGTAGTAGCTGCCTTCGGGGACATCGCTCATGTTCATAGCGTAGTTCACCACGGGAGAACCGGCAGCACGCCACAGGAAGGTGACGATTTGTGCGCGGGTGCAAGGCTGGTTCGGCACAAAGAGACCGTTGCCGATACCGCCGGTAATGCCCTTTTTCTGTGCCCACTTCACGGCCTTGTAGTAGTAGGCGCTGGTGGACACATCGCTGAACGGGCTTGTCTCAACTTCCTTGACAAAGGCAGCATTAACCTCGACCTTGCTGGCGGGCATGGTAAAGGTATATTTGCCGTTACCCTTGTCGGTCAGTTTCAGCTCATTTCCGTTCTTGTCAATCACGGTGAGTTCATCCAGTTTGAAGCCGTCGTCCGGCTTGACGGTAATCGTCACGGTGCTGCCGCTGGTAGCATTTTTCGTGCTGACGGTCACGGTGCCGTTCTCCGTTTTGTCGGGGGTATTCACAGGATAGCTCGGGAAGAAACTGCCGGAAGAAAAACCGCCACCGGAAGAAGGCTTTTCGACCAGCGCTGCGATGGCATCTTCAATGGCTTTTGCCATTGCATCCACTTCGAATTGCTCTGTGATATTCTTGCCGCGCACAACAGCTTCAAGTGCTGCTTTCACAGCGGAAAAATCTATATAATCGTTCTCGTTCGGAGCATTCGCCTTTGCGATGGCTGCATCAACTGCGGTATAATCGGCAGGTTTGAAGGTAAGACCAGAGATCGCGCGTTCAATAGCCGCCGCCATTGCATCTACTTCAGCCTGCTTTGCGATGACCTTACCTCGAATCACAGCTTCTGTCGCAGCGTTCAGCGTCTCAATAGATTCTTCGGTGTATGCCGTCAAATCCGCCGGGATTTTCGCCAATGCGGCATCAACCGCGGCGTAATCCGCCGGTTCTGCACCGCAAAGGGGCGTTTCGCCCTCACGGAAAAGCCAACCGTTTGCTAGATCATTTGCATTGAGCATGTCTTTGAATCCTTCGGTCTGCATTTCTGCCAAGGCTTTGAAAACCGTAGTTTCATTCAAGTTTATAAGCGCACTGTTGGTATCTGCAAAATAGCAGTTCTCAGTCGGACTTCTTGGAGTCCCTTTTTGCTGCATCGTAAAGGCATACATATAGGCTGCTTTACCACTCAACGTACCGGTCGTATAGCAGTTCGTGACCGAGCCGTATGCATCTTCGTCAGAAGCGTCTGTTCCGGCAAAGGTCGCCATCGATGCAGCAGCGCCCGTTACTTCGCCGGTCGCGTAGCAGTTTTTGATATTCAGGCCATAAAGACTGCCTGCAAAGCCGCCTGAATATGCACCGCCGGTGACATTCCCCGTTGCATAGCAGTTGCTGATAACAGTCTCAGGGTCGTTCTCACCGTTTCCCTTGCCAATCAAGCCACCGACATCAGCACCGCCGTAATAATCAGGTTTTACATCCAGTGCGACATCAGCATGGCTGTATGTGATCTTAGCGGCCTTCCCCAACTCACCGATCAAACCGCCGATGGAACCTTTACCGGACTTTTCGGTGATTTTGCCGGAGACGCTGCATTCGTCAATATACTGGCCATCGAGAGCGCCCACAAGACCGCCGATCCAGTAGGCTGCCGCCATGCCGCTGTCCGGTGCTTTCATTGTCATGTTCAAATTTGTCACATGACAGTTCTCGATCGGACCACTGGCAGAGCCGGCGAGCGCACCCGCTAAACCGATCACATAACCGGAAACATTCTTTGCGATGCCGCAAATTGCGACACTGTCCAGATTCAAGTTGCTGATCTTGCCACCTGTCGCACCAAACAGGCCAAATATATCGGATTCCAGCGGAGCGTTTTCTGTTCCGATGGAAATGTTGAAAATGGTATATCCTTTGCCGTTAAGATTTCCGGCAAACAGAGAATAGTCTGTACCTCCAAATAGTGCATCAGAAAAGGAATTTCCGATCGGCGTCCAGTCATGATTGGCCAAATCAATGTCCGCGGTCAGAACAAAATAGGAATTTTCGTACGTCTGGCCCTTGTTGACCTCGCTTGCCAGATATGCAAGCTGTGCGCCGTCGGCAATCTGATAGGGATCGTTCCCCGTGCCGGTGCCGCCGGCAAAAGCAGTGTCGATGCGGCCGTCCCATGCGCCGTCCGACGCCAGCGCCGCCGTGGGCAGCAGCGTAAAACATAATGCCAGAATAAGAAGCAGACTTCCGATGCGTTTTTTCATGGTGTATCCTCCTCGTATGATGGTCAAAATTTTGTTCATGCCCGCCTGACCACAGCGGGCAAAGTCCACAGGTTACAGAGCGGTATCATCCCGTGGGTACCCACGGGATGAGGGGCGCGCCCCTCATCATAAGTTTTTCGCTTCATACTAACTCATAATAATTATAGCCGCATTTTTGTAAAATGTAAATCGTTCTAATGTATAAGGCCGCACTTTTTTTGAATATACTACTCTTTCGTCGGCAAGCTCGATTTGCCAGCATAGGGGCACAAAAGAAAATGTTCCAGCCAGAGCAAAATACGCCCTGACTGGAACGAGAAAAAATTTTACACAGATTGTGCTTCCTTATCACACATGAGCACTATCGCCGGGTGCTGCGCCATCTGCGCGAGAATACGCTCTCTGCGTCTGATCTGAGCCGCATTCAGAACGCGCTGACCTTCCTGTCGCCGCTCTGCCGGGACACCCGCGAAGCCCACAAGGACATGATGGGTGTGACATTAAAAACCGATGCTCTGCTGAGAGCCAGCAGATAAACGACCACCCGCTGAACTGGCAGCGGGTGCTTTGCTTTCTCGCGTCCCAGCATCGCCAATACGCCGTGTTTTCGTCCTGGAGTGGGATGGGGGATTGCCTGTGGTTTTAACGTCTGAAACGTCGCACAGCCGGCTAACAACAATCCGCATATTGCTTATAGCAGCATCATCTAAGTCTGCATCATAATATGGTTTAAGTGGAATATTATTGCGTGCGCGCTGAAGTATTACAATATAACGAAACTCTTGTTGGAAATCCCAATGACTCCGTTTGAAACGTGCGATAAGCTACTGCGTATTGCATGAACCGCTGCACCCCTTTCCGAAAATACCGGACAACAGCCAGCCGATAAAGCCCATATAGGCCATCGTGATGAACGGGTTAGAAGTCAGCGGACAAGCTCCAGTGGGGCATCCCACAAAGTAGTAATATGCAAGGCCAACTAATGCGCCGCCTGCGGTAAAAAGAACTGGCTTCAGCCATTTTTTAATTTTTTCTTTCATCTCACATTCCTCCTGCTAAATATTCCTCTGCATAGTGAACAGCAGTTGCCCCATCGGCTACAGCAGTTACGACCTGCCGTAATGCCTTTGTGCGGACATCCCCAACGGCGAACACACCGGGGATGTTGGTGCGGGTACTCTCATCTGCAATAATGTATCCAGCCGGATCAATCTCAATCTGATCTTTCATCAATTCGGTGGAAGGCTTTCTTCCCACGCTTACAAATACACCATCGCAAGCAAGGGTGCTTTCTTCTCCAGTTTTCACGTTCCTAATCTGGATACCGGTCAGCTTTTCGTTATGGAGCAGAGCTATAATCTCACTGTCCCAGACAAATTCTACATTTTCTGTTTTCATCAAAGGTTCATGGTAGATCTTTGTTGCTTTTAGGGTGCCTCTGCGGTGAACGACGATGACCTTTTTGCAGATCCGGGAGAGAATCAGCGCATCCGCCGCAGCGGTATTGCCACCTCCTGCGATGACAACCGTTTTATTCCGATAGAACATTCCGTCACAGGCTGCACAGTAATGGACACCTTTACCGATTAACGCCTGTTCCCCATCAACACCCAGCTCTCTGGGACCGGCTCCTGTAGCCAATACGATGGATTTTGCGTACATAGCGCCTTCGCTGGTCACAGCTTTCTTTACAGAACCTGACAGTTCCAGAGACAGCACCTCAGTCAGCTTGGTTTCCACACCAAACCGCTCCGTTCCTCGCTTCATTTTTTCTCCCAGGGAGAAACCGTCGATGCCATCCTCGAAGCCGGGATAGTTGTCGATTTGCTCGGTCAGAGCCATCTGCCCACCGGCAGACAGCTTTTCTAAAACCACGGTGTCCATTCCTGCTCTTGCAGCATAAAGGGCTGCGGTATACCCGCCGGGACCGCCACCTACAACGATCATGTCATAGATATGCTGCGCATTATTTACTTCCTGAGTCCGGTGCTGTAAGGTTTCCTCAATAAAAGCCACCAGCTGCGCTCTGGATTCTGGAGCGACGATAGAGCCAAGAGTCTGTCCGCTGTGATAGATCAGCAGAGTAGGGACAACTTCAATAGCCTCGGTCTCAGCCAATTCCGGTTCATCATCAATGTTGACAGCAGTGAATATCAGTGTATCCTTATATTCCTCAGCAACGCTTTCCAATGCTGGAGCCAGACGGCGGCAATATACGCACCAAGGGGCTGAAAACTCCACCAGAACAGTCTTTCCGCTATGCACCATTTCTTCAAATTGATTTCTATTAATATTGATAACTGCCATATTGCCAGCTCCTTTCCTTTGCTTGATTATAGTATAGCCAATCTAAAATAACATTTCGGTGATGATATCACATAAAATAGTGCGACATTGCTGCCGCACTAAAATTTTTCGTTATTAAGTAACTCGAGGATATGTTCACTGGAACGGATGATTTGAGACTGCTTATCTTTTATGGATGTTTTTTTTTCCTCCTCCAGCGAGAGAGAAGCATATAAATGAACCGTGTATGCTTCCTGCCTGAGAGAATCTTTATACTGTTCAGCTGCAAGATATTGTTTCTCAAGAATACTAATTTTATTTTGAAGATCACAAATCTGCTGTTGAAGCGACATCACTTTTTTCTTTTGAATATAGAGGAAAAAAGTAAGAAGAAGTAGTAGTAATATGATTGATATGATAATAATAATCATTCTTATTACTTTCCCTCCTTTATCAAAAGATAAGTCTTAACTGCATTACGGAGCGTTTCTGGTAGAACGGGAACAGGCAAGATGATCACCTTACCCGTATTCTTTTCAATCGTTATTTCTGATTCCGGTTGATTGGACAGAAGAATTACGGGTGTTCTTTTATCCGCCCGCCATGGCTGATCCGGCTGTTTTGTCAGAGCTTCTGTAACAACCCAAAGCATAGGCTTTTTCTTTCCAAGCTTTTTTCTTGCAGCTTCCGGGGTTTCAAATACAAGGATATGTTTGGATAAGTTCTGCAGTACCAGTCTCAGTCCGTTCCCATAGGCTGAATCACTGCACATAATGGCAATCGTGGCATTTGATTGCTCATCCTGTGATGCCTTTATAAAATCAAGAACTGGCGTATTATAAAGGTTGAAATCTTTTTCTGTATGTTCTGCTTCATAATAAGCTCTGACCGCTCGACACATTCTTCGGCAAAACTGTTCAATATCAATACGGATGTCCGTGAGGCTGTTGTCAGAACTTATTCTATCCAGTTGGCAAACGGAAGTTCCGCAATTCACACCCAAGTGAAAACGAATCGAAGTATTGTCCTCAGTATTTGCAAAGCCTTTGTTTTGGTGCAGGTATTCACATCGAAGCTGCCAGCATCGTTCTCCGCAGATATACGGAGAGATATCCTGCGCAGAAACTTTAAAGAAAGGTGCTGCGTATGTATCAAACCAACGAATATATTGATTCCCTACATCACGAGTTGGTCTCTGCTTTCTATCCAGAACAGCACGCCCATCCCGATAACGCTTTACAATTTCCGGGAAAGCAATGCCGCCGCAAATATCAGGCAAAGTCAGCACCAATGCCAAAGCAGATTGCCAGCGTCCATCCTCAATGTTCAGTTCTACTTCCTCTATGCGATGTAAAAAGGTAAAGCTGGCATTGTCTTGACTCATAGGTATCCTCCTGTAAAAAATCCGCCTGCCGGAAAACCGACAGGCGGCATACTGCCTTTTATACTTCCATCATCTATAGGCTATAGTGATTAAAGAACCAAAGAAGGAGCAGAGTAAACTCGTGCTGCCAATTCCTGATTGAGCATATACAAGCTCTTGGGATCGGAGCCAAAGAGTTCAATTTTGGAAATCAAATTCTTTGCATTGGTTTCTTCTTCACCTTGTTCTTTCACAAACCAATCGAGGAACTGCATGGTACGGAAATCCTTTGCTTCGTAAGCCTCACTATAGATATCATTAATCAGCGAGGTCACATATTTTTCGTGCTCAAGACCTGCCTTCAAAACATCCATATGGCAAGCTGCATTCAGATCAGGCTTATCAATGGCTTCAAACGTTACCTTCTGGTTTTCGTTTTGCAGGTACTGATAGAAAAGCATGGCGTGGTCAAGCTCTTCCTGAGCCTGAATTTTATACCAGTTGGCAAAGCCGTCAAGCCCGACTTCCTCGAAATAGTTTGAAAAATTGAGATAAAGGTATGCGGAATAGAATTCCGTATTTATCTGTTGATTGATAAGCGCATGTACTTTTTCGTTCATTTGCAAGAACCTCCATGTTAAATTTCAGTTTTCCACAGGCCGTGGAGGTTGCAATAAGCATAGACAGCTACTGCTTTATCGTCTCCCAGGGAGAAGGTGACATGGGGTTCGTCACCGGGCTTCAAAACCTTACGCTGACCACCGTTTTCGGTCTGGACATAGACCCACTCGATGAAATGCTCCGGAAGCATAGGATGATCTACAGAACCTACATTGACATGGATTGCGCCATCTTCAACAGTAACAGCAGGCAGATGCTTTTCGCCGCTGGCTTCTACGGTGTTAGGCTCGAGAGCCTCCATTTTCTGACCACAACACATCATGGGAACACCTGCGTCGTGAATCATACCAACCAGATTGCCGCAATGACGGCAGATATAAAACTTTGCACTCATTTTAATTTCCTCCGTTTTATCAATAGTTTTCCGCACGCACTTCGAAGAATGCCTGAGGATGCTTGCAGACAGGGCAGATCTCAGGAGCCTTGGTTCCTACTACGATATGTCCGCAGTTACGGCACTCCCAGATGGTAACGCCGCTCTTCTCAAACACCTGCATGGTCTCCACGTTGCTCAAAAGCTTGCGGTAGCGCTCCTCGTGCATCTTCTCAATGGCAGCTACGCCACGGAACTGTTCAGCCAGATCATGGAATCCCTCCTCATCAGCTTCACGAGCCATGCGGTCATACATATCCGTCCACTCGGCGTTCTCACCTTCAGCAGCATGGAGCAGGTTCTCGGCAGTATCGCCCAGCTCGCCCAGAGCTTTGAACCACAACTTGGCGTGCTCCATCTCGTTCTGTGCAGTATGCAGGAACAGAGCAGCAATCTGCTCGTAACCGGCTTTCTTGGCTACTGAAGCAAAGTAAGTATATTTGTTGCGTGCCTGAGATTCACCAGCAAAGGCTTCCCACAGATTTTTCTCGGTTTTGGTGCCTGCATAGGGATTCTTTGCAGGAGCCGCAGCATCCTCAATCTTCACAAACTTGTTGGCAGGCTGCTTGCAGATGGGGCACTTAAAATCAGGTGTCATAGGGCCTTCGTGAATGTAACCGCAGACTGTGCATTTCCATTTTTCCATTTTCTTTTCCTCCATTTTTTCATTGTCCACATGGGGCTTTTCAAGGACCTCCTGGGACGCTGTTTTTTCTTCTTTGGGTTTGAAAGCGTCTTTGTCTGCTTTACAGACAGGACACTTCCAATCGGCAGGTAGGTCTTCCCACTTGCCACCGACAGCTTCATCGTGAATATATCCACAAATGCCGCAAACATATTGTTTCATAGGTTTTATCGCCTCTTTTATCTATATTTTATCAAATCACGACACATATTCCGTGACTTAATCACCTATTTCAGTCGCAGGAGTGATGGCCGCAGCCGTGGGAACCGCAAGAGTGACCTTCCCCATGGTGGTCGTGATGATCACACCGGACATTGGGGTTGAAGTCCAGTTCGCCTGCTACCAGTGCTTCTGCTGCTGCATCAGCGTTGCCGGAAACACCACCATAAAGCCGGATACCCACATCGCTCAGTGCCATCTGGGCACCGCCGCCAATACCGCCGCAGATCAGGGCATCCACCTTCAGTGCACTCAGGACGCCTGCCAGTGCACCATGTCCGCTGCCGCCAGCATCCACAACCTTAGACGAAATGATTTTTCCATCTTCCACATCGTAGATTTTAAACTGTTCAGTGTGACCGAAGTGCTGAAAGATTTCTCCGTTTTCATAAGTGACTGCAATTCTCATAATATTATCTCCTTTCGGTTTTTCGTGCATCGGATGGATTTTTTTCTGATAGCAATTTCTGCACCCGTAGGCTGCGCTGTTTCCGTTGCAGAGTGTAAAATCCCCTCCCTCGATTCGCAGAGGAAGTCCCTCAACCAGCGCATCGGCCAGTTTTTTGCGGGCAGCTGCATAAATCTGCTGAACCGTTGTTCTGGCAATACGCATATATTCTCCGCATTGCTCCTGAGAAAAACCTTCACGGTCAATCAGGCGAATGGATTCATACTCATCCACATTCAGGACAATGGGAGTCAGTTCCTCGCCGCCACGAACCGGAACAAAACCATCATTATCTGGCAAACAACAAACTTTTCTGCATTTTCTCGGTCTTGGCATAGATTCACCTCCATATTATTTGCGGCATATGCCATTTATATAACCATTATACATCCTCACTTTCCTATATGTCAACGGAATTATTGACATATGCCATAAATTGTTTTATACTATGTGTATTCAAGGAGGTGTACCCATGGATTTTTCATCCTATTTTC
>ERZ772831.1673-NODE-1673-length-20169-cov-17.150790_pt1 | contig 20169 bp, 14 predicted proteins | sample MGYA00580858_ERZ772831 | MGnify/ENA primary metagenome ERZ772831 (study PRJEB29015, sample SAMEA2737694) | human gut metagenome | biome: human gut; feature: human-associated habitat; material: faeces | place: China | collected 2012 ... | reverse complement strand
TGACGGTCCAATATTCTTCCGGTACGAAGGCCTTGATGGCTTCTTCCCGTTCACAGATGAGGCGGACGGCGACGGACTGGACGCGGCCGGCGCTGAGGCCCTTGCAGACTTTCTTCCACAGGAGAGGGCTCAATTTATAGCCGACGATGCGGTCCAGGACGCGGCGGGCCTGCTGGGCGTCGACTTTCTTCAAATCGATCGGTTCCGGGTCCTTGATGGCCTCGAGGATGGCTTTCTTAGTAATTTCGTGGAACATGATGCGGCACTTATCGTGCGGATCGATTTCCAGCAAATGGGCCAAATGCCAGGAAATGGCTTCCCCTTCGCGGTCCGGGTCCGTTGCCAGATAGACTTTTTTCGAGCGGATGTATTCGTTCTGCAAGTCTTCGATGAGCTTGCGCTTATCCCACATATTCGTATACGTCGGTACAAAACCGTCTTCGATATTGACACCGAACTGATTGCGCGGCAAATCGCGCAGGTGACCGCGGCTGGCCATGACCTTATAGCCGCTGCCTAAAAAGCGTTCAATCGTCTTGGCCTTGGCCGGCGATTCGACGATGACCAGGTTCTTGGCGTTCTTCGGAAGCGGATCCAGCTTCTTCAGCGGTTCCTTCTTGGGCAGATTGACTGTGCCGTGGATGACGGTCTTCTCACCGTCGCCTTTTTTCTTGCGGCCTCGCTTCTTCTTTTTGGAATCATCAATAATGATCGTGCGTTTAATCGGAAATTCTAACATCTATCTCCATCCTGCCTCTCGCTGTACACGAAATCTGAAAATGTACTTAAACTATTTTCCATCATACACTATTCGCCGCTACCTTTCAAGGTGTGACTCTCTTTAATACTATAATATGGGCACAAAAAAGGCGCTGTCCCGTAAAGACAACGCCTTTTGAGTATTAAGTTAGCAGTTTGCAGCCAAACGATTTATTGAATTTTACTGATGATGACGTCGGTCATCTTCTGGGTATCGGCTTTCTTGAAGCCTTCTTTGTAGAGGTCCGGTGTGCGCCAGCCGTCGGCTAAGGCCGCATCGACGGCTTTTTCGATCTTGTCGGCCGCTACGTCTTCATCTAAGGAGTAGCGCAGGAGCATGGCTGCCGAGAGGATGGTCGCGCAGGGATTGGCAATGCCCTGGCCGGCGATGTCCGGTGCCGAACCGTGGATCGGTTCGTAGAGGCTGGTCATTTCGCCGATGGAAGCCGACGGCATCATGCCGATGGAACCGCCGAGGACGGCCGCTTCGTCGCTGAGGATGTCGCCGAAGAGGTTGCTCGTGACGATGACGTCGAACTGTTTCGGATTGAGGGCCAGCTGCATGGCGCAGTTATCGACGTAGAAATGATTCAAGTCGATATCGGGATAGTCCTTGGCGACGTCGATGACCGTGCGGCGCCACAGGCGGGACGTAGCCAGGACGTTGGCCTTGTCGACGGACGTGACCTTATGACGGCGCTTCTGAGCCGCTTTCATGGCAAACGTGCTGATGCGCTGTACTTCCGGGACGCTGTAGTTTTCCAGGTCCCAGGCGCGTTCGACGCCGTTGTGGATTTCCGATTCGCAGCGGTCGCCGAAGTAGATGCCGCCGACGAGTTCGCGGACGATGAGGACGTCCGTACCAGTGACGATGTCCGGTTTGAGCGGCGAATATTCAGCCAGGACTTCCGGCACCTTGACTGGACGCAGGTTGACGTAGAGTCCCAAGGCCTTGCGCAGCCCTAAGACAGCCTGTTCGGGTCGCAGTTTCGGGTCGACGTTATCCCACTTGTCGCCGCCGACGGCGCCGAAGAGGATGGCATCGGCCTTCTTAGCCGCTTCAATCGTATCTTCCGGCAACGGCGAGCCGCAGAGGTCATAGGCCGTACCGCCAGCCGGTTTCTTTTCAAAAGTCAGGCCGATGTGGCAGACTTCATCGATTTTCTGTAAAACTTTGACGGCACCTGCCGTGATTTCTTCCCCGATTCCGTCGCCGGGGATGACGACGATATGTTTAGCCATGTTACTTAGACTCCTTTACGTAATTGATCAAGCCGCCAGCCTGGGCGATATCCTGGATGAAACCCGGCAGCGGCGGGGCCTGGAAAGTATCGCCCGTCGTCTTGTCGATGATCTTCCCCGTACTGAGGTCGATGGAAAGGATGTCACCGGCCTTGATTTTTTCGACGTCGTCGCCGATTTCCAGGGCCGGCAGGCCGACGTTGATGGCGTTGCGGTAAAAGATGCGGGCGAAGCTGGCCGCAATGACGACGGGGACGCCCGAAGCCTTGATGGCAATCGGCGCGTGTTCACGGGACGAGCCGCAGCCGAAGTTGTGGCCGCCGACCATGATGTCCCCTTCTTTGACATTGCCGGCAAAAGTTTCGTCAATGTCGACCATGCAGTGCGTGGCCAATTCCTTCGGGTCGAAGCTGTTCAAATAACGAGCCGGGATGATTACGTCTGTATCGATATTGTCGCCGTAGCGCCATACTTTTCCTTCTAATGTCATGATTAACGGACCTCCTTCGGTGCGGCAATCTTGCCGAGAATCGCACTGGCTGCGGCCACCTGAGGACCAGCCAGGTAAACTTCGCTGTCGACGTGACCCATGCGGCCGCGGAAGTTGCGGTTCGTCGTGGAGACACATTTTTCACCAGCCGTCATGATGCCCATGTAGCCGCCCAGGCAGGGGCCGCAGGTCGGCGTCGAAACGGCACAGCCGGCGGTGATGAAGGTTTCAATATAACCGGCCTTCATGGCTTCCATGTAGACGTGCTGGCTGCCGGGAATGACGATGCAGCGGACGTCGGGATGGACCTTGTGGCCTTTGAAGATGTCGGCTGCAATCTTCAAGTCTTCCAGCCGGCCGTTGGTGCAGGAGCCGATGACGACCTGGTCGATCTTGATGTCGCCGAAGGTACCGATGACCTTGGTATTTTCCGGCAGATGCGGGAAGGCGACGACAGGCTTTAATTCGGACAAGTTGATTTCCACAGTCCGGCTGTAATGAGCATCTTCGTCGGCCGTGACGATGTCGTAGCCATCGGGGACGCGGCCCTTTTCATAAGCGATGGTCTGTTCGTCGACGGGGAAAATACCGTTCTTGGCACCGGCTTCGATAGCCATGTTGGCAATCGTAAAGCGGTCGGTCATATCCAAGGCCGCTACGCCTTCGCCAGTGAATTCCAAAGACTGGTAGAGGGCACCGTCGACGCCGATCATGCCGATGAGGGTCAGCATGACATCTTTGCCCGTAATGTCGTCGGGTTTGGAGCCTGTCAAGTGGACGTTGATAGCATCGGGGACTTTGAACCAGGCCTTACCCGTAGCCATGGCAACGCCTAAGTCCGTCGAGCCGACGCCTGTGGAGAAACCACCGAGAGCACCATACGTACAGGTATGGGAATCTGCACCGATGGTCAACATGCCCGGAGCGACGATGCCCTGTTCCGGCAGGAGGACGTGTTCAATGCCGACGCGGCCGACTTCAAAGTAATGCGTAATGCCGTGCTTCTTGGCGAAGTCGCGGACAATCTTAGCCAAGCCGGCGGACTTGATGTCCTTATTCGGCGTGAAATGGTCGGGAACCAGGGAAATCTTCGTCTTATCAAAGACGGGCTTGCCAATCTTATTGAACTGTGCAATGGCCGGAGGAGCCGTAATATCGTTGGCCAGGACCATATCGAGATTACAAGTAATTAAATCACCCGGTTTCACCGAGTCGACGCCGGCATGTTTTGCCAGAATCTTCTGCGTCATCGTCATACCCATATGTATATACACTCCTTATGCTAATTAACTCTGAAAGTTATAATATAGTGAATCGCTATCATATTTAAGTTTGATGTTTGATGTAAGTGATTTTACGTCAAACATCAAACATCAAGCATCAAACTTTAATGCTGACCCGACGTGGCTTTGAAAGCCGTAATCGTATCCGGCGTGGACTTGAGGGCCCGGAACTTGACGCGCTGGGCCATGCCGTCCATGCGGTTAATGGCCGTCATGAAAGCGAAGATAGAAGCCGTGATGGTATCGGTATCGACGCCAGCGCCCCAGGTCGTATGGCCGGCTTTATCAGTCAGGCCGAAGTAAGCAATGCCGCGGGAATCAGAATCGCGGTCCAAATCGTGTTCGCTGTAGACGAGGTTGCTGAATTCAATGCCATAGGCTTTGCAGACAGCGTTGCTGACGGCGTTCAGCTGGCCATTGCCAGCCCCTTCGAGGACGACTTCTTGGTCGTTGGCGCGGACCAGGACTTTGCCGACCCATTTGTCGCCTTTCTTCTTGAGCGAGAAGTCTTCGACTTTCAGCGGCGTTTCGGCATTGAGGTAATTCTTCTGGAAGACGTCGTAGATTTCGGCCGGTTTCAGTTCCTGATGCTTGTGGTCCGAAACCTCCTTGACGAAGTAGCTGAAGTCTTCGCGCATCTTCTTCGGCATGTCGATGCCGTAGTTCTGTTCCATAATGAAGCCTACGCCGCCCTTGCCGGACTGGCTGTTGATGCGGATGACGTCGGCATCGTAGGTGCGGCCCACATCATGCGGGTCGATGTACAGATACGGGCAGGTCCAGTACTGTTCGTTGTTTTCCTGGCGGAAATGCATGCCCTTGGCGATGGCGTCCTGATGGGAACCGGAGAAAGCGGCGAAGACCAGCTGGCCGGCATAAGGCTGACGCGGATGGACATGCATGCGGGTCACTCGTTCGTATGTTTCCACCAGTTTCGGCATGTTGGAGAAATCCAGGCCCGGATCGACGCCTAAGGCATACATGTTCATGCCGATGGTGACGATGTCGGCGTTGCCCGTCCGTTCACCATTGCCGAACAGAGTCCCTTCAACGCGGTCCGCGCCGGCGAGCATAGCCATTTCAGCATCGGCAACGCCTGTGCCGCGGTCATTGTGGGGATGAACCGATAAGATGACGTTGTCCCGGTATTTCAAGTTCTGCGACATATAGGCAATCTGCGAAGCGAAGACGTGAGGCATGGACATCTGTACCGTCGACGGCAGGTTGATGATGGCCTTGCGGTCAGCCGTCGGTTTCCAAACATCGAGGACGGCGTTGCAAACTTCCAAAGCATATTCCGGTTCCGTACCGGTGAAGCTTTCCGGCGAATATTCAAAGCGGAAGTTGGCACCGGCTTCGTCCGTCAGGCGCTGTAATAATTTCGCACCGTCAACGGCAATCTGCTTGATTTCTTCCTTCGATTTGCGGAAGACCTGCTGGCGCTGGGCAAAGGACGTGGAATTGTAAACATGGACGATAGCGTTCTTGACGCCCTTCAGGGCGTCGAAGGTCTTGCGGATGATGTGTTCGCGAGCCTGGGTCAGGACTTGGACCGTGACATCATCAGGAATCATATCGTGATCAACTAAGTAGCGCAGGAATTCAAATTCCGTTTCCGAAGCGGCCGGGAAGCCGACTTCGATTTCCTTGAACCCCATACCGACTAAGACTTTATAGAATTCAATCTTTTCTTCAAGGCTCATAGGAATGATGAGGGCCTGGTTGCCATCGCGCAAATCGACACTGCACCAAATCGGCGCTTTATCGGGATATTCTTTCTGTGTCCAGGACATATCGACAACGGGGGGCATAAAGTAACCTTTTTTGTAATGTTCTACGTTTTTCATACTGCATCTCTCCTATGATTATGAAATAAATTTAAAATAAATCATTACACAATCAAAATAAAAAAATCTTCCGTCTCAAAGAGACGAAAGATTATACTTACGCGTTACCACTCTAATTCCTATCCGAAGATAGGCTCTCTACAGGTACGGACAACTGTCGATACCCTCCTGTCTGTTAACGGCCAGGCCCCGGCTCCACCTACTCCTTTTGTTTCAGCGAGCTGCTTAGAGATGAGTTCTGTTCCGTGCCGCTGCTGCCTCACACCACCCGGCAGCTCTCTGGAAACATTCCGGAACTTACTAGTTCTCTTCAACGCATTTTTATTTTGGATTGTTTGTCTGTTGACGCTTTGTATGTTATCATAACCTTTTGTAATTTGCAAGGCTTTTTCCAGAACTTTTCCGAATATTTTTAACTTAAACGTGATACTTTATTTAAGAAAAACCAGTAAAACCAGGTTTAACGTTTATCTTTATGCAAGTCTTCTCCTATACTCCCGCCCCTATCTTTTTCCCTTGATTAATGCTATAATAAATAAGTTACACAACAAGGAGGAAGTACATGTTAGAACAATTCCAAAATTTGAATATTAGCGAAGTCATTATCCGCGCTCTCAACGAAATGGGCTTTGAAGAACCGACGCCAATCCAGGCTGAATCGATTCCTGTCGCCATGAGCGGCAGCGACATGATTGGTCAGGCCCAGACCGGTACGGGTAAGACCGCTGCCTATGGCATCCCGGTCCTGGAAAAAATCCTGAAAGCCGAACCGTCCAAGGATATCCAGACCGTCGTCCTGTCGCCGACGCGTGAACTGGCCATGCAGGTTGCTGAAGAACTGAACCACCTGGCCCAGTTCACCAACATCCAGGCCCTGCCGATTTACGGTGGCCAAGATATGGAACGCCAGCTGCGCCGCCTGCGCAAATGCCCGCAGATCATCGTCGCTACGCCGGGCCGCCTCATCGACCATATGAAACGCGGCACCATCGATTTGAGTCACATTACGACTATCGTCCTCGACGAAGCCGACGAAATGCTGGACATGGGCTTCATCGATGACATCAACATCATCATGGCCGCTACGCCGAACACGCGCCAGACCCTGCTCTTCTCGGCTACCATGCCCAAACCGATTCAACAGCTGGCCGAAACGTTCCTGCACGACCCGCTCATTATCCGCATGAAGGCCAAAGAAGTCACGATGGACCTCATCGAACAGTCTTACATCGAAGTGCCGGACCGCCAGAAATTCGACATCCTCTGCCGTCTCCTGGACCTGCAGGAACCGGACCTGGCCATCATCTTCGTCCGCACCAAGCGCCGCGTCGACGAAGTATCGGAAGCCCTCAAGAAGCGTGGATATTCCGCCGAAGGCATCCACGGCGATCTGACCCAGGCGAAGCGCGACACGGTCATCCGCCAATTCCGTGAAAAGACCATCGACATCCTCGTCGCTACAGACGTTGCCGCCCGCGGCCTCGACATCAGCGGCGTCACGCACGTCTTCAACTACGACCTGCCTCAGGACCCGGAAAGCTACGTCCACCGCGTCGGCCGTACCGGCCGTGCCGGCCAGAGCGGCGAAGCGACGACCTTCGTCATTCCCCGCGAAATGGAACACTTGCGGACCATCGAACGGCTCATCAAGCGCCGCATCACCCGCCGCAAGGCACCGACCTTCTCGGAAGCCTTGGAAGGCGCCCAGCAGGCAGCCATCCGCAGCCTAATCACGACGACAGAAGAAGGCAATTTCGGTACGTACAAAGAAAATGCCGAAGAACTCCTGTCCAACTACGACTCGGCCGCCCTCGTAGCCGCTGCCATCAAGCTCTTGACGAAAGAACCGGACACGACGCCAGTCAAGATCACCGAAGAAGCCCCGCTCCGCGTCCACCGCAGCCGCAACAACCGCGGCGACCGCAATAACCGCCGCTACAACCGTAACGACCGCCGGGGAGACCGCCGCAACCGCAAAGACGACGGTGAAGGCAACAGTGAACACCGCGGTGAACGGCGCCGCCATTTCGCTCCCAAGAGTCGGGACAACAACCGCAATAATTCCCGCAACAACCAGCGCCGTGAAAATAAACAGCATAAAGAACCGAACCGTTCCGTATTCAAACCTTATTTTAAGGATTGATGTGAAAAAAGGAGCTGTCGCAAAGCGACAGCTCCTTTTGTGGTTCATTTGGCGTGATTCGTTTGCCGAAAATATGCACAAATACAGCACAGGCTGTTCACAGAATTCGCGCGGGCGCCCGGTATGGGCGCCCCTACGCTGACCTGCGGCTTGCTCCATTACGACAAACGCCCCACGGCAAACGGCAAACGTGGAAAAAAAGCTTCATGTATGACGTCAGAGGCTTTTTCATGCTTACTGCAGCGCGTCCCAGGCGTTGGCGACGTCGGCAAATTCCTGCAGGGACAGGGTTTCGCCCCGGCGCTTGCCGTCGATACCGGATTTTTCCAGTACCTGGACAATCTGTTCCTTGCTCATGCCCGTATTCTTCAAGGCATTGGCAAAGGTCTTGCGGCGCTGCTGGAAAGCGGCCTTGACGACCTGGAAGAAGCGCTTTTCATCGGTCAGATCCACCGGCGGCTCTTGGCGGACGTCCATGGCTACGACAGCCGACGTGACTTCCGGCGCCGGCATGAAGCATTTCGGCGAGATTTCAAAAAGCATCTGGGGCTTCGTGTAGTACTGGACCGATACGGACAAGGCGCCATAGATTTTATGGCCTGGTTCGGCCACCATGCGTTCGGCCACTTCCTTCTGGACCATGACGACGATGCGCTTGATAGGCAGCTTCTGTTCCAACAGCTTCATGATAATCGGCGTCGTAATATAGTAGGGCAAATTGGCACAGACCGTGAAGGGCTGGTGATTCATGACTTCTTCGATATCGATACGCAGGATATCGCCGTGGACGACGCGCACGTTGTCATAGTGTTCCAGCGTCTTGTCGAGGACGGGCAGCAGATGATCGTCCAGTTCGACAGCCGTCACAGCCGCTCCCGTTTCAGCCAGGGCCTGGGTCAGCGTGCCGATACCCGGCCCGATTTCCAGGACCGGGTCGCCTTCACCGATGCCGGCTGCGTCGGCAATGTCGTCGACGACGGCGTGGCGGATGAGGAAATTCTGGCCCAGCTTCTTATTCATGCGCAGGCCAAAGCGTTTGACGACGTAGCGGACGACGTCGGGATTGGACAAGTCGACTTCTTTCATCTATTTCACCTCGCGGATCTGACGGAGAGCATCATCCCATTCGTCACGGGTGACGCCGTAATGATTCAAGCGTTTCAAAAACTGTTTGGCATTGCCATAGCCGATACCCAGGATAGCGCCCACTTCGGCCCGGCGGTCGGCGGCATCCGGCGTCCCGTTGAGGCCGGCTGCAGCGATGTCCTGCATCGTAAAGGTTTCCTGCGGTTCATACGTGGCACAGCGGACTTTGGACAAAGCCAGGCGGATGGCTTCCGGCGAAGCCTGTTCGACACCCAGGTCATTGTTGGCAATGGCATCTTTCCGGGGAATGAAGGCGTGCTTGGCCTTCGGGAAGCGGTCGGTCAGGAATTTGCGGATCTGCTCCCCTGCCCGGTCGGGGTCGGTCAGGATGATGATGCCCCGCTTTTCATAGGCACAGCGTATCTGTTCCAACGTATGGGGCTTCAAATTGAAGCCGTCTGTCGTAATCATATCGACGTCGATATGGCTGGCCCGGATGCGGGCGACATCAGACCGGCCTTCGACGACGAGGACTTCCTTAATCATGAGCGGCTCCTTCCCGATGTTCAGCAATGTACTGCGCTGCGCTGAGGATGGCCAGGACATTGTGTTCAAAGACGATGCCCCCTTGGAGATAAATCATATAGGGGTCGCGGATTGGGCCGTCAGCAGACAATTCGATAGATGACCCTTGGACGAAATCGCCAGCAGCCATGATGATCTTATCGGCATAGCCCGGCATATCGTCAGGAATGGGCGTGACATGAGCGTCGACAGGCGAGAAAGACTGGATGCCCTGGCAGAAGAGGCACATATTCTGTTCATTTTCCAGATAAATGGTCTGAATCAGGTCGACGCGCGGGTCCTGGACGGCCGGCGAGACCTTGAAGCCCATCTTTTCAAAGACGGCTGCCGCGAAGACAGCGCCTTTGATGGCCTGTGCCGTGACGTGCGGTGCCATGAAGAAGCCCTGGAAAAAGAGGCGGTACCCAGCCGCATAGGAGCCGAGTTCGTCGCCCAGCCCAGGAGCCGTCAAGTAGTCGGCGGCTGCATGGACCAGTTCTTCCTTACCGGCAATATAACCGCCTGTCGGAGCGATGCCGCCACCGGGATTCTTGATGAGCGACCCGGCGATGATGTCGGCACCGGCTTCAATCGGTTCTTCTTCGGCAGCAAATTCACCGTAGCAGTTATCGACAAAACAAATCGTCTTCGGACTGACCTTCTTGACGACAGAAATAATCGAACGGATATCATCGATCGTCAAAGAGGCCCGCGTGCTGTAACCGCGAGAACGCTGAATGAGGACCAGTTTCGGCTGCTTTTCAGCCACGGCGGCCTCAATACCGGCCAAATCATAGGCGTTGTCCTTCAAGGGGACTTCTTCATAGCGGACGCCTTTTTCCTTCAAAGAATGGGGCGTTTCATGGGCGTAGCCGATAACCCCCTGCATCGTATCATACGGTGCGCCGACAAGGCTCATCATGAGGTCGCCTGTCTGCAGCAGGGCCAGCAGGACCGTAGCCAGCGCATGGGTCCCCGATACGAAATGAGGACGGACAATGGCTTTTTCCGCTTTAAAGACGCGGGCAAAGACTTCGTCGAGCTTTTCCCGGCCCATATCGCTGTAGCCATAGCCCGACGTACCGGCAAACTGATACGACGAAATCTGGGCTTCCTTATAAGCAGCCAGTACTTTCGCCGTATTATGGAGACAAATCGTATCAATCCGTTCAAACTGGTCCGCACATTCGGCCAGCGCTTCTTTTCGTAATGTTTCTAAATCCAAAGACAATGTTATGATTCCTTTCTGTATTTGCTTAGTTTATAATGAAAGGCTCTCCTAATAGGGGAGCTGTCAGCTTTGCTGACTGAGGGGTTGCTTTTCTCTCATACCGTTTGCAGAATTCCGAAAAAACAACCCTTCCGCCTCTTCGAGGCACCTCCCCTATTAGGGGAGGCTTTCTGCTCTTCGCTTTCATTCATCAGGATGTGCACAGGATTCGCGCGGGCGCCCCACGTGGGCGCCCCTACGCTCTCCAGTGAGCGTCTATATCACGGATGACGGCCCGGGCCAGGGCGGCTTCGTCCTCGTACTGGTCCTTATCATACCAGTGGATATAGGGCATGCGTTTGAACCACGTGAGCTGACGCTTGGCAAAATGCCGCGTCCGGGTCTTGATGCGGGCCACTGCGTCATCGAGAGGCAGCTGGCCATAAATATACAGAGCCAGCTCCTGATAGCCGATGGCCTTCATGGCCTGACAGTCCGTCGGGATTCCCCGGTCCAACAAGTGCCGCACTTCATCGACCCAGCCGGCAGCGATCATAGCGTCGACGCGTTCTTCGATGCGGGCATATAAGACGTCCCGCGGCAGGCGCAGACCGATGACATAGGCGTCATAGACCAGACCGTGAGCCTTGCCGGCGCGGACGAAGGTCTTCCCTTCGCCCTGTTCGATAGCACTGACCAAGCGGGTCAGGCGATGCGTATTGGAAAGCAGCTCGTGCCAATCTGGCGGCTGCCAATCCGTTTCCCGGACAATATAGTCTTTCAGCGCCCCTTCATCGAGGGAGGCAATGCGTGCCTGAGCCGCTTCCTTGTCAGCTTCGGTCATGCGGGCCGTCTGGAAATCGTAGCCTTCCAAGAGGGATTGGACATAGAGCCCTGTGCCGCCGACGACGATAGGGACTTTGCCCTTCCCGTTGACTTCGGCAATGGCCTTACCGGCCATATCGCAGAAACGGGCTGCCGAATAGGGCTCATCAGGCTCGGCAATATTGATGAGATAATGGTGATAGCGGGCCAATTCGTCCGCTGTCGGTTTCGCCGTACCGATATCCATATGGCGGTAAATCTGGTAGGCGTCGCCAGAAATGAGGTCGGTTCCGTAATGTTCGGCCAGGGCAAAACTGAGCGCCGTCTTGCCGACAGCTGTCGGACCGATGATGACCATTACTTTTTCCATGAATCACACTCCAATACGGCATAGCCAATGCGGCTGTATTTGCCGCCATATAAGGTAACCTCCGGGAAATCGCGGCAGAGTTGGCGGAAATCCCGCTCCTTGATGACGACCCGGCGCCGGGCTTTCTGCAGCGCCCGTTCAATCAGGTCCCGCGTCAGACCGCCGTGTTCCATAATGGCCCGGACGGGCTGGAACTGGCAGCTTGCCTCGACAGGCCGCTGGAACATGGGATCGAAATAGAGGACGTCGTACACGGGCCCTTCGTCGGATAATAGGTAATCGCGATAATCGCCACGGCTCAGAGAAATCCGTCGCAGTGCCGCCGTGACGTCGTCTTTCTTGTGGACAAAATGGGAAAAGCCCCACGATGTGACCGCTTCCAATAGGGGTGACACCTCCAGGGCATCGACGCGTGACCCAGCCGGCAAGCCAAAAGAAGCGACAGCCGCATCGGCGCCAAAGCCGCAGGTACAGTCGAGGACGGAAAGAGGCTGATGGGAAGACCCCCTCCCTATCAGCGCTTCCAAGAGATGGTCGCGCTGTCCTTTCCGCAAGTTCTGGATGCGTAGTTCGGCCATGTTGAGACTGAAGAAATGGCTGCCTTCCGGCCGATCTATTTGAGGCCCTCGCGACGAATAGACGAGGAAGTCCTCGCCGTATTCATCCATCAAGTCCTGTATAGTCCGCTTTCCCCGCGGCACATAGGTGAAGCCCTGGCTTTCGGCCCAGGCCTTCCCTTCACTTTGTAATTTTTCTTTGGCCTTCAATGAAGGCACGACGTAAATCATATGAGTCATGTCCGTTTAAATAAATGGGCTAATTCTTTCGGTGTAAAGCGGATGATTGTCGGCCGGCCATGAGGGCAGACATAGGGTTTTTCCGTATGGAACAAATCATCCAAAAGTTGTTTCATCTGGCGGATATTAAGGCTGTCGCCGGCTTTGACAGCACCGTGGCAGGACAGATAGGCCAAGGAGCGATGACGGACCATGGCTTTATCCGGTTCTTTCTGATCGTGCAAGAGCAGGCAGATATCTTTCAGGGAATCAGCAATATCGCTGGTCTGCAAATCGCAGGGTACTTCTTCCACGCGCAGCGTCGTCGGCCCGGCTTCAGAATACGTATAACCCAGGTCGTTGAAGACGTCCTGCCGTTCCAGCAGAAGCGTCATATCGTCGCTGTCGACATCGACGAACTCCGGCGTCAGCAGCTGCTGGCTCGGCATCCGTTCGACGCGCTTGCAGAACGTATCATAGCGGATCCGCTCGTGGGCGGCATGTTGGTCGACGATGTATAGATCTTGTCCCTTTTTGGCAATGATGAAGCAGTCCGCCACTTCTCCCAAAGGAATGAAGACGTCGTCATCGCCGTCAAAGACGATTTTCGGCGCCCCTGCCTCGGAAACGACAGATGTCGCCTCTGACGGGCCGCCTTGGCCATGCTGGGCCAAAGCCTGGGAAAAGAGACTGGGTTGATCGGCTCCCCCACGTTCTTGGCGGGCACCCCACGCAGGAGACTCCCCTAATAGGCCCTTTTGGGCCCGGTCAGGACCATCCGCAAGGGGCTCCCCTGATAGGCCCTTTTGGGCCCGGTCAGGACCATCCGCAGGAGGGTTCAGGCCGGCTGCCCAAACGGAGAGCCCGGCTGGAGCTGTCCGCGCAGCGGACTGAGAGGTTGTCTTTTCCTGCGGGCCGGCTGGAGCTGTCCGCTGCGGGCCGCCCTCTGGGACGGCCCCTACGGAGGTTGCTTTCTCCCCTTGCGGGCCGCCCTTTGGGACGGCCCCTACGATGGTTGTTTTGCCACCCTCTTGCGGGCGGGCGCCCCACACAAGAGGCTCCCCTGATAGGGGAGCTGTCCGCGTAGCGGACTGAGAGGTTGCTTTCTCCCCTTGCGGGCCGCCCTTTGGGACGACCCCTACGGAGGTTGCTTTTTCCTGCGGGCCGCCCTTTGGGACGGCCCCTACATCGACACCGATGGTCTTGGCGATGGCTTCGGGCTTTTCCTGGGCCACCAAGGCCGTGACGATACTGTGGTAAATGGCCCGATAAACGGCTTGTTCATCGGAGAATTTGATTTCCGTCTTCGCCGGATGGACATTGACGTCGATCGTCGCCGGGTCGACATGGAGATGGAGCATGGCAAAGGGATAGCCCGATTTCGGCAGCATGGCGTGATAAGCATTGTCGATGGCCTTGAACATCAAAGGATTATGGACGATGCGGTGATTGACGATGCACGTTTGCCAGTTGCGGTTGCTCTTCAAAACCGACGGCTTGCCTACATAGCCTTCCAGGCTGATGCCGTCCTGGTCGGCAGAGATGGCAAAGACATCGCGGGCGACGTTAGCCCCGTAGATATTGGCAATCGTTTCCCGCAGGTCCCCTGTACCGCCGGTCTTCATCGTCGTCCGGCCATTATTGGTAAAGGTAAAGGCAATAGCCGGATTGGCCAGAGCCAGTTTGGTCACCATTTCAGAGATTTTCGAACTTTCTGTCCGTTCGCTCTTGAGGAACTTGCGCCGCGCTGGCGTATTGTAAAAGAGGTCGCTTACTTCCATCGTCGTCCCGACCGGCGCACCGGCCTGGTCTTCGGCGGTGATTTCGCCGCCGTCGAGGATGAGGTGCGTGGCAAAATCGTCGTCAGCCTGGCGCGTCGTAATCTGCATGTGCGATACGGCAGCAATACTGGGCACGGCTTCGCCGCGGAAGCCCAGAGACGTAATGGCAAAGATATCTTCGACAGAACTGATTTTGCTCGTGCCATGACGGATGATGCACTTATGGGCATCTTCCGGGCTCATACCGCAGCCGTCGTCGGTGACCCGCATATAGGACTGGCCGCCATCGGCGATTTCCACTTCAATGGCATGGGCACCGGCATCAATGGCATTTTCCACCAATTCCTTGATGCACGACGCTGGCCGTTCAACGACTTCGCCGGCAGCGATCTTATTGCGCGTCGCTTCATCTAAGACATGAATGATTGAACTCACTGGATCCCACTTCCTTCTTTGGCATCTTTTTGCAGATTATATAAGAAAGAAATCGCTTCAATCGGCGTCATACTGCTGACATCGACACTGAGCAGCTTATCGATGACAGGACTGGAAAAGAGACTGTCCCCCATCGGTGACGGCGCAGGGTTCACAGGCGCCTTGGCCGGGACGGGAGCGCCGCCGTTCTTTTCCAAATCTTCCAAGATAACGTCGGCCCGCTTGAGCAGGCTTTCCGGCAAGCCGGCCAGTCGCGCCACGTGCAGGCCGTAGCTGCGGTCGGCGCCGCCGGGAATGATGCGCCGCAGGAACTTGATGTTCTTGCCCCGTTCCTTGACGGCGACCGTATAATTCTTGATCTTCGGCGAATCGTCGGCCATGGCGATGAGTTCGTGATAATGCGTCGCAAACAGCGTCAAGGCGTGGATATGCTTCAGGCAGTATTCGATGACGGCCCTGGCGATGGACATGCCGTCAAAGGTGCTCGTCCCGCGGCCGATTTCATCGAGGATGAGCAGGCTGCGGCTAGTCGCGTGTTTCAGGATGTACGACACTTCCTTCATTTCCATCATGAACGTACTCTGACCGGTGAGGATATCATCGCTGGCACCAATGCGGGTAAAGATGCGGTCTACCGGGCAAATAGACCCTTCCTTGGCCGGAATGAAGGAGCCAACTTGAGCCATGAGGACCAACACGGCGACCTGGCGCATATACGTCGACTTACCGGCCATATTCGGTCCGGTAATGACCAGGATTTCATGGTCTTCGTGGTTCAAAGTGACATCATTCGGGACGAACAATTCATCTTTCAAATACTTTTCAATAATGGGATGACGGCCGTCCTTGATGGAAATCGTCGCCTTCGTGTTGAGGCTGGGACGGACGTAGCGGTTGTCATAAGCCGCGCAGGCCAGGCTGTACAGGCAGTCGATGCGGGCAATAGCCCGGGCCGTTGCCTGCATGGCCGGGATATGTCCCTGGATCTGACGGCGGATGTCTCCGAAAAGCTTATATTCCAAAGCCAGCATCCGTTCCTGGCTGGTCAGGACTTTGACTTCAAATTCCTTCAATTCCGGCGTGATATAGCGTTCGGCGTTGACCAGGGTCTGCTTGCGTACGTAATAATCGGGAATGGGCTTAGTATTAGCATGAGAAATCTCGAAGTAATAGCCAAAGACTTTGGTATAGCCGATTTTCATCTTAATGCCGGTCTTTTCCTTTTCCTTCTCTTCCAGTTCCTGCAAAAAGGCATGGCTGTTGGCCGCAATGGAACGGATTTCATCGAGTTCCGGCGAAAAACCATCGCGGATGACGCCGCCGTTGCGGATGACCAATCCCGGTTCGTCCTTGATGCCCCGGCAGAGCAGGTCATACACGTCGTCATGAGTCTGCAAGCGGTCATTGAGGTTGTGCAGGAGGTCGGCGCTGGCCCCGGCCAAGACGTTTTTGAGCTGCGGAATGACGGCCAGCGATTCCCGCAGGGCCACCAAATCTTTCGGGCTTACCGTTCCCGTTTCGATACGGGTCAGGATGCGTTCAAAGTCGTAGATCCGGTCCAGCACGTCGGCTGTATCTTGGCGCATGATTTCGTGGAGAACGAAGTCTTCGACGGCATCTTGGCGGCGCGTAATATCAGCAATGCGGATAAGCGGCGCTTCCAACCACTTGCGCAGGAGCCGCCCGCCCATAGCCGTCTGGGTCTTGTCCAAGACATCGAGGAGCGTCCCCCGGCGGCCGCCGTCGCGGACGTTCTGCGTGATTTCCAGATGGCGCAGGCTGGCCGCATCGACGACCAGGCGCCGGTCATTGTCGATGTGTTCCAGGGAATTGATGTGAGAAATATCGGACTGCATGACGTCGCTGACATAGGCCAGGAGCATGCCGATGCAGTCGCCAGCCGCTGTGGCAGCCGCAAAATCTTCGGGCGGGAAATAGGACCGGGCCTGTTCGCTATAATCGACGTTGTCATCAGCAGGAAATTCCGTGACCGTACATTGCGCCAAATGGCTTCGCAAGTATTCGCGGACAGCGTCCATATCCTTCCCCATATGGGCGTAAATGAGTTCACTCGGTTCGTAGACGGCAAGGATATCGAACAAAGAGTCTTCCATGACCGACGCAGCGCAGTCAGCCCACAGACATTCACCGGTCGTGACGTCCATAAGGGCGATGGAAAGGATGCCTTCTTTTTCATTCAGGCAGCCGATGTAATTGTTCTGCTTCGACGCTACGGCATTTTCCAGGGTAATCGTCCCTGGCGTAATGACCTTGATGATCTTGCGCTTGACCAAGCCTTTCGCCAGCTTCGGATCCTCCATCTGTTCGCAGATAGCGACCTTATAGCCTTTATGGACCAGCCGTTCAATATAGGTATCGGCCGAATGAAAAGGCACGCCGCACATAGGGACTTTTTCCTTATTGCCGCCAGCCCGGCCCGTCAAGGTCAGGTCCAATTCGCGCGACGCCGTCAGGGCATCGTCAAAAAACATTTCATAGAAGTCGCCGAGGCGGAAAAAGAGGATTTTATCCTGGCACTGCTCTTTGACTTCCATGTATTGCTGCATCATAGGCGTTAATTTTTTTCCTGCCAAAGTCTCACCTTCCTTTAGTGCACTAAGTGACCTTTGAGGACCCATGTCTGGCCCTTGTCGACCTGGACCGGCACGGTATCGCCGATAGCGACGGAGCCGTCATTTTCCCAAATGATCATCTTGTTGCCCGTCGTCCGGCCGAACCAGTGATTGGCATCATTCTTAGTCGGTCCTTCGACGATGACATCATAGACATGGTCTTCCATTTCTTTATTCTTGGCTAAACTATAGACGTTCTGTACTTCCATCAGGCGCTGAAGGCGACGGCTCTTTTCTTCCTGCGGAATCTGGTCTTCCATCTTCGCTGCCGGTGTCCCCGTCCGCGGCGAATAAATGAACGTATAAGCCATATCGTACTGGACGCGTTTGAGCAGGTTCAGCGTATCTTCAAACATGGCTTCCGTTTCGCCAGGAAAGCCGACGATGATGTCCGTCGTCAGGACTAAGTCGGGTATGCGCTTGCGGGCATAATCGACGAGTTCCAAGTAATGTTCTACCGTGTAACCGCGGTTCATCTTCTTCAAGAGCTCGTTGGAACCGCACTGGATAGGCAGATGCATGTGGTTGACGACCTTCTGGCTGTCGGCAATGGCGTCGATCATGGCAAAGGTCATATCCTTGGGATGGCTGGTCATGTAGCGCACCCGTTCGATACCGTCGATATCATCGACAGCGGCGACGAGCTTGGAGAAATCCGTGCCGTCTTTGAGGTCCAGACCATACGAATTGACGTTCTGCCCGAGCAAGGTGATTTCCTTGTAGCCTTCAGCGGCGACCTTCTTGATTTCTTCCACAATGGCGTCGATAGGGCGACTCACTTCGCGGCCCCGGACATAAGGCACGATGCAGTACGTGCAGAACTTGTTGCAGCCGTTCATGATGGGAATCCAGGCAAAGAACTTCTGGAAACGCTTGACCGGCATATCGTGGAAGGCCGGCAGGCTCATGTCGGCAGCCATATAATGGTCGGCCTTGCTGCGCCGTTCCTGGATGAGCTCGATGAGCTTGTGGATATTGTGCGTCCCAATGACCAAGTCGATATGAGGCGCCCGCTTGAAGAGCTTATCCTGCCATTCCTGGGCCATGCAGCCCGTGACGGCAATGATCAAATCGGGGTTCTGCGTCTTCAAATGCTTGAGCTCGCCGATTTTCCCCAACGTCTTGTCTTCCGCCGTCTCACGGACACAACACGTATTGATGAGGATGACATCAGCCGTATCCAAATCCTCCGTATTACGGTAGCCCAGCTCCTCCAACTGCCCGGCATAATGCTCACTGTCAGACATATTCGCCTGGCAGCCATAAGAAATAATATGATAAAATCGATTGCTCTGAAAATCCATGTAATCTCTCCGTTTTTCACAAAAATCATAATTTAGGGTTTACAGTATATAATACCATATATAGGCCGCCTATGTGAAGGGCTTTTTAGGGCCTAGCGGCCCCGTTCATCGTAGGTCGTTCATCGTTCATCGAATTTTGGGGACTGACGGCCCGCCGGTCGCCGGTCGCCTCGAGTGACCTCTGACTCGTAAAAAAAAGCCCCAAGTCGGGGCAATATGATTTCTCATCCGTATTGACACGATTATCACCACATGTCACGGCGGGACGCCCTTTGGGCGTCCCCTACGCACAAGACCGTTAGCCGTGTGGTTATATTAGGTAAACGGCCTTCCCACTCATCGCCTGTATGCGATATGTAGGGGCCGACCTGTCCAAGGCGGCCCGCCATCTGCGGCCTGCGTTCACTGGTCCTCGTGTCTCCGTTTGATGCGGTAGACGGTGGATCGGCTGATACCGAGTGCTTTGGCGATTTGGGCACCGCTTTTGCCTTCACGGCTCATTTTTTCAATCATTTCATAGGTACGCCCCCTGAGATGGCCTTCTTCGTCAAGTTTTCCCCGTTCCTCAGCAACAACATCCCGAGGCATGACACGCAAGACGTCTTTTACCTGAATCGTCTGATTCTTGACGACCAGCACCAGTCGTTCGATGATATGGGCCAACTGCCGTACATTACCGGGCCAGGGCTGATTCTTCAAAAGCTCCCAGACATTGGTATCAAAGGTTCCGATAAGATCCGTAACCCCTTGGGACGCGGCCCGCCGGATAAGGTCCCGCAATTCCCGTTCATCACATGCCGGCGCCAAGCGATAAAAAGAGACATCCATGACCTGCAACGCATCTTCCAAGTCATCATAGTAATCGCGGAGGGCAAAGGGGGTGATAGCCCCTAGTTTCCCGCCTTTAGGGGCAAAATAAATACACCTCAACAGATCCAGGACACTAGGCTGAATCACATAGACCTGTACCTGAGGATAGGAAGCCGCCAGCTTCGTCGCCATTGGTTCCCAGGCAAAAAAAGCCACGACTTCTGCACGGACAGCTTCTGCAATCTGAAGCTTAGCCCCTTTGCGTGCCCCATTGATCAGAATAATCTGCGAGGGATCCATCCGCCGGGATGCCCGTGTCATCTGCTGGACCATGTCATAGACAGCCCCATTCGGCGCGATAACAGAAACTTTTAAGTTTCTATTTACCCCCCCCCCACGTAAAATCTCTCATCATTCATACCTGCTCCTTTATATTTTTAAAAACGATCTCCAGCAATATTGAACGTAGTATTAATTCAGTATTTGATTTATATTTTGTATTGAATACGTACATTATACAATAACTGAGAAGAAAACACAAAAAAGCCAGCACCGAAGATAGTGTCAAGAAGTTGTGGGCTTTTTTGTAAAGAAGCTCCCAAATGGCTAAC
>ERZ772831.1670-NODE-1670-length-20180-cov-10.506385_pt1 | contig 20180 bp, 15 predicted proteins | sample MGYA00580858_ERZ772831 | MGnify/ENA primary metagenome ERZ772831 (study PRJEB29015, sample SAMEA2737694) | human gut metagenome | biome: human gut; feature: human-associated habitat; material: faeces | place: China | collected 2012 ... | reverse complement strand
AGCATTACCGGACGCGATTGGATTATTAAAGCGTTTAATTAGGTTTTAGTATGAAACACCAGCCGCAGCACAAAACCGCTGCGGCTTTTCCGTATTTGTGCTACAATGAATAAAACCGGATGTAGAGGATGAAGATCATGGAAAAGGCACGCAACGAATACGGTTTTGAAGTTTTCGAGGGCGGGCATGGCCGGAAAGAAAACCAGAAGCTCAAGCCGTATCTTGTGCTGCAATACCTCCTGCGGCAGTCGGACGAGAATCACGTCATATCAGCCACAAACATTGTCGGCTATTTGCAGGAAATCTGCGGGATTTACGCAGAGCGGCGCGGCATCTACAGGGATATCGACGAGATTAACAAGGCCATGCTTATCGTCGAATACGGAATTGACGTGCATGAGGCAGAAGCGCGGCTGGACGAGGATGAGGGTGAGAAAACCATTGTCTATGACAGGAGCAAAAAGGGCTTTTATGTGCGGCAGCGGCATTTTGACCTGACAGACATCCGGCTTCTGGCCGAGTGTGTATATTCTGCGAAGTTCATTGAAAAGGGGCAGGCCGACCGGCTTGTTGATGTTGTTGCAGAGTTTGTCAGTGAGGAACAGGCAAAGACGATCCGCCATGACGCGCTTCTGACCGACCGTGTGAAAACAGACAACAAGAGTGTCCTTATCAATCTGAGTGAGATCAGCGACGCTTTGAGCCATGAGCAGAGCGGGCAGCGCCATGCGCCGGAGAAGATCAGTTTCAAATATCTTGAATATACGATTGACGATCTGGATAAGCCTAAGGAGCGGCGCAAGGGAACACGATATATTGTCAGCCCATACCGACTACTGATTAACGATGGGAATTATTATCTGCTTGGATACGATGAAGAAAAGCACAAGATGCTGACCTATCGCGTTGACCGGATGAAAGACGTTCGGTGCATGGGCGAACCAAGAGAGGGCGAAGAAGCGGCAGCAGCGATTGAAATCAGCAAATATGCACAGCAGTGCTTTTCCATGTTCGGCGGGCAGACGACGCGCGTACAGATTCGGTTTATCAATATGCTTCTGGATACTGTGATTGACCGCTTTGGAAAGACCGGCGTGGAATATGCCAAGCTGGATGACAGGCATTTTACCATCACTGCGGAAGTCCGTGTCAGCGATCCGTTTTTCTCTTGGGTCTGCACATTCGGCAGGCGGGCAAAAATTCTGTATCCTGATTCTGTTGTTGCATCATTCAAAGCATACCTTGATAAAATTCGGGAAATGTATGAAAGTTGTTAAAAAGAAAAAGTAAAGCTGTTTGAAAGACAGAGAAAGGTTGCAGAAAAGATGTTATCTTCCTGCAACCTTTTTGCTTCTTCCCATAGCCTTATTTGGTTTGTGTGTGGCACCCGCGTGGCACCTGCACGGTTTATGAATGGCGGAAACCCTTGAAATATCAATGCTTTGGGGCGGCAGCCCCATGATGCTTGACGTGCATGGGGTCACAGGTTCGAGTCCTGTACTGTCCACCATATAAAAGTTCCGAAATCACATGGTTTCTGAACTTTTTCTTTGTTTCTTGGTTCAAAAAGTTTGGCATAGCAGAAACAACTATTAGGCTAAACCGATTGTACGACAAAAATACGACAGTTTTGCAAAAATGGAGGGAGAAAGAGCCGTCAGGCTCTCTCTCCCTCCCTCCTTCGTCTGTACGGCTTCCAACGCCTGTCTCAGCGTGTCCGTCGTTGTGTGATTATATAGGAGCATTCTGGGGGAGTTACGACTACGAAGTAACAACTGCATCGGAAGATGAATTGCCAGCATTATATGAGTAAAAAATGAACAGGTATTCAGAACAATACCGCACTGCGTGTGACCGCGCGAGGCAGCGGACGGGTGCAGGTCGCACTGGACGGTGAGCAGGTCGGCACGCTGTCCTTCCACTCCGAAAGTTGGGCGGCGGAGGCACTGACGATCTCCCGAGCCCGTGTTCACGCAGCGCTCCGGCTGACGGTAACAGAGGGCAGCTTGGATATCCTGTCGCTGCACTTTTCTCCGGAGGTGAATGAAATACACCCTAAATAATACTGACATATAGTAGGAGACCCGTCCATATTTGTGGACGGGTCTCCTACTTTTTTATCATTCTGCATCGAAGCCTGCAAATAAAAAGTCAAGCCCCAAACAGGATCTGACCCAAGAAAAATTTGCAAAAGGCAGGCAGCGCAAAAAGGCAACACAAAAAGGCCACCACAAAGCGCTGGTCTAATAAAAAGTGTGAAAATAGGGACTACGTCAGTCGCTTGTTTTCAGCCCGGTGGAATCCATATCTACCGGCGTCAGATTGTCCAATGTAGAAAGATAGTCCCGCACCTGTGCGTAATAACGCCGCAGAAACTTGTTGGATGCAGCAGTCATGTAGACGTAGAAGGGTTTACCCTCGCTGCGCTTTCGGTCAAGGAACTGAAATACCGGCTCATCCAAAGGCGCGCATTTGAGGTATATCCCCATATGATGCCGGTCATACAGTCCCGCTTTTTTAAACGCTCAGCGGTTGACGACATTCTGCGGATTTCCGGCAAGGAATGCGCGGATACTAGAACGAATTATAACCGAATGTGAACCCAGCGAAGTGGTTCACATTCGGAGAGGAGCAACAACGGAGTGAACGAGACCTGCCGTTTGCGGCGGGGCGAGGAATGCGCAGTTTGTTGCGACGAGAACCCAGCGAAGCGGATCGCGTTTGAGAGCTTGTCAAAAATACTTTTTTGACAAGCTCAGGAAAAGAGCCGTCAGACTCTTTCTCCCTCTTTCGCCGCGGCCGTTGCTGCTTTTACGCGTTCTTCTCCTGCTGTGCAATTTGCTTGAGCAGAATTTCCTCCGCGTAGCCGCAGGCGCGCGCAACCGAGCCGTCTTCAAACGGATTGGACAGCTCCGCATAGCGCAGCGTCTCCAGATAGCTGCGGCTGCCGCCGGTCTTGCAGAGCTTGAGATAGTTCTGCCACGCGGTGGCTTTGTCCTCGGCGTACTTCTTCTTAAATTCCATTGCGCCCATCGTGGTGAGCGTATAGTTAATATAGTAGAACGGATAGAGATAGATGTGCAGCTTGTGATACCAGTAGCCGCCGCGCTCCATAAACGCGTCGTTCTCGTACTTGCGCCACGGCATATACTTCTCCTCCAGCAGATGCCACTGGTACGTCCGCTCCTTGGGTGTCAGCTCGGGATGCGCATAGCAGATGTGCTGGAACTCATCCACCGCCACGCCGAACGGCACAAACGTCAGCGCCTCCTGCAAGTGCGCAAACCGGAACTTGTCCGCCTGATCGCCGAAGAACCACTCGGCATAGGGATAGGCGAACTGCTCCATGGACATGGAGTGAATCTCCGCGATGTCGGTCGATTCACTGTAATAGTCTGAAATCGGCTGACTGCGCATGGCCATATAGCCCGCAAACGCGTGCCCCAGCTCGTGCGTCAGCACCTGCATATCAAAAATCGTATGGTTAAAGCAGGAGAACACAAACGGTGCTTTCAGGCTGGGCAGACTCGTCATATAGCCGGTGGAGGCCTTGCCGGGCTTGTTCTGCAAATCCATCAGCTCATGGTCGATCATGAAGTCGATAAATTCGCCGGTTTCCGGGCTGATCTCGTGGTACATCTTCTGCGCGGTCTTGACCATGAACGCGTCGTCACCCGCAGGCTCAGCGTTGCCATCCGGAAATACCATCTTTTCGTCGTACCACATGACGTGATCAACGCCAAGGCGCTTGGCCTGCGCGTCATAGAGCTTCTTGCACAGCGGAACAAGAACGGTGCGTACCTGCTCGCGGAAAGACGCGACCTCTTTTTCGCCGTAATCCGTGCGTCCCTGCTCCAGATAACCGACAGGAATGTAATTTTCGTAGCCAAGATTTTTGCCCATCTGGTTGCGGATACGAATCAGCTCATCCCAAATCTGTTCCAGACGCGGCTCATTGTCCTCATAAAATTTGGAGTATGCCTTGACGGCAGCGGCGCGCATCGCGCGGTCAGGGTGTTCAAAGTATTTCTGCACGCCGTAAAGGTTCAGCTTCTTGCCGTCAAACGGAATCTCTGCCGTGGCCATGATTTTCTGATATTCATTGGTCAGGCGGCTCTCCTGCTGGCGCAGCGGAACGTTGGCCTCGCAATACAGCTTTTTCTGTAAGTCCATGGAGACAAAGTACTGCTTGCCAAGATCCCGCTCAATGTCCGCACGGAACGGGCTGGCCGCAATAGCCTCGCTGAGCGCAACCTCGTCGCCGCTGCGCGTGGGCAGCGTATCCTGCAAATACTGAATCTCCGCCTCATAAAACTCGTCACGTGTGTCGAGCGTGTGGCGGATATGTGCAATGGAATACTGCGTAAACAGCTCGCAGTTCTCGCGGTCAATCTCAAGCATCAGCTTGCGCAGTGCGTCATAGTTCTCCGCGTGCTCGACCGCTTCTTTCCATTTGATAAGCTGTGCGCGACGCGCCTCCCCATCGGGGCGCTTGTATTCCAGCGTTGAAAACTTGTAATGATCCATATTGTTCTGATTTCTCCTCGCGTCGTTTTTGAACTATGTGTTTTGCACTGAATCATTTTATGATAGCCGCGCAGGCTGCCGCTGTCAATAGACTTGCTGTCAGGCGGGCGGCAAAAACAGACTCTGTTTCTACTCTGTAATCGGAATCCTGTACACATTGCCGGCCATGCGTTTGTGGGGGCAGACGACTCTGTTCGTCCCTGCGCGCAGCAAAAAAGCGTCCCTCCCCCGGCCAGGAAAGGACGCTTTCTCTTTTTTACAGCGACTTCAGCAGCTTGACGCCCTCGTCGATGAGCAGCTCGGCAATGCCAGCCTTAAAGTTGGAGCTTCTGGCCTCATAGCCGCCCTCGTCGTACGCCTCTTTCATTGGGTAATAGCCCTCCGCGCCGTTCGTCAGGCAGCACGGCAGCGTCATGGCAAACGGCGAACCGTCTTTCAGCCCCCGGCCGATGCCCGTAAACGGTTCACCGGGGATGCCAAGGAACGCAACCGGTCCTACGCGTACGCCGCTCAGCGGCAGCGGGAACGTCTCCGGGCCGTCTTTCAGATGCTTCATCCGCAGCGCCTCGGCTACCGCCGTCGTCAGCTCCATGCCCGCAAACGGCAGCTCTGCATCGCGTCCGGCGTTGTGCAGCTCCACAATTTTCTCCGCGCGCGCGGCCTCCTCGGCTGTCGGCATATTCGACGGCGCGTTTACAATCCGCTCGGCAGCGCGGACGCAGTCCACATCGCAGAACTGCACCTTTTCATATACCTGCAAAACCGCACCCGCAATCACGCGCCCCATGTGCTTTGCGTGCGCATAGCCGCGGTCTGCGTCGTCAAAGCACGGATGCAGACCGTTTGCATCGCCGCCCACAGGGTGCACATTCACGTGGTTCACGTCGCCCTGCGCGCCGTTAAAGAACATGCACCGCACGTTGTCCAGCGCCGCCTCGGTCGTCTCGCGCACAAAGCGCGGGAAGTCCGCCGAAATCTCGTCGCCGCCCACCACGTCCGGGTGTACGCCAAAGTTGGCAATTACAATATCCGGCGCGCACTTGCGCACAAAGCGCAGCACGTTCACCCGCTCGTCTACATCGCCGATCGGCGCAACGATATCGGGGTTATTCACGCCGGGATTTGTGCGGATTGAGCCATTCTTCATCCGGAAGCGGCGCACAAATGCGATATGCGGCGCACAGCCCACGGCGTAGCCCATCTTCGCATCCGTCATGTCGCGCACTGCCATCACCGCACAGTCGCACAGCTTGCGTCCCAGATAGTCGCCATATTCCTTTTCGCCGTACTTGTTTTCGTCCAGCTCGCTCTTGCCAACCAGCGGCCCTGTGTGCGTGTGCGAGCAGGCGATAAACACTGCCTCCGCCTTGACGCCGGTTCGTTCGGCGATGGCCGCGCGATAGGCGTGCATCGTCTCCTTGTCGATCATCAGATTGTCCAGCGCAATCAAAATCGCCTGATCGTCGCCGCAGCGAAGCGCCAGCGCCGAAGCCTCCAGCGCGTCAAGAATGCCGGACGCAAAGCGCTCGACAAAATAACCCGAAATTTCAATGCCAAGCGGCGGGGTAACGTCTACGCGTGCAAAGCCAGCCTGTAAATTTGCCATTTCTGTTTCCTCCTGTATCTGCAAAAGCTGCCGCAGCCGTTGGCTGCGGCAGCTTGCCGGTTTTATACAGCTTCTGCTGTTTTACTTTTTCAGATGCGCGTTGTGCACTGTGGTGAACGCGTCGATGACTCTCTGGATGTGCTCCTTTTCCCACGTGGGATGCAGGAACAGGTTCACCGTGCGGGCACGCAGGCTCTTTGCCACCGGGCATACAACGCCCTCATACGTCAGACCCTCGCGGGTGTACTCCTTGGAGCAGAACGGGAACTTATGCGAGCCAAAGCCGCCGAGCTCCTTATATGCCTTTTCCTCGTATGCTTCCGGCCATTGAATGCCGTAGCAGGGAATGCCCATGCCGGCCATTTCCTTAAGGAACGCGGGCGCGTCGATGTCCAGCTTGTCCAGATCCAGAATGATCGGGAACCACCAGTAAGCGCACTGACGCTCCTCGGTGTCAACCGGCAGCGACTTGACGCCCTCGAGCTTGCCCAGCGCCTCGCGGTACATCTTGGCGTACTCAAAGCGGCGCGGCAGATTCCACGTTTCCAGACGCGCCAGCTCGTTGATGCCGACGATGGACTGCATCTCGGTCATACGGAAGTTGAAACCCACACGGTTGTGGATATAGGGCAGCTTCTCCTCCAGCGCCAGCATATTCATTCTGGCCTTGACGTCATAGCCGTGGTCACGGAACGAACGTGCCTCCCAGCCGCGATCCTCGTCGTTGGTGACGACCATGCCGCCCTCGCCGCCGGTGGTGAAGTGCTTGGACTGTGCAAACGAGAAGCAGCCCACGTCGCCGATCGTGCCGACGGACTTGCCCTTATACTTGCCGCCGATGGCCTGCGCGCAGTCCTCGATAACGTACAGGTTATGCTTGCGGGCAATGGCCATGATGCGATCCATGTCACACACAACGCCATACAGATGGACAATGACAATGCCCTTGGTGCGCTCGGTGATCTTGCTTTCGATGTCATCAGGGTCGATGGTGTGGCTCTCATCCACGTCGCAGAAGATGGGCACCGCGCCCGCCTGCACCACCGCGAACGAGGACGCGATGAACGAGTAGGACGGCACGATCACCTCATCGCCAGGGCCGATGCCCAGCGTTGCGATGCCGATGTGCAGCGCAGCCGTGCCGTTGGTGCAGGAAATTGCCATCTTTGCGCCGCACCACTTGGCGAACTTGTCCTCAAATTCCATGCCCTTATGGCCGGTCCAGTAGCAGACCGCGCCGGTGTCGAGTGCTTCGGCGATTTCCGCCTTGCTCTTCGGGTCAAACTGCGGCCAGCCGGGGAAGCCCAGCTCGGCAACGCCAGCGCCATTCATGACAATTTCTTTTTTCTCGCTCATGTTAAAACCTCATTTCTTCAAGTGTAAAACAGTTGCAAATTTACGAACGTTGGCCGCTTACACGCCTCTTTGCATCTCGTCAACAGACTCGAGAATCGCGTCGGCCATATAGTCCAGCTGCTCCGGCGTCAGGCCGTAGACCGGGAAGTGCGTAAAGCGGTGGTTGAATACCTCCTCGCACACCGGGCAGCTCTCAGCGATTGCCTTTTCGTCATAGCCATACTCACGCAGGATTTCGAACTTATACAGCGGGCCAAAGTGAGGAATCTGCGTGACGCCCTTTGCGTCCATCTTTTTCTTGAACAGCTGAATATCGCCGCCCGCCTTTTCGGGGATGATCTGAAGCTGATACAGATGGAACGTGGGTTTGATTTCGTCATTGCCCAGATCCTGCGGGATCAGAGCGTCGCAGGCGGAAAGGCGCTTTGTCAGATATTCGGACGCGCGGCGGCGCGCTTCGATAATCTGGTCGATTCGGGCAATCTGGAGCTGCAAGCCCAGACCCTGAATCTCGGTGGTGGAGAAGTTGGTTGCGACGAACGGGCCGTTCTTGCCGCGGATGGCGGTGACGTCATACAGCCAGTTCGGGATATGCTTGCTGAAATCCGTGCCAAGGAAGCGCGCGCGGCGCATCTCGGGCAGGAATTCTGTCACGTTGGAACACAGGATGCCGCCCTCGCCAAAGGAGGTGATGTTCTTGACCTCGTGGAACGAGAACGAGCCAAAATCGCCGATTGTGCCGAGCTTGCGGTGCTTATACTCGCCGCCAAAGGCGTGCGCCGCGTCCTCAAGGACGACAATATCGTGCTGCTTGGCCAGCGCCATGATCGGATCCATATCGACTGGATAGCCGCCAATGTGGACGGGGATGATCATCTTCGTCTTGTCGGTGATCTTTTTCTCCACGTCCTTGGGATCCATATTCAGCGTCAGCGGATCGACATCCGCAAACACCAGCTTGCAGCCGATGGAAAGCGGATACGCCATGGTTGCGGCAAACGTGATGGCCGGGACGATAACCTCGTCTCCTGGCTTCAGTCCAGTATACTTGCAGGCAATCTCAAAGCCCGCTGTGCAGTTGGTCAAAAATGTAGAGCCAGTGGTGTGCAGATATTCGTCGCACATATTCTCGGCCTTGCCAACCTCCACGTCCAGCGACAGCTTTGCCGGGGGCGCGGAAACCTTGTCCAGCGCGAGAACGTCCTTCTCAACCGTTTTCAGCGCCTCGTCGTAGGCCTCGCCCTTGCCTTTCATCATAAACCGGATGATGGTCATCAAATCCTGCGCGTTATAGTTTTCGCCGACCGCAGCCCACGGGACTTTGGTTTCGCCGGTGTTATACCGGAAATCCGATGCTTTCTTCTCCATTTAAAATTGACTCCTTTCAGAATATCAGTTTGTTGACAGACGGACATTCTGAAGCAGTTACGGATCGCGGCAGCAATTGAACAAGCCGACCGCAACATCGAGTGGTCTTTTCATAGTTTTCCTCTTCGCGTCATTGACGCTACCGTTATGGAATCAGTTTCTTTTTATCTTCCCGCGCCGCAGGCGGCGCGGGAAGCATGATTGTGGAATTTTCTTTGAATTACAGATCAACAACGCACTTGTTGTCGTTGGAACGGTAGGCCGCCTCCATAACGCGCTGCACCTGCACCGCATCAGACGCCGGAACCTCCAGCGGAAGATTGTTCAGGATCGAATTGCCGAACGACTCAATCTCGCGCGTGTACATATTGCCGAACTCCACGTCCAGCTGCTCGCCCTTGACGTCCTTGGTGTCCTGCTGTGCGTCATAGCCGCCAACCTCGCCGCAGAACATCGCGTCCAGCGTACCGCCGTCGATCTGGCCGATGATGTTTTCGCCAACCAGATGACCCTGATCGCCGAAGAACTCAAGACGCCACTTGGAGGCTTCGTCGGGGATATTGAAGTTGGACTGCACCACGCACTCGCAGCCGTTTTCCAGCCGCATCAGAACCGTAGACGTGTCCTCCACCTCATAGTGGAACGTCAGCGTGTCGTGGAACGCCGCAACCTGCTTGACCTTTGAGCCGGTGACATACTGCATCAGGTCGATGCAGTGCACGCCCATGTCCATCATTGCGCCGCCGCCGCCGTTTTTCTTGCTCTGACGCCAGTTGCCGGGCATATCGGGATACCAGCAGGTGAACTGCGAGAAGCCCGAAACCGGACGGCCGATCTTGCCGTCGGCAATGGCCTGTTTCATAGCCATGACGTATGCGCCAAAGCGCATCATCAGACCTGCCGCAATCTTGACGCCCTTGCTCTCACAGTAGTCAACGACCTTCTGCCCCTCTTCCGAGGTCATGGCCAGCGGCTTTTCAATCAGAATATGCTTGCCAGCGTCGGCGGCCATCATGGCCTGCTTGGCGTGCAGCACAACGGGGGACGCGATATAAACCGCGTCAATCTCGGGATCGGCCAGCAGCGCAGCCTCGCTGTCATACGCACGCTTGCAGCCCCACTTGGCGCGGGACTTTTCCGCCAGCTCCATATTGATCTCCATTACAGCAATCAGCTCGGCGTTATTCGCCAGCATCATTCCGGGAATCGTTCTGCGGTCTGCAATGCCGCCCGCGCCGATAACGCCCCAACGAAGCTTTTTCATAGCAATTGTCTCCTTTTATGATTCTAAAACGCAGAATTTTTGCGATTATTTCCAAGCTTACACGTTTTTTGCCGGCTGTGCCGGCGGGATACGCCTTGTCCGGCTGTGCCGGAGCATCGCCGCTGCTGCCAGACGGCGGTTCGTTTTGTCCTGCTCCTATCTTACGACGGATGCTTTCAATTTTCTATGTGATTTTGTGTAACGATTTACGTCTAATAATTTTTCCGCAGAAAGGAACACGAATTTCAAAAACGCGGTTTTCTCTCTGCGGGCATCGGCGCAATGCGCCTGCGGATGCAGGGGGCTTGCGCCCCCTGCGATTACGCGGTTTACGGAATTTGCCGGAGATTAGTCGAAGCTCCAGAATTTCTCAACGTTGGTGCTGTCAACAACGAACAGGTCGATGTTGGTCTTGGTGGGAACGTCCTTGCCCTCGAAGTAGCTGATTGCGCCTTCGTAGATGAACTGTGCCAGAACCCAAGCGTCAACGTTCAGGCAAGCCTGATAGTTCACGTCATTGTCATGCAGCTTGCCGAACGGCTCTGCACCGTAAGCGCCCATGGAGAAGACCTTGACGTCGGTGTTGCCAACAGCCTGCAGCGCTGCAACTGCGCCCATCGCGCCGTTGTCGACGTCGGAGATGATGTAGTCATACGGCTCGACGATGGCGGAGATTGCGTTGTATGCAGTCTCGCGGTTGCCCTGAGAGTCGTACTTGTTCAGGATTTCGATTTCGCAGCCGTCTGCATTGGCAGCGTCGATAACCTCATGCAGGCCAACAAAGCGCTCCTGGCAGTGCGTGGAAACAGCGTTGGTCAGCTCAACCACACGGCACTTGCCGCCGTTGTTTTCCTTAACATAGTTGACGAAGTACTCGCCAACCAGCGTGCCGGTTGCTTTCTGATCCCAGGTGACGGTGGTGACAGCCTTTTCCTCGCCGTCGGTCCAGTAGCCGTCGTAGATGATGACGGGAATGCCGGCCTCAACCGCATTCGTCAACGCAATGCCGGAGCCGTCGGGGGTGATGGGGTCAACCATGATGATGTCAACGTTGTTGGAAATCATGTTCTCGATCTGCTTGGTCTGGGTCTCGTCGTTCAGGTCGCCGTCCTCGCAGACGATGTCAGCGCCGTAGTATGCGCCGAGTGCTTCCAGAGCCTGTGCCAGAGCTGCGCACCATTCGTCGCCCTTGTAGCAGATGGAGCAGCCGATCTTCTTGCCTTCCAGCGCGGTGGTGTCCTGTAGGACAACAGCGGCGGGAATGCCGAGCTCAGCAGCCTTGCCCTCGGTTGCGATTACGTCGGTCTTGACAGCGCCTTCAGCAGCGGGCGTTTCTTCAGCCGGGGTCTCTTCAGCGGGTGTTTCTGCTGCGGGCGTCTCCGTAGCGGGCGTCTCGGTCTTGGTGTCGGCCGCGGGGGGCTCCGTCTTGGCTGCGCAGGCAGCCAGGCCCAGAACCATGACCATTGCAAGAAGCATCGCGATCAGTTTCTTCATTTTGTAATTCCTCCTTAAATTTTATCTAACAGGCTGCGCCTGATTAGACCGTTGTTTGGATCATCAGCTGCAAAGCGCCATGATCTTTTCCTGTGTAGCTTCGGCCGCGTTCAGCTCGCCCATCTTGTGACCCTCATGCATAACCATGATGCGGTCGCACATGCCGAGCAGCTCAGGCATTTCGGACGAGATCATGATGATGGTCTTGCCCTCCTTTGCCATCCGGTTGATCAGACGGTAAATTTCTGCCTTTGCGCCAACGTCGATGCCGCGCGTGGGCTCGTCAAGGAACAGGATCTCCGAGTTCTGGAACAGCCACTTTGCGATAACCACTTTCTGCTGGTTGCCGCCGGAGAGATACTGTACCTCGGTCTCCATGCTCGGCGTGACAACGTGCAGCTTGTCGGCGTATTCCTTGCTCAGCTTTTCCTCAAGCGAGCTGCTGATCACACCGGCGCGCAGTACGCGCTTCATGTTGACCAGCGTGGTGTTCCGCTTGACCGACATAATCTGGACAAGACCCTGGAGCTTGCGATCCTCTGGGATCAGGCCAAGACCGTCACGGATGGCGTCGGCAAACGTACGATAGTGAACTTTCTTTCCGCGGACATAGACCTCGCCGGATTCCGGCTTGTCAATGCCGAGGATGGCGCGGGCAAGCTCGGTGCGGCCAGCGCCGACCAGACCCGAAATGCCAAATACCTCGCCGGACTTGACCTCAAAGCTGATGTCCCGCAAAATGCCGCGGCTGAGATTTTTGACCTCCAGAATCGTTCCGCCGACGTTGCCAACCTCTTTCGGATACTCCTGACCCATCTCACGGCCGACCATCATGTTGATCAGGCCCTGACGGTCAACGGAAGCGACCGGAATCGTGTCGATGTGACGGCCGTCGCGCAGGACGCTGACGTTGCTGCACAGGCCGAAGATTTCGTCCAGACGGTGCGAGATATAGATGATGGTGATGCCCTTGTCGCGCAGCTGCTTGACAATGCGGAACATAACCTCCAGCTCGCGGTCGGTCAAAACGGCCGACGGCTCATCCATGATCAGGATGCGGGAATTATTGTTAATGGCGTGCATGATCTCGACGATCTGCTTTTTCGCGACGGTCAGAGACGAGACCTGCGCGTTGATGTCGATGTCCATGCCGAGATCTTCAACGATCTCCCGCGCGCGGCGGCGCATGCCCTTCCAGTCAACCAGACCGTTTTTCAGCTGGACGTTGCCAAGGAACATATTTTCCGCAACGCTCAGCGGCTCGGCCAGCTTGATTTCCTGATGGACAACGCTGATGCCGGCACGGCGTGCCTCGATGGGGCTGTTAAAGCGGCAGGGCTTGCCGTCCAGAATGATTTCGCCCTTATTCGGCTGGTAGATACCGGCCAGAACCTTAATCAGGGTGGACTTGCCTGCGCCGTTCTCGCCGACCAGACCGTGGATGGTGCCGCGCTCAATGTTGATGGTGACGTCATCCAGCGCCTTGACGCCGGGGAACTCTTTTGTGATATTCTTTAATGTTAAGATGTAGTTGTTATCCATTGTTCACCCAACCTTTCTGTGATACTTCGGTCAGGTCAATCAGGACTTCTTCTTGTTGCTGGCAACGTCAAGCGTGACGGCAAGCACAAGGACAACGCCCTTCAGAACGTCCTGCACGAACGGATCGACGCCCATCTGGGAGAAGCCGTTGAACAGCGTGTTCAGGAAGATGCAGCCGAACATCGTGCCGATGACGCGGCCCTTGCCGCCGGCCAGCGAAACGCCGCCGATGATCGAGCCGATAACGGCGTCAAATTCATAGTTCTGTCCGTTGGTGACGGCGACAGAGTTGAGTCGGGACATCAGGACGAGACCGCCGAACGTAGCCAGAACGCTGCCCAGCAGGAACGTGCCGAACTGATAGGCCTTGACGTTGATGCCGGAGAAGAATGCCGCTTCACGCGAGCCGCCGACGGCGTAGAGGTTACGGCCGACGCGGGTCTTGGAAGTGACAAACTGCGCAATTGCGTAGACGATGATCATCAGCAGCACGCAGACCGGGAATACGCCGCCGAAGATATAGCCGCGGCCAAGGAACTCGATACTATCGGGCATGTTGGCAATCGGCACAGCCTGCGTCAGCAGCTTTGCAAGGCCGTAGCAGATGTACTGCGTGCCAAGCGTTGCGATCATCGCGGGAACGCCGACATAAGAGACCATGAAGCCGTTGACTGCGCCGACGGCAAGGCCGATGGCGAACATGATCAGGATGGCAAGGCCGGTGGACATACCGACGTTTTTCATCAGGATGGCACCCACGCAGCTGGTGAGACAGACCATACGGCCAAGGGAAAGGTCAAAATTGCCGGTCAGCAGCATGATCGACTGGCCAAGGGCAACGATGGCGACGGTAGAGCTTTGCAGAAGAATGTTTTTCCAGTTGCTCCAGGTCAGGAAGTACTGTGCGCCAAACTTTACATACGAAATGATAGAGAATACGACAATCAGGATGGCGATGCCGACAAGGCTCATCCAGTCCTTAACCAGTGCGCCGACGCTCTTTTTGCTGTTTAACGTGGTTGCTTTTGTGCTCATTTGATTCATTCCTCCTAGTTTTTTCGCTCTTACGCGCTACGGCGCTCACGCAGCCGGTTACGGAAGCAGGTGCTTGGTGCTGTGACGGGGGTAGACGTTATAGGGCCGGAAGCCCTCGGCGTAGGCAACGCCGCACTGATATCCGCGATATCTTGAGCAGGTACGGATCATATCCACAAAGTCGATGCCGTCATGGTCAAGCATCCACTTGATCTGCGACTCATGCATCTCAAGCGCTTTCAGCTTCATCTCAATCTGGCCGGTAATATCGACATAGTGGGTGGGGTTGAAGTCCACGCCCGCCAGGGTATCCATAAAGAACGTTGGAATCATGCTCTCAAAGGCCGGGTAGTTGACCGAGCGGTGCGGCAGACCCGACATAAATGCGCCATTGGTGGCCAGATGGCTGGTCTCCACATGATCCTGCATATAATCCACGTCGTTGTGCGTGATGATAACGTCGGGACGCGCATAGCGAACCACGTCGGCCACGGCGTCTATCTGCGCCTGATCGTGGCGGTTCACCTGCATATCCGAAACGTTAATGTTGAAAACTTCTTTGGCACCGATAAACTTGCCGGCATTTTCCGCTTCCTTTTCACGGATCTTGCCCAAAGGGCCGGGTTCAATAATGACATGACCCTGATCACCGTTTGCAACATGGCACATATACACATCTGCGCCCTGCTCTACATATTTGCGGAGTGTACCCGAGCAGGCGATCTCCAGATCGTCGGGGTGGCAGCCAATCGCCAGAACTCTCATGTTTTTCACCTCTTGCTGAAATTAAGGGGGCGCGTGCGGCCGATTGTCTTGGCGGCATGGCCATGCGGCAGAATAAATACGCCGCGAGTCTTATTGCCTTGCATCCATAATAGACCGAAGTGCGGTCTTTTGTCAACACAATTTCTAAATAATCTTTACGAATGTTGTAATAATGGTGAATTATTCACAACTCAACCACCGTGATTTTGGTCGATGTTGCCACACGTTTTGCGTTTTTGCGCCCCATTCTTTCAACTCTTTTTAAAAATAATCGACGGTGAATTTAGACGCTTTTCCATAAAATTTGCCCGCGGGCATGCGTTTTTTGCGCATACCCGCGGGCTTTTGTTCGTTTATGTTCGCTTTTGTCCGTCATTCGCGAACTTTGCCATCTCTCAGGCCAGCAGACCGCCTGCGGCCTCAATTTCTTTCTTGACCAGCCGCACCGAGGCAATGGCCTCCTCCAGCGGCGCAACCGACAGATCGTTTTTGCCCTGCAATCCCTCAACAAAGTATTTCAGCTCGTTATAATACCCGCCGAGCGACGAAATATTGCCGCCGATGCGGTTGTCGCCGGTATATTGCGCGGCAAGCTCCGGATGGAACGCATCGCCGTCGTTCGGATACACGGTCAGACCGTTTGCATCGTTTGTGATGGTCGCCTTTTCCAGCTTGACGCGGAACGTGGCCGAGAACGGGAACGACGCAGGATAGTCCCACGCGGCCTCGACGCTGACTGCCACGTCCCTGCCATAGTTGTAGATAGCAAAAATCTGCTCAATCAGTCCGTCGCTGTCACGATAGCCGCCCGCCTGAATGCGGTCTGGCTCGCCCAGCAGATAGCGCACAAAGTCCACGTCGTGCACGTGCATATCCACGGCCACGCCGCCCGACTGCGCCGACGTGTGCAGCCAGTTGCGGCTTGCCCAGCCGGGGCGCGACGAAACGCGCTGGAATACACCCGAAAGCACGCGGCCATACGTTCCCGCGTCCACGGTCTTTTTCAGCCATGCGTACTCGTCCCACAGACGGATGACCTGACCGACCATCACCTTGCGGCCGGTACGCTTTTTCGTCTCCAGCAGCGCCTGCATATCCTCCTCCGTCAGACAGACGGGCTTTTCGCAGAACACATCGCGCCCCTTTTCCATCGCCGCGCACGCGTGCGCCGTGTGCAGATACGTTGGCAGGCAGATATCCACCACGTCAACGTCCGCCTGTTCAATCAGCGCCATACCCGATTCATACGTCTGCGCATCGGTCTGCTCTTTCATCTGTGCCAGAAATTCCGGCCGGTCATCGGCAATCGCCGTCACCTTGACGCCAAGCTCCGCCAGCGCCGCATAGCACGCCGCGTGCATCCCGCCCATAAAGCCGCAGCCAATCAGTCCTACTCGAATCATGTTCGTTCCTCCTGTCTGTCCGTTTTTAAAATTTCTTTTCCAGAATGCGCCCCATTGAGGCCGCCGTGTTGTAAATAATCTGGTCAGAGGCGTGGCCATAGGCCGGGATCATCTCGCCCGTCGCCCAGCCGTCATAGCCGATGTCTTCAAACGCCTGCATCACCGTCGGCCAGTCCACATCGCCCGCCAGAATGTCCACGAACGAATTGAGTCCGCCCGGATTGCGGCGGAAGTCCTTGAAGTGCACCTTTTTGATGCGCTTGCCCAAAATCCGAATCCACTGCTCGGGATAGCCCGCGTAGACCACGTTGCCCACGTCAAAGTACGAGCCGATCCACTCGCTTCCGATCTCGTCGATAAACGCGCGCATCTCCAGCGGAGAGAGCAGGAACTTGTTCCATACGTTCTCCACGCCGATGTGAATCTGGTGCTCCGCCGCCACCGGCGCAAGGCGCTTCATCTCGGCCACCGCGCGCTGCCAGCACACATCATACGCCACAACCGGCCGCTCCGGCACAAATTCCACCGAAACGCTGCCCGGCACGATCAAAACTGTGTCCGCGCCCAGCGCCTTTGCCGTTTTGATCTCGCAGACTGCCGCCTGATGCGCCTTTTCCCGCTCCTCCGGATCGTCCGAAGTAAACGAATACGCCCAGTACAGGCTGCTTGCCACACTCGGCAGCGCAATGCCGATTTCCTCCGCCGCGCGGCGGATCTCGGCCAGCTTTTCGGGCGCAGTCTCCATCGTCACGTCGCCCTCTGCATCCAGCGTCAGCTCAATGCCGTCGAAGCCCGCATCCTTTGCTAGCCTCATCGCCTCAAACACGTTTTTCCCGCTGAAAGACCAATAGCTGATTGATTTTTTCATCTGTGCATTTTCCTTTCCGTATTTACTTTCGTTCGGATTCCGCTTATAATTCCATTATAAGCTCGAATTTTGGCCTGACAATATAAAATCCGGTGCAAAATTTATAAAATCAGCTACAGAGGATGTCTGCCGCCATGAAAATGGAATACACACCCATCCCGCTTGTCACGGTTTTTGACGTGGATGCCATCGTGAATATCTCGTATTACAAGCTGGAAAACGGCTATGTTTTCTCCGGCGAGTCGCACTTTTTCTGGGAGTTTATCTATGTTGACCGCGGCAGCATCGTTGTCACTGCCGGGGCGGACAAGTATTTTCTAAAGGCCGGCGAGCTGGCGTTTCACTGCCCGTATGAGTTTCATTCGTTCCAGTCGGTCGGCGCAAGTGACGTGATGGTGGTGGCGTTCTGCTGCGAAAGCGAAGCCATGCACCGGCTGGAAAAAAAGGTTCTGCTGCTGCACCAGCGCGAGAAGCAGTGCCTCAAGCCGCTGATGGACGAGGCGCAGCAGGCGTATCAGTATTTTGAAAACGATCCCGCGCTGGTCAATCTGCGTAAAAAGCCCACCGCCCCGTGGGGCAGCGACCAGCTGATCAAGCTCTATCTGGAGCAGCTGTTCATCTGCATCTGCCGCCGCGACGACAATGTCCGCTTTTCCCAGCGCGCCATCACATCCACGCAGTTTCACCAGCATCTGCTGCTGGCGCAGCAGGCGCGCGACTATCTTGCCGCGCACTATTCCGAGTCCATCACGCTTCCATCGCTGGCCGCGGCGCTCGGCATAAGCGTCTCACAGCTCAAGCGCGTGTTCCACGAGCAGATCGGCCAGAGCATGGTGCGCTATCTCACGGCGCTGCGCATCGGCGAGGCAAAGCGTCTGATCCGCGAGGGAAACCTCACGTTCACACAGATCGCCGAGCGCATCGGCATTGAGAGCATCTACTATTTCTCCAATCTTTTTAAAAAGCAAACGGGCATGAGCCCCACGGAATACGAAAAAACACTCAAGGAATAAAGGAGTATCTAAAATGCGAAGCTATGTTCTGAAAAAGGTCACATCCGCCCCCGATTGGGACACAATTGACGCACTTCCGATTGACAACCTCCAGTGGACAAATCCCCCGGTCGATATCCGTGCACAGGGGCAGCTCTGCTGGGACGAAGCGGCGATCTATGTTCGCCTGCGCGCGTGGGAAACAGAAATCCGCGCCGAGCACAGCGGACTTTTGCAGTCGGTCTGCGAGGACAGCTGTCTGGAATTTTTCCTCCGTCCCACCGACGATCTGCGCTACTTCAACTTCGAATTTAACCCAAATTGTGCGTTATATCTCGGATATGGCACAAATGTGACGGAATTGACGCGTCTGATTGTTGCCGACGAGCCCGCGCTGTTCCAGCCAAAGGCCGCGCGCCTGTCCGATGGCTGGGAGATCACCTACCGTGTGCCGTTTGCGTTTATCCGCCGGTTTTTCCCGGACTTTACACCGTGCGAGGGGCTGGCCATGTACGGCAACTGCTATAAGTGCGGCGATCTGACCGTGCGACAGCACTACCTGTCGTGGAATCCCATGCGCTGTGACACGCCGCAGTTCCACCGGCCGCAGGATTTTGGCCGCCTGATTCTGGGCGATTGACCGGATTCTGTGAAAAATCCACAAATTTCATTTCTAAATTCTATTTAAAAATACCCCCTGTCCCGAATTGACACCCGAAAAGCCGCGTGGTATGATGAACTTACAGAATACCTGCGGCTTTCGCCGCGCAATTTAAGGAGGTTTTCTATTATGAACATGGTCGATACCCTCAAGGGTTCCTATTTTTCCGAAGTTCTGCCCGAGGGCTGGGACATTTCCAAGATTTATGACTGCGTCTCCAACGATCCATCTTCCGTCGGCGAGCGCCAGAGCTTCTGGAACGATGGCTTCCGTCCCGTCGAGTGCACGAACCTTGAAGAGTTCGGCGCATACATGGGTCACGAAATTGCCATGCAGATCAGGCTCACCAAGGAAGAGGGCAGAAAGCTGATTCTCATCCTGCCGGTTGGCCCGATGGGCATGTACAAGTGGGCGGTCTATTTCCTGAAAGAGTGGAATGTGGACTGCAAGCACGTCTACGGCTTCAACATGGACGAGTGGGCTGACGCCGAGGGCAACACGCTGCCCGCATCCGACCCCGCCGCGTTCCAGAACGCCATGACCGGCGCGTTCTACGGCCCGCTCGGCGAGCTGACTGTCCCCGAAAATCAGCGCAACTTTGCAACCAAGGAAAATCTGCCCACCTATCCGGAGAAAATCCGCAAGCTGAAGGCTGAGGGTGCAAAGCAGGTTCTGGTCTACGGCATCGGCCGTATGTGCCATATTGCATTCTGGGAGCCGCACTTTGCCAAGGACTACGCCTCCTATGAGGACTGGAAAGCAGCCGAGTACCGCGTCGGCGCGCGTCTGCGTTCTGCTACGGCTCGACGACGGCGCACGGAAAGACTCCCCTCTTCCGAACGCCGCTCGACAAAATCAGATACGCGTCAATCGTGTTGAAGCAGGACGCTGGGCCGTCGGGGGTGTTCTTCTACGCCGCCGATTCTTTCGGCAAAAAGAGCGCGGAAAGCGGCGACGAAGCCGAAAGCAAATCCAAAAAAGACGGCGACGCCGAAAATGCAGAAGTTGCCGAAGTCGCAGAAAATCCGCAGGACTCCCAAGCGATAAAATCCGCGGCGGAAGCCGCAAACGAGTCGGAGGAATTGAAAGCCGCCGCAAACGCCGTTCCCAACACAGCAAGCCCCGCGGGCTTGGCGAAATCGACGGGAAAGGCGGAATCCGCGCCGCACACAATACCGAGCGCGGCGGGAAGCGCGCGCAAGACGCCCGCGTTGGAGGCGTTCGCGCAGGAGAGCGTTTTGTTGAAGGCAAAAGAGGATTCCAAGCCAGACCCCGAACAGGCTGAAGCCGACCCCGAAC
>ERZ772831.1658-NODE-1658-length-20300-cov-7.320079_pt1 | contig 20300 bp, 17 predicted proteins | sample MGYA00580858_ERZ772831 | MGnify/ENA primary metagenome ERZ772831 (study PRJEB29015, sample SAMEA2737694) | human gut metagenome | biome: human gut; feature: human-associated habitat; material: faeces | place: China | collected 2012 ... | reverse complement strand
TAAACGGGGTATCAATCACATTTTTCGCCGCAAGCACAGCCTGACCGGTTCCCCACGGCTTTGTCCGACCTTCTGGCATAGTTCCCGGAATATCGTTAATATCCTGGAAAGCATAGTCAACAGTTACATTATGAGAGGAGCAAATAGAGTCAATACGATCACCGATAACCTCTTTGAACTCTTTCTCGATATCCTTGCGGATGATAAATACCACATGATTAAATCCTGCTTCGATTGCATCATGGATGGAATAGTCCATAATGATATGGTTAGCATCATCAACCGGCTCCAACTGCTTAATTCCCGTTCCAAATCGGCTGCCGATACCAGCTGCCATGATAAGTAATGTTGTGTTCATCTTTTTTCTTTTCTCTCTGTTAAAATTCTTTTTCGCATCTATCCAGTACAGCTGCAATTACCTGATCCATGTCGTAGTACTTATACTCACCAAGTCGACCGCCGAAGATTACATGCTCCTCTGCATCCGCCAGCTTCTTATATTCAGAATAAAGCAAGCCATTCTTAGCATCATTAACCGGATAATACGGCTCATCACCCGTTTTCCATTCACTGCTGTACTCACGGCTGATGATTGTCTTAGGCAACTCATTACCGTTCTCATCCTTACCGAACTCAAACCATTTGTGTTCAATAATACGAGTCCACGGCGTTTCACGGTCAGTGTAGTTCACTGCAGCATTGCCCTGGAAGTTCGATTTATCCAAAGTCTCCGTTTCAAAACGGACAGAACGATATTCCAGCGTACCCAACTTATAGTCGAAGTAAGCATCAATCGGCCCAGTGTATACAACCTTATCAGCCAATGCATCCAACTCAGCTTTGTTCTCCAGATAGTCTGTATTCAACCGAATCTCAATGCCATCCAAGATATTTTCGATCATCTTGGTATATCCACCAATCGGAATTCCCTGATAAAGTGCATTGAAGTAGTTGTTATCAAAAATCAGGCGCACCGGCAGGCGCTTGATGATGAACGCCGGCAGCTCAGTGCAGGGGCGGCCCCACTGCTTTTCGGTATAGTGCTTGACCAGCTTTTCGTAAATATCGGTGCCGACCAGGTTGATGGCCTGCTCCTCCAGGTTTTTGGGCTCGGCGGTAAAGTGGGCAGCGCGCTGCTCCTCGATCTTTGCCTCGGCCTCGGCGGGGGTCACAACGCCCCACATCTTGTTGAAGGTGTTCATGTTGAACGGCAGGTTGTACAGTTCGCCCTTATAGTTTGCCACCGGAGAGTTGGTATAGCGGTTGAACACAGCGAACTGGTTCACATAGTCCCACACTTCTTTATTGTTGGTATGGAAGATATGTGCGCCATAGCGGTGGACATTGATGCCCTCAACATTTTCGGTGTAGATATTGCCGGCAATGTGGTCGCGCTTATCGATCACCAGGCAGCTTTTGCCTGCCTTGGTAGCCTGCTGTGCAAACACTGCGCCAAACAGACCAGCGCCGACGATCAGGTAATCATACTGTTTCATGGGGAACCTCCTTGTTATTTGGCAGAATGGCTGAACGGATCAGCGGAACGGTTTTTCCACTGCTGCACCTGCTGCAGGTGGAATTCAAAATCGCGGTCATCCTTTGTCAGCTGGCTGGAAAGGATCACGCCGGAAATAAACAGCAAAAGCGCCGCCACCAGTACGCAGGCACACACGATCAGCGTAGGGAAGCGCGGCACTAGGCCGGTGGCAAAATATTCGCCCAGAACAGGGGCCAAAAAGCACAGGCTGATAATGCCAAGCACCGCAGCCAGGGTGCTGAAAAAGCCGAACGGGCGGTAGTTTTTATACAGCCGTGCAATGGTGCGCAGCACGCGGAAGCCGTCCGAATAGGTATTCAGCTTACTTTCGCTGCCTGCGGGGCGGTCACGATAGTCAATGATCACATTCTCCACCTGCATGTTGCGGTGCAGGGCGTGGATGGTCATTTCGGTCTCGATTTCAAAGCCGCGGCTCAGCACCGGGTAGGTTTTGACAAACTGGTAGCTGAACGCACGGTAGCCCGTCATGATATCCTTGATCTGGCCGCCGAAGAGGTTGTTGGTAAAAAACCGCACCAGGTCGTTGCCAAAATTGTGGAACGGGCGTTTGTTCTGGGTGTAATAGGTGGAGGAAAGCCGATCCCCCACCACCATATCAGCCTGGTGTTCGGTGACGGCTTTGACCATTTCCGGGGCCGCTTCCGCCGGGTAGGTATCGTCGCCGTCCACCATGATATAGGCTTCGGCGTCAATTTCGCGGAACATGCGGCGGATGACGTTGCCTTTGCCCTGCTGGTATTCGTGGCGCACCACGGCACCGGCTGTGCGGGCCAGCTCTGCCGTGCCATCGGTAGAGTTGTTATCGTACACATAGATCGTAGCTTCCGGCAGAACGCGGCGGAAATCCATCACAACCTTTTGTACTGTCTGAGATTCGTTATAACAGGGGATAAGAACTGCTATTTTATCCAATGATATTCACTTCCCTTTTGCGGGTAGATTTTTGTGTTTCAGGTGCGTGATTTTAGGGTATGCAGCGGGCGCACAATGTGCGCCCCTACGGGGTGGGTTATACAGCTTGATGCACGTAACATCTGTGCACAGCGTAGGCGCACCGCATGTCCCCCTGCGTAAGAGGTATTTTCCTATCCTGCAGGGCGAGGCAGCCCCACCCTGCCGAACCGTTATGTGCTTCTATTTTTCGGGGGCTGTCCCAACCACTCTTACGCTTCCGCGCACTTTTTGATCTCGTCCAGCCAGAACCGTGCGGTTTTCTCCCAGCTGTACTTGGCCAGCACTTTGTCCGGCGGGGCCGCAGGCTTGGCAAACAGCGCGTCAAGGTCCACATCATAGTCATAGGGGTCAAAGTAGCGGGCGGTATCGCCATACAGCTCCGGCAGGCAGCTGGCACGGGCCAGGGCAATGGGTGCCCCCAGGCTGAGCGCTTCCAGCGGCGGAATGCCGAACCCTTCAAACACAGCGGGGTGCAAAAAGCCTTTGCAATTCTGCATCAGCGCTTTGTTCTGGCCGTCCGTCACATAGCCGGGGTAAAAGATATTGCTGGTGTTTTGGGCAGCATCTGCTTCGGCGCTGCCAAAGGCAGCAAGGTCCTTGCCGCCGGCCACAACAAAGGTTTTATCCGGGTTGCGGGCGGCAACCTCGCGCACCCACTTAAAGTTTTTGTGCCCGGCCAGGCTTCCCAGTGCGTAATAGTATTCTTTTTTCTTCACGCCAGGCAGCTTGTCAAACACCGTCATGTCCGGCTGGACGTTCTGCAGATGCTCCCAGCCGTTATAGGTCACACCGATCTTATCCAGTGGGATGCCCAGTCGCTCGCTGATCAGGTGGCGCTGGTTATCACTGACGGTGAACACCCGCCGGGCAAACCATTTGGTGGAAAGGCAGTGGAACCAGAACTTGAAGCGGAAAAACGCACGGTCGGTTTTCATTACCAGGGGGCGGATATCATGCAGCACCACCACGCTGCGGCGGGTCATGAGCATATCGCTGGCAAGGCCAACGTAAAAGGCGTGGTGTTTGCGCAGGTAGCGCGGCAGCACCACCAGATTGTAACTATACTTAATGGCCTTGAGCGGAACAATTTTGATGTTTTTCAGTTCGGGCAGGTGCAGCGGGCGGCCATCGTCCCGGTAGCACAGCCGCACATCCAGGCCGGTACCTTCCAGCAGCGGGTCCAGCCGGGTCACAACTTCATACACAAAGCGCGGAATGCCCGTGATGGGGTCACACAGCACTGTGCCATTGATCACAATGGGGTTCACTCTTCGGCCTCCTTGGCGGTTTCGTGGTGAGAGCAGGCTTCCAGCTCACGCTGCCAGTCCGCATAGCGGCGGGTGCAGTAATCCCGCAGCTCGTCCTCAAAGCGCTGCTCGCTGAAGCTGCGGCTGTGTTCCCGGATCTGCTGTGGGGGATAAGCCACGCCTTCGGTCTCAAACTTCTGGATGCAGGCTTCCAGGCTTTCGGGTGTCTGCTCGTCAAACAGCAGACCGGTTTTGCCGTCCAGCACAGTCTCACAGGCGCCGCCGCGGCCAAAGGCCAGCACCGGGGTGCCTGCGCTCTGGGCTTCCACAGGGGTAATGCCAAAATCCTCCTCGCCGGGGAACAGGAACGCCTTGGCGCGCAGATAATAGCCGCGCACCTCTTCGTCGCTCAGGCCGCCGCCCAAAAAGCGGATGGTCGGGCCGGCCATGGCGCGCAGCTTGTCGCCCTCGCCGCCGCCGCCGATCACGATCAGCGGCTTGTTCAGCTTGGTGCAGGCTGCCACAGCCAGGTCAATCCGCTTGTACCAGGTAAAGCGGCCCACCACAAGGTAAAAATCCTCTTTGGGCACAAAGGGTTCTTCGTTGATATGCACGCAGGGGTAGATCACATCACTGTCGCGCCGGTAATATTTTTTGATGCGCTTGGCAATATAATGCGAGTTGGCGATAAAATAGTCCACCCGGTCCGCGGCGCACTTATCCCACTGGCGCAGCTTGAGCATCTGGCCGGGCATGACCGCCCGCACCAGCGCGTTGGCATTGTTGCGGTAGGTATAATAAAAATCCCAGACATAGCGGGTGGGCGTATGGCAGTAGCAGATATGCACGGCGTCCGGCCGGGTGATCACGCCCTTGCTGCAGGAAGAGCAGGACGAAATGACCATATCGTATTCCGAAAGATCCAGTGCTTCAAACGCGCGGGGCATCCATGGCAGCATGGCACGGTACAGCTTGGTGGCAAAAGGCAGCTTTTGGAGATAGGTGGTGCGGATATCATAATCCTTGAACCACGCAGGCATGTTGTTTTCGTCATAGACGAGGGTATAGATGGGTGCATCAGGGAAAACATGGTGCATACAGTCCACCACGCGGTCTGCACCGGCGTATGCCACCAGCCAGTCATGCACAATGGCTACCTTCGGCTTGCCGTTTTTCATCCTCAGCCCTCCTTTGGTTGGTTACTGGATCTTTTCATCGTTGACCATTTTGCCGCCAAACACGGTGCGGAACAAAATTTTGATATCCAGTGCAACGGTCCAGTTTTCGATGTACCAGATATCATAACGGATACGCTCCGCAATATCAGTGTCACCGCGCAGGCCGTTGATCTGCGCCCAGCCGGTCAGGCCGGGGCGCACCTGCTGGCGCACCAGGTAACGGGGAATTTCTTCCTTAAAATGCTCTACATGGAACGGGATCTCTGGCCGCGGGCCAACCAGGCTCATATCCCCTTTTAATACATTGAAAAACTGCGGCAGTTCATCCAGGCTGAATTTGCGGATAATGCTGCCGAACCGCGTTTTGCGCGGGTCGCTGTTGGTGCTCCAGGCCGAATCCTCGGCGGCGTTCACCCGCATGGAGCGGAACTTATACATCATAAAGGGGCGTTTGTTCAGCCCCACGCGCTCCTGCTTAAAGATGATCGGCCCAGGGCTGGACAGCTTGACGCCGATGGCTACCCCCAGCATGATGGGGCTGGTGAGCACAATCAGCACCAGGCTGCCCACCACATCCATGGCGCGCTTGATAAAGGCGTTCAGGATATTATCAAACGGCGTCTGCCGGATGTTGATGAGCTTACAATCGCCCAGCACATCAATGGTGGGGCGGGCGGGCAGGTAATCGTTATAAAACGGCACCATGGTAATGCGGGTGCCGTGCTTATCGCAGGCGGCAAAGGCGCGGGTCAGCATGTGCATCTCGGCGGCATCCAGGGCCACCACCACCTCGTCAATGCCGGGTTCATCCAGCGTGACTTCCATTTTGTCATATCCGCCCAGGTAGCGCACATCCAGGTCCGGGTTGGCATAAGGCGCCAGGTAGCCATCCACATGGAAGCCATAATACGGGTTATGTTCGAGTGCCAGCAGGTACTTGGCAGCCATATCGCCGCCGCCGACCAGCAAGATATGGCGCAGGTCCTCCCCTTTCCGGTTGCGGGCACGGTCATACCAGCGCTTGATCATCCGCTTGAAGATCAAAAAGCCGGTGCTGAACCCGTACAGCAGCAGCATGACCCCGCGGGAGAAGTTTTGCAGGCGGAAAACGAAGAGCAGCGCCATAAAGCCCACCACGCCCAGCGCGTTGCCGAACGCAATGGTGGTGCTGCGCTGCCACAGCCCCCGAAGGCGTGAGGGGTTATACAGCCCGCGGCTCCAATAGAGCAGCACCATCACCACGGCGTAGCCTGCCCACCCCAGGGCAACCATAGGGCTGCGGGCAATATCCAGTGCCGGGCCGGCGCCGCCCTCCTCAAAAAAAGGCAGCCAGTTAAAGCGCAGGAAATTGGCCAGCAGGTATGCGGCAATCAGCAGCACAATATCAATCACACTGCTGATCAAGCCCCTGATACGCTGATTTTCACTGAGCAATCCTGCTGCCCCCTCTCTGTACGCCATATTTCAATCATTTTAGTATATCATAAAATCCATCCGGTTTCAACCAACGGCGGTTTTGCTGCGGCGCTGAAGCAGATTTTACAACTTTCCACTCCCGCTGCCGGACCTGCAGTTTTTTCCGCGTTATTCGAAAAAGTACTCCCAATCCTGATACGTCGCATTCACTTCAACTGCGTTTACCTGCGGGTACACGGTGCCGCTGCCGGATTTTGCCGTCAGCAGAATTTGCCCCACACCGTTGGAAATGGTGATAGGTACCTCGTAACTGTCGCGGTCGGTGGGCAGGTAGAAATCGCCCTGGTTGGTGTCGCGTTCCGCGGCGGCGCAGAGTTCGTTTTCCGTCACACAGGTCACATGCAGGAACTGCCGGTCAAACGGGCGGTCCATGCTGTCAGAGCTGACCAGCCCATAGTGCAGCGTTACATCCGCCACACCGCAAAAATCCGCGTCCGCCGCCGTTACGGTCACCAGCACAGTGCCATCTCCCTGCAGGGTGGCAGCGGCCGTGGTTTCCACGTTCAGATTGTTATCGGTTCCGGTGCGCTCCCAGAAAAGGTGCATGCCGCCGGACTGGAAGGTGTTTGCCACCGGCTGCCAGTAACGGTACAGCTCCCGGTAGAACCACCAGTTGGCGTTGCGGCTCCACCGCTCCGGCGGGGCCACCTTGGGGCTGGGGGTCACAACAATGTCAAAATTCCCCTGCTGGAAGGTTTGCAGGTACGCCAGGCGTTGGCGATCCCCCAGGGCATGGATGATGTAATCCGTGCCGGTAGGCTGCAGCTGGCCAGTCATGGCTTCCAGCGCGCTGGAATAGGTGCCAAACAGCCGCTTGCCCGCCGTCAGTTCCTTTTCGGTTGCCAGCTTTTCGGCCTGGTCGCCGATCCAGCCGCCCAGCTCCGGCACAAAGGTATAGCCCTCGTGCCCGCCAATGCGGGTCTGCACCTGCCCGGCCATGCCGACGGCCAGCACAGCGGCCCCCAGCACCGCACAGCCTGCGGGCACAATGCGCGCTGCAGCCTGCGGAAAGCTTACCTTTTGGCAAACCAGCAGCACCGCTTTGATGATACACGCCGGGGCCAGTACGGCAGCCAGTGCCGCCGCGCCGCCCGTGGGCCCATTGTTGGAGGCACTGACCATGCCGTACAGCAGGTTCCACAGCACCATGCCCAGTGTCAGGGCAAAGCCCCCGGCCGCCAACACAGCAGAGCGTTTGCTGCGGCAGACAAAAATACCGATGGCAAACGCCAGTGCCGCCGCAAGGCAGAACACTGCCGCGCCCGGCCAGTGCAGGTCTGCCACGCTGCACACCCGGTCGCTGAGGGTATTGCCGTAATACCAAGTCTGGTAAGCGCTGGTTCCGCGGGTCTGGCGCAGCCAGGCCAGCGGGTGCCCCCAGCTGATGAGCAGCACCGAAATGCCAAGCCCCACCACACTGGTAACGATGTAGCGCAGTGTCTGCACCACAATTTTACCGATGGAACTGCGATACAGCCGGATGAGATACAGCCCATACCCCAGCGCAATGGAAATATAGGCAGCGCCGCCCATATCATTGCTCCAAGGCACAAAAAAGCCTGCGGCAAAGGGCACCAGCACCGCCGGGGCCAACAGCCGTCTGCTTGTATCCTGCTGCCAAAAATGCAGTCCCAGCAGGATGACCAGTACCGCCAGTGTTAAAGCGGCGGAGCGCATCATGCGGGCGCTGTTGCCGTTGGCGGCGGCATAGCTCAGCAGGGTGTTCACCTGACCGGCAAACGGCAGGTTTGCCCCCTGCACATAGGCAAAAAACACGCTGCACAGCGCCAGCGCTGCCGCGCGGGCCGCACGGGCAGTGCCGATGACCACCAGGCAGACCGCCAGCACCAGCAGCTCAAAATAGAACCAGGTGCAAAAGTTTGTGGCAAACATGCTGCGGCCAAAGCTGTTGCCCAGCACCAACAGCAAACCGCCCACGCTGTACAGCTCGCCCGCACCAAGGTAGACGGTAAAATCACGATAAGGTACCTGCCCGGCCAGCAGGTGGCGCACCGGGTTATAATTCTGGAAGTCGCCGTTCATGATCTCGTACCCGATCTCATAATTGGCGGCAAGACCGCGCACTGCGGCAAGCCCGGCCAGCACCAGCAGCAAAAACAGCCACGGTGCTGTGCGTTTGAGCTTTTGTTTTGCTGTCTGCATCAGCGGTAAAGGCCCTCCAGCTCATCCAGCTTTTTCTTCATTTCTGCACGCACGCTGGGTGGGTCCAGAATTTCGATCCCTGTGCCAAAGCCGGCCACCCAGCCGTAAAACCGGGGGCTGACCTGCACATTTACCACCACATTAAAGTGGTCGCCATCCGGGTTGCGCACCAGGGTAACCCCCGTGCCAAACCGGTCGATCATCGCCCCGGCCAGGCGGTTTTCGCACCGCATGGTCACTTTGCGCACCGGGCCGTTGAACATATCAAACATCTGCTGCATATACTGGTTTACGTCAAATTCGGCGTATTCCTCAGCGCCTTCACGTTCGGTATCCGGCAGCAGCTCCACCTTGCGCATTTTATCCACGCGGTAGTGCTTCAGACGGCCTTCGGTATAGGCGATCATATAATAGTTTCCGTTTTCCCACACCATCACCCAGGGGCTGACGGTGTACAGCTGGCCTTCATGACGGGGCACCATCTGCTTTTGCAGGTCCCAGTCACAGTATTTGAACCGCACCTGGTTGCCCGCGGTGATGGCGCTGTGCAGGGTATCCACGCTGTAAAGGATCTTTTCCTCCTGGCTTTTCACCCGGCCGGAAACCAGCACCTTGCGGTCCAGCTCCTCCTGGCGGTAGCGGGAGGTGAACCGTCCCAGCTTTTCGATCAGCACCTTGCTTTTGCGCGCGGTGATGAACTTGCTGGCATACACAGCGTCCACCAGCAGTTTCAGCTCCGCCAGTTCAAACGGGGTATCCACCATATAATACCCGCCCCCGCGGCCGCGCTGCTGCACGATCTCAAAGGGGGTATCCGGCATTTCGTTCAGGGTCTGGATATCGTCATACACGCTTTTGCGCTCTGCCACAATGCCGCGCTCTTTCAGCAGTTCTACCATGCGCGGCACACTGATGGGGTGCTTTTCGTCGGTTTCCCGCACAAAAATTTCCAACAACGTAAGCAGCTTTAATTTCTGTCCTTCTTTACGGGGCATAAAGGCCGCCTCCCTTCCGGCAAAACAGACCGGCTTCCCGGTTATTTTTTATCAAATGCCTTGCGGCGCTCGGTGGAAAGGCGGAACATTTTTTCCAGCCCTTCGCGGTCGTCATCCACCAGTTTCTGGCGCATGGTGGCAAGTGCATCACTGAACATATCGATCTCACTAATCAGGTTATCCTTGTTCCACAAGAACAGCTCCGCCCACATTTTATCGTTGATGCGCGCAATGCGGGTCAGGTCGCGGAAAGAGTCCCCGGTATACTTGGCAAGCTCGGTGTTATCGCTGGCGCACATCAGGCTGACGGCAATGGCATGGCACAGCTGGCTGACATAGCCGATCATGTGGTCATGCTCTGCCGGGCTAAGCACGCTAATGCGGGCAAACCCCAGTGTGCGGGCCAGGGTACGGCACCATTCAATGGCTTCCGGGGTGTTTTTTTCGGTGGGGGTAATGATAAAGTTTGCCGGGGCAAAGTTTACCTCGGCACTGTGGGCCACGCCGCTGGTCTCACGGCCGGCCATGGGGTGGCTGGCAATGAACTCCACGCCCTCCGGCAGCATCTGCTGCACCGGCTCCACCACGCCGCGCTTTACGCCGGAAACATCGGTTACCAGCGTGCCGGGGCGGACCAGGTGGCCGTACTGCTTGACCCATTCCAGCAGCACAGTGGGGTACAGGCCAAAGATGATGTAATCCGCGTTCTGCACCAGGTCGTCAAAGTTTTCGTTGCGGCCCTCGCAGATATAGGCGTGTTCCAGCGCATAATCCAGCGTGCCCTGGCTGTGGGTAATGCCGGTCACGCGGTAGCCTTTCTGGCTGAGCACCTGGGCATATTTGCCGCCCAGCAGGCCCAGGCCCACAATTAAAAACGTTTTGTTTTTATCCATCCCGTCCATTTTGCTTTCACCCCTGATTTGTTACATGGGCCCCCAGGCCCTTGATGACCTCAAAGAAATCCGGCCAGCTTTTGTTGACCGCGTTGGCCCCCTCGATGACCGCCGGCTGGCCTGCGGCCAGGGCAGCAACGGCCATTGCCATTACAATGCGGTGGTCGTTATGGCCGTTCAGCGGCGCCGTGGGCTTGTGCAGGGCGCAGCCCTCAATTGTCATGGTATCGCCGTCCGCTTTTACCGTGCCGCCCATCTTGGCAAGCTCTTCCTGCATAGCGGCAATGCGGTCACACTCTTTAATGCGCAGCCGCCCGGCGTTGCGGATGATGGTGGTGCCGCTGCAGAAGCACCCCAGTGCGATGAGCACCGGGCCAAGGTCTGGGCAATCGGCCAGGTCGATCTCCACCGCCTTCAGCAGGCTGCGATGGAAGGTCACATGGCTGCCGCTGCGCTCAAACTTTGCGCCGCACTGCTTTAAGATATCCAGGATCACCCGGTCTCCCTGGTGGGAACCGGAGGGCAGACCCGTTATCGTAATGCCGCCCACAGTGCTGCCCAGCACGGCCAAAAACGCCGCCTGGCTGTAATCGCCTTCAACATCCATGTCTGCTGCCGCATAATGCTGCGGCGCTGCCACTTTGTAGGTGGCGGAGCCATCCTTGCGGGCGCGGACCGAAACTTTAACGCCAAATTTCTGCATCGCGTCTGTGGTCAGGTCCACATAGCTGCGGCTTTCAAAGGGAGCGCGCACCTCAATGGTGCTGGGGGCTTCCATCAACGGGGTGGCAAACAGCAGCCCGCTGATGAACTGGCTGGACACATTGCCCGGCAGCGTAAAGGTACCGGGGCACAGGCGGCCAAAAATCGTAATGCCCTGTTCGTTCTGTTCAAAACGCAGCCCCTGGCGCTCAAACAGCTGGGCATAAATTTCCTGCGGGCGCTGCATCAGGCGGCCTGCGCCGGTAAAGCGCACTTTTTGGGCCGTCAGGCTGAACAGCGGCAGGATAAACCGCAGTGTGCTGCCGCTTTCGTTGCAGAACACCGGGCGGGTAATGGTGGCAAAACCGTCCGCATTGCCGCGGCCGGTAATGGTCAGCTCATGCTCGCCCCGCTCCACCTTGGCCCCCAGCTGCTGGGCAGCCCCCAACGTGGCCAGAATATCCTGCGAAAATTCCACATTGCCAATGTGGCTGGTACCGGCGGCCAGGGCCGCGCACACCACAGCGCGGTGTGCCGCGCTTTTGCTGGGCGGCACGGCAGCGGTTCCGGCCAGGCGGCCCGGTTCAATGGCTGCAACGGTTGCTTCCACGGTGTTCCCCTCTTTCGTGCCGTTCAGGCATCAAATGTTGCTTCAAACGCCTGCACGGCGGTTTCTACTGTGTTTTCCAGGCGGCCGGTGTTATCCACCGCGGCATCGGACGCTGCGCGGTAAAGCGGCATCCGCTCGGCTTCCATCTTGCGCAGGGCGTCCAGCCCGGTGGAAAGCGGCCGCCCGCCAGTTGCCAGCCGTTCGACCGGGCGCTGCACCCACAGCACAGGGCCGTTCTGGCGCAGGGCGCGGGCGTTGCCCGGTGTTTTGATCACCCCGCCGCCGCAGGAGATGACCTGCCGTGTCTGCTTGCTGATCTCCGCCACAGCCTGAGATTCGTACTTGCGGAACGATGCCTCACCTTCACGCGCAAAGATATCCGGGATGGGCATTCCGGTGTTTTTCTCGATCACTTCATCCAGATCCACATAGGTTTTGCCCAGCGTTTTGGCCAGGGCACGCCCGATGGTGGACTTGCCGCAGCCCGGCATTCCGATGATGGCCACGTTGGAAAGATCTCGCTTGAGCTTGCGGTGGGTGTCAGCGATCACAGCTTCCGGCAGCTTTTGGCCGGTAAAGTGCTCCGCCGCGTACACTGCCTGCGCCACCAGCATCTCGAACCCACAGTAGGCGGGCACGCCAAGTTTCTCCGCACGGAGCAAAAGTTCGGTGCGGAACGGGTTATAAACGCAGTCCAGCACGGCTTCCAGCTTGGGGAAGGCATGCAGGTCCAGCAGGCAGCTGCCGTTGTTGGGGTACATGCCCGCCGGGGTGGTGTTGATAATGATATTGATTTCCGGGTGCTGCTGGGCTTTCTCATAGGTCAGGGCACCGTCCTTGCCGGTGCGGCTGGCGGTCAGCACCTGTTTGGCTCCGGCGTCCTGGCAGACAGCCGTGACGGTGTTGTGGGTGCCGCCGGTGCCCAGCACCAGCACCACAGCCCCGGCAAACTTCACGCCGTGGCAGCGGGCCAGGTAGGCAAAGCCGGTATAATCCGTATTATAGCCATACAGCTTGCCATCCCGGTTGACCACGGTGTTCACTGCGCCGATGGCCGCCGCACGTGGTTCCACCTCATCGCAATATGGGATGACCAGCTTTTTGTACGGGATGGTAACATTGATGGCTTTGAACGCCTTTGCCTGCATAAAGGCACGGGCTTCTTCCTCCGTGGGCAGCGGATGCAGCTCATAGGAATAGCCGCACACGGCCTCATGGATGATTTTGGAATAGCTGTGGCCCAGTTTGGCTCCGATCAGACCGTATTCCATGTTGCGCTTCCTTTCTGTTTGCTTCGGCTGTATTACTTTTGCCCCAGCGTACCGTAACGCACGGTCAGCAGGTCCAGCACGGCAAATGCTGCCAGGGTGTTCTGCACCACAGCAGCACGGGGCACAATGCAGGGGTCGTGCCGGCCCTTGATCTGCAGTTTTGCATCTGCCTTGGCGATATAATCCACGGTATCCTGTTCTTTATAAATGCTGGGGGTGGGCTTTACCGCCGTGCGGAACACAATGGGCATGCCGTTGGCAATGCCGCCGTTGATGCCGCCGTTTTTGTTGGTGGCCGTTACCACTTTGCCGTCCCGCATGGTAAACGGGTCGTTTGCCTGGGAGCCGCGCAGGTCCGCAAAGGCAAAGCCCGCGCCAAACTCAATGCCTTTGACAGCGGGGATGGCAAACGCCAGGTGGGCGATCTCACTTTCCACACTGTCAAAGAACGGTTCGCCGATGCCCGCGGGCACCCCGGTGATGACAGTTTCCAGAATACCGCCCACGCTGTCGCCCTCGGCCCCGGCTGCGCGGATGGCTGCCTGCATGGGGGCTTCTTTTTCGGGGTCCAACAGGGCAAAATGGCCCGGCTGTGGTTCCGCCATAATCAAACCGGCAGAGCTGGAAAGCGGAGCATCCTCCACCCCGGCACAGCGGGCAATATGGGTATACACCTTAATACCGCGCTGTGCCAGAATGTGCTCACAGATCGAACCCGCAGCCACGCTGGCTGCGGTGATGCGGCCGGAAAAGTGGCCGCCGCCGCGGGCATCCTGCCAGCCTTCATATTTGGCATATGCCGTGTAATCCGCGTGACCGGGGCGCAGCAGATCCGCCGTTTTTGCATAATCTCCGCTGCGGGTGTTGGTGTTGCGGATCATCATGGTGATGGGGGTGCCGGTGGTATGGCCGTTGACCACACCGCTCAAAAACTCCACCACATCCGGCTCGGTGCGGGCGGTGGAAAGCCCATCTCCGCGGGCGCGGCGGCGGTCCATCCGCTCGGCAATGTACGCTTCATCCACCGGCAACCCCGCGGCCAGGCCGTCCAGCACAGCGCCGACGGCGGCACCGTGGCTTTCGCCAAAAATGGTCAGGCCCAATGCATTGCCAAAGGTATTTTTCATCGGTTCAGTCCTCGTTTTCCTTGATGCCAAGCAGGGCGGGCAGTTCGGTCATGGGAATCTTATCGGCGCGCCAGCAGCCCAGGCCGGGCACCTTGATGACGGTAATGGTGCTGCCCGCGCTCTTTTTGTCGTGCTGCATATAGCTCAGCACCTTATTTTTGTCCACACCCGTGCGGGTGGGCAGGCCCAAAGTGCGGTAGATGGCGCGGGTGCGGCGCACAAGGGATTTATCCTCGATCATAGGCAGCATGCCAAGCGCCACGCACTCGCCATGGAACAGGCCGTTGGTGCGGCGGCCGCGCACCCCCTTGACAGCCTCAATGCCATGGCCGATGGTATGGCCAAAGTTCAGGCAGGCGCGCTGGCCCTGCTCGTGCTCATCGTTTTCCACCACGTTCTTCTTCACGCGCAGGGAACGGTAGATGATGCGCTCAATGTTTTCTTCGGGGTGTTCACACTCAAACAGGGCAAACAGCTCCGGGTCAGCAATCAGACCCGCCTTGATGGCCTCCGCCAGGCCGTTGACAAAGTGGCGGCGGGGCAGCGTTGCCAGGGCATCAAAATCCACCAGCACCACCTTGGGCTGCCAGAAAGCGCCAACAATGTTTTTGGTTTCGCCCAGGTCAATGGCGGTTTTGCCGCCAATGGAGGAATCGATCTGGGAAAGGGTGGTGGTGGGGCAGTTGACAAAATCAATGCCGCGCATATAAGATGCCGCGCAGAACCCGCCCAAATCCCCCACAACGCCGCCGCCGACGGCCACCAGCAGGTCCTTGCGGGTCATGTTGAACTCCAGCATGGCCTGCAGTACCTGGCCATACACTTTCAGGCTTTTGCTGGCTTCGCCCTGGGGCACAGTGTACACCATTCCATTGGGGCACTGGGCCAGCACGGTCTGGGCATACTGCTCCGGTACGCCGGAATCCGTCAGGATAAACACCTTGCGGTTGGCAACATTGGCAAACTGGTACAGGTTGGCCAGGCACCCGCTTTTCAGGATGATATCATAGCTGCGGCTGCCAAGCTGCATGGTCAATTTCATAACAATTCCTCCCGTGTTTTTCCGTCATTTACAGGTCAAATACACCCAGTATCCGCACCGTGCGGCACACGTTTTCCAGCTCATGCACCAGCTTGGCGCAATCGTCCGTTGCGGCATTTGCCGGGCAGACAAGCTGAACATAAAAATAATATTCAAACTGAACATGGGGCAGCGGACGGCTTTTGATGGTTTCCATGTTAAAGCCGCGCTCGCCGATGATCTGGATCACCCGCGCCAGCCGCCCCGGCTTGTGGTCCACCGTAAACAGCATCGAAAGCCGCTGCCCCGGTGCGGCGGCGATCGGCTGCCGCTGGGCGCCCTCTTTTTCAATCACGATAAAGCGGGTGGTGTTGTCGCCGTCCTCGTTCACGCCCTCGGCCAAAATCTGCAACCCGTACAGCTTGGCTGTTTCGGCGGAAGCGATAGCTGCCAGGGTTTGGTCGCCCTGTTCCGCCACATAGCGGGCGGCATCCGCTGTGTTGCCCCAGGCTTTGGTGGCAAAGTGGTGCAGTTTCAAGAATGGCCCACTCTGCGCCAGCGCCTGCTGGTGGCTGATGACCGTTTTGATCTCGCTCAGCTGCGCGCCCGGCAGCGCCAGCAGGTCCTGCCGGATGGGCAGGTCGCACATGCGGGCTACTTTCAGGCCGGGGTGGGCATACAGCAGGTCCAGCACAGCGGAAACATCGCCCGCGTTGGAATTTTCAAACGGCAGAACGCCGCAGTAAGCATCGCCCCGCTCCACGGCTTCCACCACCTCGTTCCAGGTCGAGTACGCCTGTGCCTTGGCAAAGGGGAACAGCCGACGCAGCGCAATGTGGGACCACGCACCCTCCACCCCCTGGTAGGCGGCAACATCCTGCCCAATCAGAACATGCTGGTACGCGCGGGAAACCGCCAGCGCTTTTTTCAAAAATTCGCGGTAATAGGGCTGAAGTTCCGGGTTCTGCACGCGGGCGGTATTCTTTTCCAGCACAAGGGCTTCGCGTGCCGGGTCAAACACCTGTTTGCCGGTGCGCGCCTTGTACTGTGCCACCTGGCCCACTGCCTGCATACGCTGTTCAAACAATGCGGCCATCTTTGCGTCGATCTCGTCAATCTGCGCACGGGCCTGCTGCAACTGATCCATAGACAGGTTCCTCACATTCCATGGTTATTCATATTTTACTATACTATAAAACGGTCTGTATCGCAATAGGGCACCATCAAAAAAAGCAAAAAAGCAGGGCCGAAGCCCTGCTTTTTGATTGAAAGAATAGTGAATAAAGAATAATGAATAATTTTAGTGGACCGCGGCGCGCAGCGCCGCTCAGAAAACATAAACTTCCTGCCATTCTTTTATGCGTGCCCGCAGCCTGATATCTCAATCCGTGCCGCAGGCACACCTTCATTTTTCTTTATTCTTTATTACTTTTTAATTTCTTTTCCTCTTCCCTCGCCTTCCGCACCAGATCCTCAAAGCTTGGCATGGGGGTAAAGATGCGGTGGTAGGGGTTTTCCGGCATGGGGGCCGGCTTTTTTACCGGGCGGTAGCGCATCACTGCTGCCCCACGGTGGAAACGGCACCCGCGGTCAAGATGTTCCACAGGGCATCATAGGTTTCGCTTTCCAGCGCGGTTTTGTCGGTATAATACGCGCGGCGGCCTATGTAGGTGTTTTTCATGATGTCCTGGTTTTCGCCCTGGAGGTCATCCACCATCGTCAGGCCGGTGTAGGTACCCAAATCCAGACCGGTCAGAGCCGGGCAGTCCGTCCAGCGGTAAACCATCTTGGTCCAGTCCACGATCACATTATCATTTTCATCCACGTTCTCCGTGTCGGGCATGGTGCCATCCAGGTACTGCAAATCGCCGGTGGTTTCCGCAAACTGCTGCGCGTAATCGGTATCCTGCATGATAAAGATGTAAGGCCCATCCTCACTGGATAAATCCGCCGAAAGCCGGGTCACATCAGCCATCTGGGTGTATGCATCGGTGTTTTCGCTCTCGGAATCAAAATCCAGGTTATACTGCACCAGCTCCACTACCACCTTGCCGTCGCCATTGCGGTCATCACAGTAGGCGGCCAGCGTGTTTTCCAGGGCCGTTACCGTATCTGTCGGCAAGTTGCTGCTGCCCACATAGCCAACGCGGTAGTCCGGCCGTACCCGGGTAACAACATCGTGCACCATCCACACCACCAGCACCACGGCGATGACCGCAATGCCAACGTACAGCTTGTGGTAATGCCACCAGTTGGCAGCTTTTTCCTGTTTGGTATATTCTTTTTTCGATTCGGGCGTTTCATACTGTTCAACGCTGTCTTTTGTGACCCATGCCATCTTAAAAACTCTCCTAATCTTTTTAACGTAAGTGGTATTATACCATAAATTTATGTTGGAATTGTAAAATTATTTTGACCATCCCGTGCCCGCTGCCTTGCATAACCCGCTAAAAAACGCTATGATAAACTTGTAATATTATAAGCAGGGCTGCAAAAGCTGCGGCAGCGCACTGCCGCCCAGTCCGCTTACCCCCAATTAAGGCAACACCGCACAATTCCCGCCTTGCGGCTTAAGCACCGCTCCGGCAGCTGCGGCACGGCATCTGCGTTGCCAAAATGCTCGATAAGACATCCAGTATTATCTGCGCTTTTGGCTTGGCATCTGCCGCACCTCGCTCGCCGTATCGGCACTTAGAATTATGCGGTATTGCCTTAAAGACACAGAAAGGTCATTTTTGAATATGGCAATGGAAGACAAAAATACCCCCGTGCAGCCCGATGCTGTGGAGGCGACCGAAACCCGCGGACGCAAAGTTGGCGCGGCCCGCTTTTTTGAGCTGCTGGGGCGCGATTTGTGGCCGTTTTATAAAGCCAGTATTTTGTGCGTGCTGGGCTTCGCCCCCGGCTATGCCGCTGTTTTGTTCAGCACTATGGCCGCCAGCCTGCCGCTGTGCCTGCTGTCCGGCGCTGTAGGCGGGCTGATTGCCGCACCTGTTTTTTGCGGCATGCTGGATACCATCCTGCGCGCTCTGCGCGATGAACCCGGCTACTGGTGGCACACCTACCGCATGGCCTGGAAGCAGAACTGGCGCGAAAGTCTGCTGCCCGGTGCCGGGGCGGGGTTTTGCCTTGGGCTGTGGACCTTTTTGCTGTACGCCCTGCCTGATCTGGAAAACGTGCCTATCTCGGTATGGATCTGCATGGTGCTTGGCATCTTCTTTTTGCTGGTGTTCTGCCTGTATCTGTTTGCGCAGGTGGTTCTGGTCAGCGTGTCCCAGGCGGAACGGCTGAAAAACGCCGCGCTGTTCATGATCGGATTTTTGCCGCGCACCCTGGCAGCCGGGGCAGTGCTCTGCATCTATTGGGGCGTGATGCTTGCCTGGATGCCCTACACCATCCCGGTGGTGTTGATTCTGGGTTTCTGGCTGCCCTGCGCCCTCGCTTTGCAGATCATCTATCCGGCACTGGATAAAGCGTTCCACCTGGAAAAGACCATCACCGCCCGGCGCGCGGATGAGATCAACGACCTGATGGAGCAGCACGGACACACTTCCGTTTGATACCAACCAGATAAGGCGGCAAACCTATGGAAAGTAAGAATACTTTTATCCTGCATGAAACCGAAGCGTTTATGCGGGGCGAGCTGGATAACGTTACCGTTGCCCACGGGCGCATTGTGTTGGACCTTGTCTCCGGTGGGCATGTGCCCTATGGGTGCTATACCAGCCCCGCCGTACCGCTGCCCACCTTTGACGCCCTGCGCGTGAGCTGGAATGCCGGCACCCCGCCGGGAACTGCCGTGGAAGCCCAGGCCCGCGTGATGGTGGACGGCAACTGGACCAGCTGGTCCAGCTTTGGCCGCTGGAGCCCCTATCTGGAGCGCGAAGGCGCAGCCCCCGTGACCAAAGGCGCTGTAAACCTGCTGCCGGACAGCCTTGTGCTGGACAGCAAAACCGCCACCCAGGCCCAGCTGCGCATCTACCTGTATACCAAAGACGAACACACCACCCCTTCCGTCAGCCTGGTGGGGGTCAGCGTGCGAGCGGTAGATGTGATCCCCGCGGGCGGGCGGCCCATCAACGCACGCCTGCACCTGATGCCCTATGCCGTTGCGCGGCGCGCCCCGGCGCTGCAGCCCGTTATGGACCTTGCCATCTGCCTGGCCAGCCTGACCAACCGCTGGGGCGCAGATATCCTGCCCGAAGAATTTGCCCTTGCCATGCGAGACTGCCGCAGTACTGACGCTGAGCGTAATTTAAGCTTTGCCGCCGCCGCCGCCGGGTGCTGGGGGTTCCCCTGCTGGGCCTGCTGGGGCAACCTTGCCTTGCTGCGCAGTGAGGTACGCGCTGGGTACGGCGTGATCGTGGGGCTGGAATCCACCCCCGCACAGCAGGCCGCTGGAATGCCGCCGCTGCGCTATGCGGCACTAAGGGGCTTTCGCCAGGGGGCACAGCCTGCCGCCCTGTTGGTGGATCCCTATGCCGCAGCGGAAGATTTTGACACCGAAACCGAGCTTTTGCTGGATGACTTTTTGGTTGCCTGGAACAACACCGCCCTGTGCATGCGCAAGCGTGACCCGGACGGTGCCCTGCCCGGCTGCCCAGCCCGCACCTCCGCCTGGCTGCGCCGGGTGCCCAAGGTTGCACCGGATCTGTTTGCCATGTACATCGGCAGCACCCAGCACGTTCTGCCGGATGATTTCTGCGCTGCACTGCCTGCCCCAGCTGCACCCGCCGCGCCGGAAGAAGCTCCGGCAGAAGATGCCGCCCCCACCGATGCACCGGATGCTCCAGATTCCCCGGCCGAAATCCCCGTTCCGCAGGAAACTGCCTCCCAGGCAGCACCGGTACATGGCGGCATTCTGGCGTGGTCCACATTGGATGAGCACCCCCATGCCACCACTGCGCACCGCCAGTTCCACTATGTCACCCCGGAACAGGGCTGCATCCGGCTGGCCGTTCCCCCGCCGCCGGGTACCCGCGCAGAACCGCGCAAGTACACCGTTTACGCCATCGAACCTTCCGGCTCTATGCTGGTGGGCGATGTGATGATTTAAGGCAATACCGCATAATTCTAAGTGCCGATACGGCGAGCGAGGTGCGGCA
>ERZ772831.1612-NODE-1612-length-20727-cov-5.337655_pt1 | contig 20727 bp, 21 predicted proteins | sample MGYA00580858_ERZ772831 | MGnify/ENA primary metagenome ERZ772831 (study PRJEB29015, sample SAMEA2737694) | human gut metagenome | biome: human gut; feature: human-associated habitat; material: faeces | place: China | collected 2012 ... | reverse complement strand
TCTCTCTCGCCCAGGAGCCATGTAGCGTCAGCATCTCATAATCTTCTGCATCCATATCAAAGGAAGCTGACATGACTTTTGTGAGTGCGATCGTCTCTGCCTCATGGTTTGTCACACGCACACTTCTGGTGATCACGTCGCTCCCTGCAAAAACTGTGTATACAAGCACTGCTTCCAGACCAAGCACCGGATCTTCGGTCACGATCTCTAACGTCTGACATTCCGTCTCTTTTGCAAAGGAAGCCGGCAGTCCCGGGATTTTCTTTTTTCCGTCAAAAATCTGATGGAATCTGTAAAAAAACTGCACAGCGGAATGACCGTTTTTATCCAGCACCGCAATGGCACTTTCCCGGTAATCGCCCACTCCGTTTCCCGGATACTCCATCGGAAATGTATCTAAAAAAGAGCTTCGGTCGCGGTTATTCTTTGACGGCACCATCGGATTTTCATCTGTGCGCAGAAGATATGCCACATCCGTGTCGCTGATTTTTGCGCCATAATAAACATGTCCTAAAAATCCCTCGTTATCCACTACTGCCATCACATAGCTTGTATGCTCCGTATCTAACTTAAATACTCTGTTTTTTTTATCAAATTGAATATCCATTTTTCTATTCTTCCACAAGATCCTTTTTTAATGCTTCCAGTTTTTCCTCTGCATCCTGTAAAGAAGTGCCTTTGACACCATAGTAGAATTTGATCTTAGGCTCTGTTCCGGATGGGCGCACACAGCACCATGCATTGTCAGAAAGTTCATAATATAAAACATTAGAAGCCGGAAGTCCTGTTTTTGTCACTTCCCCGGTCTTCAAATCTTTTCTTGTATCTTCTTTGTAATCGCGGACTGCAAGCACTTCAAATCCGCCGAGTGTTTTCTTTGGATTGCTCCGCATATCACTCATCATCTGCTGGATCTGGGCGGCTCCGTCGATTCCTTTTAAGGTCATCGTGGAAAGTCCCTCTCTGTAGTAACCGTATTTCTCATACAGGTCGATCATGGCATCCCACAATGTTTTTCCATGTTTTTTGCACCAGGAAGCCACCTCACATAACATCATAACTGCCACGCAGGCATCTTTGTCTCTCGCATAAGTTCCAGCAAGACAGCCGTAGCTTTCCTCCAGACCGAATACATAGTTGTGGGAGTGGTTCTGTTCAAACCATTTGATCTGCTCTCCGATATACTTAAATCCGGTCAGTACCTCGATCAGTGCCACGCCGTAGGAAGCTGCCATTGCTTTTGCCATGTCCGTTGTAACGATAGTCTCTACAAGTGCAGGATTCTCCGGCATCGTTCCAGTTGCTGTTTTCTCTCTTAAAATATATTCTGCGATGAGCATTCCGGACATATTTCCGGTAAAAGTCACATACTCTCCGGTCTTGGTATCTTTGCAGTAAACACCGAGACGGTCTGCATCCGGGTCTGTGGCAAGCACAATATCTGCATCCACTTCTTTTGCAAGTTTTAAGGCAAGCTCAAATGCCTTTGGAGATTCCGGGTTCGGATAAGCAACGGTCGGGAAATTTCCGTCCGGAAGTTCCTGCTCTTTTACAACATAGACATTTTCAAATCCAAGTTCTTTTAACACACGGCGCACCGGGAGATTTCCGGTTCCATGTAACGGTGTGTATACAATCTTGATGTCCTTTGCCATCTCTTTGATGATCTCCGGATGAATGGACTGTTTTTTCAGTTCTTCCATGTAACGGTCGTCGATTTCTTTTCCGATCGTCACAAATAGTCCGGCTTTCACGGCATCCTCTTTTGCCATGGTCTTAACCTGTGTAAAAGATGTTACTTTTGCTACTTCTGCAAGGATATTTTTATCATGAGGCGGTGTGATCTGCGCACCATCCTCCCAGTAAACTTTGTATCCATTATATTCTCTTGGGTTATGGCTTGCTGTGATCACAATTCCTGAAACACAGCCAAGTTCGCGGACTGTAAAGGAAAGTTCCGGTGTCGGGCGAAGACTGTCAAACACATAAGCCTTGATTCCGTTTGCATTCAGACAGAGTGCTGCCTCCTCGGCAAATTCCGGTGACATAATTCTGGAATCGTGGGCGATGGCAACGCCTTTTTCCTGTCCGTTCTGGGAAATGATATAATTTGCAAGTCCCTGTGTTGCCTGTCTTACGGTGTAGATGTTCATACGGTTCGTTCCTGCTCCGATCACACCTCGAAGTCCTCCGGTTCCAAACTCAAGCTGACGGTAGAAGCGATCCTCGATCTCTGCTTCGTTGTCTTTGATTGCTTCTAATTCTGCTCTTGTTTCCTCTGAAAAATATGGGTTTGTACACCATTCTCTGTAGGTTTCCATGTAACTCATCGCAATTCTCCTATCTTCATCCTGATATTTTTTTGAAAGATTTTACCGTTCTCTCAAAAGGTTATTGAAATTATAACCTTATTTTAAGTAAATGTAAACTTATTTTAGCTTATTTGTTGTGTTTTTAGTTTATATTTTTTTATCATCTTATTGCCTGCTCTTTGTAAGCTGTGAAAAATGCTCTTTGACCACCTGCTCCGCCGGCTTTTGATATATCTCGTAATCCCCCATCAATAGCGCCTGTTCTCTGGTCGGAAGTTTTGGATTCCATGACCAGAATGCCATTCCATGAAGCCAGTCGCGCTTCCCGCACGCCTCAAACATTGCTTCATACCAGTCACGCTGTCCCTGAAGATCTACATCACCGCGCACTTCCCAGTTATTTGGCACCAGATTGGAATCTTTCACTGACATACATCCAGCCTCCGCAAAAAAGAACGGTTTTTGATATTTTTTTACAACACGCTCAATCCGGTCTAACTGATTTTCCCAGTCATGTATCGGATAATAGCCACTCGATGAAATGACGTCCACCGCATCCCACCACGTCACATGTTCTTCCTGATATTTGTCTGTATTGTAAGACACAAGACCATGATAGACCTCTTTTATATCCGAGATCAGCTTACGCCACTCTTTTTCCCGGTGTTCCGTCATGACCATCTCACATCCTGCAATAAACATTTCGCATCCTGTTTCTTCTGCTATTGTTGCATAGTGCAGCTGAAACGCAGTGTAAGAAGGAAACCAGTTGCTCCACTTTGCCTCGCACACCACATCATAGTCAAAGAAACTGATAAATGCCCTCCATGTTCCATCTGCGCAGTTTGCAGTCGGTTTCAATGCCACACGAAGCCCCAATTCTTTTGCATAAGCGATCATTTCCACCAGTTCCTCATCTGTCATTGTCGCCTCGGATGTATAACAGATTTCCTCCGAATGGGCGTTTTTCTGTACTCCATTTGGTGCAAATATGACAAAGTCAGCTCCGGTCCGTTCCTGCATTTGTTTTAAGCTTTCTTTTGCTGATGCACTGTCCAAAACTCCGGCGCCGCAAAAAGGCGCAAAGGTAAATCCGCAAATATATTCCATTGTATTTTCTCCTCACGATACTATTAAAATCATTTCACACCATTCGTCATCATAACGGCAAAGAAACCATTCAGATTTGAATAGACAAAACACAGCACGATCATTCCAATGACCGATACCGCCATACCGATTCCGGATAAAATCATACCTGCCAGTGCCATTCCGTTTTTCTCCGGCTGCACCTTTCTCGAAAGTCTGCCACCGATCAGTCCAGCGATTCCAATGCCAAGACCATATCCCATAAAGCCAGTCAAAATGGATATCATTCCGAGTGCAAGCGACAGAGCAGCATTTCGGTCTGCCTCCTCAAATGTATCAAACACCACGATATGATTTGCCTCCTGCTCCATCTCCAGAAGTTTTTTCGGACGAAGCAGCACAATGCACGGAATCAGTAAAATAGGAACGGCAATCAAATTAACGGCAGACATCTGGTTGATCTGTTCCACAGTTGTTCCAACTCCAAAAATTCCGCTGCCCATCAGACTTGCGAAATCGACCAGTGCATGAAAAGTGATCACTAACCAGATATTTCTTGACCGGGCATAAACCGCGCCAAAGATCACACCCAGAAATGCACCGTTGATTGCCTGTATCATCGCACTCGTCACAGTTACTCCCTGTGAAATATTTGTCAAATGTACCGCCCCAAACAATACACTGCTGAGAATGACCGCCCAGAGAATTCCTCTTTTTGTTTTGGAAAAACGTTCCAGAAACAGATTTAAGATCACACCGCGGAAAACAAGTTCTTCCGTCCATCCGATCAGAAACATGGTTGCCGCAAAGAACAGGATTTCCAATGCAGATACGACTTTTGTATCCGGTGTCATCATCTGCACATAAAGCTGTGCCGCCAGTTCCAGACAACAGTATCCTGTCAGGAATCCACCAATATAAAGTCCATTGACAAATCCTTTTCCCTTTTCTTTCAATATTCCAACATAACCAAACAGACATAAAAACAGGAATGCAACCACCCCTGCCGCGAACTCTGCGATCATGCTGTTTCCATAACCCGGAAGTGAAACTGTATTGGCAAGGAAAAACGCTGCTACATCCATACTTCCAAGAAAAATCGCTACAATCAGTATCGCAACGAGTATCGTAACCACCTTCGGCATTCTCATAAGTTTCTTTTTCATGTTCTTCTCCCCTTTAATTGATTTTTCCATCCGCACCGATCGTAACGCCATCTGAAATCTGTGTCATATACTGATACAGCGTAGATGCACTGTTTGTATCCATCAGTTTTGTTGTGCCTCCTGCCGCATAAACCGGAAGTAATCCATAAGATACGGTTCCATCGGACGAAACCTGTACTTTCACTGCAACCGTCTTATCAATGCTCTGTCCAAATACAAAGTTTCCAAGACTGTAAAAGACCGGTTTTCCACTGATATATGAGATTCCCTGTAAACAGTGTGTATGTGCTCCAAGGATCAGATCTGCCCCTGCATTAAAACAATCTGTGGCAATCTTTGTCTGATAGTCCTGCGGATACGCCTCGTATTCCACGCCCCAGTGGATATAGACCGACAGGAAATCACATTCACTCCGCGCTTCTTTGATCAACTGTACCAATTTTGTATCATCATAAGCGGTCAGCATTCCCGGTGTCCGCTCTTCCACTTTCCAGTTTGATTCCGGCACCACGCGGGATGCCGCAAGAAATCCAAATTTTTTTCCATTTTTCTCGATAATCTGTAATTCATATGCGCGTTCTTTAGTCTCTCCGGCTCCTGCATACAAAATACCGGCTCCGTCCAGTGTCGTAAACGTATCAGACAACGCATCTCTTCCATAATCTAAGGTATGATTGTTGGCGAGTGATACAATATCCACGCCCATCTCATTTAAAGCTTTCACATATTTCGGATCACAGCAAAACGTAAACTGTTTGTCCTCCATCGGCTCTCCACGGTTACTGAACGGGAACTCATTATTCACCATGAAAATATCTGCATCCTGCAGCTCCTGCAGCAGCTGCGGCTCGATCACTTTTTCAATGCCGCCCGCATCATAGTTGCTTTTAAAGGCGTTTGCAAACAGTACATCCCCTGCAAAAATCAGTGTTGTGTCATCTGCTATGTCCACTTCTTCCTGTTCTGTATCGTTTTGGATCCCGTTCTGCCCGTCTGCTGCTTCCGTCTCTTCTGGCTCTTCCGCTTCCGGTATCTGAACCGGTTCCTCCGTGCTGCTGATATCCGTCTCGGACAGCGCATCTTTCGCCGGCTCACCGCTCTGTCTTCCATGTGAAAAAATGATCAGTGTCACCATCGCAAGCATTGTCACAAGTGACAGTGCATATAAAATAATTCTTGTTCTTTTTCCCATTCCCTGCTCCTGTTCTTCTTATTAAAATATACGAATTCTTGTATGTTTTTTCTTTCGTGTTCATCATATCATATTGTGATTAAAAAGACAAAGATTAGGAATTTTTTACCTGAAATGGAGGGGATACTAATGATAACAACAAGTGAGCTTTTGCAGTTAATGAGTTTGTTAATTAGTGTTGCCGGATTATTTTACCTCATTGGAAAAGATAATCATGGCAAAAAGAAATAACCGCCCTCTGAACCGACCCCCAGAAGTTAGACCAAAAAATCTAACTATTGGAGGTCGGTTTTCTTATGGCAAAATATAACTTTGAGCTTAAGAAAAAAATTGTTCTAGAGCATCTAAGTTTAGGTGTTGGTTCAAAAGCACTAGCAAAAAAACATAATGTTAAAAGTGCTAAACAGATTCGACAATGGATTCATAATTATAATGAATTTGGTGAGGAAGGCTTAAAAAGAAGTAGACAGAAGAAGAATTATTCTTTTGAATTCAAGCTTCATATGGTAGAATCTTATTTATCAAACGAGGTCTCATATGAGGAACTGGCATTAGCAAATGGAATCACCAATTATACTATGATTAGCAGATGGGTTGAAGCATTCAGAGCAGCTGGCCCCGACGGGTTAAGGCCTCGGAAGAAAGGTCGGAAAAAAACTTTGGATAATTCTGTTTGCAACAAAATTTCTCAGAATGTTAAAGAGAATACTCCTAATACAAGTGCTGAACATGTGAAAGAATTAGAAGATGAACTTCTTAAGCTAAGAATAGAGAATGCCTTTTTAAAAGAACTGAGGAGACTGCGTTTAGAGGACGAAGCCAAAATGAGAGAACGGCTCGAATCATCAGTAGTCTCCGAAGACAATTCAAATTAAAAGACCTTCTCTCATACACAGGCATGCCTAAAGCAACATATATGTACTGGCAAAAAAGATTTGATAGAGAAAATCCTGACAAGGAACTCGAGGAAAGAATTCTTGAAATTAGGAAATTTCATAAGGACTATGGCTACCGTCGTATGCTGGGAGAACTTCGAAACCAAAACATTGTTGTTAACAAGAAAAAGGTTCAAAGAATTATGCAGAAGCTTGGTCTACAGGTCACTTCATTTACACGAAAGAGCCGTAAATATAGTTCTTACAAGGGAAAGGTAGGAACTATAGCACCTAACAGAATTCGTAGACGATTTAACACGCATATACCTCGTCAGAAAATCACAACAGATACAACAGAATTTAAATATTATGAGGTGGATTCTAAGGGGCACATGACAATGCACAAATTATATCTCGATCCATTTATGGATATGTGCAATGGAGAAATACTAAGTTTTGGGATTGATAAGCATCCTTCTGCTGAAAATGTACTGGTAGCTTTGGAAAAGGCAATCAAAATAACATCTGATTGTCCATATCGAAGAACGTTTCATTCAGATCAAGGATGGGCTTATCAAATGAAAGCCTATTCACGACGATTAAAAGAGGAACGTATCTTTCAAAGTATGTCGAGAAAAGGGAATTGCCATGATAATTCAGTCATGGAGAATTTCTTTGGGTTACTCAAGCAAGAAATCTACTATGGTGTTGTATATTATAGTTTTGAAGAATTGAAATCTGAAATAGAACGATATATAGAATATTATAATGAGCAAAGAATTAAAGAGAAACTGGGATGGATGAGTCCTGTTCAATACAGGCTTAGCCTCTTGGCTGCATAAAAAATGCGTAACAGACAAAATCTGTTACGCAATAAAAGTCTAACTTTTTGGGGTCACCTCACTCTGCCCAAAGATTGCGGTTATTTCAAATAACTAATATTAAATCGGGCTAACCGTCTATCGGCAGCACCTTTTTATGTTTATATTATATCATAAAGACAAAAAATGTAAACCATCTATTTTTTATCTCTTTTACTGCTGTGTCAAAACAGAAATATCTCCCACTCCTGCAGTCAGTTCCACTTCTGCTCCGCCGTTGCTGCCGGTCTCATACTCCGCATCAAAAGCCCCTTTCGATTGCCCGTTCAACCTGATTTCTCCAAGTCCGGCAGACAGATCAAATGCATAGCTTTTCTCTGTTCCGGTAAGAGAGACATTGACATCGCCGGTTCCTGCCTCCACTTCTAGTTTGTTTGAAACGCTTCCGCTGAACACGGCATCTCCAACTCCTGCTTCGATAGACACTTTCGGGAACTGTCCATTCAGAATCGACACATCTCCTGTTCCAACTTCAAACACAGCCTTCTCACTGGCTGAGATCTGATTCACAGAGAGTTCTCCCACTCCTACAGACACATTTACTTTTCTTGCCGTAAACGCTTCGCTTTCCATGGAAATATCCCCGGCTCCCACTACAATGTCCAGTGTCAGATTTTCGCACTGTCTTGGCAGAACTACCGTAAAGGTCGGTCCTTTCTCAAAATGGTGGTGTCCGCTGTGATAGGATACCTTCAGAGCGGAATCCTTCTGTTTTGTAGAAAGATAATCCTGATACCCATTTTCCATTTTAATACTGATCTCATCCGCAGAATCCGACACTTCAAAAATAAGTTCATTTACCACATCCAGTTCCAGTTTCATGGAAGTAGCTTCTGATGCCGGATAAGGTATCATGCAGCTTTCCGTTCCTGCCGGTTCACTCTTCAAATCCGTAAGATTCAGGATCCAGGAACCAAAACTCTCCACCGCCCTATTATCATCCATGAGCTCGTCATCCTCATCATCCCAGTCGTCATTATCCCAATCTTCGTCGTCCCAATCATCATCGTCATCATAATCATCATCCCAAAAATGATCCCAGCTGCCATGTCCCTGATCATAAGCATAATAAACTCCATTGCCAATATGCCAATTACCAAAATCAAGTTCACCGGCAAGTGCTTTCCGATGGATCGTTGACCATCCGGCTCCCATCACTGCAGCGATACCGCTGAAAACAATTCCGAGTGCGGCTAAGCTTCCTGCAATGATTAACATAATCTTTGTAAATTTTTTCATTTCATCTCACACTCCTCTCTTTGTCTTACTAAATGCCTTTTTGCAAAGCCCTGCAATGCCTTTCACTGCCCATGGGACAAACCAGCCAAAGCACCATACCACAAGCCACACTGCAAGTACTCCAAGCGCAAGAACCAAAAGTCCACCGCCTAACAGTCCAAGACCTACTGCCACGCCTTTTGTGAAAAGATATCCGACACCAATGCCTGCCAATACAAATCCGGTGATCACTAACGCCGCCATCACTGCAACAATGCTGACTGCCACTGCAAACACACACGCTAAAATTGCTACAAGAATCGCCGCCAGAACCGCTGCAACCGTGATCCAGACCGGGCTTGTCAAAACTGCGAGGATCACCCATAAAACTGTTTTTTCTGTTTTATTCTTCTGATTTTCCTTTTTCAGATTCTCTATATCGATCTGGCCGGACGTATTCTGACTGCCATAAGTTCCGCCGGTATAAGCAGTATTCTTCTGCTCATAATTACCTGACCCGTAAGTACTGCTTCCATATAAACTGTTCATATATGGATCATCCATTCGTGTTTTGGCATTTTGACCATCCCCAGATGTTCCTTCTGTATGAGTCTCATTTTTTTCGCTGCGCACATCTTCCTCAGGTGTTTCCGCATCAGCCGTTTCACTCACCCCAAGATCTTTCTTGATCACTTCCGCCACCTTCTCCGGCGACTCCAGTTCCTCTAAAATTGATGCCTCATTTCCAATTCCGGCATCCTCAAAATAACTTCTGTAAAAGGCAAGTGCATCCGCTCTCTCTTCCTCTGAAATATCCGAAAGCAGCTGCTCCAGACGTTTTAAAAATTCTTCTTTATTCATTCTTCTGACTCCTCTCCTGAAAATAGTTCTGATATTTTCGAAGAATACGATTCCCACTCGCTGCGGTATTCTGCCAGCTTTTCTTCGCCGGTCTCCGTAATCTGGTAATATCTCCGGTTTCTTCCTCCGCACTCCCTGTCATACACGATCAGGTATCCATCCTTTTGCAGTCTTCGCAAAACCGGATACAGTGTGGATTCTGAAACCTCAATCGCTTTCCGCACATCCTGCGTGATCTTATATCCGTAGGTTCCTTCTTCCTCCTTTGACACGACAGCAAGAACAATCGCATCCAAAAGGGCTGCGCCTGTATTAAATACCATGTACTCACTCCTTGTTATTTTATTTGTAATATTATTTCTTGTTTAATACTATACAGCATATAGTATTGTTTTGTCAATATTATTATATATTTAAAACTGGCATGGTCAATTTGTTTTAAACTGGATTTTTAATTCATGGCAGTTTTTGTATATAGTAATCCCAACAACAATCCTGGGAATTGACACAAATACAAACCATAAAAAGGAGAATTTTATTTATGAAAACATCAACTACCTCTACAGCACAGACTGCTGATTCAAAATCTTTATCAAATATCCGTTTTATCACGATCACGGCTCTTTTTATTGCCCTGACCTACGTATTCACTGCATTTATTAATATAAGACTTCCAATCACTGCAAACGGCGGATTGATCCATCTCGGAAACGTACCTCTTTTTATCTGCGCCATTATTTTTGGTAAGAAAAGTGGTGCGATCGCCGGCGGAGTCGGCATGGGACTCTTCGATCTGCTCTCCGGCTGGACTGCATGGGCTCCATTCACACTGATCATTGTCGGTCTGATGGGATATGCCGTAGGTGCCATCACAGAAAAACATCACGGTTTTGGCTGGAACACACTTGCGATCGCAGTTGCATGCGTGATCAAAGTCGCTGGTTACTACATTGCAGAGGGTATCATTTACGGAAACTGGATTGCACCGGTTACTTCCATTCCCGGAAACCTTGTCCAGATCGGTGTTGCTGCTGTCATCGTTCTTTTGATCGTCGGACAGCTTCAGAAAATCGTAAATAAAATGTTATAAGCTGTGTAACACCAATCTCATTTACAAAACAATCTATGATAAAGAAGGAAGTAATTATGTATAAAGTCATGACTCCTGGACCAACCCAGGTAAAAGAAAATGTGCGTATGGCAAGAAGCCTCGTATGTACCAATCCTGATCTGGATGAAGATTTCGTAGAATTTTATAAAGATACCTGCGAACTGATCAGTTCCCTGCTCGGCACGAAAAACGAAACTCTCATTTTGGATGGAGAGGGAATTTTAGGTCTGGAAGCTGCCTGCGCCTCCCTCACGGAACCGGGAGATAAAGTGCTCATCATTGAGAATGGCGTGTACGGCGAAGGCTTTGCGGACTTTGTATCCATGTACGGCGGTGTGCCGGAATTTTATCATGCCGACCGCCTGAATGCCATCGACCCGGATGCTCTTTCTTCTTATTTAAAGGAGCATCATGATTATAAATATGCGACCGTTGTTCACTGTGACACCCCAAGCGGCATGCTCAATCCGGTAGAGAAAATCTGTCCGCTTTTAAAAGAATACGGCATTCTGACCGTTGTAGATTCCGTTTCCGGAATGTTTGGAAATCACATGGATGTCGACAAGTTCCAGATCGATCTTCTGTGCGGCGGTTCCCAGAAAGCTGTTTCCGCACCTCCGGGACTTACTTTTGTCACCATAAGTGATGCTGTGAAAGATGCCATGCATGAGCGTAAGACTCCGATCCGTTCCTTCTATGCAAGCCTTCTGGCTTTTGAGGGATATTATGAGAAAAAATGGTTTCCTTATACCATGCCGATCAGCGATATTTACGGCTTACGTGCTGCTTTTGACAATATCGCTTCCGATCCAGAATTAGAAGAACGCACACACCGTATCGCCGAAGCAGCCAGACGCGCTTTGACAGAAGCCGGTTTAAAGCTTCACTTGGAAAGCGGTTTCTCCGATACCGTCACTGTGTTTGACATTCCGGCAGAGACCACCTGCGATGCAATTCTTTCCCGCATGAAAAAAGAGCACAATATCATGCTTGCCGGATCTTTTGACGATCTTTCCGGCAAAGTGATCCGCATTGGGCACATGGGAAATAATGCAAACTTTGAAGATATGACCGCAACCATGTACGCTCTTTCCGAAACGCTTACTTTCCTCGGTGTGAACTTAAAAGGAGATCTTACGGGATTATTCTTAAAATATTATCATTAGTTCCGGAAACAGGAACTAAAAATCGCCCTGATATGATATGTACCCCTTTCACTGGATGTCCAGTAAAAGGGGTACATATCAGTTACTCTGTCAATGCATGCTTTATAATTCCGATCCCGATCGGATATGGTCCTGTGTGCACTCCAATGGTTGCACCGATCTGGTAAATACCGATCTCATCAATTCCAAGACGTTCTTTGATCAGATCCTTTAACATCTCTCGAAATTCCAGAGCTTCATTATGATCATATCCATAACCGATGCAGAAACTGTACTCTCCCGGTTTCGCATTGACTTCGTCTAAATATTCCCTTGTCATATCCACGACTTTTTTCATGGATTTGAGACGATTCCTTGTAATGCCGGAATTAAAGATCTCACCTTCTTTTAACGTGATCAGAGGTTTGATTTTTAATGCGCTGGCTGCAATCCCGGCTAATCTGCCAATCCTTCCGCCATGTTTTAAATAGTCAATACTTCCGATCGTGAAAAAAATTCTTCCTGTCTCACGGATTGGCAGTAACGCATCTACAATCTGCTGATACTCTAAGCCCATATCGCGCAGTCTGCATGCCTCTAATACATATAATCCCTGCAGCACAGTATTGACTGTAGAATCAATGACCGTGATCTGTGCATCCGGGTATTCCTCTAATATCATATCTTTTGCCGTTGTCGCAGACTGCAGGGAGCCACTGAATTTTCTGGTGATACAGATACAGATGACCGGCATCTTCTCCTTCGCATGTTTTTCAAACACCTCATAATAGTCATGCACGGATGGCATGGATGTCTTAGGAAAAACGGTCGGGTGATCTACCATTTCCTGATAAAATTCCCTGACGCCGACTTCTACCATTTCCTTTTGATACGTTTCACTGTCAAAGGACACATAAAATGGAACAACCTCAATATCTTTTTCCTTCGTGAGTTCCTGTGAAAGATCCAGAGAACCATCACTGATGATCTGTACTTTTTTCTGCATCATAAATACCTCGTTTATTTACTACTGTCATCTGCAAAATAGCTTTATGACTTCTTATTCTTAAATATACGTTTTCCAACGTAGTTTTTAATACTACATTTCAAAACATTTTTATTATATCACAGGGTATTTAAGTTGTACATTACTTTTGCCATAATTTTCTAAAAATTTTATTATCTACAGCTTGTACTGATGGATTCAATTGCTACGGCTCCGCCGCGCACTACCTCAATAATCTTAAATTTCGATTTTAACAGTGCGATCAGCTCATTATTTCTATGGGCAGTCAGTTTGCATTCCAACAGGACACTGTCATTTCCGATATCTGCCACCTGCACATTAAACACCTGTGCGATCTGGAATACTTCTTCTTTTTCCGCAGCATTCACACGGAGAACCTTTGCGAACAGTATCTCCTTCATATGAATCGGTACATCTGTCAGATCAATGACTTTGATCACTTCGACCATACGGTTCAGCTGCTTTTTGATCTGTTCAAATGTTATGTCATCACTGGTAACGCAGATGGTCATACGGGAAACCGTCTCGTCCTCTGTCGTGCCAACTGTCAGACTCTGCAAATTGTATGATTTCCCGGAAAAAAGACCGGAAACCTTTGCCAGAACACCAACCTGATTTTCTACATATAGTGCAATCCATCTGTCTTTCATGATATTTTCCTCTCTCACCATATCTGTATCCGCCTATTTCAAAATCATCTCGCTCATCGGATTTCCGCCCTTTACCATCGGAAGCACGATCTCATCCGAAGAGATCAGAAATTCAATGACTGTCGGTGCATCTTTGTAAGTTCTCGCTTTATCCAAAGCTGCCTGAATGTCTTCTTCCCGCTCTACACGGATGCCATGCGCACCATAGCTTTCTGCAAGTGCAACAAAATCCGGTGTATATGGAGGGCATGCTTCATTTGGTCCCTTGCAGTTTGCCGGACAGCTTCTTCTCTTTCTTAAGCATACTGCGGAATAGCGTTTGCCATAAAAAAGCTGCTGCATCTGGCGGACCATGCCAAGATACTGGTTATTGAGCAGGCAGATGATAACCGGTGTCCCCTGCACGATCGCTGTTGCCATCTCCTGAATGTTCATTTGAAAACCGCCATCACCGGTGACACAGACTACCTCCGTATCCCTGTTTCCAATCTTTGCACCGATCGCCGCAGGAAAACCGAATCCCATTGTTCCAAGCCCGCCGGAAGTGATTATCTGGCGTTTTTCGTCAATATCCAGATACTGCGTTGCCCACATCTGGTTCTGTCCTACATCCGTGACAAAAACCGCCTCGTCAAACGTATGGTTGATGTGTTCCATGATCATCTGTGGTGTCATGCCGCGGTCTCTGCGCATCTCAAGTGGATTCTTTTCATCCCATGCCTTAATTCTCTCCTGCCATGCAGCCGTATCCTTTGGTTCTGCCCATTCCAGCAATTTTTCCAGGGCAAGTTTTGCATCCGATACGATTGGAACGTCTACCACAACATTTCTGGAAATGGAAGCAGTGTCCACGTCAATATGTACAATTTTTGCTTTTGGTGCAAATTCATTCAGATCTCCGGTAATACGGTCGTTAAATCTTGTTCCGATGGAAAATAAAACATCACACTCGCTGACTGCTTTATTGCTTGCATATTTTCCATGCATCCCCGTATTTCCGATATAAAGCGGATGTGTTGTGGCAATCGCACCCTTTCCCATAATGGTCGTCACAACCGGAACGTTCATTTTCTCTGCAAATTCTTTCAACAACTCATTTGCTTTTGCAATATTGACACCGCCACCAGCCAGGATCAATGGTTTTTTTGCTGACTTTAACAGTTTGTATGCTTTTTTCAACTGCCCGATATGCACGCTCTCATTCGGTTTGTATCCACGGATCTGCACGCTGTCCGGATATTCCGCCGGTCCGCTCGCCGTCTGGATATCCTTTGGAAGATCAATTAAGACCGGTCCAGGTTTTCCTGTGCTTGCAATGTGAAAGGCCATCTTAATGATCTTTCCTAAATCCTTGCGGTCTCTGACCGTCACACCATACTTTGTGATACTTCTTGTCATTCCGACAATGTCAACTTCCTGAAAAGCATCGTTTCCGATCAGGCTTAACGGCACCTGTCCGGTAAAACAGACAAGCGGAATATTGTCATAATGTGCATCTGCAAGTCCTGTCATGATGTTCGTTGCACCGGGACCGCTGGTCACCAGGCAGACACCCACTTTTCCTGTCGATTTTGCATATCCCTCTGCCTCATGTAAAAGTCCCTGCTCATGTCTTGGTAAGACAATTTCAATCTCATCCTGTTTATATAATTCATCAAAAAGATCCGTCACCGTTCCACCCGGATAACCGAAAATCGTATCGACACCCTCTTCCTGTAATGCCTTGACAAATAATTTTCTACCTGTAATATCCATCTTTCTGTCTTACCCTTTCCATTTATACTTCAAAATAATCTGTGATTTCATAAAATGATACTTTCTGCTGAATATGTATCTTTTTACCTCTGACTAACCGATATAACCTAATGTTTTGAGCAAAAAAATCCATCCGGTCAACGTAAACGCCGCCATCAATGTCGTTGTTACAATAACGCTCGCCGTCAGCACTTCATCATTGTTCATGCTCTTTGCCATAATATAACAGCTCGGCGTGGTCGGGGATGCCAGCATGATCAGAATTGCGATCATCTTTTCCCCTGAAAATCCCATCCAGGCAGCAACCGGCAGAAAAACAAGTGGCTGAAGCACCAGTTTGATCATGGACGCCGCCATGGTCGGTGCAATCTTCGCCAGCGCTTTTCTTCCCTCAAATCCTGCACCGATGGTGATCAGTGCCAAAGGAGTTGCCATCTGCGCCACGTTGCTGACCGTCTTATTTACCAGCGTCGGGAACTGGATCCCAAGCAGTCCCACGATCAGTCCTGCCAGGATACTTAAAATGATCGGATTCTTACATATATTGATTCCCGCCTGTCGGATCTTTGCTTTCTTGTCAATCCCTGTGCTGTCATTTGCCTCAAATGTCAGCACGATCACAGAAAAAATATTATAGAGCGGCACTGCACTGACGATCATCAGCGGTCCCATTGCAGAGGAACCATAGATATTCTGGATAAAAGCCAGCCCCATAACCGCCGCACTTCCGCGGAAAGACGACTGTACAAATGCCCCGCGGATCGTTTTGTCCCGCACCAGAAGCTTTGCTGTACCCCATACCACCCAGAAACAGATGGTACTCACGATCGCACAGAAAAGCACATATTTAATATCAAATACTGCTTTAATATCAACGCCTGCAATGTCCTTAAACAGCATAAACGGAAGCGTGACCTTGAAATTGAACTTATTTGCCACTGTGACAAAGTTATCGTTCAGCATTCCGATCTGCTTTAAAATGTATCCGATCACCATGACCAGAAAAATAGGCATTGTCACGTTGATACTATAGATAAAATTTTCCATTTTTTTCTTTTTCCTATCAGGAAACTCCTCGTTCAAGTAAAGGTAAAACCCAGCAGTCTCTCTGTCTGGGTTTTAGCAATTATAAATCAATTTTCATCTTTTTGGTATGATATATTTTAACAACTTTATTGATATTATTTAATTCTCTCGTATTTGTAAAAATAATATTCCAGATCAAAATACGTCTGTTCCTCACTGTCCTGCGTGATTTTCCACTCCGGCATCTCATCGAGATTCGGGAAATAGGCATCTGCCTCAAATGCATAGTCGATCTTTGTGATATGTGCCACATCACAGTCATTGAGAAGCTGTTTATAAATGGTCTCTCCACCGATCACATAAATATCCTCACTTGGATATTTCTTTAACTCTTCCCGCAATTCTTCCATCGAATGAACGATAATGGCATCTCCCGCCTTAAAATTTTTATCACGCGTCAGCACGATGTTCACTCTTTTTTTGAGAGGCTGTCCGTTTGGAAAACTCTCCAACGTTTTTCTTCCCATGACGACCACTTTCCCGGTTGTCGTCTCACGGAAAAACTTCATGTCTGCCGGAATACTCACCAGCAGTTTATTCTTACATCCGATTGCCCAGTTTTTATCTACAGCTGCAATTAAATTCATATTTCCTCCAACTTTTCACTCTGTATCACTTGTCAGTGCCGTATTATTTTATCCTCTCATAAAATATTCCAGTCAGGCTTATACTGCGATCGGAATATTTTTGATCTGCGGTCCCGTCACATAATCCTCAATGGTAATATCTTTAGTCGTAAACTGATAAAAATCTTTGATTTCCGGGTTTAATGTGAATTTTGGTGCCGGATGCTGCTCTCTCCCGATCAGTTCCTTAATGATCGGGATATGACGGTCATAAATGTGAGCATCCGCAATCACATGTACCAGCTCGCCGACCTGCATATCACACACCTGCGCAAGCATATGCATTAATACCGCATACTGACACACATTCCAGTTATTTGCCGCTAACACATCCTGGGAACGCTGATTCAGGATAGCATTCAACGTCAGCTTTTCATCTCCCTCTTTGTGTGTCACGTTAAATGTCATACTGTAGGCACACGGATATAAATTCATTTCATGAAGATCCTGGTGCACATAAATATTTGTCATAATGCGGCGGCTGAACGGATTATGTTTCAGATCATAAATCACGCGGTCAACCTGATCCATCATGCCTTCTTTATACTGATGTTTTACCCCTAACTGGTATCCGTATGCTTTTCCGATGGAACCATCTTCGTCTGCCATTCATCCCATACGGTACTGTTTAAATCATGGATGTTATTTGATTTTCTCTGCCAGATCCAGAGCATCTCTTCCGTACATGTTTTGATGGCAGTTTTTCTTAATGTGATTGCCGGAAACTCTTTTGAGAGATCATAACGGTTGACCACACCGAATTTTTTGATTGTGTAGGCACTCGTTCCATCTTCCCAGTGTGGACGGACTTTCTCGCCCTCCGTGCTTGTCCCGTTCTCTAAAATATCTTTACACATATTTACAAAAATTTTGTCCGCAAGACTCATCTTTTTCTATCCCCATCTTTCTATCATTTTGCACATTTGAAAATCTCATTCTTTCGTACCTTTGCAGTAAAATGCCCATGTACGATCCGAACAGTACTATTCTATCCAATTTTCGTATAAAGTGCAAGAAATAACATCCCGACTGTTATTCGAATATTTTATGACTGCGATATATTTTTGTCATAAAGTTCATTTCTGTTTCTACCAAATTTCATTGATTTTTCCAGTAAAATGCAGTATAGTGAAGAAAGTTTAAGAAGTTAGGAGATTGATTATGAGTCAGGCAAAAGTAGACCGTTATAAAGAAGAAAAAAAGAATCGTAAGAAAATTATGGCAAAGGAAAAGAGAATGCGTATCGCCGGTTATGTCGCTGGCTGTCTTGTCGCTGCCGGTATCATCGGCTGGGCCGGTTACTCCGGATACAGTGCTTATGAAGCAAGCAAACCTATGGAAACCATTTATGCAAATCTTGATTCCGTTACAGACTATATGAGTTCTTTAAATGCAGAATAAAAATTACTGGAACGAGGTACGAGTGAACAGTAACGATTAAAATAAATCAATAAAACAGATTAAAAATCGACCATTGACTTTACCAGATCAAAGTGCTATTTTGTTATTCAAACAGAGAACAAAATGCAACGAACAGAACAAGGTTATCTGAGCAACCTGTATCACAGAGAGCTGCCGGTTGGTGTAAGGCAGTATACAGCTTCAGGAACTATCCTCTGCGAGCAGTGCACTGAATTTTCATAGTAAGTGTCACCGGTATTCTACCGTTATTTAGAAGCTTATTGTTGTAAGCATCTGCCCACAAAGATAAGACAGAGAGGTCGTATTTTACGGCAAACAAAGTGGTAACGCGGAAGCTTAAGCCTTCGTCTTTGAGATATGAATATATCCGGAGATGAAGGCTTTTTTTCATGCCAGCAGACTGTGCGCAGGATGTGAATCCCATTGTTTCCACTTTGCACAATGTATTTTGTTCCCAGAAAAAAATACATTTTCAGAAAGGAGCCGCCTTAAGGCGGAAAAAAGTTATGAATGGTTTAGTTATTGTTTTAATCGGTATCGTTGCACTTGGTGCAGGCTACCTCTTCTACGGACGCTGGCTTGCAAAGAAATGGGGAATCGACCCAAATGCCAAAACCCCTGCTTACACACATGAGGATGGCGAAGATTATGTTCCCTCCTCCAAATTTACCGTATTCTCACATCAGTTTTCTTCTATCGCAGGTGCAGGTCCTGTCACAGGTCCGATCCTTGCATCTGTTTTTGGATGGGTTCCGGTATTGCTCTGGCTCATCATCGGCGGACTTTTCTTCGGTGCTGTACAGGACTTCGGTGCTTTATATGCATCCGTAAAAAATGAAGGTAAATCCATGGGTATGATCATTGAGAAGTACATCGGTAAAACAGGCCGGAAACTTTTCATGTTATTCTGCTGGTTATTTACTTTATTAGTAATCGCAGCATTTACAGATATGGTTGCCGGAACATTTGTCGGAACCGGAGTTGAAGGCATGCCAGATGCAACCTCTTACGCCAATTCTGCCGCCGCTTCGATTTCCATGTTATTTATCGTTGTCGCTGTTATCTTCGGTGTGATCCAGAAACACCTTGGAAGCAGGATGAACGAAGTGATAAAAGCAATCGTTGCAATTGTACTTTTAGTCGTTATGTTCATCATCGGTATGAAGTTCCCGATCTGCACGACCAAAACTGCATGGATCTACATCGTAATGGCTTATCTGTTCTTAGCATCTGTTATGCCAATGTGGCTTTTAATGCAGCCTAGAGATTACATGACAACATTCATGTTACTCGGTATGATCATTGGTGCCGTTGTCGGTGTCATTGTTGCACATCCTTCCATGCAGTTAAATGCATTCAGCGGATTCAATGTAGGTGGAAGCAGTTTATTCCCTACTTTATTCGTAACGATCGCCTGCGGTGCTGTTTCCGGTTTCCACAGTCTGGTATCTTCCGGAACATCCTCCAAGACGATCAGCAGCGAAAAAGACATGCCTATGGTCGGCTATGGTGCCATGGTCGTGGAATCCTTACTCGGTATCGTCTCCTTAGTTGTTGTCGGCGCAGTCGCCGTAAACGGAACAAAACCGGATGGAACTCCATTCTCCATCTTCTCCTCCGGTGTCGCAGGATTCCTTGAAAAACTTGGTGTCCCTGTTACCGTTGCAACTGTATTTATGACCATGTGTGTATCTGCACTTGCACTGACATCCCTTGACTCTGTTGCAAGGATCGGACGTATGTCTTTTCAGGAATTGTTCTACGGAGATTCCACCGATCCTGCAGATATGACACCGGTACAGCGTGTACTGACAAATAAATATTTTGCAACTGTGATCACACTGTTTTTCGGATATTTGCTGACACTCGGCGGATACAGCAACGTTTGGCCGCTGTTTGGCTCTGCAAACCAGCTGCTTGCAGCACTTGTATTGATCGCCTTAGCGGTTTTCTTAAAAACAACCGGTCGTACCGGATGGACACTTTACATTCCAATGTTTGTTATGCTGGCAGTTACGTTCACTGCTCTGATTCAGAAAACAATTGCCCTTGTCAGCAACTTCATGAGCGGTAATGCAACACTTCTTGTAGACGGACTTCAATTTGTTGTTGCCGTACTTCTTATGGTACTTGGTGTTATGGTTGCATTCAGTTGTCTGAAAAAGCTCTTCGGCAGGAAAGCTGCGGCTTAACCGGAGTTTAATTGACGTAGTGTCGCAGATTCTGTGGTGCTTTCTTAGGGTGTGAAGGGCAGATATAAGCGTCCTCTCACAAGTCGTGATTTTATAGGTTTATGAAAAGAAAAACGGTA